>Ga0315289_10013577_pt1 | contig 11389 bp, 8 predicted proteins | sample YL17G11_40_MG_FD_203452 | JGI IMG/M metagenome (GOLD analysis project Ga0315289, IMG submission 203452) | Sediment microbial communities from Yellowstone Lake, YNP, Wyoming, USA - YL17G11_40 | ecosystem: Environmental > Aquatic > Freshwater > Lake > Sediment | place: USA: Wyoming | collected... | reverse complement strand
TGGGCCTAATCACGGTCAAGGATATTCAGAAGCGTCTCCAGTTCCCCCATGCCTGCAAGGACGAACACGGGCGCCTGCGAGTCGGGGCCGCCGTCGGAGTGAAACCGGATACCCTTGACAGACTGGCTGTTCTCGTCGAGGCAGGCGTAGATGTTATCGTTGTTGATTCGGCGCACGGTCACTCGATGAATGTGATAAGGACGGTGGCTGAAATCCATGCCCTCAATCCTGACCTCGAGATTGTCGCCGGTAATGTTGTCACCGCGGAGGCTGCCCTGGAACTTGTCAACGCCGGTGCCAGTGCCATTAAAGTGGGGGTTGGCCCCGGCTCGATTTGCACCACGCGTGTCGTCGCCGGCGTCGGTGTGCCTCAGATTTCCGCAATTCTCGAATGCGTCGCGGTGTTGCGGCCCCGAGGCATTCCGCTCATTGCCGATGGCGGAATCCGCTATTCCGGTGATATTGCCAAGGCGATCGCCGCGGGAGCCGATTCGGTCATGATTGGCAGCCTGTTTGCGGGAACTGAGGAAAGTCCGGGTGAGATGATCCTCTATGAGGGGCGAAGCTACAAGGGCTTCCGCGGGATGGGTTCGCTTGCCGCCATGCGCGAAGGAGGGGCGGACCGCTATTTCCAAAGCGAAGCGGAGGAGAAGTTCGTACCGGAGGGCATTGAGGGCCGTGTGCCGTATAAGGGGCCGTTGGCCAATACGGTCTTTCAGCTTATGGGCGGGCTCCGGTCGGCCATGGGATACTGCGGCGTGACCACCATCCAAGACATGCAAGAAAAAACCCAACTGATGAAGATCTCATCGGCAGGGCTTCTTGAAAGTCATCCTCACAATGTGGCGATTACCCGAGAGGCGCCGAACTACGAATTGCCGGCCAGCTTCTCGACGCAGTGAGCTTTGGGTCAACCAAGAGCAAAAGAGCCGGTGGTCCACCATGGCAAAAGAGGGAAAAACTGCCAGGGGCACACCGGCTCGGCGGGGAAAAGTCTAAAGAGTCAATCCGCGAACATATCTGGCCAATTTCGATTTATGGTTCGCGGAGGTGTTCTGATGCAGAATACCCTTGACCGCCAGGCGATCCAGCAGTTTCGTTGCCGCTCGGTAGGCTTCCTCCGCATCGGCGCGGTTCTTAGCGGACAGCACCTTCTTCTCGGCCGTCTTCATCTGGGATTTGTAGGCCCGATTCTGAAGCCGGGATTCAGCGTTGGTGCGCATTCTTTTCTTACAGGATTTGTGTTGCGGCATATCTCACGGTTTTGCTATATGATGATCAGATTGCAGGCGGCATCAAGTTGCAGCCTTGCGGACTTCTCCGTCGTCCGCGTGTCGTCCAGAAAGACTGGCACAAAATATAATCAAAAGCGCAATCATTGTCAAGCAGAAGAATGATTCTTTCGGATTCGACGCGCGCGGCACTTCGCAATTCTTCTTCAATCTGCATTCTGACCGGCGCAGGCATCTCGGCTGAAAGCGGAGTAGCCACCTTCCGGGGCAAAGAGGGACTCTGGAGCAAATTCCGTCCTGAGGAACTTGCTAATATTCAAGCCTTTATGAAAAATCCCGAACTCGTGTGGGAATGGTACCAATATCGTCGAGACATCGTTACGAAAGCTCAGCCGAACTTAGGTCATGTGACTCTTGCCCAATGGGAAAGACAGATTGCGGGATTTACGCTTATTACGCAGAATGTGGACGGATTTCACCAACGGGCCGGAAGTCGCAAGGTCATTGAACTCCATGGGAATATTTTGCGCAATCGTTGTCTCCAGTGCGGGAACATCGGTGATGGAGAAGAGGTTCATTTCAAGGGAAAAGTGCCTCTTTGTCCTTGCGGTGGAATGCTTCGACCCGATGTTGTTTGGTTTGGCGAGATGTTGCCTGTCCAAGCTTTGGATGACGCTTTCGCTGCGGCGGAAGCGGCGGATCTATTTCTCTCAATAGGCACCTCCGCCGTTGTTCATCCCGCGGCCTCGCTGCCCGAAATCGCTAAAGCGGGTGGAGCATTTTTGATCGAAATCAATATCGAATCAACGGCTTTGACCCCAACAGCAGATCTTTTCCTCGAAGGACCCTCCGGCAGGATTCTGCCGGAGCTTTTCGATGAGTGGATGGCTCAGAGAGCGGATATAGAATGAAATTGCGCCTGGCAAAGTCAGCCGTATTTTGCGTAATCCTCCTTGTCTTTGGTTTTCTTGCGTTCACGCAGGGCTGCGCTTACTACAATACATTCTACAACGCCAAAAAGTGTTTCGAGGCAGGGGAACGCGCTCGCAAAAATGCCACAACCGGCCAGTCTCACGATGTGAAGAACTATGAGAAGTGCATCGAGACGGGCTCAAGACTCTTGGAGCTTTATCCGAAAAGCCGATGGGTGGACGATTGCCTTCTTCTCATGGGAAAGTCGTATTATCGGTCGGGTAAATTACCGAAAGCCCAGCGCAAATTTGAAGAGCTTATCAGCAATTTCCCAGGAAGCAAGCTCGTTCCTGAAGCCCGGCTCTGGTTAGCGGAGACTCTCATTGAGATGAAGCGAAGCGAGGAAGCGATCTTGATTCTTGGCCAGTTGTGTGCGTCTCCTGAATCGAAAAACCTCGTGGCGCGGGCATCCTTCCTTCTGGGGACAATTCACTTTGACACCACACGCTATCGAGATGCAGCGGATGCCTTTCGCACTGCCGCACAGCGGTATCGCAGCAAACTGGAACGCGCCGAATCGCTCTATATGCTTGGCCGCAGTCTTTTCATGATAAGAGATTTTCAGGAGGCCAAGGCAGCGTTCGACCAGATTCCCAAACTCAATCCCTCGCGAGAACTCATCTACAAGGCTTTGGTGGAATCGGGCGGGTGTATGGCTGAGTTAGGTGACACAGAGGCAGCGCTGAGATTGTTGGAGGGTCTACGCACAGATGTTCGCTATCAGAACTATTCCGTGGGAATTGAGCTCACGCTGGCGAAAATCCAAGCGGACCAAGGCAACTTCGAAGAAGCCGCACGAATCTACCTGGACTATCTGGAGGCGAATCCAACAGGTGCGGAAAAGGCAGACGCCTATTTCTACATCGGAGTAATCTACCGAGACCGCTACCGCGATCTTACGAAGGCAGCCGCCTATTTCGACAGTGTTCAGAACGCGGGAGGTTCGAAAGTCTTCGCCGATTCCGCGCGCGCGCAGGCTGAAATGCTGAAGCGAGGACTGGCTCACATCAACAAATGGATGGATATAGAGTGGAAGTTGCAGCACATGGATTCCCTCCTGAAGAGCACCTCTTCGACGCAAGGAAGTCAACTCGTCGTGCCGCCTTCTCCTCCGGCCGATTCGACGGCGCAGGATAGTGGGCAAGTGAAACCTGGCGGTCAGGCCGGCGAAGACACTACCATTGCAGGAAGCACCATTCACGAGGTGATTCCCGATAGTTCAACGCAGGCCACTCCACTTCCAACCCTCGATGAGATCCATCAAGCGAAGAGGGATTTGCAGGGTGTGCTCTTTCAACTCGGGGAGTTCTTCCTGCATGATTTGCAGGATCAAGACTCGGCCTCCTATTTCTTTGAGTGGGCCGCGTACGACACACTGGACCGACGAATTCAATGGAAAGCGAATCTCGTCCTTGCTGAGTTGGCCCAGTGGCGTAGAGCGGACAGCTTGGTGATTCGGTCGTACTACGAAGCCGCATTGGCGACTCCGGGCATCCCTGTTGATGCTGAGAATCGCGCTCGGAAAGCGCTTGGATTGCCACTGAAGGAGATGCCACGCGATACTCTCCGCGAGAACTATTTGAAGCTCGAAGGGAGCATTCTTGATACGACGGCGAATCCCGATTCTATCTTGATGTCCTTCGATTCACTCATGATTGCTGACACCTCCTCAATCTATTTTCTGAAATCCCTCTGGGCAAGGGCCTATGTCTATGAGCATCGGGTCGGCAATCGTGATTCCGCCCGCGCAATCTACGAGCGCATCATCTCTCTCTATCCCGATTCGGCGTTCACGACCGTGCTCGCTCAGCGACTGGACACAACGACACTGGCGGCACTTGCTGAACAAAATGTCCCGGCGGCGGTTCCGGCCGAAGCAGATACCATTCATGCCGGTCAAGAAGCGGGGTGGCCTCCTCCTGAAGAATCGCTTCTGGGCAGGCGAGGGCGGTAGCCGTCATGAGTGATTTGCCGAAGCGGCTTGGCGTCGCTCTATGGGGAATCCCGCTTCTTCTTCTGGCCCTGTATTTCGGCGGACCGTATCTTGCCGTCCTAATCTCACTGCTCCTTTTCCTCTTGGCTCGCGAATGGCAATATCTTGGCCGATGCGTCGGGATAGAAATTCCGCTGGCATTTCTTTGGCTGAGTGCTGCTGCCGTTCTTTCCGTTCAATTCTCGACAGGTAACCGCTTAGCAGTCTCCGCTACGATCCTGCTTCTGCTCGTCCTTATTGTGGCGCAGATTGTGCGATCTTCTCGGGCGCCTCTGAGGGATTTGGGGCATCTCGCTCTCTGGCTTTTTTACATTGTGTTTCCCATTTCGCTCTGGTGGACAATTCGTCTCGTTGAAGGAGTGGCCGAGACACACGGAAGGCTATGGCTCATCGCTCTTTTTGTATGCGTGTGGGCGACGGATACGGCAGCCTACGCCGCAGGCCGAGCTGTGGGAAAACACCGATTGATGCCCGCGGCCAGCCCAAACAAGAGCTGGGAAGGTGCCATTGCCGGAGTTTTCGCTGCGCTGCTCGTGCCTGTTGTTCTCAGGCTTCTGGGACTCTTTGATTTCACGGGGTGGGATGTCGTTGCCTTCGCCATCGCGGTGGGGATATTCGGTCAGGCGGGCGACTTGCTTGAGTCTCTGATGAAACGCGAAGCTGGAGTAAAGGATTCTTCACAATTCCTGCCGGGGCACGGAGGGCTGTTGGACCGGTTCGACAGCCTCTTCTTGGCGACTCCTGCACTCTATCTTTATCTTTTTATCCGATGACAGCGCCAAGTCCGTTGCCCGCCTTCAAATGCGGGGACCCGCTTCGCTCTTCCACCGATGAATCGAAACCGCGAGGTCCGAATCGGCAAGTCGTCCAGATGTTCGAGGCGATTTCGCCAACTTATGATTTGTTGAATCGGCTCCTCTCTCTTGGACTCGATACTTCGTGGCGGCGAAGATGTGTGACGGCTTTGGACATTCGTGCCGGACAGACGATTCTCGACTGTGCTGCAGGAACGGGGGATATGGCGGTCGAAGTGTGCAGCCAGGTTCCTTCGGCTCATGTGGTGCTACTTGATCCTGTTGAAGGTATGCTGGAGCGTGCCCGAGCAAAACTCTCGCCTTTTGCCGAAGTGAAAATCCAGACTGTGCAGGGAAATGCGGAAGCGCTGCCTTTTTCCTCGCAGTTCTTTGATCGGATTACTGTCGCATTCGGAATTCGCAATTTTCTTGCACTTGATACGGGGTTATCTGAGCTCTTTCGCGTCACGCGACACGGTGGAAAGGGAGGCATTCTCGAATTCACGCCGGATCGCCATCCCGCTTTTCACCGGCTCTTTCGCTTCTATTTCCTGCATATTGTCAAACCAATTGGAGCGCTGATTTCGAGACACGCGACGGCCTATGATTATCTGAGGCTTTCCATAGACAGCTTTCCCACGAGTTCTGAGATTTGTGAGCGCTTGGCGCGAGTCGGGTGGACGATGTGCTCGCATCAGAAACTCGCGGGAGGGGTCGTCTCGCTTTTTGTTGTGCAGAAGTGAGTCAAGAATGCCGATCTATGAATATATTTGCAGGGATTGCGGCGAGAAATTCGAGAAGCTCGTCTCCAGAGCACAGGAGTCTATCTCCTGCCCGCGTTGCCAATCGTTCCAAGCCGAGAAACTCTTTTCCGCCTTTGGAATCGCCGGTGCCGTGCGATTCTCTCCTTCAACGGGCGCGAGCGGTTGCGCATCCTGCAAAAGCACAAGCTGTGCAGGTTGCTCAAGTAGTTCGCCATAGACAATGGTCAGTTCCCGGCCTGCCCTCCTTGCTTCGCTTTTTCTGATCGGCGGGATTGTCCTCGCTCTCTATATAGATTTCTCCTCGCAACTTGCCCTTGCGTTGGGTGGTGGCGCGCTGTTTCTATGCGGCGCGCTCTTTTTATTTCGCGCGCCACCCAAAATCATGCTTCCGGCTCTGACTCTCCTTGTGATAAGCCTTGGCCTTGCGCGTGGCACGGCCTCCATCGCTCGAACAGAGCGGCGCGCCGTCGCAAATTTCGTTTCCAAGCACAGAATGGCAATGGCGTATGGCCAAGTCGTCGAGGCGAGCCGCGATTGGGCCGCGGGCAGCAGGCTCTTGCTACGACATGGAGTCCTGTTTGCTGAGGGAGACACACTGTCGCTGCCATCACTCCAACTTGATGTGCGTGTTACCCTTCCACCAGAGTCAGTTGAGGTCGGCGACTGGCTCTTAGCGCAAGGAGGGCTTCAACTGCCCGAAGATCCGCGCATCCCGGGTCAAATCGGCCATGTTCGGCAAGCGGCGATGGAGCGAGTGGCCGTCTGCATGTATGCAGGAGATGCCACGAAACCTCTCATTACTTCCTCTGGTAAAGCATCTCCTGCGCGCGCGATTCATTCTCTTCGAGGCCGGATTCTATCCACCTTGGACAAGGAACTCTCTCCGCAAGCTTCGGCACTCTGCAAGGCTCTCCTTCTCGGTGATCGCTCGGGCTTCTCACAGGAGTTTCGCCAGCAAATCAAAGCGACGGGCCTCAGTCACATCTTCGCTTTGAGTGGTCTCAATGTCGGCCTTGTCGTCTCGTTGGTCTGGCTGCTCACTGCGGCTCTCCCCTTGCCATTTACCCTGCGGCATTGGCTTGCGTTGGCTGCGACGGTCTGCTATGTCGCTTTGGGTCTCGGGATTCCTTCGCTCATGCGTGCAGGAATCATGTGCTCTCTTTTTCTTGTGAGTCATCTGATTCATCGCAAAGCTCATGTGCTGAATATCATTGGGGCGGCGGCATTTCTTGAACTCCTGTGGAGACCGCTGGATCTCGTGGACATAGGATTCCAGCTTTCCTATCTGGCGGTTCTGGGTATCGTACTGACGTATATTTGGCTGAAGACTGTGACCATTAAAATTGGGGGATTCAGCGCAAGGGTGAGACCTTCTCTTCGTTCTCTTCTCGATGTAGCCTTCGCCACCATTGGCGCGCAAATCGGCACATTACCTCTGTTGGCCGCTCTCTTTGGCACGATTCCTCTGCTGGGTCTTCTCGCAAATCTCGTTGCCGTTCCTGCCTTTGCTTTTCTGCTCTGGTGCGAGATATTTCTCTTGTTCGCAAATCCAATTTCGCATTTCGTGTCGGCATCGTTTGCAGCCACAATCAATGTCCTTGCAGATCTTCTGCATGCTTTCGTTGAATGGTTTTCCGCTCTTCCTGCGGCGAGTCTGACGACGGGCCACCTTTCTTCGCTCGCTCTAATAGGCATTTATCTGGGGCTTGCCATCATGTGGCTCCAAAAGAAGGGGCAGTTTGAATGGAAGAAAGCCGTCCTCGGTACACTCGTTGTTCTCAACTCATTGGTCTGGCCCGAGGTATTCCAGTGGCGAAGAGCGAACTTCGAAATCTATTTCTTGGATGTGGGAAATGGCGACTCGATTCTCCTGCAAACGCCTGAGAGAAGAACCATGCTGATAGACGCGGGTCCAGCCTTCGATTCCTGGGATGCTTCCTGGCGCATTCTGCCCGCCTTGAAAAGTCTCAGCATAGACACTCTGGACGCACTGGTGCTGACACATACCGAGTCTGATCACATTGGAGGTGCAGCCGCCTTGGTTCGTGACTTTCCTATTCGCGCGGTTTTCACGAGCGGCCAATCGAACAACACCGTGTGCTTCCAAAAAATGACAGATGAGATGCGAGCGAGAGAACTCGAAGCCAAACCGCTGAGTGCGGGTGACCTGTTGGACGCACTCCGTCCCTTTCCTATCTGGGTGCTTTCGCCTGACAGCGTGTGGAAAACGGAGGGAATGAATCTGAATCAAAGGTCACTTGTCTTGCGCGTTGATATTGGTCAAACCTCGGCGTTGTTTGCAGGCGATATTGACAGCGTGACCGAACGGCGCCTCGTACCGTGGGGAGATTTCCTGCGAAGCGACCTCCTGAAAGTGCCTCATCATGGCAGCAAAGTCTCGAGTAGCGAGGCGTTTCTGAAAGCCGTCCATCCAGAGGAGGCTGTTATCACAGCGGGTCGGCGCAATCCGCATGGGCATCCGTCCCCCGATGTACTTCAGCGATTGGACGGACTCGCGATTTCCTATCATATCACCGGAAGAGAGGGCACCCTGCTTTGGACTTCTGACGGCAAGTCTATCGTGCCGACCTCGTGGCGGCAATCCACTTTGTCGCGACAATGGCATCTGCCAACGAATTGACACTTCAGGGCGAAATCGCTATATTGATGTGAGAGTCATTCGCGAGCTCCTCTTTGATGATCCTTTCCTCTGCGGACACTTTTCTCTTGGACTCCAGTACAGAGAACTACTATCTTGCGCGCGGCTATAGGCGCATTTGCGGCGTGGATGAAGCCGGACGCGGGCCATTGGCAGGTCCGGTTGTCGCGGCGGCTGTTGTTTTTGTGGAGCCTGTTGAAATTGAGAACCTCCGCGATTCCAAGAAGCTCAGCCCTGCCATGCGCGAAAGAGTCTTCGAGAAAATCCTGCAAGTCGCACAAGTTGGAATTGGCGAGGCCTCTCCGGCCGAGATTGATGCCATGAATATCTTGCAGGCATCGCTTCTGGCAATGAAACGAGCCGTTGATTCCTTGGCGATATCGCCCGACATTGTTCTCGTGGACGGACCCTACGCTTTGTCTGGCGAAGTGCCATCACGCGCGATCATCAGGGGCGATGCTCGAGTTCGAGTGATCTCAGCCGCTTCGATTATTGCGAAAGTGACTCGCGACCGCCTTATGCTCGAGTACGAGAAGGAATTTCCCGGATATGGATTCGCTCGGCATAAAGGTTACCCAACGCGTGAGCACTTGAAGGCATTGAGGCATTTGGGGCCGACACACATTCATCGCACGAGCTTTCGCGGCGTTCTCTCGGCTCCATCATGCGGTTGATAACCTTCTTGAAAGGGCTTTGGAGCAAGAGACTCCCTGAAGAACCGAGTGATCGTAGCGTCGGCGATTGGGGCGAACGGGAAGCGGCGCTCTATCTTCGCCGCTGCGGCTATCGCATTGTCTCGAGAAATTGGCGTTTGCGTATGGGTGAAATTGACATCATTGCCCGGAAGGGCCACGATACGATTTTCGTTGAGGTCAAGTCGGGGGCAAAGCCGTCGGCAATTGGGCCCGAATGCCGAGTCGGAACGCGAAAGCAAAGGAAGCTTCGTGCGCTCGCGCAAGCCTATTTGAAGGGCGCCAGAGACAAGAATACTTCGATTCGATTTGATGTCATCTCTGTCTGGCGTGAAGGGAATGAAACAAGAATTAAGCATTTCGAAAACGCCTTCTAAGAGAAAGGCGTCGCTTTTCTGTGCGATTGCTTTCTTTCTTCTCTGGAGCGGCAGCAGTGCGTCGCAGGTGACTCTGACAGAAATCATGTTTGACCCTATCGGCGACGAGGATACGGACGAATTTATTGAAATCTACAACACGGGAGCGGTGACGATCAACCTGTCCGGCTGGAAAGTGTCCGATGGCGAGGACGCCGATGTGCTCATTGCACTCGACCAAGGACTTCTTCTCGAACCCGGACAATTCGGCCTCATTCTCGATCCCGATTATTTCGATGACGGGAGCACCACCTACGAAGGAATGGTCCCCGCCTCGGCGCTTGTGCTTACAATTGACAACAATACTTTTGGAAGCCGCGGCCTTTTGAATGATGAGTCCGAAGTTGTTTCATTAATTCGCGCCGCCGGAGATACTGTCTCGCAATATGCTTACAGCCCGGAGAATGACGAAGGTTATTCCGATGAGAAGATTGTTCCCTGGGGTGGGGATGATACAACGAATTGGGCAAATGCCAAGAGACTGAAGGGCTCGCCTGGTTCTTGGAACACGGTGTCGCCACCTTTGCGTGACCTGGCGATAGCGAATTTCTGGAGCGAGCCTGCGCAGCCATTGGTCGGGAGTCCGTTCACGCTTCTGGTTATGATCCGCAACAATGGCTTGGAGCCAATGCCGAGTGCTGATCTTTCATTCTATTTCGATGAAGACCTTTCCGGAACATTTGAGGAAGGCGAGATGCTTGCCCAGCGAGAAATTCGTGCGCTTTCCCCCGGGGATTCTGCCAAAGACAGCGTATTTGTGCCAGTGGCTGAGGAAGGTCCGCGCCTTTTCTTGGCTGAGCTCGAAGTGGACGATGATGATTCGATGAACAATCGCCGTATCCTTCCGCAGAACATTTCGCCTGACCAAGTCACTTTGGTCATCAACGAGACACAATATCGCCCGTTTGAAGGACAAAGTGAGTGGGTCGAGTTCTTTCATGCCGGGATGTATCCGCTTGATGTCAGTGGTTGGCAATTCTCCGATGCGACCGGCCTTGCGAATTCCGACAAACGCTGGACTTTTCCGAACCTTTGGCTCGCGTCGGGCGACTTTCTTGTTTTGGCGGCTGATTCGACCATTTTTTTGGAATCCCTGCCCGAAACCCTTACAGTTTTTGTGTGGGGCAGTGGCGCTCCCCGCTTGAACGACACGGGAGATTCGCTTGTGCTCTGGGACACGAGTGGCCGGCGCGTTGACCAAGTGAATTATGATCCCGATTGGGGCCGCGACGAATATGGAATTTCCTTGGAACGCATCTCTCCGACGAGCGCAGGCAATGTGCCACTCAACTGGGCGTCGAGCGCAGATCCCTCGGGCAGCACGCCGGGGCGACCCAACAGTCAGCTTTATGTTCCAGCAACCGTCGGAACAAATATCCTCTCAATCGAGCCCAATCCTTTTTCTCCGGATGGGGACGGATTTGAGGATATCGCTTTCATTCGTTATCATTTGAAACACCCGAATTCCCGTCTTGATTTGAAAATCTATGATGTCCGTGGGCGAAAAGTGCGCTGGCTCGCGAACAACGAGTTTGTCGGACAAGAGGGCGAGAAGCTCTGGGACGGCAAAGATGAACAGGGCCGGGAGCTCCCTGTCGGAATTTATGTTGTGTATCTTGAGGCTCTGGCGCAAGGAGACACGCGAATCGAGAAGGCAAAGCGTGCCGTCGTGATTGCTCGAAAAAGATGAGTCTTGTTCAACTCGAAAATATTGCTATTCACTTCCCAGAGAGGACTCTCTTTGAAGGACTCTCGTGGCAAATCCTCCCGCGCGAACGCTACGGTCTGGTGGGACCGAATGGAGCGGGCAAGACAACGATTTTGCGCCTGATTGCGGGCGAAATCGAACCCAGCCAAGGCACGCTCT
>Ga0315289_10013576_pt1 | contig 11391 bp, 15 predicted proteins | sample YL17G11_40_MG_FD_203452 | JGI IMG/M metagenome (GOLD analysis project Ga0315289, IMG submission 203452) | Sediment microbial communities from Yellowstone Lake, YNP, Wyoming, USA - YL17G11_40 | ecosystem: Environmental > Aquatic > Freshwater > Lake > Sediment | place: USA: Wyoming | collected... | reverse complement strand
CCGCGGCAAATTGGTTTTTTGACATTTTGGCTGTGCCATTGTCTGTGTAGCAAGTGGGAGCTGTCGAGGCAAGCGAAGTTGCACAATCCGACTTATTGTTGAACGCTAAACAATCTGGACAAGTGTTAAATTCCTATTTCAACATCGATAGCCAAAAGCTCATGCTTGTCTTGGAAGAGGTCAGAAGGGGCTAAAGTTCGAAGGGTATCGGACTCCGCTCAACAATCGTTGAGCTTAAAAGCAGCAGAAGGAGTTGACAATTTTCTATTCTCATGCTAATATTAGTAATATGATAATATTAGTGCTAACAGGGATGCTGACATGAAGCTTTCTACAAAAGGGCGATACGGGGCAAGGATAATGCTCGATTTAGCTCTCCATTTCGGCGAGGGCCCCATTCTGCTAAAAGACATCGCCAAGAGGCAACAGATTTCTGAGCGATACTTGGAGCAGCTAATCCTTTCTTTAAAAGCTGCTGGGCTGGTAGAAAGTACCCGTGGGGCTCGTGGAGGGTTCACCCTAGCTAAGCCGCCCTCTCAGATAAGACTCAGCGAGATCATCCAAACCATGGAAGGATCAATTGCTCCGGTGACATGTGTCGATGATCCTAAGGCATGTTCACGGGCAGATGTTTGTGTAACCCGCGATATCTGGTCTGAGATGGGGAAAGCAATGAGTGGGGTATTAGAATCTACAACCCTGGAGGATTTAGTCCAGCGGCAAAGGGAAAAGGAGAGGCCCAAGGCAATAATGTACCACATTTAAGCGAGACCAAGCTATTCGCCAGATGGCACGAAGGGGATTGGAAGAGCTTGAGATACCGAAGTGCCAGGACTTGGTCGATGAGGATTTTACCGAGAGCGAGATGGATGACCTGTTTGCTGGTGGCCGTGAAGAGGTAAGGCGATGTGTGTCAGGAGGTGGCGGGATATAGTTGGCAAAATTTTTAGGGAGGGAGTAAATGTTAAAACTATCCTATGAGGTTAGGAGGAGACAGCAAAAGCCAATGATAGCTAAGGATATCACCGAGTTAATTGGAAATACGCCCTTGGTTAGGCTGAACAGAATACCCAAGGGGCTAGGTGCTGAGGTGGTGGCTAAGCTTGAATCCTACAATCCCCTATCTAGCGTAAAGGATAGGATTGGGGCTAGCATGATCGAAGCTGCTGAGGAGGCGGGGTTGATCAATAAGGACACGGTGATCATCGAGCCTACCAGCGGTAATACAGGTATTGCCCTGGCCTTCGTCTGCGCTGCCAAGGGCTACCGATTGATTCTCACCATGCCCGCTAGCATGTCTCTAGAGCGGAGGCAACTTATGGCCGTTTTTGGGGCGGAGTTGGTGTTGACGCCCGGAGCGGAAGGGATGCCCGGGGCGGTGAGAAAAGCTGAGGAACTGGTGGCCAAGAATCCCAACTATTTTATGCCCCAGCAGTTCAAGAATCCTGCTAATCCTCAGATCCACCGCGAAACCACTGCCGAGGAGATCTGGGAGGATACCAAGGGCAGGGTGGATATTCTAGTTTCCGGTGTAGGAACGGGGGGAACCATTACTGGGGTCGCTGAGGTGATCAAAGAGAGAAAGCCTGAGTTTAGGGCTATCGCCGTCGAACCGAAAGGCTCGCCGGTTCTTTCCGGCGGCAAACCTGGCAGCCACAAGATTCAGGGCATCGGCGCCGGATTTGTGCCTGAAGTGCTGAGAATGGACTTGGTCGATGAGGTCATCCAGGTCACCAACGAAGATGCTGGGATAATGGCCCGAAGACTGGCCAGGGAAGAGGGGATCTTGGTTGGCATTTCCTCGGGGGCAGCAACCTGGGCTGCTGTCGAGGTTGCCAAAAGACCAGAGAACCAGGGCAAGCTTATCGTGGTAGTTCTGCCCGATACCGGAGAGCGCTATTTGAGCACTGAGCTTTTCCAAGAGTATTTTCCGTCCGTGGAGACTATAAGAGGTATGTTTAGATGGGACGGCAGACTGGCTTGCTGAGAAGTGTAAATCAAGTTACCAAGAAAACGGCGGGTAATAACTCTAAATCGAACCTGTAAAGGAGGGAAAGCGTGTCTGCTGTAACAAAATATCTTTGGATAATGGTGGTGGCTCTGGGCGTGGTGGCCTTGGCCTTGGGCATGGTGTTCATTGTCCAAGGCGTCGACAAGAGCGATTGGATGAAGGATGCGATGCAGCAGGAGAAGATAACTATAGGTATCGATGAGGCTTCGGTGGCCAAAGGCGATGTAGTCAATTCCCTCGATGAAGCGCTAGATGCCGGCGACACGATACGGGAGCACCGTCGAGGAATAGCCCCGACCTACGGAGATTTGCTTGCGGGGGGGCGCTACGACCCGACAAACCCCGAGCATTTGTCCTATGCACAGGCTTTGAACCTGGAGAACTACTTGTACCTTGGTGCTCTGGGCTTTGGCGTCGCCCAAATGCTTATCGGCGCCGGCGTCTTCATGCTCATCACGGGGGTTGCTCTTGGCGTTACCGGGCTAGCGCTGCGTAGAAGGGCATCCTAGGTGCTGCCTCCCGCGCTATTTGCTGGGCTGAAGGAAATGCGGGCGTTCTAAAGGGAGGACTTAAGCGGAATGAGATTTGAAACATTAGCTATTCGCTCCGGTAGAGAACCAGACCCAACAACCGGTGCCCTAGCAACGCCGATCTACCAGACATCAACCTTTGTGTTTCAGGACGTGGGGAAAACAAAGGGCTATGATTACTCGCGAACGGCAAACCCCACCAGGAAGGCACTGGAGGATTGCATTGCTGCCCTTGAGGGAGGAAAGGCCGGCTTTGCCTTCTCCAGCGGAATGGCTGCGGAAACAACCCTTATGCACCTTCTCAAAGCAGGTGACCACGTTATTTCAGGGGATGACGTCTATGGGGGCACCTATAGATTGTTTGAGAGGGTGATGAAAGACTTTGGATTGGAATTCACCTTCTTAAGAATGCATGACCGGGAAAGGATCGAGAAAGCGATAAGACCCAATACAAAGATGATATGGATAGAGACCCCCTCCAATCCGCTACTGAACATTGTTGATATCGAGATGGTGGTCGATATTGCCAGGAGGCACCATTTGACAACGGTGGCGGACAATACCTTTGCCACCCCCTATTTCCTCAGACCCATCGAATATGGGGTCGATCTGGTGGTTCATTCGACGACCAAATACCTCAATGGCCACTGCGATGTCATCGGCGGCGCCGTGGTAACCACCACCGACGAACTAACAGAGAGGGTTCAATTTCTTTTGAATGCAATGGGGACCGGAGCTTCCCCTTTCGATTGCTGGCTGGTGCTTAGGGGAATCAAGACCCTCCCCGTGAGGATGATGCAACATGAGAAGAACGCCGCTCAGGTTGCAACCTATCTGGAGAGACACCCCAGGGTGAAAATGGTCTTTTACCCCGGACTCAAGTCACATCCCGGGCATGAGATTGCAATTAAGCAAATGGAGGGATTTGGAGGGGTGGTCTCATTTGAAATCGAAGGCGGAATCGAGGCGGCCAATTCCTTTTTAAGGAGTGTGAGGATCTTCTCCCTGGCGGAATCCCTTGGCGGTGTCGATTCCCTAGTAGAGCACCCGGCCACAATGAGCCATGCCTCGATGCCGGAAGAGGTAAGAAGAGTGGTGGGGATCACAGATAGTCTCATCAGACTATCCGTGGGGCTAGAAAGCATCGACGATCTCTTGGAGGATCTGGAACAGGCCCTAAAGCGTGCCTGAAGAGGTGAGGAGTGTCCTACGCTAGAGTGCTACGCTGCCGGAAATGCGGGCGGGAGTATCCCCTGGAGCCCGTCAATCTGTGTGATTTCTGCTTCAGCCCGCTGGAGGTAATCTATGATTACAAGTCCATGGCTAAAGCCGTGACCCGGGAGAGGCTCTCAAGTGGGCCAGTGAGCATGTGGCGCTATCGCGACCTGTTGCCGGTGGATGGCGAGTTGGTCGATATCGGCGCTGGCTCCACCCCTCTGACTAGAGCCAATAATCTGGGGCGGGTGCTGGGGCTGAAGCAGCTCTACATCAAGAATGATTGCCTCAATCCAACATACTCTTTTAAGGATCGGGTGGTCTCAGTGGCGATCACCAAGGCGCGGGAGTTCGGATTTGACACCATAGCCTGCGCCTCAACGGGCAACCTCGCCGCCAGCGTGGCTGCTCATGCCGCTAGGGCAAACATGAGGTCCTATGTTTTCGTCCCCTCCGATGTGGAGCAGAGCAAGCTGGTGGGGACGGCGATCTATAACCCGGTCCTGGTAGCTGTCGACGGAAGCTATGACGATGTCAATCGCCTGTGCACGAAGCTGGCGGAAAAATACAACTGGGGCTTTATCAATATCAACCTCCGACCTTACTACGCTGAGGGAAGCAAGACGCTGGGGTATGAGGTGGCAGAGCAACTGGGGTGGCGTGCACCAGACTGCGTGGTGGCTCCTGCCGCATCCGGGCTCCTCTTTACCTGGATATGGAAGGGGCTGGATGAATTCTCCATGCTGGGCTTGGTCGGACCGGTTAATACCCATATGTATCTCACCCAGGCTGCTGGCTGCTCCCCCATTGTCAATGCCTTTGAAGCTGGTTCTCTCCATGTACATCCGGTAGAGCCAAAAACCATCGCCAAGTCTATAGCAATTGGAAACCCCGCCGATGGCTATTATGCACTGAGGGTCGCCAGACAGTCAGGAGGCGCTGCCTGCGCTGTCACTGACGAGGAGTTGGTCGATGGGATGAAGCTTCTGGCTCAAACCGAGGGCATCTTTGCCGAGACGGCGGGGGGTGTGGTGGTGGCAGGGCTAAAGAAACTTGTGGCTTCGGGGGTGATAAAGAAAGGTGAGCTAACGGTGGCCTTTATCACCGGTGCCGGACTTAAAACTCAGGAGGTGGTAGCAGATGTTGTTCAGCCCCTCACCATCCAGCCCACCGTGGAGTCTTTTGAGGAGGTGCTCGGTGAGCAGGCCAGAGTTTAGGTCTCTCACATTTTACCTGTGTTATTGAATGGGAGGCTAAGATGACAAAGCGACGAGTAATGTTTACCTTCCCACCGGAGTTGATCGATGAACCCATCATCTACCGCCTTGGTCAGCAGTTCAATGTGATGACCAATATCCGCCGGGCCGATGTATCCGAGGATAAAGGCTGGGTGGTGCTGGAACTGGAGGGGGAAGAGAAAGATATCGAGCAAGGGATCGCCTGGGTGACTGCCAAAGGGGTGAGGGTCGACCCTGCCACCGGCGATGTGGTGGAGGGTTAGATGAAGAGGATATACCTTGATTATGCCGCCACCACCCCCATGCATCCAGAAGTGACGAAAGCCATGTTGCCCTATTTCAGCGATGCTTTTGGCAATCCCTCCAGTATTCATTCCTTTGGGCAAGAGGCAAAGGCAGCTATAGAAGAGGCAAGGGATCAGGTCGCTGCCCTTATCGGCGCCAGGAGCGAAGAAATCGTCTTCACCAGTGGCGGAACGGAAGCCGATAATTTTGCCCTAAAGGGGATAGCCTATGCCAATGAGAAGAGAGGAAATCACATCATCACCACCTCTATCGAGCACCATGCTGTCATCGAGTCGTGTAAATTTCTCGAGAGAAGAGGGTTTGAGGTAACCTACCTTCCTGTGGATAACTATGGCCTGGTGGATCCCCAGGATGTGAAGAGGGCGATCACCGATAAAACCATCTTGATCTCGGTGATGCATGCCAATAACGAGGTAGGGACCATAGAGCCCATAGCTAAGATCGGCGAAATTGCCAGGGAGAGAGGGGTCTATTTTCATACCGATGCCGTGCAGACAGTGGGACATATCCCTGTGGATGTCAATGAGCTGGGCGTTGAACTGCTGGCGATGTCGGCACATAAACTCTACGGGCCCAAAGGAGTGGGTGCGCTATACATTAGAAAAGGCACAAAGGTTATCCCTTTCATGCATGGCGGGGAGCAGGAGCGAAGGCGCAGGGCAAGCACGGAAAATGTGGCCGCGATCGTGGGATTTGGCAAGGCAGCAGAGATCGCCCGGAGGGAGATGTTCCAAGAGGGGGAACGCCTCATCCACCTTCGGGAAAAACTGATCAGCGGTCTTGTGGAGCGGATCGATAATATCCACCTCAATGGCCATCCCGCCCAGAGGTTACCCAATAATATCAATGTGAGCATTGAATTTGTAGAGGGGGAATCGATGCTTCTCAACCTGGATCTAGAGGGCATTGCCGCCTCTACCGGCTCTGCCTGTAGCTCTAGCAGCCTCGAGCCTTCCCACGTGCTTCTTGCCATGGGGCTCTCTCACGAGCTCGCCCACGGCTCGTTGCGTTTTACCCTGGGAAGGGAGACTACCGAAGAAGAGATAGATCGCGTCCTCGAGGTATTGCCTAAGATCGTCGCCAAGCTGCGCGCTATGTCCCCAATGCTAAAGAGCGGCATATAGGGGAGAGATGTACAGCGAGAAAGTAATGGAGCACTTCAGGAACCCCCGGAATGTAGGGGAGATAGAGAACCCTGACGGCATCGGCCATGTGGGGAACCCTGTGTGCGGCGATATCATGGAGCTCTACATTAAGGTAAACGACGGCATCATTGTAGATGCCAAATTCAAGACCTTTGGCTGTGGCGCAGCTATTGCCACCAGCAGCATGGTCACCGAATTGGTGAAGGGAAAGAGCGTAGAGGAGGCGCTGAAGATTTCAAATCGAGCGGTAGCTGAGGCCCTGGGTGGGCTGCCACCGATCAAGATGCACTGCTCGGTTCTGGCCGAGGAAGCGCTCAAATCGGCCATCGATGATTATCTAAATAACGCCAAAAGAAAGGACTGAAAAATGAGCGATCTCCCCGAGATTGGCAAAATCTCACCTGATACCTTCAATGAATTGATATTTCCTCGCTTGGGCGCTAGGAGCGAAAGGGTGCTGGTAGGACCACAGCACGGCGTAGACGTAGGCATTGTGGAGATTGGAGATAAGGTAGTAGCACTGACCACAGACCCGGTATTTATTGTTCCCGAATATGGGTGGCAGAGGGCTGCCTGGTTCGCAATTCACATCCTGGTCTCAGATGCGGTGACCAGCGGCCTGAAACCCAGCTTTCTGGCTATAGATTTGAATCTTCCCATGGAGATAACTAAGGAGCAACTGGAGATAGTCTGGGATACGATGCATCGAGAGTGCGAGAGGCTTGGAATTGCCGTTGTTTGTGGCCATACCGCTAGGTACGAAAACTGCCACTACCCCATGGTGGGTGGAGCCACGGTGATCAGTGTCGGGGAGAAAGATGAGTATGTTACCCCCAAGATGGCAAAGGCCGGAGATAAGATAATAATCACCAAGGGGCCAGCCATTGAGGCAACAGGCATCTTCGCTACCATGTTCCCTAAACTCATGGAGAGGGAATTTGGAACTGGCTTCGCCCAGCGAGCGCAAGAGATCTTCTACAAGATGTCGGTGGTGGAGGATGCCATGACTGCCGTAAGTGTGGGGGTTAGAGAAAACGGGGTAACCGCAATGCACGATGCCACCGAGTGCGGAATATGGGGCGGTTTATACGAGATCGCTCAGGCTGCGGGCTTAGGGGTGAGGGTGGAGAAGGAGCGGATCGTGGTCGAGGACTGTGTAAGGGAGATATGCCAGTATTTTGGCATCGACCCCTATGCCTCCATAAGCGAGGGGACGTTGATCATCACCTGCCGTGAGCATAAGGCTGAGGAAGTGGTGGATGCCCTATCTCGGAAGGGGATCTCATCTTCAGTTGTTGGCGAGTTGACTAATCCGGGGCATGGCATGATCCTGGTAGAAAGAGGAAAGGAGCGGAAGCTCAAGCACCCTTTGGTTGACCCCTTCTGGAGGGCCTTCTACGATGCTCTTGAGAAATATGCTAGCATGGAGCGGTGAATACAGGGGCAGGGTATGAGCACAGAAGAGAGAATCTTAAAATCCAGCCGAGTCATCGCTGTAGTAGGGCTTTCCCCGAAGCCAGAACGACCCAGCTATAGGGTAGCGAGCTACTTAAAGGAACAAGGGTACAGGATAATCCCGGTTAACCCTCAAGTGAAGGAGGTATTGGGAGAGCCTAGTTATCCTGAGCTCGCCTCCATCCCTGAGCCAGTAGATGTGGTAGACATCTTCCGCCGTTCGGAGGAGGTGCCGGAGGTTGTAGAGGAGGCGATCGAAATAAGGGCGAAGGCGGTGTGGATGCAGGAGGGAGTAATTAATGATGAGGCAGCGGCTAGAGCCAGGGAGGCCGGGCTGTTGGTAGTTATGGATAAATGTATGCGCAAGGAGCATCAAAAATTAGAGAGAGGAGGCGGCAAAGATGGCTAAGGATCCAGTTTGCCGCATGAAGGTAGATGAAAAGAAGGCTGCGGTTACCTCGAAGCACAGAGGGAAGACCTATTACTTCTGTGCCCCCGGCTGCAAGAAAGCCTTCAACGAGAACCCCGAGAAGTACCTCAAGCATCAGCATGGCTAAGATAATCGCCGTCTGCAAAAGCGAGAAAAAGGGCACCAAAAAGGAGGCTGTAAACGAGGGGGTCATCAGGGAGAATCACGGCCTTGTAGGCGATGCCCATGCCGACTGCTGTAGCCATCGGCAGGTGAGCCTGCTGGCGAGAGAGAGCATCGAAAAGATGCGCCGTCTAGGTTTAGGTGTAGGCCCCGGGGATTTCGCTGAGAACCTCACCACCGAGGGGATTGACCTGGTATCTTTACCCCCTGGCACCAGGATATCCATGGGGAAAGAGGTTATATTAGAGGTTACTCAGATTGGTAAAGAATGTCATACTCCGTGCGCTATCCGCCGTCGGGTAGGCAAGTGCATCATGCCCAAGGAAGGGGTATTCGCCAGGGTGATCCGCGGCGGAGTGATAAGGGCTAAAGACCCGATAAAGATAGAGAGGTAAATGTTCACACTGAGGGCTGGAGGGTGATGGGTGAATAAAGGTTCAGGGGGAGAAGGCTTGCAAATGAGAGATAGCGATGCCAGGTTAATAGAGGAAATTCTGCGCCTCAAGAGAGAAAGGAAGGCTATTATTCTGGCTCACAACTATCAATTGGGCGAGGTTCAGGATATAGCGGACTTCGTGGGCGATTCCCTTGAGCTGAGTCAGAAGGCGGCCCAGACAGATGCTGAGGTGATCGTATTCTGCGGGGTGCATTTCATGGCAGAGACGGCTTCCATTCTCTGCCCAGATAAAGTGGTTTTACTTCCAGATATGCATGCCGGCTGCCCAATGGCCGATATGATTACCGCTGAGGGGCTGCGACAGAAGAAGAAAGAGCACCCCGAGGCTACGGTTGTCTGCTACATCAATTCCAGTGCCGAGGTCAAGGCGGAATCGGATGTCTGCTGTACCTCCGCCAATGCAGTCAGGATCGTTGAGAAGCTGGCCGATGGGAGGGAGATTCTATTCGTGCCCGATCAATATCTGGGTCATTACATCTCCACCAAGACGGGGAGGAAGATGATGTTATGGCCCGGCTTTTGCCCCACCCACGTCAGGATAAAGTCGCAGGACATCATCAGGCTGAAGCAGGAGCATCCCCGGGCCAAGGTGGTGGCCCACCCTGAATGTAGACCGGAGGTGGTCGCCATTGCCGATGAGGTCCTGAGCACGGGGGGAATATGTAGATTCGCAGCTAGAACCGAGGCCGGAGATGTGATTGTGGGGACAGAGCTCGGAATAGTACATCGGTTGAGAAAGGAGAACCCAGATAAGAGGTTTATCCCCGCCTCTGAGCAGGCGGTCTGCCCCCGAATGAAGCTAATCACCCTGGAGAGAGTTCTCTGGAGCTTGGAGGAGATGGCCCCAGAGGTCAAAGTTCCTGATGAAATTCGCCTCCGGGCAAAGGCTGCCGTGGATAAGATGCTAAAGGTGGGATAAAGGGGATCGATGGCAAGCAAAAGGGTTGTCTTACGCAGGGAAGGGATGCTTTGCACCGGTTGCGTTCCCACTTTTGAAGTCATCATCGAGCAATTCTTCGATTTCACCGACGAGGGCTTTCTATTTCAACCATTGCACATTACGCTAAAAGGTGCAATCAATAAAGTAACTAACCAAGCGATCGCCTAACTGATACCCTGTTGACGTAGGTAGCGGTCGGTGCTTGGTGCCGAATCACTGATGCGACAAATTTTCGAGCCGCAGCACCTCAGCAAACCATCTTTGCTTCACCCCGCCGCAAACATAGAGTAGAATTAGAGTAGTACATTGTGATAATTCTTATTGAGGGAGAGATACCGTGACGGATAGGAAACCAAATAACTTAGAGGACACACTTGGAATGCTCCAAGAGGTCTTGGCAGCTAACCGAAAAGACCTCCGCTCACTGCTCTACAAAGACATCATTATGAATGCGCTGAAGTGCAAACGCGATGAGCTTGACATTCTGGATCTTAAAGTCATCAACCGGGCAGTGGCTGAGTTCCGACATGCTGCCTGCATCTTCAAGCCGTACCGCATGGTGCGCAAAGTGTCCATCTTTGGCTCAGCCAGGGTAACCGGCGGGAGTCCCTACTATGAACTAGCCGTCAAGCTCGGCCGATCAATAGTTGAGAGTGGCTTTATGGTAATCACTGGGGCTGCGGAGGGAATTATGAGGGCTGGAATTGAAGGCGCAGGCCCTCGGAACAGCTTTGGGGTTAACATCCTTTTGCCATTCGAGAGGGGACCTGCCAGCATCATTCGAGACGATCCCAAAGTGGTTCGGTTTAAATATTTTTTCACTCGTAAGATATTCTTTGTCATGGAAGCCGACGCTATCGCTCTGTTCCCTGGCGGCTTTGGTACACACGATGAAGGATTTGAAGTACTAACGCTGCTGCAAACAGGAAAGGCACCGCCCATGCCGGTGGTGCTCATGGAGCTTCCCGGGGAACAATACTGGGAAAGCTGGGATCAATTCATCAGGCAGCAACTATTAGCCAGACAGTTCATCTCCCCGGAAGATCTTTCCTTCTACAAGATAATGCATTCCCCTGAAGAGGCGGTAGACTGGATCAGGTCATACTACTCAACCTATCATTCGATACGCCAGGTCCGAGACCGGCTCGTCATCAGGTTGGAGAAGGAACTTCTGGATAAGCATGTCAGGAGACTGAATGATGCTTTTCCGGACTTGGTTGAGTCCGGGGAAATTGCCAAAACACCTGCCCTGCCCGCGGAAAAAGACGAACCGACTCTCTGGTCAAAACCCAGAATTGCTTTCGAATACAGCAAGAAGAGTGCTGGGCGCCTTAATGAGATGATATTGATGATAAACCAACTGGGTCAAACAATTTGAGTGATTGTTACGGGCATGCTCCCTCGCCGCCGCAGCTACAGGTCGCTACCTAAGCCAGCCGAGCCAGTACTCGCCCCCCAAAATCGCGATAGCTACGCCAATGGTTATTGCAGTTACTGCCGCA
>Ga0315289_10013575_pt1 | contig 11391 bp, 6 predicted proteins | sample YL17G11_40_MG_FD_203452 | JGI IMG/M metagenome (GOLD analysis project Ga0315289, IMG submission 203452) | Sediment microbial communities from Yellowstone Lake, YNP, Wyoming, USA - YL17G11_40 | ecosystem: Environmental > Aquatic > Freshwater > Lake > Sediment | place: USA: Wyoming | collected... | reverse complement strand
GCGCTTCAGGATCGGCAGGCCCGTCAGCAGCCCCTTCTGGCACTGGTAGTAGGTGCCGTCGAGCGGCCAGCCGCCGTTGGTGGTGACGAGGATGTCGCAGGGCTCGGCCACGGGCCGGGCGACGTGCCGGCGGAGGCACGCTACGCCGGCCGCATGGACCGCGGCCATCTCGCCCGCAAAGACGCCCGTCAGCCGCTCCTGCCGGTCGACCGTGACGTTGACGGTGAAGTGCGGGGGGGCGAACGCGGCCACGGCCACCGCCTCTTCGTGCTCGGGGTTGCCTTCGAGGATGCCGGGCAGGGCCCGCTCGTGCTCGATGAATCGCGGCGAATGCCAGGCCCGGACGGTCTCGTCGCCGGCGATGCCGGGGCAGACGGCCTTGCGCCCGCCGGAAAAGCCCGCCATCATGTGCGGCTCGATGACGCCGGTGGCGATCCGCAGGTCGGCCTCGACCCACTCGCGCGCCAGAACGACTGGCGTGCCGGCGGGCGTCTCGCCGAGGCGCGCCAGCGTTACCGGGCGGTGGCCCAGATGATTGACGACGCGGTACGCCTCCGCGACCTCCGGGCCCAGCAGGTGCTGGACGGCCGGGCCCATTACGGGAGCATGCAGGCCGGTGCCGATGAGGATCGTGACGGACTCGTTGGGGACGCGGGCATCGCGCATCGCCCAGAGGATCGGCAGGAGGATCTCGCGGTTCGGGCACGGCCGGGTGGTGTCGCTTACAACGATGACGGCGTGGAAGTTTCGCCAGTCGCGCCGCCACTCATGCGTGCCGACGGAGCGGCTGCGCTCGCCGACGCGGTCGGCCAGAACCTGCGCCAACGGCGGGCCGGCGACCGGGCGCTCGAGGGCATCGGCCACGGCGGCCTGCGGGGGATCGAGCACCGCCGGCCAGTCGGGCTCGACGACCGCCACGAGGTTCTTGTCGGGCACGTCGACCGAGGCGCCCGTGCGGCCGTAGGCAAGATCGATTCGCATACGGCAGCATTATTCCATGAGCGGCGGGGGCAAGGCAACGGGTTTCCGGCGCGAGGCGCAGCGGCCTCACTTCCGAGGGGCGGCACTGCCACCCGATGTTGGGTGACCGTGCGTGGTACTGGAAATGCACGGTCACGCAAAGGCGCGCGGCCGTGCCGCCCGCAGGCGAAGCACGCGACGCTCCCCGTAACTCTCCGAGACACTACCGCGAGACGTAACGTAACGCTTCCGTTACGGCTTGGCGATCAGCATGGCGGCCGCCTCGCGCAGTTGCCGCAGGCTCTCCGGCGTGATCCTGGCGTACTCGGGGGTGCCTGCGTCGTCGGCGTAGGCCGAACGGGTGCCGCCCGCCAGATTGAGGTAATGGTCGATGAACGCCCGCATCTGGCCGGGGGCGAGGCCCGCGCGCCGGCGCGCCAGTTCCAGGTACTCGACCGTCTGCTCGGCGCTCCGGTAGGCGGCCAGGCGCATGGAGTGGCGGATGGCGGCGGGGCCGTCTCTGCCCTTGGTGAAGATGAACAGGCCCAGCTGGTCGGCCTTTGTCATCGCCGACCCGTCCTTGTTGACGGTCTGCCACGGCACGGCGCCCCACCCGCCGCCGCGGTAGATGTCGAGGACCCACGCCTCGATCGTCCGGTTGGATTCCTCGACGTTGTTGCTCGACCCGTAGACCCAGATCCGCTCGCCGGTCTGCTCGGCGCGGTCGGCGGCCAGGCGGTGATACTCGTGGAAGGCCCCCGTGGCGAGCACCCACAGATCGGCCTTGCCGCCGAGTTGGCCGCGGTCGAACTCCGGCCGCGAGATGTCGATCCGGTACCGGAGGCGCACGGGGCTGTCATTGCCCTCGGCCTGCCGCGCGAGGTCGCCGTAGTACGCCAGGGCCCGGTAGTCCCAGTACGAGGCGGGCTCGTCGAGGATCCAGGGCGCCTTGGTCGCGTCCTTCAGGCTGCCCTTGTTGTTGCAGTAAAACTGGAAGCCCGTGCGGGTCCATCCTTCGCGGCGGGCCAGGGCCAGGAAATCCTGCATGATATTGACAAACGTCTCGGCATAGATCGGCTTCTCCTTGAACGCCTCGTACGCGTCGGGGTTGCCGTCAAAGAACTCGCGGACCATCAGCGGCCAACTCTCGTGGAACGTGAGGTAGAACCCCGGCGGCGACACCGGCCCGCGGTGGCCGTTCTTGAAACAACTCCCCGACAGGTACGGGCCGAAAACGGCCGCGAAGTCGTCCCACCACGCGCGCTTCGCGCCGGGGGCGGTGTCGTTGTAGCGCTTATCGTCCATGCGGCGGACTTCGGCGGCCGCGGCGGCCGGCGCAGACGCTGAGCCGTCGGCCTTTCCGGCCGCCTGTTCCCCGCTCCCCGTTCCAGTCTTCATATCCATGAGCATATTCATCCGCGACTTGGCCGAGCCCGCGGCGGTGGAACTGTGCCCGTAGGCCAGGAGGTTCGCGTGGACGCGGTGGTCGTAGGCGATCTCCTGGAGGCGGTAGAACTCGCTCGCGCGGTCGGGCAGGCCGTAGCCGTTCATCTCGCACGCGAAACTCGCCTCGCGCGGAATCGCGAAGTTGCGCACCGCCAGGTGCACCGCCACCTTCCGCCCGTCGGAGAGCGCGAAGGTCCCGTCGACCGCACGCTCGCCGAACTCGAACGGCACGTAGATGTCGACGCACACGGGCGCGGCCTCGTCGGCCGAGAGGGCAATCTCTTCGCCGGCCGCCAGCGGAACGAGCGGGTCGGGGATCCTCCGGCCGTTCCCGCACTGCACGTACAGGGCGCGGTACATCTCGGTCCGCAGGCCCGGCAGGTCGCACTTGACGGTGACCTTGCCGCTGCCCTTGAGGAGGGCCTGGAAGCCCACGACTTCGCCCTTGGCGGCCGCGAGGCGGACCGACTGGCCGTCAAAGAGGCCGCTGGCCGCCCGGTAGCCCTCCGGAAGGGTGCCGACGGCCTTTCCGGCGGCATCGTACTTGTCTTCGAGCGGGATGACGGCCAGGTTCTCCACGCCGCCAGCCACGGCCGCCGGCGCCGGCACCGCCGGAAACTCCACAGCCTTCGGCGACGGCACCGTGGCGGCAAGCGTCGCGGGCACCGACCGCTTGCCCGTGCGGTTCACGGTGACCACGCTGAGGGCGAGAGGGTCGCCGGCCCTCAGCGGCACGTCGCGGACCGGGACGGCCTGCACCTCACCGGGCCTGACGAACGGGATGTTCCACCGCGCGAGCGGCTTGCCGTTGACCGTCACCTCGTACGCAAAGCCGCTCTTGGGGGCGCGAAGCGTAAGGCGGACGCGCGTGGGGTCGGCACCCGTCACCCTCAACTCGGTCGGCGGCCCGGGGTCGGGGTCGCCTTCGCCGAACGCGACCAGGAGGTGGGGCTTCCTGGCCGTCTGCTCGCGCGAGAAGATGGTCGGGTTTCGCGAGTAGTCGGCGCTTCGTTCGTGCAACGTCAGGCCCCAGGCCGCACCGATGGCGATAGCGTGGACGAGGTCCGGGTGGACCTCCCAATGATAGGCGCCGTCCTTCAGTTCGCTCGGCGCCTGGCAGAGGAGCGAGAAGGCGTTGCCGCCGGTGACGGCGGGGAACTTCGCGCCGGGGTACCCCCACCCCTCCACGCCCTGCGCGCCGGAGGTGAGGCCGCAAGACTTCGCCTCGTCCCAGTCGCACTGGATGGTCGAGAGGGTGAGGCCGTCGATCGTCTGGTCGCCTTTGTGGCAGACGAGCGTGGCGGACTTGACGAGGCGGCCTTTCAGCGGTGCCGTGTCGAACATCATGGCCACGAGGTGCTGATTGCCCTTGATGCGGATCTGGGGACTGGAGCCCGCGTTGATCTTCCATTCGCCGCCGAGGAGCACGATGGAGTTGTCCTTCGTAACCTCGACCCGCGTGGGCGCATCGGCGGCAAGCACGGATGGTCCCGCAAGGAAGACCGCAAGGAACAGGAGGCAGAGCGCTTTCATCGCCGGCTCCTTATCAGTACTACAGCGCCACTTGACGCCGTGCGCGGTGGGTCTCCCGACCCACCGCGCTATGCGGCGCTGTAGTATCAGGTGGTTCCAACGTACTCCGCCCGGCAGCGACATGCAAGCGCAGGCTGCGGACACGCGTGAACTCGACGCGGGGGCGCGGCATGCCGTGCTTCTACCGTTGCCAGCAAGTGCAAGAGGCAGAGGCCCACCGCGCACGGAACTTCTGCCGGCGTCGCGGCGTCAAAGGCGTGGGGGGAGTGCCGACGGTATCTTGACTTCGCCTGCCTGCGGGGGCACGCTTGCCGTATAAGATACTGGCCATTCTTGGAGGTCCAGCCATGCCAGAGGGCAAACGGCCGATTGAGCAGCAAGCCGTGAAGACCACCATCGTAGGCGGGCGTCCGCCGGGCAGCGGCAAACCCGTCGGCCCGATCCCGCGCGGCATCGAAGTGCTCATCAAGAAGGCGGCGGTGGACTTGGAGTTCAAGGCCCTCCTCCTGGAGAAGCGCGACGAGGCCGCCAGGGAGATCGGCCTGGCGCTCGACCCGGCCGAGGCGATGATGCTGAAGGCCGCCCCCGCCGACCAACTTGAGGCGATCATCGCCCGCACGACCGTGGCCCCGTCGGTGCGGTCGGCCTTCCTTGGCCGCGCGGCCGCGGTGATGCTCGTGGCGCTGGGCGCCGGCGCGGTGACCGGATGCCAGCAGGAACAGTCCGGGGCGCCCTCGTCCGGCCAACCCGCGGCAACCCAGTCGTCCGAGCCGGCCACGCCGACGCCGCCGGCCCAGCCGCCGACCGACGGCATCCGCCCGGACCGGCCGCCGGCGGCGACCCGGCCCGACAACACGACGCTGACTCCCCAGCGGGGCGTCGCTCCCGACCGGCCGACGGAGCCCGCCGCCGATCCCACCCAGCCGGGCGCCACCGACGTGCCGCGTGGGACGGCCGGCGTGGCCGCAGACAGGCCCCCCGCCAAGCCCGCCGAGCCGGGCAGCCCGGATATCGCCCGGCCGATGGCCGGCGTGGCGCCCGACGTGCCGCCGCCTCCGCCGCAGCCGGGGCCACCTGCTCCGACGGGAATCCGGCCCGACCGGCCGCCCACGACCAAGGGCGTACAGCCTGACCGGCCGCCGACCGATGTGCGGCCGGACGCCGTGGCGCCGGCGCCGCCCGGTGCGCCGAGTCCGGCCCCCCTGCCCCCTACGCCGCCTCCGTCTGTGGGCGGCGTCAGGCCTGACCGTCCGCCCGCGCCCGCGCCGAACCCGGAGCCGAAGCCCGAGGCACCACAATAGACCTGGTGGCATGGCCATGCGGAATCGCGTGGCCATGCCACCCGACTGTGACTTAGCCGCCCCGCTTGCGGGGCGCGTCAACGCAAGGAATCGCGAAGGCCCACATGGCCGACATTACACTCGTCAATCTGAACATGCTCTTCATGCGGTACGGCGAGGAGATCGAACGCGAACTCCACGTGCCGCTCGGGCCGCTGTACCTCACGCGGGCGATGGAAGATGCGGGGCTGGAGGTCGATTTCCGCGATTACCAGACCGCCCCGTACGACGACCCGTTCGACCTCGGGAACTTCCTGGAGTTTCTGAAGGACCCCGCCCCCATCATCGGCCTCTCGTGCATGGCAAACCTCCTGCCCTTCACCGTCCACGCCATGCGGCACCTGAAGGAGCGGTACCCGGACCGCGTGCTTGTGCTGGGGGGCGTGGGGTCGAAGGCCGTCGAGGGGAAAATCCTCGAGCGGTTTCCGCGGGTCGACATCATCGCGCGCGGCGAAGGCGAACTCACAGGCCCGGAACTCGTGCGGACGCTGCGGGCGGGCGGCGACCTGGCCGGCGTCGCGGGCATCTCGTACCGCACGGCGGGCGGCCAAGTCCTCCACAACCCCGACCGGCCGCGCCTCCGGAACCTCGACGCCATCCCCTTCCCCGCCTTCCACAAGGTCGACCTGAAGCGCTACGCCGGCTACGGCATGATGACCAGCCGCGGGTGCCCGTACCCGTGCACGTTCTGCTCGGTGGCCCCGGTGTGGAACCTCGAGAGCTACTCGCGCAGCCCCGCCAACATCGTGGCCGAGATGGTGCACCTGCACCGCGCCGCCGGGGTGGACCTCTTCCTGTTTCAGGACGAGTTCTTCGTCTCGGGCAAGCGCCAGGTCATGGAGTTCTGCCGCGAACTCCGGGCCACGGGCCTGCACCTGGAGTGGAAGGCGTTCGGCCGCGTGAACCTCGTGGACGACGAGATGATGCGGGCGATGGCCGACTGCGGGTGCCTGGAACTCAGGTTCGGCATCGAGTCGGGATCGGACCGGGTGCTTCAGCGCATCCGCAAGGGGTTCACGGCGGCCCAGAGCCTCCGGGTCGTGCCGCAGGCCGTCAAGATATTCCCGCGCGTCGATGCGTTCTTCGTGTGGGGGTTCCCGTTCGAGACGCTTGAAGACTTCAACCAGAGCCTCCTCCAGATGGTGTCCTTCCGCATGATGGGGGCGCGGATCCTGCCGAGCCTCCTTTCGCTCCTGCCGCAGACCGAGATCTTCAAGGAGTACGCCGGGAAGGCGCCCCTGGAGTTCTGCCCGTACCTGTTTCCGGAGTTCGTGTTCACTGGGCACGAGATCTGCCGCGGGGGCGACATAGAACTGCCCGAGAAGTACCGCGCGTACTTCGACCTCATTCTCGCGAACCCCGACATCTTTTCGGGGTTCTTCCACATCGACCTGGAGGGCAACGTGTTGCCGAAACTGGCCCTGCTGAGGCAGTTCGGGTTCTACCCGGTGCCCGAAGCGCCGCCGCCCGACCCCGAGAGTTGCGGCGCCCACTCTCCCCGCATCGAGCCGCAGGAACTCGCCACGCGAACGCAGCGCCAGTAGCGCGGCCTCGGCCGGCGCGTGCGCCAATTCGCGTTGACTTGGCCGCCAGGCGGTCTCTATAGTTGCCAGCAGGCAAACTCGTCGAAGGTGGTCGGATGCCGAAGGCACGTCTGAGACTCGCGCCGGTGCTGCTCCTGGCCGCCGCCGTTCTGGCCGCGAACGCGCCGGCGGCCTTGGGCGCCCCGGCGCCCGCGCCCGGCGCCGTCGCGCCCGGCGCAGCCGCCCCTGCCGCCGGCCTCGAGACGCCCAAGGCGGAACCCAGACTCGTCACCGCCCAGTGGTTCTCGCTCTACCTGGCGGGCAAGAAGATCGGATACACCACGCAGAGCCTCTACCAGTTGCCGGGGGGCATGAGGCGGCTCGTGACGAATGAGTTTCTGCGCCGGTCGCCGGGGGCTGAGAAGTTCGGCTACTTCAAGATCATCACAGCCGACGTCGACACCAGGTTCCGGCCCCAGTCGCTGGACTGCCGCGTGACCTCGGGCGACAGATCGTGGCAGGTCAAGGGCCAGACGGAAGGCCGCGAACTGGTGCTGAAGCGGACGACGCCGGCCGGCGAGGCCGCGGCCAAGGTCCCCCTGGACGACGACGTGACGTTCCGCTCGTGGGCCCTGCCGGCCACGGTCCTGGGCGGCGGGCGATCGCGCGAGATGCACCGGTGGCTCGTCATCGACGAATCGATCGGGGCGCTCCTGCCGACGCAGTGCCTGGTCCAGATGGTCGGGTCGCGAGGCGGGCCGGTGGGCCCCGGCGGCGCGCCCCTGGCGGCAAACGCCTACGTGGTCGTCCTCGGACCCGAGCAGGTGGCCCACCTGGTGGACGCCTCCGGCCGGACCGTTCGCCGCCTCTGGCAATCGACCCCGATGGTCGCCGAGGCGACCAGCCTCTCGGAGGCCCGCCGCCTGACCGGCGACACCGACGGGCCGCAAGGCGTCGAGATCGAGCAACTCAAGGCCGAACGCTACAACAACCCGCGGCTGGGCCTCAGCGTGTGGGTGCCGACGTACCCCTACGTCGTCCATGTGGGGCCGCAGTCGGGTATCGTGGAGGTCACCGACCTGACGGACGAGGCGTCGGTCTCGGTCCAGCCGGCGGCGGGCCTGCCCGTGACCGCTGGTGCGCCACTGGCGGCGGAGGTCACGCGCCAGGCGGATATGATTCAGCGCGAATGGGCGGCGCGCTTTGAGGACGTCAAGGCCCAGCCGGTGCCGCACCTGGAGGGGCCCGCCTCTAGCGCCACCGTCAGCCGCAGCATCGAGGGGACCGCGCGGCTGGGGTGCACGACGTACTGCTTCCGCAACACGCTGCTGGTGGGCGGCGGACTGCCGTGGTTCATCTCGGCCACGGTGGCCGACCGGCCGCTCTCGGAGAAGCCCACGCTCGTCCAGAGCGTGGCGGAGTCCGTCAAGGTGTCGGCCCCGGAAGGGCGGCTGCCGATCCTGGCGTCGGGCGACACCTTGCGCAGCGCCTACTACGGTTTTGAGATCCGGCGACCGAACGGCCGGTGGCGGGTCCCCGCCCATGTCGACGGGCCGGTGACCGTGCTCGAGATGGTCCGCGAGGACCACGCGGCCGTCGCGGTCATCCGCGTTATGACGCCCAAGCCGGGCCTCGGGCTGGAAGCCTTCGCAGCCGAGCAGGCCCAGGCCGTCGCCGAGAACCTCGATGCCGCCAGGCCCGAGCCGAAGGCCACGACGCTCGGCGGCCAGAAGGCCCTGGAGATCACTTACGCGGGACCGAAGATCCTGGCCGGGGCCCCGGCCCGGTGCGCGGCCGTCTACACGTGGCTCGACACGCGGGTCTTCGCCCTGACTCTGATAACCGGCGCGAGCGCCGACGAGTCGGCCGGGCAAGACGTCGGGCAGATTCGCGAGAGTGTTAAGTTCTTCAGGCCCGGCACGTCCAAACCCACGGAGGGGCCGAAGAGCCCATGACAGATTGCGGGCGAGCCAGTGCGGGGTCCGGCGTGCCCAAGGGGGCGGCATGGGCGCTCGCCTCGGCGCGGCCATGCGGCCGACCGGCGCGCCCGCAACATGGGCGCGCAACGGCGAGTGGCCATGCCCCCCGGCTCATCGCGCTCTGCGCCGTGGCGGCGTTTGCGGCAGCGGCATCCGCTGCTTGGGCGGCCGCGCCGCCTTCGCGCGAGCCGGCGGCCCGGCAGGATGCCAGCGTCGCCGAGGGCGTCGCCTTCCTCGTCCTCCCGATCACCAGCGACGAGGAGGGCCTGGGCGACAAGGTCGGAGAGATGCTCCGCTTCAAGGCCAAGCGGCTGGGGGCGGCGGTCTACGACCCCAAGAGCATTGCCGAGGCGCTCGGCAGCGCCAAGGTTTCGGCCGACATGGCGGCGGAGAGACTGGCGGACCTCGCGCGCACGAAGTTCCAGGCCGACATCGTCGTCACCGGCCACGTCAAGGGCAAGGAGCCGTATGAGGTCCGCCTGGTGGCCGTCACGGCCGCCGACCCCAAGCAACTCCACACCCTCGACAAGACCTACGCGTGCTCGCGCCACCAGGTCATTGCGCTCGAGATGGCGAAGGCGGTGTACGAGATCCTCGGACTCCAGCAGCCCGAGGACCCGCTGCGGATGCTCAAGGCCGACGCCGAGGGCCAGCGCCGCTGGCGCGACGGGCCGAACCTCGTCAGGAATCCGGGCTTCGAGCAGGCCGACGCCTCCGGCACGAACCCCGCAAACTGGCAGGCGGTCGAAGCACAGATGGCGTGGACGCCCAACCCCGACGGGGCGGGCAAGGTCCTCAAGTACGACATGAACCAGGAGACCGCCGAGTCGTACGGCCTCGATTTCTACAGCGATTTCATCGACATCGAGCCGGGCGCCACGTACCGGTTCTCGTGCCGGTACAAGTCGCTCGGCCCCACACCGAAGATCTTCCTCAAAGGATACGCCTGGTTTGAGCCATCGAGCGGATACGCCGGCCAGTGGCGCGAAACGTACCGGCGGCAGGTGCATCCGAGCGGGCCCCAGGGCCGGTGGAACTCGGTTACGGCCGATTTCGTGCCGGAGGCCCTCAAGGCGGAACAGGCGCCGAGGCGGCTCAAGGTGGACCTCTACGCGTATTACCCCGCGGGCGTCATCTTATGGGACGACATCGTCCTGAAGCAGGTCCGCGATGCGCCGCACCCCGCGCCCGAGGGCAAGGTGGAACCGGCGAAGGAGCCGCCCCCGGCCGCTGCGTCGCCGAAAGGGTCGCCGTGAAGGTCGCGCGGCTGCATCGGTGGGACCTCGACTACCGCGAGGCCGTGGCGCTTCAGGAGCGGCTGGCCAAGGCCGTGGTCGAGGGGCCGCCGCTAGAGCATGCCCGGGTCGTGGCGGCGGCGGACGTGTCGGGCGGACGCAAGGGCGACTGGATTGCCGCGGCCGTTGTTGTCATGGACATCGAGACACTGGAGGTGCTCGAGGTCCGGCGGGTGGCCCGCCGGGCCACGTGGCCGTACGTGCCGGGGTGCCTGAGTTTTCGCGAGGCACCGGCGGTGCTGGCGGCTTTCCGGCAAGTCCGGACAAGGCCGGACGTTGTACTTTGCGACGGGCAGGGGCGCGCGCATCCGCGGCGGTTCGGCCTGGCGTCGCACGTGGGCCTGGCGCTGGACGTGCCGACGATTGGCTGCGCCAAGAGCCTTCTGGTGGGCGAACAGGCCGGGCGGCTGGGTGCCGCGCGCGGCAGCCACGTGCCCCTGGTGGACGGAAACGAGCAAATCGGCGCCGTGCTCCGCACTCGCACGGGCGTGAAACCCGTTTACGTGTCGGTGGGCCATCGGATCGATCTGGCGAGCGCCCAGCGCGCGGTCCTCGCAGCGGCGGTACGCTATCGGCTGCCGGAGCCCTCGCGCTTGGCGCACCAGGCCGTGACGGCCTTCAAGAGGGAGTGGATGGGACGTGGCCACGCGTAAGGTCCTCAAGGACCGCTGGGGCAAGCCCCTGCTCGTCCAAGCGGTCTTCTTCGATATCGGCGGCACGCTGGTCCGCGGAAACCTCAAGCACGTGGACCTGCTGCACCAGGCGCTCGTGGCCATCGGCTACAAGGTGACCCGCGACGAGGTGGTTGAGGCGAACGACCTGGCGCGGCGGGCCGTCACGCGGCGCCGCCGGCGGGTCGCCCACCGCCTGGATTCCAGCGAGGCCAGCCGCAGGTGGCTGGACAACCTGGCGGCCGCCCTGAACCTCACGGCCGACCGGGCGGGCCTGGAGGGGGAGCTGGCGACCGCCATCCGCACGATCGAGACCCGCGCCGAGGAGACCGTCGACCCCGACGCGCCGGCGCTGCTGGCAAGCCTCAAGGCCCGGCATCTGCGGCTGGGCGTCATCAGCAACTGGTCGGCCGACTTGCCCGAGTACCTGGCCAAACAGGGCCTGGCGCCCTATTTCGAGGCCATCGTCGCCAGCGAAGCGGTTGGCTCCGCAAAGCCCCACCGGCAGATCTTCCTCAAGGGGCTGGCGGCCCTGGGCTGTGCGCCGGAACATGCCGTCCACGTCGGAGACGACTACTGGGCCGACGTCGTCGGCGCCCGCGACATCGGCATGCACCCAGTCCTCGTGGACCGCGACCACGAGG
>Ga0315289_10013574_pt1 | contig 11391 bp, 5 predicted proteins | sample YL17G11_40_MG_FD_203452 | JGI IMG/M metagenome (GOLD analysis project Ga0315289, IMG submission 203452) | Sediment microbial communities from Yellowstone Lake, YNP, Wyoming, USA - YL17G11_40 | ecosystem: Environmental > Aquatic > Freshwater > Lake > Sediment | place: USA: Wyoming | collected... | reverse complement strand
GTTTCTCGGGGTTCGTCGTCGAGAAGAGGAAAAGGACGTGCTCCGGGGGCTCTTCGAGGATCTTCAGCAGCGCGTTAAAGGCGTTGGTGCTGAGCATGTGCACTTCGTCGATGTAGTAGATCTTGTAGCGCGCCCGCGCGGGGCGGTAGTAAGCGTTCTCGCGCAGCGTCCGGACGTCGTCCACGCCGGTGTTCGATGCGCCGTCGATCTCCAGGACGTCGACGTCCTCGCCGCGGTGGATCGCCTGGCAGATGTCGCACGTGCCGCAAGGCTCCGCCGTCGGGCCCTTCTCGCAGTTGAGGGCCTCGGCCAGGATCCGCGCCATCGTCGTCTTTCCGACGCCGCGCGTCCCGCAAAAGAGGTACGCGTGGGCGACGCGCCCCGTCGCGATCGCGCTCTTCAGGGTCCGCGCGATGGGTTCCTGGCCGACGACCTCGTCGAATTTCTTCGGGCGGTAACGCCGCGCTAGAACAGTATAGGCCATGACTGTTTTCGTCTTTCAATCCGCAATCGAAAACACGCGCGGGGCAAGCCCCGCGGCTAACTGTGGCGCGCCGTTGCGCCGTTCAATCCGCAACTTGCCACGGCGTAGTCCCGGCACGCCGGGACGAAGCCGGGTCCGAAATATAAAAAATGGCCGTGCACCTCCCGTCGAATAAGGTCAACCGCGGGTTGCGGTCTCCGTGGCTCCGGTCCGACGAGCCCACGGCGCCTGGGCCTTCCGGCTTAGGGCTGCTGCCTTCCGGCCCTGACCCGGTTCACCGGCGACCCATCGCATGGGGTCCGACCTTCAACGCCCGGTGGACCGCTCCCTCTCGACCGACCAAAGCCTCGGGGAGGAATTCAGCCCTGCTGGAGCGGGTTGCAGGTACAGGGCACCGCTAACGCCCCGCCTAGCACGGCCATTTTTCCCTCGGGTCCTCTCGTGCCGCCGCACAGGCCACATCTTTGCGCGGCGGGTCACAGTTTACCCGCCGAGGCGGGCACCCGCCGCGATGCCTGCAAATCCTATGCCGCGGCACGCCAATCGGCTTCCACCTCAGTATACCATGCCACGCAGGCAAAGCAAGCGCAAGCGGGGGAACGTTCTTACCAGGATGCAGCCGCGGATTGTGGCAGTGCCTGCCCGCCATAGCCTCGGCGACGGCGGGGCTGTTAGGCCCATTCATGGGCCTTTGCCCCGCGTTAGCGGGGTCTAGCCCCGCCATTTTATGGCGGGGTTGATGAGGCACGGCCCTCCCGTGCGGTTTTCTTTTCCCCCTCCGCCCCGGTTGCAGCGGGGCGGAGGGGGAAAAGATACGACGATCAAAAGCGTTGCAATCGGTGAAACGGCCAGGTAAGTTGGGTGCGTGGTCGCCGACCAAGGGGGGTTTTTCGATGCGACTGGCACTCGGTGTAATTCTGGTGATGTTGGGGTTCGTGCACCTCCCGGCGGAAACACGGGCCGCTGAACCGCCGGTGGACCCTCTGGCCGAGCCCCGTCGGCTCCTGGCCACACCCGTGGATGTCGCGTTCGACGAGACGCCACTGGGGCACGTCCTGGCGACATTGGGCCGGAAAATCCCCGCCCTGAATATTGTCGTGGACGCGACTGCACGCGGCGCGTTCCCGGACCTTGGCCAGCAGACCGTCAACATGCAGGTTCGGCAGGTGGCGGCCGGCGAAGTCCTCAAACTCATTCTGGGCGAAGGCCCAATCCTGGACCTTCAGCCGGACGGCGTCCGCATCACCGCGCCGCAAACGTACTGGGCGACGCTGCGGAGCAAGCGGTACCCCGTCGCGGACATCCTCAATTTTCCATCTCGCAAGGGCGAGCGCCTGCAACTTCAGTGGGAAGAACTCGTGGACGTCATCCTGCGGCATGTCGACAACATGTCGGATCGTCACGTTGCTCCTTGGTGGATTGAGGGCGGCAGCGCCACGATTGAACATCAAGCAGGAAGCCTGATTGTCCGGCAAACCCGCGAGGGGCATGAGCAGACCGCGAGGCTGCTGGCGCTGCTTCGCTACGGGATGGGCCTCAAGGCGGAGGCTCCACCGTGCGAACGGACGCCCGCCGACCGTGAAGCCGCCGAAAGAGTCCGCCGCCTGTTGAAGCGAAAAATCGACCTGGACTTTCACGATGCCACTCTGGGCGACGTGCTCAAGCACCTCATCGCGACCCAGCGCGACCTCAACCTCGTGGTGGCCCCGGACCTTCGGCGTGCGGACGCCATCCTGGCGCGTCCCGTGGAGAGCCTGGAGGTCAAGGAGATTTCGATCGCCTCGGCGCTGCGCCTGATTCTGGACCCCGACCTCTCCTACCGGATCGGTCCCGGTTACGTTCTTCTCACCAGCGATAGAACGTTCCAGGGCGATATGTTCACCGCCCAGTACCGGGTCCGCGACCTGTGCGGCCCGTATCCCCAGGGCTGGCGCTTCGGCTACCCAGATGGGTATTGGGGGAACCTGATTGACCTGCTGAAACGCGAGGTCAATTATTGCGGGGACCCTCTCGTAAACCCGTGGACGGATGAGGGCGGAGCCGCCTCGCTTGATTACTTCCAGGGCCTGCTGATCGTCCGGCAGACGGAGGAGGGCCACAGGCAAATCGAAGAATGGCTCGGACAGATGCGGACGGCTCTTGCCCTGGCGCTGCAACTCCCGAAGTTGCCCAAGGGTCCCGTGTTGGCGGTCGCGGCGACGGAACCTTTTGTGCCGAACGCGATGTACCAGGCGATCGAGACGCCGATCGACGCTGATTTCGAGGACACGCCGATCTCGGCGGCCCTTCAGTACGTGGCGGCCTGGGATCCCCCGCTCAAGGTCGTCCTAGACCCGTACGTGGGGTCCGTATGGTTTCGTTTCGCGCTGTCCGCGCCGATAAGCCTGCAGGTGAAAGGGATGCCCCGTGCGATCCTGCTCAATCGGCTGCTCGGAGAGAAACTCGCCTACGAGGTCCATCCCGAATTTGTGCTGGTGACGTGGCCGGTGCTGGCGCGGAACTTGCCGCCGTTGCGGCGCATCCTCTATGTTATACCTGACCTGACGAGGTCCGAGGAGCACGATTATGGTTGGGATCTGATCGACGCAATCTGCTCCGAAGTGAATCAGCAGGACGATCCGCGCGTGGAGGCGTGGACCGACGAAGGGGGGCCGGCATATATTGAGTGTTTCCGCGGCGTCCTGATTGTGAGCCAGAGCCCTGCTGCCCAAAAGCAGATCGCCGAGCTGCTTAACAGACTCCGACAAGAGAGCGGCGTCAGAATTCAATCTCGCCGGCCAGAATAGCCTTCCCCGCCTCCCGCAACCGCACAACGACCGACCGATGCCTTTCATTCGGCCGACCGTAGTCGGTGAACAGGTCCACGCAAACCATCACGTCGCCGGTCAGCGTCGGCCCATAGTCGGAAGCGAGGTGCACCTGAATGGTGTAAACGCCGGGCATCGCCTTTCGCAGGATGTATTCTTCCGGTCCGCCGCCCCACTCGATGTCTCGCCACAACTGGCCGCCGATCGTCGTAGCCGAACGACCGGTAAAGCATTTTTCGCCGGACGGTTCCGTGACCCACAGGTCGATGTCGGCGACGTCGGCGTCCCATGAAACGACGACACGGATGTCTGCGTCGAGGCGCTTGATGAGACGCCGGTCGATGCCGATCCGCTCCAGGACCGCCCGGTCCACGTGCGGGATCAGACGATTCAGCTCCACAAGCGCCGGGATGGCTATGCTGTCGGAATCATCCTGAGTATCCATCACGGTCCGGTAAAGGAGTTCAACCGCCCGTTCGTACTCGCCTTGCTGGGCCAGCACCCGCGCCAGGTCGCGATCCGCCCGCCGATCGTCCGGCCATGCACGCCGCACTTCTTCAAAGGCCGCCGCCGCCAGGTCCAGCCGGTTGATCGCCAGGAACCGATAGGCCGCCACGCGCAGCATGCCGACCATCTCCAGTTCGGCGATGTTCGAGAGGCCCTGAACGGCCCGGTCGCTCTCACCGCGCCGGGCGAAGAAGTCCGCACAATCCAGGAAAAACTCCGGCGACGCGGCATGTTTCCTTCGCTCGGCCAGGTACACGGCCCAGACCTTCTCGGGCCCCGCCGCTTCGAGCGCATCAAGGTATGGTCTCGCCGGACCCTCGACTTGGAGGGTTTCAACGTCTCCGGTGTCGCCCTTCTCATCGGCGGTCGGAGCGACCGCCTCGGGGCCGCGAACCTCGCCCCCGCGGACTGCGGCGCCGCCGAAGGTCGGCACATCGGCAACCAAGTCCCGGACAGGGTACCCCGACCATGGGGTGACAGCTCCCAACTCGAATCGCGGACCACCCCCGCCGAACAGGCCGCCGAACCCCCCTCCGGCTCCGGCTGCCTCCGAGACGCCGTACCAGGCCCCCAGAGGGGCTGCAATGCCTCCCATTGGACCCCGATCCCCCGCGGAAGGCCTGTACCTGAAACCTTTCGGGTACTCGCATTCCTCCTGCCAACAGCCGATGCGGTACTTCCACAGGGCCACCAAGTGCTCGAGGTGCGCCGTTTCCTCCGACCACTCGAATTTCGGGGGCACTTCCTCCGCCGGTTGTTCATCCTGCTCCTCGTGCGCGGCCATGGCTTCGTCATACGCTTTCCGGATCTCGGGCAGCGTCTCGGCAGGTCGGATCTTAAACTCCAGATACTGCTCAAGGCTTTCGAGGACGATGAGCGACGTGTACGGCGTCACAATGCCATGCGCGGTGGCAAGGTGGACGATCGCGGCCTCATCCGGCCTGGGAGCATTCAGAAGTTCCGCCACCTTGGTCTGGGCCCAGACGTAGCGCAGAAGCGTGCCCTGAGCGGCGTCCTTGGCCGAAATCCGAACCGGGTTCCGCCGCTTCACGTCGCTGCCCCAGCCATACTTCAACGTCAACGTCGCCGTCTCGCTCTCGAGTCGGCCGGCGATCCGCAGGCTGCCGATTCCCCGCTCCGGATACGCCACACAGAGATCCGACACCTTGCCCTCGGCGACCTCGACTCCCAGAAGCCGCTCGATGAGTCGGCCGACATAGCGAAGAACCTCTTCATTCCCCAGCCGATCGAGGTCAAAATACGCGCCCCCATTCCCCAGAACCATCTGCTTGAAGAACGAGTCGTTCACCGCCTCCGCCGCGGAGAAGATATAGACGGGCGCCCCGAACCGCCCGGGCTCCTCTCGGCCGAAAGTCGAAATCCCATCCGTGAACAGCAGGTAAAAATCCGGCGCTTCGGCGCCAGGGGGCGGAGCAAGGTCGCCGATCTGCGTCCCGCCGTCGTACTCCACCGCCCGCAGCGCGGCCAGCAGCGACCGCGCGTCGCCGTCCCTGACGGTGAAACGTTGCGGCGCACCGACCTTGTTCCGGAAAACGACCAGGTCCACCTCCACCGCCGAACCTTGGAGTTCGGCGAAATAGGCCTCCAGGAGGTTCAGTTCGCGCGCATGATCGGACCGCGCGCGCGAACCGGAGCCGTCCCAGAGAATCGTGATCCGTTTCGGCGCGGGCGGCGCAACCTCCCGCGCCGTCCAGGACATGGCAAGGTCGTGGATGCAGAAGTAGGTTCGCCCGTCAGGCGAGGTTTCCACCTCGATCCTCGGTTTCTGCGGATCCGCCAGGACCACCGCCAGATCGTCCGTCAGCGCCACGTTCTCCTGCGTCGTCTCGGCCACGTATGCGTCTTGCACCCGGGAGAACGCGAAGTTCCCAAGCCCGCCCCGGATGACCTTCGGCGAGGAGACCGCCTTGACCGCCTCAACGCGCAGATGGAACACGCCGACCGGGGTTTTGAAGTTCAGCGGCAAGCGGTACGCCGAACCGCCCTCGCTGTCGACCAGGTCCGTTACGTACCGGACCGCAACCGTCCGGCACCCTTCCGCCGGGATGGGGAAAACGCGCGCCCGGAACGTATTCCCCTTGACCCATTCCAGCAAACCGGGGTCGATTTGCCGCCGCACGATACGCTCATAGGCCTCCCTCCCGTAGCGATGTTCGACCACGACGCCGTCCACCATCCGGCCTTCCAGGTCGATCGCATAGCCGCAGACCGTCGCGCCCTCCGGCAGCGGAAACAGAAGATCCCCCTCCAGTTGGCGATTCTTGGAGTTTGAGAATGTTATCGTCATGCTCGTTTCGGCAATGTGCCCAAGGATCCGCACCCCGATATCCACGCGCGAGATCGTCAGCAACTCGGGCTTACCCTGATCATTCACCACCAGTGCCGGCGGAGCACTTTGGGCAAACACAAGGGGCGCGAGGGCCAGCAGCATGAGGACGAGAGCAGATATGCGCATGGGAAACCTCCCTCTTCCGCACTGAACCCGGCCGGAGGCTCAAAGCAACACCCACCGATTCATTGTCTCAAACGCACAATAGCAATGCAAGTAGCCTCCACGGCGACGGTTGACATCATCCAGGACACCCCGGCTGGGGACTCGTCAAACGTCCGGGCCGGCGTTCGATTTGGGGCATTTCGAAATGGCCGCCAGCGCGGCATGGACCGTCGGATACAAATCAAACAGGCGGTCCAGGTGGGAGAGGCGCAGGATGGTGGCCACGGCCGTGTGGAGGTTGGCGAAGGCGATCCGCCCGCCGCGCGTCGCGTAATGATGATGGACCCGGACGAGGGACGACAGGCCCCAACTCGAAACGTACGTGAGCCGCTCAAAGTCCAGCACCACGCAGGGCGACCCTTCTTCGAGCAGCCGGTACATCGTCTCGATGAATTCGTCGGTGTTGGTGTGGTCCAGGCCGCCGTCGAGGGCCAGGAGCCTGACGCCTTCGACTTCGCTTGGGTGCTCGCGCATCTCCATGGGATTCCCCTTTGCCGCCTGCCGCTGACTCCAGGGGCCTATCCTAGCGGTTCTTCGACGGGCCTGTCAAAGCGAATTCCCCAACGAGGAAAAGGGGACGGGAGTATTTTGCCGGAACGGCCCTTCGGGTGCTTCGCACAAAATACTCCCGTCCCCATTTTTCAATCTTGTCATTTCGACCGAGTCCGCCGAAGGCGGACGAGCGGAGAAATCTCGCCGTGCCAAAGACAAAACGACCACAGCGAGACCCCTCCGCTCCCCTTCGATTCGCTGCGCTCACTCAGGGTCGGTCGGGGTGACAGGTTAAAACGGCATGCCAGAAAAAATAGTCACCCCGCCCCGAATGCGAACCGGAAATTGCTCGATAATTCCACGCCGCTTGATAGAATAAAACGTTCGAGAACCGGTAAAGCGCCTGCCATTGGGGGGGCCCGTGAAGCGGTGACTGCAAGGAGGCCAGGAGATTATGAGAAGGTTCGGCTTTATTCTCTCTGTCGTCGTGCTGATGGCGTGCCTGGGGTGCCGGGGCGTCCAGGGCGCCGCATCGGCGGAGAATCATCTGGCGGCCCTCGACTTCCGCGAGGTCGTCCAGAGCGCCAAGGACAAAGTTTTTCCGGCGGTCGTCTATATCAAGGTCATCCGCGAGACGTACGAGGCGGGCAGGAAAATCTCCCAGGAGATCTCCGGCAGCGGCGTCATCGTGAGCCCCGAAGGCGAAGTCCTCACGAACTGGCACGTCGTGGACAAGGCCGTCCAGGTCCGCTGCCTTCTCTACGACGGCCGCGCCATGGACGCCGAGGTCGTCGGCTCTGACAAGGACACCGACCTGGCGGTCGTCAGGCTCAAGCGCCCGGACTCTAACCCATTACCCTGTGCGGAACTCGGCGACTCGGAGGTCCTCAAGGAAGGCGACTTCGTCATGGCGATGGGCGCCCCGTGGGGCCTGTCGCGCAGCGTCTCGATCGGCATCGTCTCCTGCACGCACCGCTTTCTTCCGGAGTCCAGCGAGTACAGCCTCTGGCTCCAGACGGACGCCTCGATCAGCCCGGGGAACTCCGGCGGGCCGCTGGTCAACACGGACGGCCAGGTGGTCGGCATCAACACCCTCGGGATGGCGATGGGCGGCGACATGGGCTTTTCGGTCCCCTCCAATACCATCCGCTACATCCTCGCTCAAATCTCGGAGTTCGGCAAGGTGAACTGGAGTTGGACCGGCCTGCAACTTCAGCCCCTCCGCGACTTCGACCGCAACATGTATTTCGAGGGGACCGACGGCGTCATCGTCGCCGAGACGGATCCGGAGAGCCCCGCCCGACACGCCGGCCTCCTGCCGCGCGACCGTATCCTGGAGGTCGGCGGCCAGCCCATCAGCGCCGTCACTTCCGAGAACCTCCCCTCCTTGCGGCGATTGCTGGGCCTGCTGCCCAAAGGCCAACCCGCGGACATCAAGTTTATCCGCGGAGAAAAAGTGATGACCGTCCAACTCACGCCCCGCGAAAAAGGCAAGGTCGAGGGCGCAGAACTCGATTGCCCACGATGGGACCTCACCGTCAAGCAGATCAACCAGTTCGACAACCCCGAACTCTACTTTCACCGCAAGGAGGGCGTCTTCATCTACGGCGTCAAGTCGCCCGGCAACGCGGGCAACGCCGGCCTCAGGCCCAAGGACATCATCGTCTCGATCGACGGCCGGGAGGTGAAAACCCTCGACGACGTCAAGAAAATCCACGCCGAGGCCATCGAGAACGTCGAGAAACAGCACCGCATCATGTTTTCCGTCCTCCGCAACGGCCTGCTGAGGCAGATGGTTCTCGACTTCTCGCGCGATTATGAAAAGGAATGACGGTTCCCCAGTGCTGCCGGATCCCGGCGCGCCGGGATCCGGCAGCACCGAGCAGGTGAGCAGCGGAACAGGTGAGCAGGTGAGGTGATGAACAACCATGATACACGGATGACTGCGGCGGCCGAGAGGATGCTCACCTGCGATCACCTGTTCTCCTGTTCTCCTGCTTCAGGCAAAGAGCAATACCCAGCGACCACTGGGACCTCCCCCAAGAAGGAGACTCGACGATGAACGCTCGATTGGCTTGCGCGGTACTCGTGTTAGTGGCGTCGTCGGCCTTGGCGGCCGGCCCGGAGGAGGCGAGCCCCGCCGACTTCGTTGCCGTCGCCAACCAGGTCGCTCCCTCCCTGGTGCGCGTGGAGTACACCTTGCGACCCGACAAGGGCGAGGATCCCGTCGCGGGCGGCTATACCCGCGCCGCGTGCCCCGTCAATCCCTACAGCGCCTTCGACGCCGACGCGCCCGTCCGCGAAGAACGTCCCTTGGAGGTCGAAGGCTTTCTCCTGGAGCCTGCCCTCGTCCTCAGCCCCGACCCGATGATCCATCCGCGCTTCATCGAATCCATTGCCGTTCGCTTCGGCGACCAGGTGGTTCCGGCAAAGCCCGTCCGCTATGCTCACGGCCAGAACGCCCTCTTCCTGGAACTCGAAAAACCCCTCACCGGCGCGAAGCCCCTCGCCTTCGACGCCGAGGCCAAGGGACCTTTCCTCGCCGTCACCTACGGATACGGGGACGAAGGCTGGACCGTCGGCGTCTCGCCCATCGGCTCGGAAGTCTCCGTGACGGAAACCGGGCGCCAGGTTCGCGGCGTGCCGCTCTGCTGCCTCATCGTCACCGAGAAAGGTGAGCCGGTCGGCATGTCGCTCAGCGGCACGCTGCCGGTGGACGACTCGTGGAAAGGGCCGCCCGAGAAGTGGCCGGCCCTTTCGGCCGACGAGGTCGCCTCACTCGCCGACAAGGTCGCCAAAAGGGCCGACCAGGCCGTCCTGCGGGTCCAATTGGGGTTCCGCAGCCCGAAGAAGGAGGAGGGTGGAAGGGCCCAGTACTCTCGCGGCGGCGACGATGAGGAGGCCACCGAACGCCACGTGCCCGGCATCCTCGTCGGTCCCGACCGCATCCTCGTCCTGGCGAACCTCGCGCAGAAAGTCACAGCCCGCCTGGAGCGGATCAAGGTCTTCCTGCCCGAGGGCGAGCCCGTCGCCGCCGCCTTCGAGGGGACGCTGAAGGACTACGGCGGCTTCATCGCCACGCTCGAAAAGCCGCTCGACGGCGCGGTCAAAATGGCCGCCGGCGACGTCCGCCGATTCGACAAGGTCCTCGTCTTGGGAGCCGACGTCCGCATCCAGGGCGAGAACCGCGTCCTCTACGTCTGCCGGCGACGCATCACGGAGTTCAACCGCGGATGGAAACGCCACGTCTATCCCGAACTCCCAGGAAGCACCGACAACGTCTTCCTCTTCGACGATGAAGCGAACCTCGTCGCCTTTCCCGTCGCGCGCCGGCCCAAGGCGGGCCAGCAGGAACAAGGGTCCTCCGAGAACCCCAAACTGACCGCCGCGACGCAACTCGCCCCGGTCCTGGGGGCACTCGCCCAGAACGTCGACCCGAGCAACGTGCCCCTCTCGGAGGAAGAAGAAAACCGCATCGCCTGGTTGGGCGCCCTCCTTCAGCCGATGGACCGCGAACTGGCTCGCCTCAACAAGGTTTCGCACCTCACGCAGGACGGCCAAACCGGCGCCATCGTCTCTTACGTCTATCCCGATTCCCCCGCCGACAAAGCCGGCGTCAAGGCCGGCTGGATCCTCCTCAGGCTTCACGTCGAGGATTTCCCCAAGCCCCTGGAAATCAAAATGGAGAACGACCGCTCCGGCGACTGGGAGTTCCCCTGGGAACGCCTCGACGAACTCCCCGAGGAATACTACGACCGCATCCCCGCCCCCTGGCCGCCCGTCGAGAACTCCTTCACCCGCATGATCACCGACATCGGCTTCGGCAAAAAGTACCGCGCCGAGTTCGTCGCCGACGGCCAGACGGTCTTCAAGGATTTCGAGGTCGTTCAGAGCCCGCCCCATTTCGGCGCGGCCCCGAAGTTCAAATCCGACGCCCTCGGCATCACCGTCCGCGACATGACCTACGAGGTCCGCCGCTATCTCCAGAAGGAACCGAACGACCCCGGCATCGTCATCTCCAAGGTCGAACCGGGCTCGAAAGCCTCCGTCGCAGGCATCAAGCCTTACGAGACGGTCACCCACGTGAACGAACAGCCGGTCGCGAACGTGAAGGATTTCGAGCGCCTCATCGCGGGCCAGCAGGAACTCCGCCTGGCCGTCAAACGCATGGTCCAGGGCCGAGTCGTCAAGATCACCCTCACCGGCGGACCCGAGAAGCCCCGGGAACCCGAAAAGGCCGCCCCGGCCGAGCAACCGGCGGAAGCGCCGGTCGAGAAATAGTTCCCCGGCCGGACTTACGGCCGGCCCGCTGCCGTTCGAGCCGCGACCGGAAGGTCGCGGTCACGTGCCCAATCGCCGAGGTTCAACTTACGCGCGGCCGCGATTGTGGATAACTTTTTGGAGGAGGTTTTGGGGGTAATTTTGGGGCGGTTTTTGGGAGGCCACCGGCCCTGGCGCCAGCGTCCGGCCGGCCACGGCACGAGCCGTACCCGTGCCAGGGGGGATTTTTCGGCGGATGGGGTGCTTTTGGTAAGATGGGCAAGCGCGGATTTTGCAACTTTTTGCAGTTTTTTGCAGGTTTTTGA
>Ga0315289_10013573_pt1 | contig 11392 bp, 10 predicted proteins | sample YL17G11_40_MG_FD_203452 | JGI IMG/M metagenome (GOLD analysis project Ga0315289, IMG submission 203452) | Sediment microbial communities from Yellowstone Lake, YNP, Wyoming, USA - YL17G11_40 | ecosystem: Environmental > Aquatic > Freshwater > Lake > Sediment | place: USA: Wyoming | collected... | reverse complement strand
CAGGATGGCCGCCGCCTGCTCATCGTGTTCCGCTTGAGAAAGCAGATCCGCCGCCAAATGAGCGGGGGACCCGCTGCCGTCCGATATGATCAGGATTTCACTCGGCCCGGCGATCGAGTCAATGGACACTTCCCCAAAGACCAATCGTTTCGCTGTTGCCACATAGATGTTTCCTGGGCCTACGATCTTATCCACTTTGGGTATAAGTTGGGTTCCGTAAGCCATGGCCGCAATGGCCTGGGCGCCGCCGACTTTAAAGAGGGCCTTCACCCCGGCAACGTATGCGGCTGCCGGAACCACAGGGTTTAGATACCCCTTTGGGGTGGGACAGGCCATAATGATTTCTGGTACTCCGGCGACCTTTGCCGGAATCGCATTCATGAGGACGCTTGAGGGATAAGCTGCTTTTCCGCCCGGGACATAAATGCCCACCCGAGCCATCGGTCGGACAATTTGGCCAAGAATGGTCCCGTTTTCTTCGGCAAAGGACCAAGACGTTTGTCGCTGAAGGACATGGAACCTTTCGATCCGCTCTGCGGCAAACTTCAGGGTAACGCGCTCTTCCCGGCTCAAGCTTCTCCAGGCGACTTCCATCTCTCGGGCGGAAACCCGCAGGTTCTTCGGGGTGGCTTTCCATCCATCATATTTTCTGGTCAACTGCAAGAGCGCTCGATCACCCTGTCTTCTGACCTGCTTGAGGATCTCCCGGACGGATTCCGCCACGTCCGCGAAACCCGCTTCTCCCCGGTGGGTTAATTTTTTCAAAAACTGCGCAAAGCCTTTCGTTCCCGAGATCAGGATTCTCATGGATTCATTCCTGCACCCTTTTGATTTTTGCCCCGAGCTTGCTAAGCTTCTCGTCAAGTTTTTGATACCCCCGGTCCAGATGGTAGATGCGAGAAACTTCGGTCACTCCCTCCGCCGCGAGGGCCGCCAGGACCAGAGAGGCGCTGGCCCGCAAATCCGTGGCCATCACCGGTGCCCCTGTCAGGTTCGCCAGACCGCGGACAATCGCATTGGCTCCCTCCACCCGAATGTCTGCCCCCATCCGTCTTAGCTCGCTGACATGCATGAAGCGATTCTCGAAAACCGTCTCGGTGATGACCGAAAGTCCGTTGGCCAAACACATCAAGGCCATAATCTGCGCCTGCATATCCGTGGGAAAGCCCGGGAAGGGTAAGGTTTTTACATCCACGGCCTTGATGTTCACGGGTCCGATGACTTTCACTCCTTCTCCATCCGGAAATATTTCCAATCCCGCCTCTCTCAGCTTGGCCACAACCGCTTCCATCTGGGCAAGATCACAATTCAGTAGCTTTAGATTCCCCTGGGTAATTCCAGCGGCTACCATGAGGGTGCCCGCTTCGATACGGTCCGACATGATGGTATACTCAACGGGACGAAGTTCTTCCACCCCATCGATGACCACGATGTCGGTGCCAGCCCCCTGGACCTTCGCCCCCATTTTATTCAGGGCCTTGGATACCTCCACAACCTCGGGTTCACGGGCGGCATTTTCCAAGATCGTTCTCCCCTCAGCCAGGACCGCCGCCATCATGATATTCTCGGTTCCCGTCACCGTGGGAATATCAAAATAGATTTTCGCCCCCTTCAGTCGATCGGCCCGGGCCTCCACGTAGCCGTGTTTGAGCTCGACCTTGGCTCCCAGAGCCTCGAGGCCTTTGAGGTGCAGGTTAATGGGCCGGGCGCCGATCGCACAACCCCCGGGGAGGGAGACACGGGCTCGCCTCCATTTGGCAACCAGAGGCCCCAGGACGAGAACCGAGGCGCGCATGGTTTTAACCAGGTTGTAGGGCGCCTCGCAAGAGTGAACTTCCGCAGCGTTCAGGCGAACCGTCCCCCGATCCCCCTCAACTTTCACACCCATCTGCCGCAGGAGCCGGGATATGGTCCGGATGTCTGCCAGTGCCGGGACGCTTTTTAGGGTCATCCATCCATCCACCAGAAGAGAGGCCGCAAAAAGTGGCATGGCAGCGTTCTTGGCCCCGCTGACGGAGATTTGTCCCACCAAGCGATGCCCCCCTTCGATGATCATCTTCTCCATAAGCCCTGCTCCAAATTCTTTTTTGTTGGGACGCAGATTTTCGCAGATTTACACAGATAGAAACGTAAAGAACCCTGAAGTCGGGAGCCAGAATCTAAAGCCATATTTTCTGTACTTCTTGTTTTTTATTCTAGTACAAACGCAGGAAGTATTTTGACATTAGGCTCCCTCTCCCTCGATGGGAGAGGGTTGGGGTGAGGGTGAGCGAAGCCTTCGCTGCTGTAATCCCCCTCACCCTGGCCCTCTCCCGCGAGGGGAGAGGGAAACGAATTTAAGGCAAAGCATTTAATGCGTTTGTATTAGCTCCTGAATTCCGTCTCCTCCGAGGTAATCCTGAAAATCCGTATTTTCTGCGTCCCATTAAAGAAGTTCTATCATTTTTTCCGGGCTTTGAAAACCCGTTCAATCCCGGCCAGGTCCGGGACGAAATCGCCGGAGGCGAGCTCGGGGTTTCCCCCGGCAATCCGGCGGATTTTCTCTTCCTGCCCGGCGCCGATCTCCGCCAGGAACCACCCTCCGGGGCTGAGAAATTCGCCCACTATGGGCAGGACCCTGCGGAAGAAAGCCAGGCCATCTTTTCCCCCGTCCAAGGCTAATCGTGGTTCAAAACCGCGTACCTCCGGCGGCAAGGATGGAAAATCATCCTCGGCGATATAGGGCGGGTTGGTGATGATCAGCTCAAAGGCGGATTCTTTCTCCAGAGGGACGAAAAGGTCGCCCCGCAGAAATTGGATCCGTTCGCCCACGCCGAGGCGCGAAGCATTTTCCTGCGCGATGGCGAGGGCTTTTGCAGAAAGGTCGGTTGCCACCAGCGAGGCCGAAGGGAACTCCTTGGCCAGGGCGACGCTGATCGCCCCGCTCCCGGTCCCCATCTCAAGAATCCGGAAATTTCGCCCCGTTCTTGCGGGGGAAGACAAGACTTTCAACGCTTCGGCAACGAGTATTTCCGTCTCTGGACGGGGGATCAGTACGTCGGGGGTAACTTTGAACGTAAGCGACCAGAACTCCCGCCTGCCGATGATATAAGCCACAGGTTCGCGCCGGAGCCTCCTCTGGATCAGCTTTTTGAACCGCGCCAGCTCCTCTGGGTGAAGAGGCTGATCAAAATGGGTATATAGCCCCACCCGGTCCACCCCCAGGGCTTCGGCCAGAAGGACTTCGGCGTCAAGGCGAGGTGTACCCAGGCCTTCTCTCCGTAAACGTTCATCGGTCCAACGAATCAGATTGAGGATCGTCCATGGAACTTGAGGCAACGGGAGTTCCTTATCCCCGCGATTTAAGGGACTCGGCCTGGAAATGCGTGTTCAGGGCATTGATCACCTCGCCCAGGTCGCCTTCCAGAATGCCGTCTAGATGGTACAAGGTAAGGCCCAGGCGGTGGTCGGTGAGGCGATTCTGGGGGAAGTTATACGTGCGCACGCGTTCGCTCCGGTCCCCGCTGCCCACCTGGCTCTTGCGCTCCTCGGAGATCTCGCTGCGCCGCTCTTCGACCAACTGGTCCAGCAGGCGGGCGCGCAACACCTTCAGAGCCTTGGCCTTGTTCTTGTGCTGCGATTTCTCATCTTGGCAAGTAACCACCATGCCCGTGGGAAGGTGGGTAATGCGTACCGCTGAATCCGTTGTGTTGACGCTCTGCCCCCCGGGGCCTGAGGATCGGTATACATCAATACGCAAATCATTGGGGTTAATTTCCACCTCCACCTCATCGGCTTCGGGTAAGACCGCCACGGTGACCGCCGATGTATGGATGCGTCCCGATGCCTCGGTCACGGGAACGCGCTGGACACGGTGGACACCGCTCTCGTATTTCAGCCGGCTGTATACTCCTTTGCCCTCGACCAGGGCGATGATCTCTTTGAACCCCCCCAGGCCGGTGGGGTTCTGGCTCATGACTTCCACCCGCCAGCGGTTCATCTCCGCGTATTTGGCGTACATCCGAAAGAGGGAAGCCGCAAAAAGGGCCGCTTCCTCCCCACCCGTTCCGGCTCGAATCTCTAAAAAAGTGTTCTTTTCGTCCCTCGGATCCTTGGGCAGAAGCAAGACCCGGACCTCTTGCTCCAGGGCGGTCTGGCGTTCTTTTAGAGCCTGCAGTTCAGCTTTGGCCAGCTCCCGCATCTCTTCATCCGACTCCAAAAGCAGGGCGCGGCTCTCTTGAATTTCCTCATCAACCTTCTTATAGAGCCGATAACTTTCTACCAGTTTAGAGATCTCCGCCCGCTCCCGCGCAAGTTTTTGCATCTCTCGGGGGTTGGCTAACACCCGAGGGTCGGCCAGGAGCCGCACCAATTCTTCGTGCCGCTTCTCAACCTCGTCTAATTTTTCGAACATGCTCAATTCAAAGGACCGCTTTCTGGCCGGATTCCAGCCTCAGGGCACCCTGAAGGGCCCGCAGGGCGACCTCGATCTGGTCGTCCATGGGTGGCCGGGTGGTGATGCGCTGGAGCCAAAGACCCGGCGCAATGATAACTCTGAGGACCGGGTGGTTCGGCTTTTTCCCGCTAAGTTTGATTACCTCATAAGCCAGGCCAGCGATGGGGAAGAGCAGGGGAAGCTTAATCCCAACGTAAATCAGGTTGGTCAAGCCTTTTCCCAAGGAAGGAAACCTGGGCAGAAAAGGAAAGATGACCGAGAAAAGAATGATGCTGATGACGAATACGACGAGCAGAAAAGCCGTTCCGCAGCGGGGATGGAGGGTGGAATACTTCCGGGCATTGCTGACGGTTAATTCCTCCCCGGCCTCGTAGGCATAGATGCACTTATGCTCTGCCCCATGATACTGGAAGATCCTCTGGATATTCTTCATAAGCGAGATGGCATAGATATATCCGATGAAGAAAAAGACCTTAATCAACCCATCGATGAGGTGGAAGAGGAGATTCTCCACGTCAAGGTCCCGGCCAAAAAATTGTCCCAGAAAGCCCGTAAGATAATGCGGCAGAACGACAAAGATTAGAATCCCAATCGCGAAGGCCGCGGACATGATGAGGCCGAGCCCCCAAGGACTCAGCTTCTTTTCCTCTTTGCCCGGACCCTTTTCTTCCTCCAGGGCCTGATTGGCTGAGAAAGAAAGGGCCTGAAATCCATTGATGAGGGCTTCGATGAACACGACCGAGCCCCGGATTAGCGGCCATTTTAAGAATTTTAGCCGCTTCGAAAGCGAGCGCCAGACATCCTCTTTGACCGCCACCTCGCCGTTGGGTTTGCGCACAGCGATGGCCAGAGCGTTGGGCGCCCTCATCATCACGCCCTCGATGACCGCCTGTCCTCCGACGGAAATTTTCTCCATGGATTCCTTATTTCAACCCATATTTTCTCTGGAAACGTTCCACCCGTCCGGCGGAATCGATCAGTTTCTGCTTGCCCGTGAAAAAGGGATGGCAGCGGGAACAAATTTCCACGGAGATCTCTTTCTTGACGGATTGGGTGCGGATCTCACTGCCGCAGGCACACTTGATGACCGCATCGACATATTGAGGATGAATACCCTTTTTCATTGCAACCCTCCTGATGGAAAGCTTTCAGCCTTCAGCGGTCAGCAAAAACCTAAATCTCTTTGCAAAGATTTGATCGGCATTCGCTGATGGCTGATCGCTGAACGCTGTCTTTTGTTGCCGCTATCGGCTCATAGAATCCAAGAATTCGGGGTTATCCTTGGTCCCCTTCATCTTGTCCTGGAGAAATTCCATCGCGTCGATGGAATTCAAGGGCTGGAGAAGCTTTCGCAAAATCCATACCCGGTTGAGTTCGTGGGGGGAAAGGAGGAGTTCTTCTTTCCGTGTACCGGATTTATTGATGTCGATGGCGGGAAAAATTCGCCGGTCGGCTAATTTCCGGTCCAGGACGATTTCCATGTTACCCGTACCCTTGAACTCTTCGAAGATCACCTCGTCCATCCGGCTCCCGCTATCGACGATGGCTGTGGCGATGATGGTCAGACTCCCCCCCTCTTCCACATTTCTCGCGGCTCCGAAAAACCGTTTCGGACGGTGCAGGGCGTTGGAATCCACCCCGCCGGAGAGGATCTTCCCGCTGGGCGGGACAACCGTATTATAGGCCCGGGCCAAGCGAGTAATGCTGTCGAGGAGGATGATTACGTCCTTCTGGTGTTCGATCAGGCGCTTGGCTTTTTCCAGGACCATCTCGGCCACCTGAACGTGACGCTGGGGCGGTTCATCGAAGGTCGAGCTGATCACCTCTCCTTTGACCGAGCGCTGCATGTCCGTAACTTCTTCCGGCCGCTCGTCGATCAGGAGGACAATCAAAACCATATCCTTGTGGTTGACCGTCACGCTGTTGGCGAGAGCTTGCAGGATCATGGTCTTGCCCGCCCGTGGAGGACTGACGATCAAGCCACGCTGCCCCATCCCGATGGGTGTCAAAAGGTCCATAACCCGCATGGACATGTTATTTTCCCCGGAGACTTCCAAGTGAATTCGGTTATTGGGATAGAGCGGGGTCAGGTTATCAAAGAGGATCTTCTCCCTGGCCAGGTCCGGTTCTTCATAATTCACGGCTTCCACTTTTAGCAGGGCGAAATAGCGCTCCCCTTCTTTTGGCGGCCGTATCTGCCCCGCAATCGTATCCCCGGTGCGCAGGTTGAACCGGCGAATCTGGGAGGGCGATACGTAAATGTCATCGGGGCCGGGCAGGTAATTGAAATCCGGGGACCTGAGAAACCCGAAGCCATCGGGCAGAGTTTCCAGAACCCCCTCTCCATAAATTAGCCCGTTTTTCTCGGTCTGGGCCTGAAGGATGGCGAAGATCAGGTCTTGTTTGCGCATCCCGCTTGCGCCCTCGACGTTGAGTTGTTTGGCTAATTTATTCAATTCGTTAATCTTCTTTTCTTTTAGGTCAATGATATTCATTTTTGCTCCTCAAAGATATTAGGATGCAACTATTCTTCGCTGATAGCTGCCCCATTTTAGGTATGGCAGCCATTTCCCCCGCTCCTGTTTCTGGAATGAATGGCCCCCCCAGCCCGGAACCAAGGGGAGGGAAAAGATCTTTTGGGCTTCACGGCCGAATCGCTATTTGCTCCACCGCTTTAAGAAAAAATCTTTTAAGAACCCGAAAGAACATGAGAACCTTATTCGGTTTCCCAGAAAGGACTTTTCCGGATTAGATTTCAAGGCAGATTCTTTGAATTTTTTCGGTAATCCCTGCGGAAGGATTCTGGTTTTATTTTAAGAACTCATTAAACCTTTGTCAAGGAATTTTTGCGGGCCCGTAATTCTGAAAACCCCTTTTCCCCTTTTTGGGAAATTTTCCTTGAACCTGCCTTGAAATCAGATCTTATCCCCCCTTCTCAGGGCAATGAAGTTCAGCTGCCGTCCAGAAGTTTTTCCCTCAGCCCGGTAAGAGTAAAGAGAATCCCTGTGGCAGGAAGTACAGAGTTCCAAATGATGGATATTTTCCTCTCGCATTCCCGCAATTTTTAGAAGGTAGGCATTGGCCCGGGGCAAATCTAAAGACCATCTCTTTCTTCCGCGAGGGTAGGAAAGCAGTTCCCAGGGGAGTCCAGCCTCTGCATAAACCTCCTTTACCGGCCCATCGACTTCATAACAACAGGGGCCGATACAGGGCCCCATCGCCGCAAGAATATTCTCACTTATACTATCGTAAGTTTCCGCCATTTCCTTAAGCGCCTTCTGGCAGATCGCCCTTGCCGTCCCCCGCCAACCGGTGTGCACAATGCCAGCCACCCCTTGGACCGGGTCAAAGAGAATAATCGGCAGACAATCGGCAGTGAAAACTCCTAAAGCGTAGCCGGGAACTCGGGTGACCAGCGCATCCCCCTCTCTCATCCAAATTTGTTCAGGCTCTCGAGGTTTTCCCTTGAAAACCACCACGCCATCTCCATGCACTTGGCGGGTAGAAAGTAGGGTAAAGATTTCTTCACCCACTGTTAAAGGCTGACCCCGCCAATCCTGTTTTAGCCTTTTTCCCCAAGTTTGGTCCCGCATCCCGAACCCATGGACGACCCTGTCTTTATCTCCCCACCCTTCCACCTCAAGAAAGCTCATTTCTCCGCTTCCTGCTCTGCCTCTCAATGGGACGCAGATTTCCGCAGAAAACCACAGATAAATATTTCTCAATTACTTTCTTTATATCCTGATCATCTGCGTTCATCTGCGTCCGAAAAAGAATTTTTCATACTGTCCATTTTTCCCAAGAGCCCGATGGCTTCCTCCATGTCTGCGGGTAGGGGCGATGAAAACTCCAAGTGCTCCTCCGTGGCCGGATGGATAAAGCCGAGCGAGGCCGCATGTAACGCCTGGCGCCGTAATTGCTGGAGCCCCTGCCGAAGAAGAGGCGGCGAGATGGAGGTCAATCCCCTTTGGCCGCCGTACAAAGGGTCACCCAGAAGGGGATGGCCGATAGAGGAAAGATGTACCCGGATCTGGTGGGTTCTACCCGTCTCCAGACGGAATTCAACCAGGCTGAATTGAGCGTATCGCTTTAGAACCTTCCAGTGCGTCCTGGCCTCCCTTCCTTTTCGGGGACGGGCGGACATCTTCTTCCGATTCAGCGGATGTCTCCCGACGGGGGCGTCGATCTTTCCTGCATCGGCAATGTGGCCGAAGACAATGCCGATATACTTTCTTGTCGCAGTGTGCCTCTTGAATTGCTCGGATAGGCCACGATGAGCCAAATCGTCTTTGGCCACCACCAGAGCTCCAGAGGTATCCTTATCCAGTCGGTGTACGATCCCCGGTCGAAGAACTCCACCGATTCCAGAAAGGTCAGGGCAATGGTGGAGAAGAGCATTGACCAGCGTCCCCGAAAAGTTTCCGGCCGCAGGATGCACCACCATTCCCGCGGGCTTATCCACCACAATGAGATGTCGGTCTTCATAAAGAATCGCCAGGGGAATCGGTTCAGCCTGAGTCGCCGGCTGTTGGGGCTCGGGAACGGTTAGGGTGATGACATCATTCTCTTTGAGACGCATCCCGGCCTTGGCTTTTTTCCCCCCGATTTGAACGTTCCCCTTCTCAATCAGGCGTTTGACCTGGGATCGGGATAATCCTTTTCCCTTTTGGGAGAGGAAGATATCCAGTCGCTTGGCTGAGTCTTGGACACTAACGCGGAAGGAAATGTTCGAGTTCATCCTTGAGCTATCGGAGAGAAAATAAACGACTGCGCAAGAGGCCGAAAATCTTTTTCAGTTTTTTCCTTTTCACCCGACTTTTAATTTCATCCAGTTTTTCCCGAGTGGCTTGTTCGCCAGCGGCCAGGCACTCATCCAGATGCCCGAAGTCGGACCAATGAATCCCGGAGACATCCGGGCAGATCACCACGTCTGCTTCTTTCAACTGCAGTCGGCCCAAGGCCAGACGAGTGATATCATTGGTCCGAAGGACGATGCCCAGGCCCGTGTTATAATCTTCCCGGTCGCTCAATCCTTCGGCGACATCAACCGCGATTACCAGGTCGGCTCCCATTTCTACGGCAGGGCCAATGGGAACACGGTCGATCCAGCCGCCGTCTACCAACTCCCGGTCTCCGATTTTTACGGGCGGTAGGATCCCTGGAATTGCGCAACTGGCCTTCACCGCCGTCCTCAAGGAACCCTCACGCATAACAACTTCCTGAGTAGATATCAGGTCCAGGGCCACGATGGCCAGAGGAATTTGCGCCTGCTGAATTTCCACGTCATCCACCAGGAAATTAATATTCTGGGAAAAAACCTCCTCGGAAATCGGGGCCTTTTTCGTCAGGGACTGGCTGTAAAAGATTCCCCTCTTGATGAAGCTGGCGAAGCGCTGGAATATTCCCTCGTATAGGGGCATTTCTTCGTGGTCGTGAAAGTGCAGGAATTCGGGGTTACTCCTTTTAAATTCTTTGCTCTCGAGGTAGCGGCGAAACCGCTCGATCACGAAATCGCATCGCGGCGAAAGGGCATAGACACTGGCAACCAAAGCGCCCATGGAGGTTCCGAGGAGCAGATCGATGGGAATCCCCTCTCGCTCCAGAGCGCACAGGACCCCCAGGTGGGCTAATCCTCTAGCCCCCCCACCACCCAGTGCCAAGCCAATTTTGCAGAACTTGCCCATGCCTTTTGGGGAAACTCAATCCCGAACGGCCTTCTCAGCAACCCGCGTCCTCACCCTGGCCCTTTCCAGGGCTTCCATCGCCTGGGGATAGGCCGGGTCGTCTTTGGAAAGAGTTTTTAATTTTTCTTCGGCTCGGGCTTTAGCAGACTTCGCCCGCTCTGTATCAATCCCCTCGGCTGGTTCTGCGGTATCCGCCAAAATGGTCGTCCGGGTGGGGGTAACCTCTGCGAAACCGCGGTTGATGGCAAGAAAGTGGATCTCTTTCTCCCGGCGGTAATGCAGTTCCCCGATTCGCAGAGAAGTCAAGAAGGGGGCATGACCCGGGAGTACCCCGAAATCCCCCTGCCCTCCGGGAATATAGGCCTCCTCGACTTTGGAGTTAACCACTAACCCGTAAGGTGTAACGATCTCTAATAGAAAGGTCTTATCCAACTTCCATCACCTCTCAGCCCATAGCCCCTAAGCGCTCGGCCTTAGCCATGGCATCCTCGATCGGGCCAACCATGTAGAAGGCCTGCTCGGGAAGATGGTCGTACTTCCCCTCCGTCAGCTCCTTAAATCCGCGAATCGTATCTTTGATCTTCACATAAGCCCCCGGCGTTCCGGTGAATTCCTGGGCAACGAAGAAAGGCTGCGAAAGAAATCGCTGAATCTTCCTGGCCCTTGAAACGATGAGCTTGTCTTCCTCGGAAAGCTCGTCCATTCCCAGGATCGCGATAATATCCTGAAGGTCTTTGTATTTCTGGAGGATAAATTGGACCCTGCGGGCCACCTGATAATGCTCTTCCCCGAGGATCAGCGGGTCGAGGATTCGCGAGGTGGAATCGAGGGGATCAACTGCCGGATAAATGCCCAGCTCGACAATCTGCCGGGAGAGAACCGTGGTGGCATCCAAATGGGCAAAGGTAGTTGCCGGAGCGGGGTCAGTCAGGTCATCCGCCGGAACGTAGATAGCCTGGACCGAAGTAATCGATCCTCGTTTCGTTGAAGTGATCCGCTCCTGCAGTTCGCCCATTTCTGTGGCCAGGGTAGGCTGGTAGCCCACGGCCGAAGGCATTCTGCCCAAGAGGGCAGACACCTCTGAGCCAGCCTGGGTGAAACGAAAAATATTGTCGATGAAGAGGAGGACATCCTGGCCCTCTTCATCGCGGAAGTATTCTGCGGCCGTCAAAGCTGAAAGTCCCACTCGCGCGCGCGCCCCGGGCGGTTCGGTCATCTGGCCGTATATCAAGGCCGTCTTTTCCAGGACTTTTGACTGCTTCATCTCCAACCA
>Ga0315289_10013572_pt1 | contig 11392 bp, 9 predicted proteins | sample YL17G11_40_MG_FD_203452 | JGI IMG/M metagenome (GOLD analysis project Ga0315289, IMG submission 203452) | Sediment microbial communities from Yellowstone Lake, YNP, Wyoming, USA - YL17G11_40 | ecosystem: Environmental > Aquatic > Freshwater > Lake > Sediment | place: USA: Wyoming | collected... | reverse complement strand
GACATCGCCGCCGACTTCAGCTCCGATTCGGCCATCGTCAACTCCCAGCTCGCCTCTATCGCGTCGTGGAGCTCTCCGACCGTGACCTCCACGGTCGTCTCCGGGCCGGGGGTCTCGACGCTCAGCGTGGCTCCCGGATTCACGTGGAAGCGGAGGAGGGAAGGCGAGGCGTCGTGAGAAGTCTGTGTCGACAATGGACGTCGTCGAGGGCTAGCGATTTCGATCGGAAACAGTCGAAACAGAGCAGCAGCAGCGGAGGTGGCACGAAAGGCTGCTGCTGCCCCGCTGCTGCTGTTGCTGATGCTGATGCTGGTCCCCGTTGCGTTTGCATGGTACGACGCATGCCTGAGCAGCAGCAGGCGGGACGCCGCAGAAAGCATCCTTGGAAGAAAAGAGAGAAAAAAGGGAAAACAAGTGAAAGTTTCTCTGCTTCGACTTTTTTGTTTTTTTATTTCTTTAGACGACCAAAAAAAAACAAGAACCAACGACACAACGTTTCCTTATTTCATTCTCTCTCTCTCTCTTTCTCAGCCGACCGGGGCGACAGGGACAGCGGCGGCGGGCGACGGCGCGGTAGAAGCAGGCTTGGTGGCAGCGGCAGGAGAGGGAGATGGAGCGGGCGAGGCGGCGGCGGGCTTCTGCGGAGCAGCGGCGGGCGAAGCGGAAGGAGGGGATGGAGCTGCGCCGCCGCCGCCGCCGCCCTCGATCGGCGAGACTGGCGTCGCGCCCCACAGGGTCACCGGCCCGCGGAACGCCCCGCCCGTGGCCCTCTCGACCGGGGTGAAGACGTTGGAGCCCGGGCCGAACACCCAGTCGAAGGGCCCGCCCTGGAACGGGAAGCCCGGGAACTGCGCGAGGGAGCGGCGGGTGGGAAGAGGACGAGGAGCGGGGAGAGGGGCCGCGTCGGACTTGGCAGCGCGCGGGCGCTCGGAGAGGGGCATCGAAGCCGGAGCAGCGGCGACCCCCACGGGAATCTTCTTCTCCATCGCCTCCTCTTTCTTCTTCTTCTTCTTCTCCTTCTCGGCCTTGAGGCTGCGGTGGCGCGAAGCGGCGTGGCGCTCGGCGAGCATGCCAAACGCCGACGAGGGCGCAAGGCCCTCGGGGTGCATCCTCTTCATCGTCGCCATCATCTCGGCCTCCTTCTGCTCTTCCTCGTCGGTCTCGGCCTCGCGGACGGCCAGCAGGCTGCGGCGGCGGCGGTCGTCGCGCTCGGCGAGCGGGGCGCGAGGGGAGGACGGGGCGGACGCGGCGCCGGCCTTCTCTCTCGTCCTCGCCTCCTCCCCCTCCGCCTCCTCCGCTTCCTCCGTCTTCTCCCCTTCCTCTTCCCTCTCTGCTTCCATCAGGCGGCGGCGCAGGGGCTGGACGAGGACCGGAGCGGCGGGAGCGGGAGCCGGGGCCTCCCCCGTCGCCGCCGCAGGCGCCGCAGGGGAGGGCGCGGAGGAGGCTGCCGCTTCCTCCGCCGCGAGCGGCGACGACGGCGCCGGCGCCGCCGCGGGAGAAAGCGCCGCGGCGGCAGCGATGGCGACGGGCGAGGCAGGCTGCTGCAGCGCCGGCGAGGGGGCCCCGGCCTCGCCCAGCGGCTCCACCGTCGTCGAGGGAGGGACCGCGAAGGGGAACCTCGCGTCGGGGCCGAAGACGAACGAGAAGGGGTCGAAGCCTCGGGCGCCTCCCCCCGGGTAGAAGCCGGGGCCGGCTCCCGCTCCGGCGAAGGCTTGCTGAAGCCTGCGGCGGGGAGCGAAACGCTGCTGCTTCTCTTGCGCCGGTGATGACGGCGAGGGGGACGCGGCGGCGTACTTGGGAGAGGCCTCGGAGAGGTCGGGCGCTGAGAGAGTTTTTTTTTCCGAATGTATTCGGGTGTCGAGTCGTTTCTGAGTCACGGTTTCTGGGACAAAAGAGAGCGGAAAGAAAGAAACCCGCCCTCGTTCCGCCTTCAAAAAGAAAACAAGAAACCTCTTACCAGCGAGGGTGATGCCGACGGCCCCCACGAGGAGGGCAGCGAGCGCGAACAAGGTGCGGCGCATCATGGGAAAGGGCGCGAGGGCGGCAAAAGAGAAGGGAGCTGAAAACAAAAAAACGACGAGCGAAGTGAGGAGCGAACGACTCGACACTGTTTTCGTCGAAAAAGAGGGAAGGAAAGCTAATCGGATTATCCCTCTCTCTCGTCGCTCTCCCTCCCTCCGCCCCCCCCCCCCCAATCTTCCCTTCCCTTCATTTCTCGACACGAGGCCGCGCCCTTCGGCCCCAGCACGCCCTTTCAGTCAGCCATGCCTGCGACTGAAGAGGTAAAGGGAGAATAATTCGTCCCGTGCGAGCCGCGCGGAAGCAAAAAGGGCGCATGCGACTCGTTGCCCCGCCCCCCCCTCCCCCCCCGGCCGCCGGTCTGTCGAGCTAGTCAGCGAGCTGAGCAGCGACCCCTTTCGTTCCTCTCCCTCTCCCTCACCTCTGCCCCCTCGCAAAAACAAAAACTGCAGACCCTCCCCGTCGTCGCCCCCGAGTGCCCCCTCGCGGGCCTCTTCGGCGACGCCACCTTCTCCGACATCGACATCGTCGCCTTCGAGGGCGAAGACGACAGCGACGAAGACGACGAACTCGAGTGCGAGGAGGAGGAGGACGCGAAAGGGCCGTCGCCGCCGTCCAAGTCGTCGTCGTTCGCGGCGCACCGCGCCGTGCTCGCCGCGGCGTCCCCGTACTTCCGCTCGATGCTCTCGTCGGGCTTCGCCGAGTCCCGCACCGGGACCGTGGAGCTCAAGGGGGTCTCTCCGTCGCTCCTGGAGCTTCTTCTGAAGTTCTGCTACGGGGGCAGGCTGGCGGCGGTGCCGCGCGCGAGCCTGCTGCCGCTCGCGGCGCTCGCCGACCGGCTCGACGTGCCGGCTCTGAGGTCGGCCGTCGACGCCGCGATCGACGCCGACCTGGGCCCCGCGACCGCAGCGGAGTACGCCACGGCGGCCGCGGCGATGATGCACCGCTACGGCGGCGGGGGCTTCTGCGGTGGAGGAGGAGGAGGAGCGAACGACGGGATCAGCGGAGGCACCTGGGGGGGGAACGCCCGCGAGGCGCTCCTCGACCGCTGCCTCGACGCCCTGTGCTCCGAGTTCTCCGCGGCGGCCGCCGAGCCGGCCTTCCTCGCCCTGGACGAGCGCACGCTGGCCTCGGTCCTCGAGAGGGAGGACCTGGTGGCGGCCTCCGAGGCCGAGGTGTTCGACGCCGTCTGCCGCTGGGCGCTCGCCCCGGGCAGCGGCGGCGGCGGCGCCCCGGCCCCGAGGCTCGCGCGCGGGCCTCCTCCTCCCGGGGCCCCTTCGTCCTCCTCCTCCTCCTCCTCCACTTCCCCCGCCTCCTCGTCTTCGGCGTTCGAGCGGCTCTGCAGGCGCGTGCGCTTCGGCTCCATGGCCCCGGGCGACCTCGCCGCCGCGGCGGCCAGCCCGCCGGCGCAGGCGTCGGCGGAGGTCCAGTCGATGGTGCTGCGCGCGTTTGTGCACATCCACGCGCCGCGCAAGCCGCTCCCCCCCGGCAGCGCCCCCGCCCCCTCCGTCGGAGGGGGCGGAGGCGCGCCGGCGCTCCTCTCTGGCGCCGCTGCTGCCTTCGCTGCCGCTCGCCTGAACGCCGTCACCGCCGCGGCGCTCGCGCTGCACGCCCCGACCTCTTCGGGGGAGAGGAGCGGAGGGAGCGCGGAGGGAGGAGGGCGAGGGACGATGGAGGAGGACTTGTCGAGGGCGGCTGCCGCTTCTTCTTCCGCCCTGCTGCCCCCGGCGACGCCGCCGCTCGACCAGCTCGAGCCCCTCGCGGCCGCGGACGCGGCAGCGCAGGAAGAGCAGCAGCAGCAGGAGCAGCGCCAGCGCCGCCAAAAGCTCCTCTCGTCCTCCGCCTCCTCCTTCGGCGGAGACTCGGTCTCCCTCCCGCCGCGCGGCGGCGCCGGCGCCCGCCTCCGCCTCCGCGTCGTCGTCGCCGACGGCGCCTGCTCCTGGCCCCTCGACCCCTCCGCGCCTGCGTGCCCCCCCGGACGCCACTGCGGCTGCCCTCCGGCGACCGCCGGAGCGCGCCCGCGCGGGCTGAGCCTGACGATGCCGCGCGGCGCGACCGTGGGGGCGCTCAAGCTCCGCGCCTGCCGCGACCTCGGGCTGGACCCGACCGCGTTCTCGCTGTTCGACTTCTACAACGGGCAGAAGTACGGCCGCGGGGCGCTGTGCGGGAGCGGCGACGACGCGGGAGGGGGCGGGGAGGGGCTCACGTGCGGGGCCGCCGACCTGAGGGACGGGCAGCTCGTCCTGCTCGAGCTCAGGGGGTGATTTTTTCGTGTGTGTTTTTTTTAGTTTTTTTTTTCCTGCTCTGCTCTCTTTCTTTTCTTTCTGCCTCGTTCTTTTGCCTCCGTTCCATTCCCTTTCGCTTCGAAACCCCTCGTATTCTAATAACCGTCCGTGCCTCCTTCTTCAGATTGCGTAAAATAAACCAAACATTCTTGCTTCGACGGTGACTGAATTCTTTGCCTGTAAATCTTTTGCCTGTCTTTTGTGAAACAACATTCGTTCTTTTTACTTTCGAAAAAGTTCTTTCTCTCTCTCTCTCTCCTCTTTCAGCCCCAACGGGCGCCGCCGCCGCCGCCTCCGCGCATCGCGCACTCCTCCCCGAAATGCCCGACGCCGCCGCAAAGGAAGCACGAGGGCGCGGGCAGGGGAGCGCTCGGGAGCTTGCACTCGAGATGCCCCGCCGCCGGCGGGCGCTTCCTCCGTCGCTGCTGCCGCTCCTGTCCTCCTTCCGGCGCCACCTTCTCGTCTTCTTCCTCTTCTTCCGCGAGAGCCTTCGTCAAGCACGTGGCGCAGTCCGCCCGAGCCAGGTCCGCCGGAGGCCACGCGCCCGGGACGCAGGGCCAGCGGCCGTCGCACCCGCGCGAGCCGCAGCGCAGGCAGGGCGGTAAGACGCGGACGCGGGAGTCGCAGTCGCGGGCAAAGTGCCCCGGTCGCTGGCAGCGGTGGCAGATAACTGAGATTGTTGTTGTAAAGGAAGGAAGAGAAAGAGAGAGAGAATCAGCGATTGGCGGGAGAGGGGAACGAAGAGAGGTCGAGGTCGACGAAAATCTCTTCTTCTTCTCCTCAAAAAAAAAAGTCACTTCTCACCGTTCGGGCACTCGAAGCGAACGTGCCCGAGCTGCCCGCACAGGTGGCACGGCTTGGGAGCCGGGCCCAGCGGACACTCCCGCGCGATGTGCCCCGCGCCGCCGCACCTGAAGCAGCTCCTGCTCCCGGCGTCGGCCGCCTCGAGCGCTGCCTCCAGCAGGGCCTCCCCGGCGCCGTTGTCGCCGCCCCCCTGTTTTTCTCCTCCTTCTTCTCCCGTTGCTGCTGCTCCTGTGGCAGCAGCGCCACCGCCGGCGTTGGCGTTGAAGTAGCGGGCGGGGCGCAGGAGGCGCCTGACGGCGTCGCTGCCGGCGCGCGGGGCGCCATCGGGGACGACGACGACGCCGGTCGGCTGAGGGAGCGTCAGAGGCGGCGCTGTTGCTTCTGCTTCTGTTTTTTCTTTTGCTTCCGCCTCTGCCTCTGCTTTCGCCTCGTCTCCCTCTCCCGACCTCTTCTTGCCGCTGCTCCTCTTCGAATTCTGCAGCTTCTTCGCTGGAGGCTCCTCTTCGTCGTCGTCGTCGCCGGAAGAAGAGGAGCTGGAGCCGAGCACGACGACCTCCTCCTCCTCTCTTTCCTCTTCCTCTTCTTTTTCTTTGGCTAGCCGGCGCCGCTGCTGGCTCTTCGATGCTTTCTTCGCCTTTTTTCGTTCGTCGTCCCTCGACGATGACGGCGCTGCTTTGTTCTTCTTCTTCTCATCGTCGTCGAGGCCTCGAGCACTATGTCGCGATGCCACTGCGGCGTCGAGAGGGTGCGGCGAGGAGGAGCGCCCCGAGTCCGACGAGGAAGAAGAAGACGTCGATGGAGCGTCATCGTCGATGGCATCGTCGCCTCTCTTTCCTCCTCGTTCTCCTTCGCCGCCGGCCACTCCCCTCCGCGAGAGCAGGCCCGCCCGCCGCTTGGAGGGCATGGAGAAGAGCGGGTGCCTCGCCTCCCTGTCGCTCTTCTCGCTCGAGAAAGCCGCTCACAGAGGCCCTCCGAACGAGGCCGAAGAGAAGAATGAAAAAGCAGATCGAGAGTTCCAAACGCTCTCGATTTTTCACTCTTCTTCTTCGATTTCACTGTTCCTCGCTCGCTCGCTCTATCCTCCTCTCTCTCTCAATATCTCTCTCCGTGCCTCTCCAATCGTAGACAGAGAGCTCACAACCATGTCCACCGTCGCCGCCCTGCGCTTCACGAGCTCTACCGCAGCATCGTGCTGCCCGCGCCGCGCCGCAAGCAGCTCGAAGGCGTCGAGCTCATCGTCGTCTCTCGCCGCCGCCATCCGCGGCCGCTCCTCGCTCGCTTCCCGCGTCTCCCGCGTGTCCAACGGCACCAGGTGCACGGCCTTCTTCAAGTTCAACAATCCTCTGCGTGAGAACGCCGAGACGGCAGGTGAGTGAACAGGAGGAGAAAGAGAAACAAATCAGTCGACGACGGCTCGTCTTTTTCGGGGCGACGCCGCGCGGCGTCGCATTCCTTCCGTCTCGACCCTCATCCTTATCCTCTCTCTTTTTCTTTCCAAAAACAAAAAAAAAGGTATCTACGGCGCCGCCGGCGGCCGCGACGACTTCTGCGACGATGACGTCAACTTCTACTTCGAGTACATGGGGATGCTCGCGGTCGACGGGGACTACGCGCGCCTGGACAGAATGAAGAGCGCGGGCCTGGCGGCCGTCGACCTGCTGCTCCTGATGGCCGCGGGCGAGAACGACGCGCCAAAGGTGGCCGAGATGCTGCGTGCCGGGGCGGACATCGGCGTCAAAGACATTGAGGGGAAGACGGCGACGGAGCTGGCGACGAACGAGCAGGTGCTGGAGCTGCTGCGGGACCCTGCCAAGGCGAGGGCGTTTTGAGAGGAAGGGGAGGGAACGAGGATGAGAAGACTTCATGAGAGGCGGGGGTTCCCTTTTGTCTTCCTTTTTTCTTTTTCGCGTCTCAAGGGGGGGCGCTGTCTTTCGCTTCTCCCTCTTTTTCTTATTTACTTGATCTTCGTGTGATAGCACTGTTTCTTCCTCTCGATGTATCGCATTTTCTCTAAAAAAGGATTCGAAATGGAAAGAGAGAGAGAGCAGTAAAGATGAACAAGGGAACAAGTCGAGGTCGACTTTTTTTTTTCAACGAAAGACTTTTCGTTTTCTCATTTTCTCCTCTCTTCTCTCAACTTGTTCCAAAAAAAGTAATCTGGTGGGAGGAATGGGACGCTTTTTACACACACAAATAGACGAATTAGAAAGCTTCGGTAGCTGCTTCCTTCGGACTGGATCAATAATTAGTGTTTTTTTTTTCATTTCGAAATTTTCTCTCTCTTTCCCCCCTGTTTTTCCACGCTCTCCAAAAAACTCTCAACGGGCCGCGACGGCGTTGTCATCCACGAGCCCGACGACGTTCCGCAGCTCCATGATTCTCGCCAGCAGCGGCCTCGCGGCCGCGTCCAGCTCGGGCGTCTCGGCCCCGACCGCGCCGTCGGCTCTCTTCTCGAGCGAGGCCACCTTCTTTTCCAAGAGCGTGATCTCCTTGATGATTTCCTTGGTTTCCCTCTTTCCCAGCTTGGTCTCGATGAGCTTCTTGTCCTCGGCGACGACCTGGGCATTTGGACAAGGTTTATTGTTTTTTCAAGGGAGAGGAAGAGAAAAAAAGGAAAAGGGAGGGGGGATGAGAGAAAGAAAGGAGAGGGGGGGGTGAGAGAAAGAAAGGAGAAGGGGGGGGGGGGAAGAAAACCCTCAAGGTAAAACGAAAGACTCAAGATCAAAAACCCAACAACCGACTCACCGGCTCGAGGTTCTCGATCTCCTCCGCTGCGAGTCCCAGGATGTCGTCCGGAGAGCGGGCGAGGGCCGGAAGAGCCGCCGGGCCTGAAAGAGGAGGGGGTGGGAGAAAGAGGGCAGAAAGATGGAAACGAGGTTGAGTCAGCGATAGGAGGTCCTGTTTTCCTCAAACAATCGCTGCAGTGGGCATCGCAAGCGAAAACTCGGATTCTCGAACTCAAACTCACCCATGACGCTTCCACCGACGAGAAGCACGGCCAGAGACGTCGTGGCGGCGATCTTTGCGATCTATCGAGGCGAAAGAGCGAGTGAGAGACGGAGGGAGTGAGAGAGAGAGAGAGACGAATTTGACGTGGTCAGTTTGACAAGATGTCTTTGTTATACAACGACGCTCGGAATCTCTCCAATTCAAACGCACCTTGTTCGCCAGCTCGCGCGGCGAGGCAGCAGCTGCGCGGACGATGACGGTCGAGGTAGAGCGGCGCGAAGAAGCTCGGGCCGAGAGCGAAGGCGCGACGGCGGGGGCGCGGGCGAGGGTCAAGGCCATATTTCGAAGGAAGGAGAAGGGCGATCGAGGGATTGGAAGCGGAAAGACGGTTTGTAAAGAACCTCGTAACTTGTTTCTCTCTTTTTAAGGCTCCCCTTCCCTCTTTCTTCTCGAGTCACACAAGCAAAGGCGGAAGAAAACACCTCTCTCTCTCTCGCTCGCTCTCTCTCTCTCTCTTGATAAGTAGCGACGATTTTTTTTTTAGAAACCTCCGTTTCTAACCTATTCTTGGGAACAGGGTAAAAAGGAAGAGCAAAGTTTTTTTTGGCGACGCCCTCCGCTCTGCTCGCGGGCGGTCGACCTCCACCAGCGAAAAGAAGATGAAAGAAATACTAGCAACCACCTCTCCCTCTCTCGCCCTCTCTCAACGCCCTCTCGCCCTCTCTCTCTCGCCCTCTCTCCTTCTTTCTCGCCCTCGCTCTCTCTCCCTCCCCCTCTCCCTCTCCCTCTCCCTCTCTTGCCATCTCTCTCTCTCTCTCTGCCCTCTCTCTTCTCGCTCCCCCTTCGCTCGCCGGCGGCGATCACTCACAGGATGGCGTCTCGGTCCACGAGTCGTGCTTCTCGGTGTTGGACCGCAGCGAGACCCACACCGCGGAGCAGCACTTGAACCCCGAGCCGAACGCGAGCTGCCAGAGCACGTCGCCCCGCTTGACGCCCTGGAACGTCTCGACGTACGCCCAGGCGTACCACGTCGAGGAGGAGGACGTATTGCCGTACCGCTCGAACGGCAGCAGCATCGGCAGCGTCTGGTGCGGCTTCAGCTTGAGCTGCTTGCCGACCTCGTCGATCACCGCCTTGCCGCCCGGGTGGATGCAGAAGTGGTCGAACGCCGTCGTGAAGTCCGGCACGTAGGGCTTGACGGAGCGCATCCTCAGGACCTTGCGCGCGACGAAGTTGGCGGCGAAGAGCAGCTGCTCCGAGAGCGGCAGCACCTTGGGCCCCAGGCGCGTGATGTTGTTCTCCAGCGCCCTGCCGGCGCACTTCATCAGCTCCTTGCCGATCTTGACGCCGACGACGCCCTCGTCATCCTCGCGCTGGATCACGGCGTTGTACGCCTCGTCGTCGCCGCCCAGGTGCGTGCGGACCAGGTGCTTCAGGACGTACTTGGCGCGCAGGCGGTCGCGCGGGCGGTTGGACAGCACGAAGGCGACGCCGCCCATGCGGAAGATGCAGTTGGTGATGAGCATCGAGCGCTGGTTGCCAAAGTACCTTTTTTTTATGGGGGGGGGGGGGCGGATAGAGAAAAGGCGAGGGAGAAGAGAGAGAAGAGGGTTGAGGGAAAGAGGTGAGTTTTTCCCGCTTTGTTTTGCTTATGTCCCCCCCCACCCCACCCCCGACCGAAACGCAAGAAAAGCGAAGAAGAAAAACGCACATGTTCCAGAGGATGTTTTCGTTCCCCGTGACGAGCTGGTGAAGGAAGGGGAAAGGTAAAAAGAATACGAGTGAGCGAGGGGGGGGAGTGAGTTTTTTTTTTAATTTCGCTTGTCTCATCTCGATCTTCAAAAAAAAAAAAAAAACCTTCTCTGCTCACCACCCTCGTGTTCGGGCTCGAGCTCAGGATATCCCTCGCCAGGTCCACCGCGATCACGGAGGCGGCGCACCCCATCCCGCACAGGGTGAACGACCGGATGTCCTTGCGCATCTTGAACTTGTTGACGACGGCGGCCGAGAGCGACGGCACCGGGTTGAACGAGGTGTTGTTGACGATCAGGGCGTCAAAGTCCGTGGGCTTGAGCCCGGTCCGCTGCATGAGGCGCTCGACGCAGCTGAACATGACGAGCTCGGTCTCCGCCCGAGCACCAGCCATCGTGACCTCGACGGGCTTCGTCACGCCGACCTTGACGGCGTCGGGCAGGAAAGTCCTGTCGCCGAGGCCGGAGATCTCGACGACCTTGTCCATGAAGTCGAGCGCGGGCTTGTTGTAGCGCTGCGTTTTTTTTTCACGTTTATCGTGGGCGCAGCGGAAAGAGAGAGGGGGGGAAGCGGAGAAGAGGAGTGGTGAGCTTTTGTCGGTCGGAGAGAAATGGGGACGAGAGGGGACAGGGGGAGTAAAAAAGTGACGGAGAAAGAGGAAAAAAATGAAAAAATGAAGGGGGGAAAAAACTCAAAAAACTCGGGAAAATATTCCTCGAACTTACCCCCGACATCCTGATCCCCTTGGCCAGCTCCGCGTGCGTCGTCTGGTTCCTGTCGGGAGGCCTGAAGGTGTAGAAGTCGACGAGATAGGTCGACTTCGAAGCCTTGCGCCAGCGAAGGACGATGCCGATCACAAAGGCGGCGGCGACGACGGCCGCGAGCAGCGCCGACGCGTCTGCCTCGACCTTGGTCTTTCCCAGCTTGACTGCCAATTTCGCCAGGGTGCCGTTCTCCTTGGCCTCCTTGAGGCGCGTGGCGGCGAGTGCCAGGGCCGGGACTCCCACGAGCGCGACGAGGTTGTCGACGACGGCGGCGAAACAAGTTTTGGCGACCTTGAGGCCCAACGGGGTGGGGACGTCTTTAGTGTGTTTTTAAAGGTTTTTTGTTGTTGTTGTTGTTGGGTTTTTATCGGAGAGAGAAAAAGGGTAGGAATGTGAGAGAGAGCGGCGAGAGCGTGCTGCTGCTGTTACTGCTGCTGCTGCTGCTCCTGCGTGTTGCTGGCGCGGAGAGGCGAAGGGAGGAGGAGGAGGAGGAGGAGGTCGAGGAGACAAGGTCGATCGTCACGAAGAAACCGAAAAAACCAAAAGAAAAAACTCACCGACTTCCTCGGGCGCCGGGGCGGCGGCGGCCGCTCCGGACGAGCTCCTCGTCGTCGCAGCAGCTCCGCGAGCCATTTTGTGGTTTCGAGTGCGAGCTTTAAGGTGAGGGAAGGAGGGAGCGGGAAGGGTGGATTGCTCGAAATTGAGCACGTCGAAGAAATCGAAACTCTCCAAGTTTTGGTCCTGTTTTTTGTGTTAAGTTTGTTGGAGTCGAAGGGTGGGCGAAATGAGTCTGGGTCTTCGATGAGAGCGAGTGCAAAC
>Ga0315289_10013571_pt1 | contig 11392 bp, 10 predicted proteins | sample YL17G11_40_MG_FD_203452 | JGI IMG/M metagenome (GOLD analysis project Ga0315289, IMG submission 203452) | Sediment microbial communities from Yellowstone Lake, YNP, Wyoming, USA - YL17G11_40 | ecosystem: Environmental > Aquatic > Freshwater > Lake > Sediment | place: USA: Wyoming | collected... | reverse complement strand
GCGCGCGAGCCGGGTCCACGCCTCGGCGTTTCCGTTCCAGTAGCGACCCACTTCCGTATGTTCCATCGCGGCACGCCCCCCAAGTTGAGTGGATCCGTTGCTACCTGAAAACGATCTTCTGGATCTGTTCCAAGATCCGGAAGGGACCGATATCCTGCTGATTCATCAGAAGGATGATGTAGGTTTCGTTGTCTGGAAACCAGGAATCGATGGTCGAGAAACCCTCGATGCCGCCAGCGTGCCCGATCCACGAGCGACCAAAAGGCTTACCGATGAACCATCCGTAGCCGTAGCCAGCTCCCCCGTATTCGCGGGTGGGGGCCTGGGGGGTGAACATCTGGTCCAGAAGCTCACGCGGGATCAGCCGGTCTGTTGTCAGGGCACGATCCCATCGGTACAGATCCTCAACGGTCGAGTACAGGCCGCCAGCGGCAAAGGGGATGGACATGTCAATGTAATCCGCCTTGCGCGATCTATCGGCGTACCCGACGGCAAGATCATCGCGATTGTGATCATACCCTGTGTCGCTCATCCCCAGAGGGTCGAAGATGTGTTGCTGGAGGAAGGCTTCATACGACTGGCCCGACACCCGCTCGATGATGGCGCCGAGCACGATGTAGCCCGAGTTGCTGTAGCGCCACTCTTCACCGGGCCGGAAGCCCAATGGCAGGTCCTTGAAGCGAGCGATGGTTTGGAGCGGCGGCGAGGGGGTTGCCTTCCGGCGGTCGAAATCGGGTTGCTCGGTGAGATCGGCGATGCCCGAGGTATGCGTCAGGAGGTGGTGTATCGTGATATCTTGCCACGCGGCGGGGCAATCCTCGATGTACGTGCATATACGGTCCTGCACGCTGAGCTTCCCCTCGGCCTGCATTATGAGAACCGCCATCGCCGTGAATGGCTTGGTGACCGAGCCGAGCCGAAATCGGGTGCCGGGGGTGTTTGGCGTGCCCTTTTCACGATCTGCCAGACCGTAGCCTTGGCTCAGAATGACCTGGTCGTCCTGGGCCACGAGCACTGAGCCGCTGAACGCGCCCTGCCGAGCCAGGTTGTTCAAGAGGGCGTCAACGCCGGACGCGATGGCCTGCGCCTTCTCATCCAGGGCACTGCCAGCGGCCAGAACTGGGGTCGCCGCCGGCCCTGGCGACGCTGTGGCCGCCTGGGCCGTAGGAGCGGCAGTGGGCTCCACAGGCCGCGGCGAGACCGAGGGAGCCGTCGGCGAAGATGCGGCTGTAGCGATCGGGCTGGGCGCCTGCCCGCCCTGTAGGGGCAGGCCTGCGTGCCTGCCCGCTGGAGCAGGCAGGCTGCAGGCCGCTAAGGCGGCCGTCAATGCCAGCAAGAGCAAACGCCTATTCATCGGCCGGCTTCTCGGATGCCAGGCAATAGCCAGGATCGTATCCTAGTCAAGCCGGTGTACATGCTGTGCGGCCTCTTGCCGTGCCTACCTGGCCCCCCCCTGGGGGAGCACGCAGTCGGCATTGCCATGGTAGACCTTCTCCAGCACGTCGTCAGGCAGGAAGATGCCGTAGATGCGCCAGCGACCCAGCCAGGGCGTGCCATCCGGCGAGTAGTCGAAGTGCTCATCTCGCGTCTCGAGGAAGCGGAAGTAAGCCGAGTAGGCGCTGCTGCCGGGCGGGCTGTCGGCTCCGAAAAGGATACGGTCCTGGTAGCGGATGAAGAACTCACGGGCCGTGTAGGGTTGGCGCCCCAGCTCATTGATGCGCGCCGAGAAGTCGATGTAAACGTTCGGGTGCCCATCGAGCACCGCCCCTACCCACGGCAGGTTCTCAGGGAAAGACGCGACGTGCGCCCCCACGAACGTCGTGCGCGGATGGCGTGCGAACCGCGCCACATACTCGTCCATCACCTGCATAAAGGGCGGAAACTCCGGCCCGTAGAAATGCCAATCCGGCACCTGCTGCACCGTCTCGTACTGTTCGTTGTGTGGATCCAGCGGATCGAAGAACGCGATCGGATCGGCGATGTGGATCATCACGGGGATGTCCAGGTCCGCCGCGGTCTCGAAGATCGGGTCGAGGCGCGGGTCATCCACCGGCACGCGCAGGCCCTTCTCATCTCGCACGCGCAGCCCCAGCACCTTCCACACCTTCAGCCCCTTTGCCCCCCGGCGCACCTGGGCTTCGAGGCGGCAGGCAGACGCATCGCCGAAGCGGTTGCCTTCCTCTGCCCACCTGGACCAGTCGATCCCGCCGTAGACCATGAACCGGTCCGGGTAGGGCTCGACGAAGTGGGCAAGATGCTCGTCCAGGATGTCCTCGCCCCACCCGCCGTCAAGATCCACTAGACGGGTCATGCGCACTGAGTCCATCGCCTCTATGAGCTGCGCCATCGGCCTGGCAATCCAATTGCCGCCGAACTGAGCGCCCAGGTGATTGTGGGCGTCGAAAAGGGGGAAGCGCGGCCGCTCGACGATGGTGACCGGCGTGACGAGCTTAGGCCGGGGCGAGAAGTCGCGCAGCAACAAATCAGACACAATGCACCTCCATGATGTGGCAATGCCAGTATCACCGAAGAGCCTGTCCACCATCCAGACCTGAGAGGTAGTTCGGCTAACCGGTGTGGGCCGCTTCCAGTTCTGCCTTGTGTTCCAGGATTTCTGCCCGCGCCCTTTCGTTCAGGCTGCCGCCCCGTAGGAGCGCTTCCAGCGCCCTGACGGCAGAGAGGCGCACGGCTCGGTCGGGGTCGGCCAGCGCAGCGACCAGGGCCGGAACAGCCGTCGATCCCAGCCGCATGGCGGCCTCCCAGTTGCGCTTTTCCACCCAGTATGCCGCCGCGGCAGGGCTCTGATCTGGCTGCCAGCCGAGGCCGTCGAGCGCCAAGACGATCTGTCGGCGGCGGTCTGCGGGGCTGTCGGGCAGCTCATCCTTCAGCGATGCCGTGGCGGCCGCAGCGGTCGGTGGGGTGAGCCCCGTTGGCCCCGCGATCCGTCCAAGGGCTACGGCTGCATTTCTGCAAACGCCCAGGTCCGGGTCCTTGAGGGCGGCCTCGAGCGCCGGGATGGCCTGCGGGTCGCCCGTCTGCCCCAGGGCGGCAGCGGCTTCCGCGCGCACCGCCTCGCTGCCGCCCGCCAGGGCCACGACCAACTCGCGGGTGGCGCGCGACCTTTCTTCCTCGGGCATTTCCTGCGAGACGATGTTGCCTAGGGAACGCGCGGCGAGCGCGCCCGCGCCCATCGGGTTTTGCCTGCGCGTTTCCCGCAGGATCGCCGCCAGCCCGTTGGCGTCTCCGCTCCGTTCCAGGGCGTGGATCCTCTCGTTCCTGGTGCGGTCTCGTCTCAGGGTGATGGCCTTCCGGATCCTGCCGGCAAGGCGATAGGCGAGGTAGATGATCCATCCCGCACAGAAGATCCCGAAGAGGCCGAAACAAATCAGCCCGCCGATATCTCTGGCATTCATGCGGCCATTCCTTGCAGGTGCATCTACCGCAGCGGCAGGCGCCCTTCCGTTTTCAGGACCCTAAGGATCGCCTGGTAGTTCCCGCGCCAGCGGTCGGCCGGTACATCCTCGGTGATGCCGATCAGAAAACGGTCGCCCGGAGCAGCCTCTCGCAGCAGTTGCCGGGTCATCGCCTCGATGGCAGGCAAAGGCTGGAGATGGACCGAGGAAGGGAAGTTGATCCAGAGGATCTTGTCAGGCCAGGCTGTGCGCGCTTCGGCCAGAGTCATATCGGTATCCGGCGCAGGCGTAAAAGCCTCGATGTAGTCGATCTTCGATCGGGCGATGCCGGGCGCCAGCAGCCGGCAATTGGCGTCGAAGTGGACGCCCAACAGCTTGCCGCGAGCGTGCAGCGCCTCGGCGGCCTCTTCGTACACCGGAAGGATGTAGCGTTCGAACCGACGCAGGCCCATCATTTCCGGGCTGACGTTCCCGCCGTAATTGGCGATCAGTGCAGGCGAGCCGGCTACAATCGGGTAGATCTTGCGGCGATCCTCGACGAGTGCATCATGCAAGCGCACCAGGCGCTCGCGCCGTTCTGCCCACTCTGTGGCGAATTGTTCCAGCCCCATCAGGTTGTATAGGATCTCCTGCATCGGCTCGTAGCCGATGTTGGCGCGCATGATGGCGTCACTGCCCATCAGGTCGCCCTTGGCCAGGAACTCCTCGTAGTTCGGGCCGTAGCGCCGGTCACGGATCATGAACTCCAGGGGCTCGTAGTCTTGTGGACCCTTGAACGGGTACTCCTCTCGCCAGCTTGTCCGCGACAGCACCCGGTCCATCGGGGTATCGTTCAAGGGGACTATGCGGTGGACCGCGGTGATGATGCCAACCTGGCTGCGCCAGGTCGTCCGTACCCGATCTCTGCCGTCGGGTCCTGTGTAATGGACGCGCTCCTCACTGACGTTAGGGGTATCCACACTGTACACGGCCGGATTGCGCTGGACGATACACAGCCCTTCGTTTCGGAGCTCGCGCTCCGCGGCCGAGGTCGGCAGGTGTCCCTCATAGATAGTGAAGGGGACGAAATCAGGCCGGCCGCCGAAAAGCGCGGCCTCTACGCGTTCACGGGGAGACAAGGAAGTGGGCATACGGCAATCAGCCTCTCAGGAGCAAGGATTGGCTACGAGCCTATGGCGCGGCAGTGGCGAGGTTCGCAATTGGGCCTCAACCGGCGAGTCATTTGCCAGGCCTGCAGCGCGTGTTTCAAGGTCGAGGCCCTGGGCAGCGACGCCGCCTGAAGGTCCGATCTCATGGTATAGCCTTCAAGGGAGTCGCTTGTCGTTATGTTGGAGCTATCCCTTTAACCCCGTCAGGCTGATGCCTCCGATGATGTACTTCTGCCCCAACAGGAAGAGGATGATCAGCGGGAAGGTCGCATAGGTCGAGGCCGCGAAGGTCCGGTCGTATTGGACCCACTGCTGGTCGCGGTAGAGCGAGAGCCCCACCGTGATAGGGTACTTGGTGGAATCGCTGAGGACCACCAGCGGCCAGGTGAAGTCCGACCAGGTGCCGATGAAGGTGAACAGCCCCAGGGTGATGAGGGCCGGCTGCGCCAGCGGCAGGATGATCTGGAAGAAGATGCGCAGGCGGTTGGCGCCATCGATGCGCGCCGCGTCTTCCAGTTCCATAGGTATGTTGAGGAAGAACTGCCGCAGCATGAAGATGCCGTAGGCGCTGGCGAAACCGGGTATCACCACCCCCCACATCGTGTTCGCCAGGTGCACCTTCCACACGATGAGGTACGTCGGGATCAGGAGGACGGAATAGGGCAACATCAGAGTTGCCAGAACGAGAATGAACAGGGTGTCGCGGCCGGGAAACTGAACGCGCGCGAAGGCATAGGCGGCGAGCGCGTTGACCATGGTCTGCACCACCAACACGATCGAGGCGTAGACCATGCTATTTCGCAGGTAGCGGCCGATATGTCCGGCACCCCACACATAGCGCATCGTATCCAGGCTGAAGGTTTTGGGAAGCAACGAGTAGGGGTCTGCCGTGAACCCGCGCGCCCCCTTCACAGAGTTCACGACCATCCAGTAGTACGGGAAGAGCATGGTAAGCGCGATGAAGATCAGCAAGGTGTAGATCAGGATGTTGCGTGCGATGACCCCCGGGTGGCGGCGCTTTGCCGGCGCGGCCCCCTTGCTCTGTGGCGTCGCTACGATGGATGTGTTTGCACTCATGCGGAGCCCTCACTCAGAGCCGGGGGGCAGGTGCAAGACCTGCCCCTACCTCAGAATAACTGCTGCGAACGATAGCCGCGAAGCTGGAGCGTAGCCAGGATGAAGATCACCACGAAAAGCAGCCAGGAGATCGCGGAGGCATAGCCCATGCGGAAATACTGGAAGCCGTTGCGGAAGATCAGGAGCTGCAAGGTGACTGTGGCATCGCCTGGCCCGCCGCGCGTCATGATGTACACCTGCGCGAACACCTGGAAGGCGAAAATGCCGAGCGTGATGGTGACGAACGAAGTGACATTACGCAGGAGCGGGATAGTCACATAGCGGATCTCCTGCCAGGCGTTGGCGCCATCGACACGGGCGGCGTCGTAGAATTCCTGCGGGATATCCGCCATGCCCGCCAGGTAGATCACGGTGTAGTATCCCACGCTCAGCCACACGCTCATGATGATCACTGAGGGCATCGCTAGCCTGAAGTCCATCAGCCAGTTGGGCCCCCGTATGCCGACGGTAGCCAGCATCTGGTTGAACATCCCCTTGGGGCTATATAACCAGACCCACACCAGCGACATGGCGACTGCCGGCGTGATGGAGGGCAGGAAGTAAATGGTGCGAAGGCTGCCGCGCCCCCAGCGCGCCTTGTGCCCCGCCAGGGCCAGGAGAAAACCGGTGATGGTGATGCCCGGCACGACACCGACGACATAGTAGGCTGTGTTCTTGAAAGAAGTCCAGAACAGTCTGTCCTTGAATAGCGCCTCGCGATAATTGCCCAGGCCGACAAACGGCTTGGTTGGGGAGATGACGTCATACTGGAAAAAACTGACGTAGAGTGAGAATGCGATGGCGATCAAGGAGAACACGATGATGAGGAGGATCGCGGGCCCGGCGAAAAGGTACCCTGCGATCCACTTGCCCGGCTGCTGCCAGATAGGGCGCGGCTTGTGGGTTTTCTGCACTGCTCTCCCTCCCAAAATCTGAGGAACGATGTCTCTGGTGTTCGCGGATTCGGAGCTAACCGGCCAAAGCCTCGATTCCAGAACAAACCGGTGTTTTCGGATTCGAGGTTCACCTGCACCGCACTGCGTCCGGTGCAGTGCGGTGCAGTGCAGGTGTCAGCCGGTCAGTGTGTGACCTACCCAACCGGCTGAAGCCTCCACTCCGTTAGCAGTCCGTTGCCGCGAAAACCGGTACCTGATGCGCTATCAGGCTCCGGGCGCGCGGCGGGCGATGACCTCTTTGACCTTCGTCTCGGCCATCTGCAGCGACTCAGGAATGCCCTGCTGGCCGAGGATGGCCTTCTGCAACTCTGGGCCGATGGCGTTGTTGGCTTCCTCGAAGAACGGGAAGTACGGGTAGATATTGCCTACTTGCGCAGCCTCGGTCGTGATAGCGCGCTGCGGCGCCTTCTCAAGCACCGACTTCCACGACGGGCTCTCGAAGAGGGCCTTGATCGGCGTGGTGCGCGTGGAGAGCTCGAAGCGTGTGATGACCACCGGTGGGGTGGTGCAGTATTTCATGAGGTCGAAGGCCTGGTCCAGATGCTTGCCCTGCTTCGGCAACAAGAACATGTTCGACCAGGTCGTGGCGCCCGGCCCCGTTCCCGAAGGCCCCTTCGGGAAGAGGATGTACCAGAACTCGAAGCCCTCGGGGGCTGTGCCCAGGAACTCAGCCGTGGACCAGGTGCCGGCGTAGATCATGCCCGCCTTGCCCTGCATGAACAACTGGCTGTCCAGGCGATCGGCCGATACCGGGAATGACACCTTCTGCGTATTCAGCAGATCATACTCCTTCTGCAAGACCTCCTGCCCGTTCTTGGTGTTGAATGTGGGCTCGGTGAAGGTGTCATTGCTGAGGGAGCCGCCGTTAGAGTACATCCAGGAGGCGAACATCTCGATGTAGCTGAAATCGCTTGCAAGGAAGCCCGCCTGCGTGATCTCATCCCCACTGGTCTTCGTCATGGCCTTGGCGGCGTTCACGAAGTCGTCCCAGGTCTTGATGTCGGCGCCTTGCGGGTCAAGGCCGGCCTCTTTGGCCAGCTTACCGTTGATGGCGATGATCCCGGAATCCGGCCCTTCCCAAGGCACGCCGTAGAAGGTACCGGCCTTCGAGCGGTAGCGCGTGGTCGACTCGCCGAAGAACTGGTCGGGCGCCAACGCAGGCACATTCGCCAGGTACGGATTCAGGTCCAGCAGCACGCCGCGATCGAACAGCTCGCGGGCCCAGATGATGGAGGAATGCAGAAGGTCCACCGGGCTGCCGGCGGCCGAATCGGCCAACGCCTTCTGCAGGTACTCCGTGCCCCAGCCCAGGAACTCGTACTCCACTTTCGTGCCGCCCGAGTCCTTCGCATAGTTCTCGGCCAACCAGTCGAACCAGGCCTTGTCCCCTGTGGACCCTTCCGGGGAGTGCCACGTGCGATAGCGCAGAGTCACGGCCTCCGCTGCGGGTGCAGCCGCCGTGGGCGCAGGCGCTTCAGTCGCTGCGGGTGCAGGCGCTTCTGTCGCTGCAGGCGCAGGCGCCTGGGTCGGAGCCGCAGGCGCGCACGCGCCGAGCGCGAGCACTCCCGCCGCCACACCAGCGGACTTCAGAAACTTCCGCCGGCTCTCAGAACGTTGGATCTTCATCGTACTCTCCTTCTTGGACGTGACATGATCTACTGGACACGAACGCAGATCGGAAGGGCAAGGATGATCTGCAGCCGACCATCCGTCGGGCCAACTGGCCAGTCGGGCTGCCCCGCGTTGGAATGGGCCAGCGCGATGACCCCTCAGCGGTAGAATGCCTGCATTATCGCGCATACCGGCGTCGTGTCAAGCCTGACTCATAGCACATTCTGCGATGAGGTAGTGCGGAGCGCCTCTCTCCCTGGCTCCGGCACGTTTGCCGGGACGCACCGGGCCATGATACACTGTCCAGCGCGTCAGGATAAAGAGATCGGCAATGGCCTTCCACCTCGATGTGAGGCCGCGGGGGGCACGTCGGGCGATCATCTGGAGCACTCCCCATGAACCTCACTGGAAAAACCGCCCTGGTGACGGGCGGCGCGATCCGCGTGGGCCGCGCCATCTCGCTGGCTCTGGCAGATGCCGGCGCCGACATCGTCGTGAACTATCACAGCTCCGCCGACGTAGCGAGGCAAACGGCCGCGGAGATCAACGAGCGCGGGCGGCAGGCCTTGCCGGTACGTGCGGATGTTTCGCAGGCCGATCAAGTGCGCTCTTTAGTCGAGGCTGCAATCGCTCGCTTCGGGCGGCTGGATGTGCTGGTGAACAGCGCATCGCTCTGGCGGCGCACCCCCTGGTCAGAGCTCGACGAGGCGGCCTGGGACCAGTTGCTGGATATCGACCTGAAGGGACCGTTCTTGTGCGCCAAGGCCGCAGCCCCTCACTTGGCCGCGCACGGCGACGGGGCCATCGTCAACATCGTGGATCTCTCCGCTTTCGTCCCGTTCCCCAACTTCATGCCTCACTCCGTGGCCAAGGCCGGCCTGGCCAACCTGACCTACGCGCTGGCTATGGAGTTGGCGCCGGCGGTGCGGGTCAACGCCGTGGCGCCAGGGCCGGTGCTGCCCCCGCCAGACTTCACGGAGACCCAGCTTGCCGCCACTGCCAAGCGCACCCTGCTGAGGCGATGGGGATCCGCTGAGGACGTGGCGCAAGCCGTGGTCTTTCTGGTCAGGGCGGACTACATCACCGGCGTCGTCCTGCCTGTGGATGGCGGCGAGCGCCTGGGCGGGCGCAGGGGCTAATGAACCGCACAGCATCTGCCGAGATAGGGCACTCTGGCGACCGGCCGGCGCTCGGCAGCAGGCTCGGTCGCTGCGATTTGTGCGGTTATGAAGACCCACCGCGTCTCATGGGCCCATGGTGGGCTCTAGCTCCGAAAGCGCGGCCGCCGGTTCGGCCAGGTCTTTCTTGAGGTAGTAGCGGGTCTGGCCCTGTGGCATGTTTTCCAGGGCCCCGAAGACCGTGTACCCCTGCTTGAGGTAGAATGGCAGCGCCTGGAAGCTCATCGTGTCCAGGTGCACGTGCCGGCACCCACGAGCCAGGGCGGCCTCTTCGGCGGCTCGCAGCACACGCGCCCCCCAGCCGCGACGCCGCTGTGTCTCCCTGATCCACAGGTCGGAGACGTACAGCCAGCCCCAGTACGTGCCACCGACCAGTCCCCCAGCGAGCGCCCCTTCCTCGTCGCGTAAAAAGACCGCCAGCCGCCGGAGGTTGAAGCAGGGCGCGTACTGGTCGTTGTAGGCGTTCAGCCCCTCTTCAACGCGGCGGACATCGTCGGGATCCGGCGCGTCTTCGACGCTGACTGTGCAACCTGCGGGAAGGACGTCGTCCATGGTTTCTGTGTACCTCATGTCATTTCGAGCGGGTAAGTCGCCCGCACGGCGCCGCCAGCCCGGCACGCTCCCGGCACTGCGTCACGGCGCCGGCAAGGCCGCCGGACCGGCGACGGTCGATACATCGTGGACGGTAGCCGATACAGTAAACGACCAGGTGTAGGTCCGTCCGTTGGCGGTGATCGAGGCGGTGTAGGTCGCTCCGGGCGTCAACGGGAGGCGGGGAACCAGGACGATTGCGTCACGCATGTTCAGAATGTCGCGTCCAAGCTGCTGCAGTCCGCTATCGGAGTTCTTGTAATTCGTCTCGTCGAAAACGCAGCTCTCCAACGATGCATTGCCTTGTTTGAAGGTATGCGCCGTGACAGCGGGCGTGACCGAACCTGCCCCGATCTGAAGAATGATCGGCAGTCCACTGGGTGCAGCGTAGCCGGGGCAACTGGTGAGGGGATCGGGCGTCTCATAGCCAACGTACTGGTGCAATGCTACGGACTCCCCATCGCCGGGCCACATCACGGGAAACGAGAAGCCAGGCGGCAGGCTAGCGCTCCCCCGCAGCACGTCGAGCGCCACGGCGGTCCTCACACTGCCCACCGCCTCTCGATAGCTCCCGAAACCGGTCGCCCGTAGCTGAGGATCGATGATGCTGACGGCGTGGAACGGCGCCTGCATGAACACATCGATGGCCCACTCATCACTCAGGCCGTAGGTCGGGTTCCCGACAAGGTTACTGTACCATGCCGCCAGTGCGCCCTCCGGGCTGTACCAGGTATTGCCCAAGCTTTCGTAGTGGCTGACGACGCCGTTCTTGACCATGTAGCGCGAGTGCTTCCAGCAACCGTCGCTCCAGTTCGCCATTTCCAAGAGCGGCGCCAACGCGGCCGTGTCGCGATATGAGTTCAGGTAGTCGAGCCAGGCCGGTGGCGCCGGGGGCGAGAAATCGCGCGCAACCAGCGGGATGAAGGAATGAGGGGAAGACGCACTCGGGTGCCCTTGAGGAAAGGTGACGCTGGCGACAACCCCGGCGGGGCGCGACCAAGACCCGAATGTGATCAACCCCATGATACAGCCGACGGCGAGGGCGAACCTGGCGGTAGCTTGGTGCATTGGCTTCCATCTCCTTGGTTGAGTGCCGTGACCGTGCACAGATGGGTTAGTCTTCCACTAAATACAGTGTACTTTCCTGTGACCAGAGGGCCGCCTGCAAGTCGGCCAAGTCTTTGGGAACGGGGTCCCCTGCCAGGGAAAGGTAGTCCGGAATGCTGGCAAACCGGTGTAACAGCGCGTACGCTGTCAGCCTTCGGGTAAGCCCAGCATCGAGCTCCTGCTCTGCGAACCCGTATGCCAGGAAGAGCAGCCGCCGGAGACGGGCGGAGCGCCGCGTGATACATGTCATGGCGACGAATTCGTAGAGTGGG
>Ga0315289_10013570_pt1 | contig 11393 bp, 3 predicted proteins | sample YL17G11_40_MG_FD_203452 | JGI IMG/M metagenome (GOLD analysis project Ga0315289, IMG submission 203452) | Sediment microbial communities from Yellowstone Lake, YNP, Wyoming, USA - YL17G11_40 | ecosystem: Environmental > Aquatic > Freshwater > Lake > Sediment | place: USA: Wyoming | collected... | reverse complement strand
TAAGAGCAAGCGAGCCCGTGTGGGTGACAGTGAAGGTGGAGAAGTAGAGGGAGGGCTAATGTGAGACGGCTAACTGTGTTCGTGATGCTCGGTGTGCTGGCTGCAGCTCAGTTCGCGTCGGCAGCGAAAGAGCCGGCTGCTGCCTATCCGGCAAGCATAGAGCAGGCCCGCGCGCACTTTGCCGCGCCGCCGACTTCGTTTAAGCCGGAGGTATGGTGGCATTGGATCAACGGGAACATCACCAAGGAGGGCATCACAGCCGACCTTGAGGCGATGAAGCGGGTAGGGATTGGCGGAGCATACATCTTCGATATTGGCCTGTTCGACTCCTACAACAAAGGCCAGTCCATCACCGTTCCCGCCGGGCCGATCAACTACAACACTCCGGAGTGGCGGGACATGATGGTCTTCGCGGCGAAGGAGGCGAACCGACTGGGTCTGAAGCTCGGTATGCACAATAGCTGCGGCTGGTCCTCGAGCGGTGGTCCCTGGGTGACGCCTGAGGACGCGATGAAGTACGTCGTCTGGTCCGAGACAAAGGTAAAGGGCCCATCGAAGTTCGAGGAAAAGCTGCCACGGCCGCGCTTCGCCCACGACCTGGCGCTTTTCGCCTACCCGGCTCCGGCCGAGGTTCTCTCTGACGAGGTCGATTCCGAGGGAAAGAGGAAGCCGGAGGTGATCGCGGAGTGGCTCTATGGCTTTAGGGATGGCAGCGACTACGGATTCGGTCCGCTCAAGGTGCCGGTCGTCCGCAAGGCTGACATGCTGAACCTGACATCCCGGATAGCCGCCGATGGATCGCTGGAATGGGATGTGCCCGAGGGGCAGTGGACGCTTCTCTTGGTCGGCTACGGCGACGGAGGCGGACAGAACCGGGCGGCCACTGACAGCGGCCGTGGGAGGGAAGTAGACAAGTACTCAAGCGAGTGCTTCGACAGGTTCTTCGACGGCTGCCTGGAGCCGCTCATCCGCCAGGCAGGCCCGCTCGCCGGCAAGACGTTCAAGACAGTGGTGATCGACAGCTACGAGCCCTGGTGGACCAACTGGACCGACAGGCTCCCCGAGGAGTTTCGAAAACGCCGGGGATATGAGATCACGCCGTATCTCCCATCGCTGACAACCGGCGTAGTCGTGGAGGACGTGGAAACCACAGAGCGCTTCCTCTTCGACTTCCGGCGCACGCTCGCGGAGCTCATGGCCGAGAACTACAGCGACCGGATGGTCGAACGGCTGCGGCAGCACAATATGGAGCTCGCCATAGAGCCAATCGGCATCGGCAACTTCAACTTCTTCACCTACGGCAAGTCGAGCTCTCTGCCGATGGGAGAGTTCTGGTATCGTGAGAAGCAGCTTCACTGGGGAGTGAAGATGGCTGCCTCTGTGGCGCACGTCTACGGCAAGCCCGTGGTGGGCGCGGAGTCCCTGACGGCAATGCCGGCGGAGGATGCCTGGGGCGCCCATCCCTACCTCTACAAGCCCTGGGCCGACCGAGCCTTCGCCAACGGAATCAACCGACTGATATTCCACTGCTACGCTCACCAGCCCTGGGGCAAGGACGTGGTCCCCGGGATGACCATGGGGCCGTTCGGTGCGTTCATCAACCGGAACCAGACCTGGTGGGACCTCTCCAGCGACTGGATCGCCTATGTGACGCGCTGCCAGTATCTGCTGCAGTCCGGCAGTTACGTTGCCGACATCTGCGCCTACGTGGGCGAGGGGGACCCTCAGACGTCAAACGGCGCGTTCCAGAGCATGCTGCCTGAAATGCCGAAGGGATACGACTTCGACTACTGCGGACGCGATATGCTGGCAGAGATGAAGGTGAAGAACGGCCGGCTGGTTCTCCCGTCGGGGATGAGCTACCGGGTGCTGGTGCTCGCGAAGATGGACAGAATGTCACTTGTCATAGCCCGGAAAGTTCAGAGCTTGGTGAGAGACGGAGCGACGGTGGTCGGCCCGAAGCCGGTCAAATCGCCTTGCCTGATGGAGATGGGCGAGGGCGACGCAGCAGTCGCAGCCATCGGTGGGGAAGTCTGGGGGGACTGTGACGGCAAGACCGTGACCGAGCACACCTATGGCAAAGGCCGCGTCATCGACGGCAAGCCTCTGGAGGAGCTTCTCGCCGGAGCGAAGTTGGGTCCCGATTTCAGGGGAGACGACTCGCTCTTCTACATCCACCGGCGCATCGGGGATGCGGACGCCTACTTCGTGTCATGCCTGGAGGCGATCCCGACTGCCCACACGTGTACGTTCCGCGCACAAGGACGGCCTGAGCTCTGGCGTCCCGACACCGGAACCATCGAGCCTGTGCCTGTGTGGCGGCCAGTGAAGGACGGAATAGAAGTGCCGCTGCGTCTCGACCCGGCGGGCTCCGTGTTTGTCGTGTTCCCAAAGGCAGCGAAGAACTTGGATCCCGTAGTCGAAGTGCGTCGAGAGGGCGGGGCTGCGCCGCCTAAGGCCCCTGACCCGCTCAAGGTGATCAAGGCCGAATGGGGACTGCCTGACCAGCCCGACAAGCTGCGTGACGTTACGGACCTGGTCGCGAAGGCTGTGAAGGGCTACCGACTTGAGGTCCAGGCGACGACAGAAGCTCTTGGCGGTGACCCGGCGCCCGGCTTCGTGAAGACGTTCCGCGTGACGTATGAGGAGAACGGCAAGCAGAGGACCGTTTCGGTAACGGACTGGCAATGGATCACTGTCGGAACAACAGTCCCGCCCGCGCCAAGGCCCGCGTGTGAACTGGGAATACGCAATGGCGTGCCGACACTGACCGCCTGGCAGCCTGGCAATTACCGGATTCGGACAGCATCCGGCCGCCAGACAATCGTGACTGCAGGCAAGATGCCGGCAGCTCTGCAGATCATCGGGCCGTGGGAGGTACACTTCCCACCGGGTTGGGACGCCCCGGAGACCACTACGTTCGACAATCTGATCTCCTGGACGACCCGGCCCGAGTTCGGGATCAAGTACTTCTCCGGCACAGGCACCTATGTCAAGCAGTTCAAGGTCGCCGCTGGGCTTCTTGCCAAAGGACGGCGGATCGTGCTCGACCTGGGTGAGGTGGGGGTGATCGCACAAGTGAATCTGAACGGGAATGAGTTTGGGGTGCTCTGGAAGCCGCCGTTCGAGCTCGATGTGACCGATGCCCTCAAAGTGGGCGACAACCGGCTGGTGGTCAGGATTACCAACGTGTGGGTGAACCGGCTTGTCGGAGACGAGCAGTTCCCGGACGACGTGGGCTGGACCGGACGAGACGGCTATGACAACGGAACACTCGCGGCATGGCCGGAGTGGTTCGTAAAGGGCGAGCCGCGCCCTGAGCCGCGTCGGAAGACATTCACCTCGTGGGGGCATAACCGGAAAGACACGCCTCTCATCGAGTCCGGTCTGCTCGGGCCGGTGATGCTGAGGCCGGTCGCGGTCCTGCCGGTGAAGCTGCCTGGACGATGAAAGGCGGATCGCAATCGTGGACGTAAGACCGAACGGCGCTCCCCTCTTGCCCTGGTGGATCACGACGGAGAACCGCACCCAAAGCGAGTGGAAGTTCTTCCGGGGAAGTATGGATGTCGCTGACGCGCCGACGTTTGCAGAGGTGCTGTTCTCCTCCATAGGTGTCTGCGCGCTGTACGTCAACGGGGAGTTCGTCGAGAGTTCCACGAGCCGGAACCCAGGACGGATCAACAGACACGAGGTGACGTCAAGGCTGCATGGCGGCGAGAACGTCATTGCCCTGAAGCTGGGGAGTTCCTATCTCTGGGGCAAGGGTCAGGAGGAGTTCAGGCGCAGGGGCTTCTGGTTCTCCGAGGTTGCCCTGCTTCTTCGGGTTCGCCTTCGAGACGGTAAAGAACAAGTCTGGTGCACGGACGGCCAGTGGCTGGCCTCTCTCGATGAACGCGACGGCTGGCGGCCGTGCGATGTTACGCGAAGAGTCAGACCGGACGAGTTCAGCAGGTTCTGGGAACCGTCGGCCCTGTGGCGGGAGCCTATCGAGGACGCGGCCGATGTCCCCGCAGGGCTGCTTGAGGTGGTTGGCGAAGGGTACATTGGGAACCTCAAGCTCCGCCCACCGGTCTACGAGAAGCCCTGCGCCGTCGCTGCCGTGGACGCCGGCGACGGCCGGGTAGAAGATGTCGAAGCGCTCCTTCAGGGCGGCGGATGCACTCGGATAGACCCGGCCGGCGGCCAGTCGCATCCGTACGTCATACTGGACTTCGGACGTCTCGTGGTCGGCTATCTGGAGGTCGCCTTCCGGGAATGCGGGCCGGGAACGATGAGGTGTGAATTCGACGTTACCGAGAGCCTTGACGATTTCGGGACCGAGGATCATCGAACACAAGTTGTGGACGGCAGCGACATCGTTGCAAAGATGCTGGCGCCCACCTACCGGGCGACCGTTGACATCTTCCAGTCACTTGCGGTCGAAACACCTTCGGGGCCGCAGACCAAGGAGTGGCTGAACGTACGCAGGCGGGCATTCCGATACGTCAAGATCAGCTTCAGCGACCTGACTGAGCCCATCTCGATAGAGAACGTGCGACTCAGAAACAACCTGTACCCCTGGGTTAACCGGGGATGGTTCGAATGCTCCGATCCACTGCTGAACGAGATCTGGGGAATCGGCCGGTACACGCTGCTCGTGAACAAGCATCAAGAATACGAGAGCTGCCCCCGAAACGAGATGCTGTTCTTCTCGGGAGACGGACGGATTGACGGGCTCGTGGACTGCTACGCGTTCGGTGACGGAGCATTAATGTGGCCCTCGCTCTCCTTCAACTGCTCCTTCACGGCCGGGGGGATCTGCTGGGACACCGAGCACACCGCCCGGGGCCTGTGGGACTACCCGTGCTGGCGCATAATCAGCATCTGGGACCATTTCATGCACTGGGGAGACACAGAGTTCGTGAAGCGGTTCTACCCCAGCGCCGTGGCTGCGATGGAATGGCTGATGGCGAGAGTGGACGCCAGGGGACTCATCCACCAACTGCCGGTTGACGATGTCCTGGAATGGACGTGCTCGTCGGACCGGATCGGCGAGAAAGCCTTCCTGAACAGCCTGTTCCACAAGAGCCTGCTCTGCATGTCGGAACTGGCCTCGACAGTCGGGGAAGAGAAGGACCGCCAGAGATGGGAGGCTGCGGCTGTGGCGGTGCGCGAGGCCATCAACGAGCACCTGTGGTCCGACGAGCGCGGGTGCTATATGGACTCGCTGTACGATTGCATCCCGCAGGATGGGAACGTCCTGGCAATCACGTGCGGAGTTGCAGACGATGCGAGGAGGAACACGGTGTTGGAGACTCTGAAGAGAGAAACGTGGACGCAGTACGGATCAGCTATGTTCGACAGAGTAATCGAACATACCCGTTTTGGCCGCGCCACGATTTCTCCGCTCACGTGCGCCTACGAGGCAGAGGCGCACTTCGCTGCCGGAAGGGAATCTGACGCGCTGGACCTGATCCGTCGCTGCTGGGGACCGATGGTCGGCAAGGGCGCAGGGACCTGGTGGGAGTATTCACCGAACGACGGGCACAGCTGGTGGCCGTTCACGGCCCATGCGTGGTCTGCGGGGCCCACATATCTGCTTCCGGCATACGTGCTTGGAGTTCGACCCATCAAGCCGGGCTTTCGGGAGGTGCTGGTAGCGCCGAAGCTCGGGGATCTGGAATGGGCCAGGGGTGTTGTCCCCACTCCCCGCGGGCCGATCGGTGTCGACGTCAGGCGCGTGGCCGAAGCAGCAGGACGAGGATTGCTGTGCAGTCTGTACGTTCCGGACGATGTGGAATGCGTGCGCGTAGAGCTGCCGATGGCAGACAGTATCACGGTCAATGACAAACCGGTCTGGAAAGACGGGCAGGCGGTAGATCGGGACGCACTGAGGGATGCTGAGCACATTGTGGTTCAGCTTCGCAGGCCGGGGACGTATCACATTTCAGCCCTAGAGGTCTGCAGTCCCTGCTGACTGCTGGATTGCTGGTCCGGGGCATGCGACTCGACCGACCCGTCATCCCGCCCGATCTGCCGTGCGCCGAGAGGATGCAAGAAGGGAAAGGAGTTGTGCGATGAGATTCGTCTGTGTACTCGCAATAGTTTTCGGGGCTCTGGGGCCGCAGGTGGCTCTCAAGGCAGAGGTGGAACCGGTGGCCGCAAAGGCATGGTTCACGCAGGCGGATATCAAGGGCGTCCAGACTGCCAAACCGGCTGACGCGCTGCCTGACGCTCCAGGAGCCTGTGGGAAAGGCGTGTCCCTGACCAAGCCGGTTCCAGTGGACGACCCTCTGCTCGGGCAGCAGAACGGCTATATCAGCTTCTGGATCAAGCCCAACTGGAGCGGGGACGATAGCAAGACGCACAAGCTGCTTCGTATAGGTGATCCGAAGAACAACGGTCTTCTGGTCGAGAAGGCGGCGAGCGGGATGCTGCGCTACGTCATGGCCTCGCCGAAGAAGACTACCGTCAGTCGCGGGGATGTCTCGGCATGGAAGGCCGGTGACTGGCATCACATAGCCATCGTCTGGAAGACGCTGGATGGTGTCCAGGTGGGGACGCCGCTGTGGATCGACAAGAAATGTGTTGACGGCCAGTTGGCTTCCGGCAATGAGTTCCTGAACCCAGAAACCATGTCCGACCGCCGAGCGTGGATCGGTGATCCCTCGTCTGACGCAGTCATGGATGAACTCCTCTTCCGAGACGGCGTGTTCGAGCCGTTCCTAGCCAAATTCAACACTCGGGATAAGTGGTCCCAGGTAGCCACCCTGTACAGAGACTACGTCCGCACGGCGCCTTTCACGGCCATCTCTATCGATCCTGATGCCTGTCAAGTTCCCTCGGACAGGCGCGTGGTCAACGGTTCTCCCAAGCAGTTTGGGCTTCGGGCCACGGTGAACGGCAGGTCGGAGCGGTTCACGGAAAATATAGTCCGCTACGGCAACTGGACCGACTACGACGCGAAGCCATTCATCACGTGGTCCACGAGCGACGAGAAGGTAGCAACCGTCGATGCCGACGGCAAAGTGACCGGAAAGTCCGTTGGCAGGTGTAAACTGGTTGCTCAGTTCAGAGGTGCTAATGCATCCTACGACCTCGACGTTATTTCCACCGAGCAGGACCTCTACTGCGTCGAACGGACGCCGAGATACTCCGTGAAGGGAGAGAAGTGGTGGCCGGACAAGGGAGAGAAGGTGCAGTCTATCGCTCATATCGCCAACTTTGGCTACACGACGGCGCCGGCCGGCGTGAAGGTCCGCTTCGAGCTAATCCCCGACAAGAACGACAATTTCCGGTTGGACCCGGGCGAGAAGGCAGTGTCGACGAGCGATCAGGTCATTGATCATCCACTCGCGCCTCGCGAGGAGACAACGCTGAAGTTCGACTGGACCTGGCCCGAGAAGCCTATTTGGGTCCGTGTCACTGTCGACCCGAAGGGCGAGGTGCCGGAGATTTGTGAAGCCAACAACCAGAGAGCCGAACTCAACTATGCCCGAGCCCTGATCTGGGGCTACACGCCCAAGTCGCTGGAGGACATCTACACGTCCAAGCGGATCAATATGGTGGGATCGTTCAGTTACTACGACTGGTTCAACGGGCAAGCCACGCGACTTACCGAAGTGATGCACGAGTCGGTCTACCCGGCCACCAGCCCGTTCGGCATCAGAGACGCCATACGGTCCGACGGCTTCTTCCCCATTGACCCGAAGGCGGACTTCTGGAAAGATGGCGAGTACTACGATGGCGGGTTCCCTGTGAGCGGGAGCCCCGATCTCATGTCCATCGACTCGGGCCTGATTCACGAGGATGGCCACACGTGCCTCGCGCTGCCCGATGAGTACGGATATCCGCTGCGCGCCGCTAACACGCTTCTCAAGGATGAGACCGGCAAGTACTATGCCGGCACCTCCATGCTTCCTGAGAACACAGATGGCTCGGCTGGAAGCTGGATCATCGAGCGACTGAAGTGCGTGACGTATAACCCGTCCGAAGGCTTGCCCAACGGATACGGCTCAGGCCCTCTCATGTCCTTTAGCCATCTCTGGCTTAACGCCGCGAACGCCGGACAGGTCCAGTTCTTCGCCCGCTATCGGGGTGACAAGTTCTGGGGAGTCCACGGCAGACTGGTGCCCGCGCTTCAGAACGTGCTCAAGGTCTACGACGTAGACGATAAGCCGCTTGCGAACGCTGCGGTCTACGTCTACCACGTGATTCCGGCGCCGCCGAATGCGGGCTCCAAGTACTTCTTCGACAGGCCAAAGTTCACCGGCGACACGGACCAGTTGGGCCGCTTTATCTTCCCGAACCAGACTGATAGTGCCTGGGACGACCCCGATACGGACCAGGTAGACGGCGCAATCACTGTCTGGAATCCGTTCGGTCGTGTGAAGACGGACACCTTCTTCACGCCGAATGTTGTGGCGCTTGACGGGCTGCTTCTGATCAAGATCGTCTCGGGAGATCAGACAGAACTGCACTGGCTGCCGGGGTCTGAGTTCAACCGAGCCTTCTTCGAGTGCCAGAGGCTGAAAGGGACGTATACGATTCGCACCAGTCTGGCCTCCTCCGACAAACCGACCCCCATAATCAGGCCTGTGGTTCCGGATGCGATTGCCAAGACGAACCTGAAGCCTGTGGCTGTGGTAGATCGACGGGAGATCGAGGTGAAGTGCGGCGAGCAGTTCACCATCGACGGGTCCAAGAGCTACGACCCCGAAGGTCAGCCGCTAACTTACTGGTGGTGCCGGACCGGGGGCATAATGGAGCCAACCTACTTCTCCGGTCCCGTGCTCAAGGCCGTCTCGCCGACGGAGATAGAGCCCGTGCCCTGGCCGGTGGAGCTATGCGGCGATATCTCGATCACCTTTACTGTATGCGACGGAGTGAGGGTGAGCGATCCTGTCAATGTGACGGTCAAAGTTGAGAAGTAGCCCTCGGTGGCGCCGATACGCGTGAGTGAGGCCGAAGCTCAAGAAGTAACTAGAGATGGGAGGAGTTATTATGAAGTCTGTCTGTCTACTGATGTTCGTCGTCGCATGCCTCGTGCCCCAGCTCTGCGCGGCTCAGTCGGAGCCTGCGGCGGTGAGGGCCTGGTTCACTCAGTCGGAGATAAAGGACAGCGTTCAATCGGCCAAACCGGCCGACGCTGTGCCCGACGCTCCCGGAACCTATGGCAGAGGCGTGCTGCTCACAAAGCCCGTTCCGGTCGATGACCCACTGCTGGGCCAGAAGAACGGCTACATCAGTTTCTGGATCAAGCCCAACTGGAACGGGAACGATGGCAAGACGCACAAGATCCTGCGGATCGGTGACCCGAAGACGAACGGCCTGCTGGTCGAGAAGGCAGCGACCGGCATGCTGCGCTACGTGATGGCGAGCCCGAAGAAGAGCACCGCAGCGCGGACCGATGTCTCAGGCTGGAAGGCCGGAGAGTGGCATCACGTCGTGGCCGTGTGGATGGACATGTACGGGAACGGCAAGCCGACCGGCCTGCCGCTCTGGATAGACAAAGTGGCAGTTGACGGCCCGGCACCCTCTGGCTGCCAGTTCCTGGACCCGATGACTATGGCCGACAAGCGCGTATGGATCGGCGACCCCACCTCCGACGCAGTGATGGACGAGCTTATCTTCCGAAACCAGTGGAACACCGAACAGCCCAACAGAAGCCAGATTGCCCAGGTGTACAGCGACTACTTCCGCTCGGCACCGTGCACCCGGATCGTGATCGACTCCAAGAGCAGCGATGCGCCAGCGGACGCGAGAGTGATCGTCGGCCACGACAAGCAGTTCACCCTGAGGGGGGAGATCGGCGGCAGGCTGGAGAGGATGACAGATTTCACCGTGCGCTATTCGCCCTGGTCGGAATTCGACGCGAAGTCGCTGATCAAGTGGAGCACTACCGACGAGAAGATAGCAGTCGTGGACCCGGTCGATCCTCCGCTGCCGAGGGACCAGGTTGCGTGGAACAAGAACGGGCTTGTGACGGGAAAGTCGGTCGGCAAGTGCAAGCTTATGGCACAGTTCAGGGACATGAAGGCAGTCTATAACCTTGAAGTGATCCCGATCGAGCAGCCTGACCTCGATCTGGCATGGGTGGAGCAGCTTCCCCGGTTCGGCAGGGACAGGGCCAAGGACAAGCCAGAACCAGGCGACAGGATGCAGTCCGTCGCCCACGTCTTCAACTTCGGCTACGAGCCGGCTCCTGCTGGCGCCGTCGTCAGGTTCGAGCTGATCCCGGACTCTAACCACAACTATCGCCTCGACCCCGGCGAGAAGCCGATCAAGGCAGAGGAGAAAGTGATCTCCAGGGCACTCGCCCCGAAGGACGAAGAGAAGGTGAGCTTCAGTTGGGTATTTGCCAGCGACCCTCTCTGGGTCCGGGTGACCGTGGACCCCGGCAACAAGATTGGGGAGCTGTGTGAGGCCAACAACCAGCGATGCGACCTCAGCACAGCACGGCCTCTTCACTGGGGCTACTATGCAGACGACATCAACGCCTGCTACGACGAGAGGAAGATCAACCTGGTGGGCTCGTTCAGTTACTTCGACTACGGACAGGCCCTTGAGTACCGTTTGGAGCGCATTGTGCGTGAGGCAGTCTGGCCGACCACAAGCCCGTACGGCATACTGGACTCCTACCGCACCGACAACTTCCAGGAGTTCACGCGCGGCAAAGACTACCGGGATGAACAGTTCGAGGCCGACCAGCCTTACTATGACGGCGGCTGGCTGTTCGATGGTCACAGCAACATAATGTGGCAGGATTCGGGGATGATCCACGAACTGGGCCACGGGTGTCTGTCGCTTCCCGACCTCTACGGTTACCCCGTGCACGATTGGGCAGTGCTGTTGAAGGACGACAACGGCAAGTACTACGCAGATGGCGAGCTGATGCCCCTCGTGAACGATGCCGGAGTCGTGACCCTCACGTCGGCGATCTGCACCCAATGTGGCGTGGGCCTTCAGCCCCTAATGGTCTCCAACCACTTCTGGCTGAACCCTGCCCACGCAGGACAGGTGAATTGGTACAGGGGATTCCGCGGCCAGAGACTCTGGTGGGGCGAAGGCCGGCTGATTCCTTCGAAGCAGCACACGTTCGAAGTCTATGACATAGAAGACAGGCCGCTGACCGGCGCTGCCGTTTACGTTTACCACGTGGCTCAGGCCAACTGCCAGAGCGCGGCGACCAAGTACTTCTACGACCGCCCGAAGTTCAGCGGCAACACGAACGAGGACGGCAGGTACACCTTCCCCGAGCAGACAGACCGAACCTGGGACGACCCTGAGACGGATGAGGTCGAGGGCAACATCGTCGTCTGGAACCCGTTCGGTGGCGCCAAGACTGACACAGCGTTCACTCCGAACGTGTGGACGGTGACCGGCCTGCTTCTGATCAAGATTGTCAGTGGGGA
>Ga0315289_10013569_pt1 | contig 11393 bp, 7 predicted proteins | sample YL17G11_40_MG_FD_203452 | JGI IMG/M metagenome (GOLD analysis project Ga0315289, IMG submission 203452) | Sediment microbial communities from Yellowstone Lake, YNP, Wyoming, USA - YL17G11_40 | ecosystem: Environmental > Aquatic > Freshwater > Lake > Sediment | place: USA: Wyoming | collected... | reverse complement strand
GCAGGTGGAGTTGATAATCGCTATGGCTATGTTTCTGGTAGTTCTATGAATAGTGTTGATTTACTCGGTTTTGTAGATTTAAGAAAGGAGCTAGAATTACTAGAGTATCGGAAAATTGCCAATGAGGCAATTGCATATATGTTGTTTGTTCTGAGGTTTAGTTTGGCCGCAAAGTTTCTTGTACATTTTCTTTATGGTCATGGTGAATCGAGAAATATCCCACGCGAGAGTATATTAGCGGATACTGAATCCTATAAGGAATATGAGCAGATCTTAGACCATGTGGCTTCGGATTCGGCGGAATACCTGATGAACACCCCTTGTTGCTCTGGTATTAAGGAAAAGCCTGCAGAGGAGGTTGAGGAAAACGTAGCTAGAACTGAAAGTGATATAGGATATGCCGTCGGTGGTTATATATTGGTTGGTCGCTACACAGTGAGGTTAGAGTCCATACCAGACAACAATATCTCCGAGGATTGGATCAGTTTCAGGGTTGATGTCGAGTTCTTCAACAGAAGCCGGGCGCACGAGTTGGGGGAGAACTCACGGGGAGACAGATATGATTATCGGGGCGAAAAGGACGGAAATACCGTATTCCAGAAGGCGATGTATGCTTGTCGAAGACTATGGGAGGAGGGCAAGGCTACTGAGTTCCGGATGTATGCTTCTTGGAATGAGTATGCCAGCTTTAACATATATGTGCCATGGGAAAACCTCGATGAAAATGCTGTTCCTGCAACTGAAGACTTGCAAGAGGCTTGTGATAACATTAGGCGTGGCATTTACAAAGGGAGACAGAAGTGAGAAGCACACCGTACCAATATCCGGATATAACACATAGCATCTACTACCGAATGGTTCCGAGACTGCTTAGAAAATGTCCCCTTGTGTTTTGGGGAGGAGTAAGTGCCATTCTTACTGCTGTTGCACTATTCCTTCTGTCGAAATTCGGTGAAAGCTTATCCGCAGAGACTGTCATTGCATTTTGCAGCTTATTTGCGCTCATCCCTATGAGCCATATTGAGGATTATCGAAGGTTCTACAAATTGATGGAGAATTTTGTTGCACTCTTTGAGCTTAACTCAGAGGAGCGTGAACATATATGGACTAAAACTAACAAGATATTCGTTCTCAGGAATCCGATTATGTGGGTCACCGCAATATTAACTAATGTGTTGTGTACGGCAATGTTAACATATTTGGACTTACCCTTCAGATCGAATCTGCTCAATGTGTTGGCAATAATCGGATTTGAATTCGTCGTATTTTTCGGTGGGCAATCTGTGTATACTACCCTGGCAGACCTTCGTTTGCTAAGTGAATTCGCGTCCATTTCTCCGAGAACACGGTTCTTTAAGTCATTCCCCTTAAGATTACAAGAGTTCTCCACGGGCTACTATTTGAGATCTTCTCTTCATATCCTGTTGAGTTACGTAGCGATACTAATAATGGTTATTAGAGGCCCTTACGGCGTCTCATCTATTCTTATGTTGCTATTGGTAGTAGTGGCTTTACTCCCAACATCTTATATTGTGTATTTTTTGTTTCAAATCCATCGCGTAATGCTCGCCTTAAAGCAAAGAAATCTTGATGTCATCGATGAAGAGATACGTAGTTTGTGGAATGGCAAGCTTGCAGTATTTCAGGCGAATGGTAGTACACAACCTGTGCTAAAGAATGAACTACTTCCAGAAAAGCTCAAGACAATGGAGTGCATTGGAAAGCTTTTGGATTTACGGGAAAGAGTAACGAGGATGAGAGATTGGCCCTGGGATATACAAGGTAGTATTGGCCTCTTTATCTCCACACTCATCGGTGTCGTGCAGGTAGTTGTGGCTGTTCTGCCGGTCTTAAAACCATGATCTGAGATTGATCTCAATGGTCTTTTGGAGGTGTCCGATGCATCTGTTGCGCATATTGCTCCCTGTGATACTGGCCCTGGCAAGCGTAGGCTTACTCCTTGCCTTGACTCACGCATCCCTGCGCGCCGCTGTCCTCCCCGACGACACCGTCACTCCCCTTAGCCCCGCGCAGCCCGACGTGCGTACTGCCTACCGCGACGTCCTCGCGCACCTCTACGGCGGCGGGCGTGTCCACTGGACTGCGTCGGTGGTACCGCTGGAGCCACTGAGAGGACGCTGAACGCGCTGAATCAGGTCAGTGGCCTCAGGGCCCATCAGTGGGATCAGCGATTCAGGGAGGGTTAGAATCACTGAGGCACTGAACAACACTGAATGTACTGAATCAGGTCAGTGGCCTCAGTGTTCATCAGTGTTTCAGTGATTCCAGGGGGGATCAACACAAACTACCCCACATCATAGGTGGGGCGGCAGCACTTTACCAATCAGATTACCTGTTCCTCGCAGTAGGCTCCCTGCTCGGCGCGGACCACAGTCCGCGCCAGGGCTGCCGGACTGTGGTCCGGCAAGAGCACTCCCTATGGCGTTGCTTCTGGTGGAAGATGGGCAGCCAGGGCGTGGGCATTGCGCTTGATGTCCTCGATAGTATCCGGTGTGAGCCGTAGGTCGCCGCTTTCAGCATCTACGTCTATAAAGCCGGCCTGTCCGACGACGCCCTGGTCGGGATACGCCAACACTACCGGTACGCGCCAGGCCAGGCGGTCTGTCTCGACCAGCGTGGGTTGCCCTCCACCCATCAAATAACTGATCGTGTCCAGCACGAAACGGTTGACCTTGCGCCGGGCTGCCGCAGCAGTAACGTGGACACGTGGGGGGACAATCTGCAAATGCACCAGCAGCACCTTACCAAGAGGGTACGATAGTCAACCGGCGTGATTCTAGGCAAAGACGGCCTCCAACCGGTTGATCTGGACCGGTTGGCGCAGGATCCAGCGTTGCGGTGCGGCTGGATCGCGGCGATACCCGGCCTCTTCCAACACCATCTCCAACGTCCCCATCCGCTGGCACTCTTCCAGGAAGAGCGTGACGGCTTCCTTGAGCGACGCCAGTGCTTCGGCCGGGGTGTCACCGAAACTGGAGACGTTCAGTTCCGGGCACAGGGCGACGATTTGGCCATCTTCTTCGAACAACTGGCTGGTATACGGTATGGAAGTCATAAATCATCTCCTGAAAGTGGCTGCTCGGCGCGGACCACAGTCCGCGCCAGGGTTGCCGGACTGTAGTCCGGCAAGAACATTACTTGGGAAGACACCTGATCTCAGTATACCATTACTCTCAGGGATGGTCAATTTACCCATTTCCCTTGAGAATCCGGACTGATTTGTACTGATGGAGGTATCGTATGCGCTCTTCACGTTTATTCATTTCGTTCACACTGGCCCTGGCGGGATTGGGCCTGCTCGTCGTCACCATCGGCGCACCGCTGCTCGCCGCGCCGGCGCGGGGGGCGTCCCTCGAGCCAGGCGACACGCTCGTCCCGATGGGCCTGGCGCAGGCCGACGTGCGCACTGCCTACCGTGACGTCCTGGCGCACCTCTACGGCGGCGGGCGCGTCCATTGGGCGGCATCGTCTGCCTCTGAGCCGGCCATCCGGCCGGGCGATTTCGTCGTCCCTGGGGGACTGGACACGATCGCCGGCCACGTGGACCTGACCGGCACGCTGACGATCTCCCGCGCCTACGCGCTCTATCCGGGCGGCGTGGCCGTCCTGCGCTCCACCGTCGTCGTCACGGAGGGGGACAACCAGATGGTGGCCATGTGGGAGTTGGCCGAGGTGCGCCAACTGCTCGACGGTTACCTGGTGGGCAGTCTGCCCTACGCGGTGCTGGACGAGGCGGCCATCGCCGGTGGGGGGCTGGCGCGGTCAGAGACCGGCCAGAGCGTGGATTTGCTCATCGTGCCGGCCATGCGGGCTGACGCGGTGCTCACGGTGACGCAGGCGCTCTCCGAGACGGGGGCGCTCGCGGCCATGCGGGACTTTGTGAAGGCGGGCGGCACGCTCTACGCGCAGTCCAACGGCGCGTACGTGGCCGAGGCGGCCGAACTGCTCCCACCGGGCACGGTAGACCTGGATACGATCGTCGAACTCGACGCCGGGTCGGAGCCCAACCGGGGCCTGATGGCGATCCAGATGCCCGATTCTCCCCTTTCCTGGTCCTGGCTCACCGAGACGCTCTACATCCTGACCGACCCTGTCTTGCATCCCACCCCGGAGATGGAGGTGGTGGCGACACTGTCCAATGCGGGCGACACTCCTGCGGTCGTGCGCGCCCAAACGGCCGAGACGGGTGAGGGGCAGGTCGTTCTCGTCGTGGGGCATCCCACCGACGAGGCCCGGCGGCTGGAGGTGCCCGTCTTTATGGATGCGGTTCTCCTGGCGCTCTCGAGCCGCGCCGAACTGACCGGCGATGCCGTCCAGACCTTCAATCCAGCCTACGACCCGCACGAGTTTCCGGCCTACGAAGTCGTTCCCGTCAGTGCGACGCTGACAGCGGCGAATCTGTGGGACGAGCCGATCGGCAACGTCTGGATCACGGAGACGGTCAGCGGCGGCTACGTCGTTTCCGACACGACTATTTCTCCACTGTACTTTGACTTTTACACCGTCACCACGCCGACGACAGCCACCATCATCGTCTGGAACCTGGGCGAGTTGGCGCCCGGTGCGGAGGTCGCGCTGAGTTATCTGGCCGAAAGTGACCCGGACGCATTGGCGGCCGGCGTCGGCACTTTCAGCACGGGCGTGATGCGTTACGACGACCCCGAGAAAACCCGGTTTCTGGCCCATCGCCCCTTCATCCTGACTGCGCAGATGGCGGCGCGGCTCGTCGGCGACCGCGACCTGGAGGCCGACCGGCACTATCGCATCCCGGCCGAGGGCATCTACTTGGACGTGGCGCTGCCGTTGGAGAACAAGGAAGTGACGCTGGCCCCCACCGTCGTCGTCACCGATTGGGTCTATCTGATCTACCCGTTCGTGGATTTCGAGGACCAGCACGCTATCCTGAGCGCCAACGACGGTGAGACGATCTGGATGCGCAACGAGCCGTTCCTGTGGGGTAGCGAAGAGTATCCGCTGCCCATCGGCGAGACCGATCCTGCGCGCACCTACACGCTGGGCGACTGGCAGGGGGATTGGTGTGTCTTTACCAGCACGCACGGCATCCACGTGGACCCGCCCGCCGGGCTCCTGGCCCGCACCGAGGATTACGGCAGTTTCGTCACCATCCCGCCGACCTACACGCAGTACATCACCGTGACGCCCGACCACGAACTGCTGCTGCCGTGCCTGCCGCTGGCGTTCGACCTGGGCGCGTGGCCCGGCTACTGGTACGAGGAGCCTGCGGTGCGCTACGGCGTCCACTCCCGCGAGCTGTTCAGCCGCACCGTCGTTTTCCACGGCACGCCGGTCTCGGATGCGGTGGTCTTGCCGTACGATGCCGGCTCGCTCTACGTGGCGGCGGGGACCGACCCGCTACCCTTCCGCGAGTATCTGGACGCGGCCGTGCCCTACGCCGCCGTCGCGCCGACCCCGTCCGGCGTGACTTACCAGGACGTCTGGTCGCGCACCCATTTTCTGCCCTTCCGCGCGGCCTTTTACGACACGTGGGACTGGGACACGTGCGTCACGTGCGGCTGGCCGGTCGAGCGCCACGCCGCGCTCAACCTGACCTTTGGCCTGACGGCCGACCTGGACGGCGACGGCACGCCGGAAAGTCCCGTGCGCGAGATGCCCACCCGCCTGCCCGAGACGTGGGTCACGCTGATGGGCAAGTCGTACAACCTGGGCGAGTGGACGATCCCGCCCGACGAGAACCTGATCGAGCTGCCGATCTTTCACGGGCTGGGCGTCCAGATTCGCCCGCGCGGGGAAGACTGGTTCCACTCCTACGTCTCACCCTCCGGCCACACGACGCTCGTAGCAGTGACCCAGACCGCCGCGTACGATCACCTCTACTTTCAGCAAGACGTGCCGCCGGGTGCGGCCGAGATCGTGTACGTGAACGGCACGATCCTGACCTACGGCGGCAACCACGAGGGGATGTTCAAACTACACGACGGGGCGCGGCTGGCCTACCGCCAGATGCTCGCCGGTCCCAACCGGTATGAAATCTACGACTCGCACGTCCACAGCGTGCTGGGCCTCTCCAGTGACGGCGAGGTGGCCGGCTGGGTCGGGCCGACGGCCGTCAGCGTCTACGGCGACAGCATCTACTACGTCTACGACGTGGACGACAGGTACGACCCACGTGCTTTCACCCAGGACCCGTACATGAACAGTTGGGGCTACGGCGATTTCGTGGCGACCAGTTACGCTGGCGGGCGGGAGCAGAAGGCACTCCTCCATTCCATCGTCGCTTCCGGCGGCCGCACGCGGGCGCGCATCGCGCTGGACAACAACACCGGCGTCACGCTGACAGACGTGACGGTGACGCTTGACGTGCCCGGCTGGATCACGGTCACGCAACTGTACACCGATCCTACCACTGCGCCGGAACCCATCTGGCCCGAACTGGTTTTCCTCAACGTGGACACGATCCCCGACGCCTGGCGCGGCGTCTACTACTACAACCTGGAGATCGGCGACGTCCCGGCCGACCTGGCGGGCCGCGCCATCACCTTGCCGGTGCGCATTAGCGCTACCGGGCTGCCCGCCGGATACGCAGCGCCGCCGCTGGTGCTGGGGCTGCGGGGTGCAGAGAGTGGCTCACCCGAGATCACGTTCGGCCCGGCCCACTCCCTGGCGCTGACCGACACGTTGCCCGGCAACGTCTCGCTGCTGACGGCGACGCTGGTCACGCAGGCGGGGCGGGACGCTCTGATGAGTGCTACGGATTACGATGCGCTGCATTTTCTCTCGGACACTGCCGGCACCTTGTTTGCAGGCTTCGCTCCTGCGCTGCCCTTCACCGTCACCGACGGCATAGTCACCTTTGGCCTGCCGGAGGAGTGGCGCGTCCTGCTGCCGAGTACGACGCTCCACGTGGCGGCCAGCGCGACGATCACGCGCGCCCACCACGGCCCTAACCAGGTTGGCGACGGCGGGACGATCTGCTACACCGACCCCTTTGGCATGCGCTGGTGCGAGCGGGGCGCGCCGGTGGTCGTCGAGGCGGCTGGAGCGGCTATCGTCGTGGATTACTTTTGCGAGGGCGGCAGCGCGGACGTCCTGGCCGATGGTGCCGGCCAGTGTACGATCCCGCCGGACAGGGCCAGCCAGATCACGCTCCGCGTCATGGCTTACAACGAAGGCGACGCACTGGCCGAAGAGGTGACGGCCACACTTGAACTCCCTGCCGACGTGATGCCGGTGGGGGACCTGGAGCCGCTGGCGTTTGGCGACGTCGCGCCGGGCGGATGGACGAACGTGCGGGTCACGCTGGAAGTCACGCCGGCGAGCGAGGGCATCGGGGGCGCTGCAGCGGAAACCGGCTGGCAGTACATCGTCGTCAACCGCACGTGGGGGCAGTTCCGCGACGCGGCCAGCCAGCGCACGATCAGCGGACAGTTGGGCGACGAGTATGCGGTCAACGTGCTCTGGAAGCCGCGCCTGGTCTACCTGCCCATCGTCATGCGCAATATGGACGTGCGGCCTGACCTGGTCGTCACGGCGCTCCCGCTGGATCCAGGCAACCCGGCTAGCGTGCGGGTGACGATCGCCAACCGGGGCCAGACGGCGGCGCGCGACTTCTGGGTGGACCTCTACCTGGACCCCATCTCGCCGCCGGCCGTCAACCAGCCGTGGACGAGCCTGGGTTGCGTCTATGGTGTAGCCTGGCGCGTGGATGGCGAGTTGGCGCCTGGAGAGAGCCTGACGCTCACGGTGGGAGATAGTTTCTATCAAGAGGAGCAAAGCCGTTGGCCCACGGCGTACCCATCGGGTGCTCACAACCTGTGGGCTTACGTGGACTCGTGGGGGCATCCGCAGCCATACGGCGCGGTGGACGAGGCCAACGAGGGGAACAACCGCCATGGGCCAGTACATTTCAGTGTAACGAGGGCCGCCTCGATGGGCTCCGAAGTGTCGCCGCTGACACCGATTCCGCCGCGCCCATAGCAGCCTGAAGGAGGGTAGCGATGCGGGCAGTCAGAGGATGGGGGACTTTTCTGATCATCCTGGGGGTGGTTCTGTTGGTATGGTGGAGTGGCAAGGCGTCTTCGGTTGGAGCAGTGGGGTACGGGCAGTCGCCCGTGCTCACCTCCACCCGCCCGCCTGTGCCGACTCTGGTCACGGAAACGCCTGAGCCGCCTCCCCCAACCGCGAAGCCGCCGTCCGCTCCTCCTCCACCTCCGACGTCCACGTCTTCGCCTGTGGCACCGATGCTGCCACAGGCTGGCGGTAGAATGGCTGGTATGATCGGCTGGTTAGTGTTGGCGGGTGGGGGTGTGGCACTGGTTCTTGGGCTGGTACTGCGAACTCGGCCTGGTTGACTATCGTCGGGGTTGTGGATATACTGGTTGCCTATGAACCCTAACCCTATCCTACGCAAACTCGGTTTCGCCGACGACGAGCGGGTCGTCATCATCCACGCCGACGACGTCGGCATGTGCCAGGCCACGCTGCCGGCCTTCGCCGACCTGGTGGAGTTCGGCCTGGTCTCCTGTGGCGCGACGATGGTGCCCTGCCCTTGGTTCCCCTCGCTGGCCGCGTACTGCCGCCAGCATCCGGCGGTGGACCTGGGGGTGCACCTCACGCTGACCAGCGAATGGGACGGCTACCGCTGGGGGCCGCTCTCAACCCACGACCTGGCCTCCGGCCTGATAGACCAGGAGGGCTACTTGCACCGGCGGTCGGAGGAAGTGTACGCGCGCGGCGACGCGGCGGCCGTCGGGCTGGAGATGCAGGCGCAGGTGGCCCGCGCGCTAGCGGCCGGGATTGACGTGACGCACGTGGACACGCACATGGGGGCGGTCGCGCATCCCCGCTTCATCCCCGCCTACGTCCAGTTGGCGCTGGAGCACCGCTTGCCGGCGATGATGCTGCGGCTGGACGAGGCCGGCTGGCGGGAGATGGGGATGGACGGCGGGACGGCTGCTTTCGCCGCCCGCTTCGTCCAGCAGTTGGAGGAGCAGGGGCTGCCGCTCCTGGACCGGCTGGTGGGGTTGCCGCTGGACCAAGCAGGGGACCAGGTCGAGTTGGCCAAGCGAACGTTCGACGCGCTGCCGGCAGGAGTGACGCACCTGATCATCCACCCGGCCCAGGACACGCCTGAACTGCGTGCCATCGCGCCGGACTGGGCGGGCCGCGTGGCCAATTACCGGGCTTTTATGAGCGAAGAACTGCGGGATTACGTCAGGAATTCCGGCGTGCAGGTGATCGGCTACCGGGCGGTGCGGAAGTTGATGAGGGGGGGCTGACCCTCACCCCCGGCCCCTCTCCCTGGGAGGGAGAGGGCTGGGGTGAGGGGCGATCCCTCATATGGGTCCCTTACCCCTCGAATTCGGAAACGTATCTCAGCCGGCCGTCCGGCCCCGGCTCCAGCCGGTGCAGGTCCCATTTCTGGGCTTTGCTGCGCGGGCGCTCCAGTTTCTGGGTGAACAGCACTTTGTGACCGTCGGTGCGCAGGCAGATCATGCCGTAGACGGCCACGCTACGCTCCAATTGCTCCACCGCCCGCTCGAACTGCCGCTGCGCCTTCTGCTTCTGCTCTGCGGTCTGTGCCTCGGCCACCGCCCGCTGGAGTTCCAGGAACTGTTGCCTGAGTTCGTAGGGATGCTTGATGTTCTCCTCGGACGAGCGGGCCAGTTCGGTGCTGAAGAGGAGGGGACGCGGCCCCCGGCTGTTCCTGCCCAGCGCTCCTAGCGTGTCCGGGCGGGGGTGGCAGTGCGGCTCGGCGTCGCCGCTGGACACAACGACCGCCAGTGGGTTGATCGCCCGCAGGAAGACGTCGGTAAAGTCGGCGCTGCCGTGGTGGCAGGCCTTGAGGACGTCTGCTTCGAACGTACGGCGGCCGGCCGCGACGACGGCCTGCTCGTCGGCTTCCGTCGCCGCCGGGAGGGTAAGCCCGGTGGTTTGGGACAGGAGATATTCCTCCGCCGGAATGTTCAGGTCGCCGCCCAGGATCACGGACACGTTCCGATAGACCAGCCGCAGGATGATGGAATTGCCGTTCTTGGTCTTGCCATCGTTCACGAACCAGCGCAAGGCTCGCTCGCCGGCTGGCCCTGGTTGGGGGATGGGGGCCAGCACCTGGATGGACAGCGGCCGGCCGGCTTCGTATCCCGGCACGTACCCGTCGGCGGCGCACAGCATGCGAATGTCGCCCACGCGCCCGCTGTTGGCGGCCGCCTTGAGCATCAGCGGGTACTGGAGTTTGTCCACGCGCGCCGGGTCGTCCACGATCCGCCGCAGGGCCGCCAGGTTGGCGATCACGTCGGTCAAGTAAGTCTGCCCGCTGGCCGGGTCCCGCCACGTGGGGCCGAACCCGCCGGCAGCGCCAGCGGCAGCACGCTCGACGATGCCGTTGTGGTAGATGGTCCGGAAACGGACCATTTCGTCGTCGAAGAGCGGCTTGAAGCCGTAGTAGTGGTCGGCGTCGGGATGGGTGATGATGGCCGCTTCGAAGGTGATGGCCTTACGGAAGTGGCCGAAGCGCCAGCGCAGGAAGCGAACCATGTTGTCGCCGGCGCCCGCATCCACCAGGATGAAGCGGTCTTCTGGCGTGACGATGAGGCAGCCATCCCCCTGTCCAATGTCTACAAAGTTCACTTCCAGCACCCGCTCGGACTGGAGCGAGTCCTGGTGCAGCCACCCTGTTTGGCCGCGGGACTTGACCCGTCGCCAATTACCCTGGGTTTCCTGGATGGCGAGCCAGTCTCCCCAGATGAGGTGCTGGACGGCTTGCTTGCCCCGGGTGCTGCCGGGGACGGGTTGTTCGTACATGACGGCCTCGGGATAGGCCACATAAGCGATCTGTTCGGCGGGCATAGGTCCTCCTTTCCAAATGGCAAATCAACAAGTCAGCAAATCAGCGAGCCGGCAGGTCAGCGAGCCAGCGCATCGGCGAGGATGTCCATTCCTCGGTCTACCAGCGCCGGGTCGGCCTGGGAGCCCATGTGGCCGATACGGAACACGCGGCCGGCCAGCGGCCCCAGCGAGCCGCCCACCCCCATCCCCCGCGCCCGCAACCGCCGATCCAGCTCCTCCCACCCCGGCGCTTCTGGCACCCGCAAGGCAGTGACGGTGGGGGAACAGGCCGCCTCGTCCACCGGGTAGAGTGCCAGGCCCAGCGCCCTGGCCCGCTCGCGGCAACGTTGGGCGACCCGGGCGTGGCGTGCGTAGACTTTCTCCAGTCCTTCGTCGAGGATCAGGCGGCAGGCTTCGTGGAGCGCGGCCAGGCTGGCCCAGGCCGGGGTGTAGGGGTACCAGCGCCTGGCCAACGCGTCCCGGTAAGGAAGCAGCGCGTCGTAGCCCGGATAGTTGACCTGGGCGATGACCTCCCAGGCTCGCTCGCTCACGGCCACGGCCGCCAG
>Ga0315289_10013568_pt1 | contig 11393 bp, 11 predicted proteins | sample YL17G11_40_MG_FD_203452 | JGI IMG/M metagenome (GOLD analysis project Ga0315289, IMG submission 203452) | Sediment microbial communities from Yellowstone Lake, YNP, Wyoming, USA - YL17G11_40 | ecosystem: Environmental > Aquatic > Freshwater > Lake > Sediment | place: USA: Wyoming | collected... | reverse complement strand
CCGTATAATTTATAAGCCGCCAGGGCATCCACCAGTCTATCCGCCCCTACTTCTGACTTATTCCTGATTCTTATCTTAAGTCCCCGGATATTTTTTCCGGTAACAAAGTGCGGATTTGCGCCCAATCGTTTTTTTATCTCACCTCTCAAAGGGGCATCCAGCACGGGCACCACGCTCGCCACCACCACCCCCTCACACTTAAAGTTATGCGGGATTTTTTTGTAGCGGTCCGAAGGCCGGCGCCATTGCCGGATTAACCTATTACCCTTAAAAAGGCCAAAGACAATATTGGTATTGCCGAGATCGATCGTCAGGATCATTAAAAAAGTATAGCAAGATTATGTGAAATTTTCCAGAATAAGTGAGGATAATAAAATAGAATGAACAACCGGGAAGTAATAGTCAGGATCGTAACCCCATCGGAGCAGCCCCATCTGCCAAAGGTGGAAAGCATTCCTCTGCCGAGAGAAAACAAAAATTCGCTGCAAAAGATTATAAATGGTGCGGCCTTAACCGCGATCGCCGTAATAGGAATCTTCCTTGCAGTCGGCTATTTCAACCTCGGTTTAAGCCTTAGAGATATACTAGTTATCGTGGGAATTCCTCTGGCGCTCGGAATAATCACAAGCTACGCCATATTTTAACGAATTCTTCCGGCGTTTCGGCTTCGAATTCGACATATTTCCCGGTCCGGGGATGAATAAAGCCTAATTTCTTGGCATGCAACAGCTGGCTGGAGACTTCAAATTCTTCTTTCTTTTTCCCATAAGTCGGATCACCGACCACTGGATGACCAATGTAACTCATATGAACCCTGATCTGATGGGTCCGCCCGGTCTTGATCTTTACTTCAACTAAACTATATCTTTTAAATCGTTTGAGAACTTTGTAAAATGAAATTGCTTCCCTTGACTTTTGACTCGTGACCCGTGACCCGCGACTCTCGACAACGGTCATTTTTTTCCGATGCACCGGGTGCCTTCCCATCCGGGCTTCAATAAGACCCTCATTGTTATTAATGACTCCGTGAACCAGAGCCAAATAAGTCTTCTCGACTTCTCGATTTTTAAACTGTCTGACGAGGGATTTGTATGCCTTATCATTTTTTGCCGCCACCAGCAGTCCCGAAGTGTCTTTGTCCAGACGATGGACAATCCCCGGCCGCAGCGGCGCACCCAAATTCGCCAGTTTGGTGTGATGGAGCAAGGCGTTGACCAGCGTTCCTCTGTAGTTTCCCGGCGCCGGATGGACCACCAAACCTTTCGGTTTGTTTACCACGATGATATCCTCATCTTCGTAAACGATATTCAGCGGAATGTTTTCCGGCTCGATAGTTAAGGTTTTGGGCGGAGGAACAATTACTTTGACTCGATCATCGAATTTAATTTTATAACTCGGCTTAACTGGTTGGTTGTTCACCGTGACGAATTTATTCTCAATTAACTTTTGAACCTGTGAGCGCGAAAGATTCAATTCGGCGATTAAAGATAGAAATTGATCTAATCTCTGCCCTTTCTTTTCCGTAGCAATAATATACTCAAAGACTCTTTCCATTCGGATTGATTCTAAGCGGATCTTCTGCGAAAGCAGCTTAATCCCCAGACGCTAAAAATAAAAAGAGGGATTACCATCCACTGATAGATAGAGAGCGACACCCATTTGGGCTCGAAGCGCAAGAACTCCATCAGGAACCGGTAAATCGAATAAAAAATCAGGCCGAGAAAAAAGATCTGTCCGTCAAATTTTTTGGAGCGGTAAATCCAGGTCAAAACCAGGAAAATCGCAAATGTCGTCAGCGAAGCGTAGATCTCAACCGGATGCAGCGCTTCTCCGGGAAAAGCAGCCGCGGCCGGTGATCCGGGAGGAAAAACGATCCCCCAGGGCAATTGGGTCGGAACGCCAAAGCAGCAACCGTTTAGAAAACAGCCAATCCGAGTGATGGAATATCCCAGGAAGCCTGCCGGCGTTACCGCGTCGAGAATTTTGAGCGGGGGCACCTTGCTTATCTTCGCGTAAACAAGTATGGTCAAAAGAGAGAGGATCAAGCCGCCCAAAAAGGCCAGACCGCCATTCTGGACCATGATTATTTCAAGCGGATGGCCGCTGAAATAGTTCCAATCGACGAGAACATAAAGCAGGCGGGCGCCCGCGATGGCCGAAATTATGACATAGATCGCAAGGTTAAGAATAGTTTCGCTTTTGATGCTTTCCTTTTTTGCAAAGTAAATGGAGGTGAGGATCCCTAACAAAAATCCCAGGGCAAGCATAAAACCGTAAGCGTGGGCGGCGAAAGGGCCGATTTTAAACAGTACCGGGTACATTTTTATCCTCTTTTTCGTTTTCTTCCTTCTCAAAAAGCTTGTAGATCAGCATGATGACCCCGATATTGATCATGAGATCGGCAAGATTAAAAACCGGCCAAATAGTGATATCCAGGTAATCGATCACAAAGGAGTACAAGATCCGGTCGACCAAATTTCCCAGGCTGCCCCCGAGTACAAAGGCCAGCGAAAGCTGGAGGACATAACTGTCTTTGGGAATCTGGTAATGAAAATAAATCACCGCGGCAATCACGACGATTCCTACAACCGCCAAGTAAGGAGAAAATCCTATAAAAAGAGAAAAAGCTGCGCCGGTGTTGCGCACATAGGTCAACTTAACGACATCATTGATAAGCGGGATGGATTGCCCTAGATACATGTGCTTGTGAACAAGAATTTTAATGATCTGGTCCCCGATTGTGACCAAAAAAGCAATCAGATAGAAAAGCATCCCCTACCTGACCCTCACTCCCTGTTTAAGATAAACATCGATTAACTTCATAATTTCTCCAAAATAATATCCAAGAACCGGGAAGTTGACCAGCTTTGATAAAATGACAGTTAAGACGTAAACGATGATGCCCAAAACCAGGGTGGTTCCCAGCGCGATTCCCACCCCCTGGGCGATACCGTTAAAAAAAGTAAATAGGAGATAGCGCCAGGGATCGTGCTTATCGCGACGGATGTTTTCGATCGCTTCGATAAGTTTTTCTTCTTCCATCAGGTTCCCTCTTGCCAGCTGAGTAGGTATTTTTCCTGTTCGGCAGAAAGCTTATCGATGCCGATACCCATTGATTTCAATTTAGCGACAGCAACCCAGTTCTCGATCTCCTGAGGAACATTGTAAACTTTAGGAGCAAGTTTGCCTGCGTTTTTGATCGCGTATTCTGTGGCCAAAGCCTGGGTCGAAAAGCTCATATCCATGACCGAAGCCGGATGTCCTTCGGCGGCAGCCAGGTTGACCAGGCGGCCTTCTGCCAGGAGATAAATACTTTTCCCGCTGGGGAGAATATATTGATCAACAAAGTTGCGGACATTTTTTCTTTCTTCCTTCGCCATTTTCTTTAAGCCTTTAATGTCGATTTCGACGTCAAAATGCCCCGAGTTGCAAACGATGGCGCCGTCTTTCATCTTTTCAAAATGTTCCGGCCGGATAACGTTGATGTTCCCGGTCAGGGTGCAGAAGAGATCCCCGATCGGCGCCGCCTCCGCCATGCTCATCACCCGGAAGCCATCCATCGCCGCTTCGATTCCCCGGATCGGATTGATTTCCGTAACAATAACATTAGCTCCCATTCCCTTGCAGCGCATGGAAAACCCTTTGCCGCACCAGCCGTAACCGGCCACCACCACGTTTTTACCGGCCAGAAGAATATCAGTGGCGCGGATGATACCGTCAACTGTGCTTTGGCCGGTCCCGTAGCGATTGTCAAAAAGATTTTTGGTCTGGGCATCGTTGACCGCAATCACCGGGAATTTTAAGGCCCCGTCCCTTTCCATGGCTCTTAAGCGGATAACTCCGGTGGTGGTCTCTTCCATGCCCCCGATGATTTGTTTGGCTACCTCCGGGTACTTGGCGGAGATGGTGGAAACCAGATCGCACCCATCATCCATGGTGATCACCGGGGAATGCTCTATTGCTGCCACCAGATGCTTGTAATAAGTTTCGTTGTCTTCGCCTTTGATGGCAAAAACCGGAATACCAAAATCCTCAACCAGAGAGGCCGCGACATCGTCCTGGGTAGAAAGCGGATTTGAGGCGCAGAGGACCACGTCCGCCCCACCCGCTTTCAAGGCCCTGACCAGGTTGGCGGTCTCGGCGGTCACATGAAGGCAGGCGCTCATCTTCTTCCCTTTTAAAACCTGGCTCTGGCTGAACTTGTCCTTAACCTGGGAGAGAACCGGCATATCCCGCTCCGCCCATTCGATGCGCAGCTTCCCTTTGGGGGCCAGTTTTGGGTCTTTAATATCAGATTTGACCATTATTTAGCCTCCCTGCCTACCGGTAGGCAGGCAGTCCTATAACTACTTTAGCACATCTCTCACAAAGTGTCGAATGTGCCTTGTTTTGCCCAACACTTTCCGCCCATTTCCAGCAGCGCTGGCATTTGGCGCCGGGGGCGTGAGCGACTCTGGGTTCGCCTTCGCCTTCAGCCAGCACGACCTTTGAAGCAATAAAGATCATTGGCAGCGATGCTTCAACCGATTTTAAAGTTTCGAGTTCTTTTCCTTTAGCAAAGAGCACAACCTGTGCGTCTATCGAACCGCCGATTTCTTTCCCAGCCCGTAATACTTCGAGCTTCTGGTAAACCTTCTCCCTCCACTCCAGAATCCTCTCCCACTTTTCTTCTAACTTGATATCTAGATATTTTTCTTTCGCCTTCGGCATATCCAACAAGAAAACACTCGCGACCCGTGACTCGTGACCCGCGACATATCCGAGAATATCTTCCGCCGTAAAAGAGAGAATGGGGGCCATGAGCTTGATTAATGCAAATAGAATCTCATGGATGGCCGTCTGCACAGAGCGCCGCTCCAGCGAATCTTTGGTGTCACAATAAAGCCGATCCTTTGACATATCCAGATAGAATGCCGAAAGATCATTGACGCAAAAATCATAAAGTCCGTGATAAACCAAATGGAATTCAAAGTTGTCATAGGATTTATTGGTTTTTTCGATTAATCGGTTCAATCGAAGGAGAATCCATTTGTCGATTTCCAAAAGACTGTCAGGTTGAATAACCGGATGGCTGGAGGAGTGATAATCGTAAAGATTGCTGATCAGAAAACGACAGGTATTCCTGATTTTCGTATACGCTTCCTGCACTTGTTTTAAGATTTTTTCAGACGCCGCCATATCGTTGCGGAAATCAGTCGAAGCCACCCAAAGCCGCAAGACATCCGCTCCATAGCGCTTGACCACATCCTGCGGATCAACCACATTTCCCAGGGACTTACTCATCTTCTTCCCTTTGTCATCAATGGTAAAGCCATGGGTCAATACTGCATTATAAGGGGCACGCCCTTTGTAACCCGTAGCGATAAGTAAGGAAGATTGGAACCAGCCGCGGTGCTGGTCTGATCCTTCCAGATATAAGTCCGCCGGCCAGTTTAATTCTTCTCGAGTTTCAAGCACCGCCGCGTGAGATGAACCGGATTCAAACCACACATCCAGAATATCGGTCTCCTTCGTGAATTCTTTCCCTCCGCAACCCGGACACTTTGTGCCGGTAGGTAAAATTTCACTGGCATCCTTGGCAAACCAGCCGCTGGTTCCCTCTTTCCTGAACAAATCGCGAACCGCCTGGTTAAAACTTCCGGTCATCTGCGGTTTCCCACAGCTCTTGCAGTAAAAAACCGGAATGGGAACACCCCAGGAGCGCTGGCGCGAAATGCACCAGTCGGGCCGGGTTTCAACCATTCCGCGAATGCGGTTTTCGCCCCAGGAAGGGAACCACTTGGTGTCACCGATCGCTTTCAGAGCCTGCCGGCGCAGATCATTCTTTTCGACCGAAACAAACCACTGTTCGGTAGCGCGAAAGATCACCGGTTTTTTGCACCGCCAGCAGTGTGGATAAGAATGTTTTATAAATTCAAGTTTAAGCAATGACCCATCCTGTTTCATCTTCTCAGTGATCAACTTGTTAGCCTCGTTGTAATGTTTTCCTCTGATAAAATCGGGAACGGTCTGATCAAAATAACCGCGGTCATCCACCGGCATGACCATGGGCAGTTTATATTTCAAACCAACTTGATAGTCTTCTTCTCCATGGCCGGGGGCGATATGCACCAGTCCGGTCCCTTGTTCAAGCGTCACCAGTTCATCCAGCACCACCGGGACTTCTCGTTCAACAAACGGATGGTTGCAGAGAATTCCTTCAAGAAACCTGCCTTTAGTTTTATCAACAATTTTATGTTCCTTAATTTCAATTCGTTTAACGAAATCTTCGAGCAAGCCTTCGGCGATAACATAAACTTCTGTCCCCGTATTTAGAAAAACATATTCGTATTCGGGATGAGCGGCAATCGCCACGTTGGCCGGCAGAGTCCAGGGGGTGGTGGTCCATATCACGAAAGAGACCGGGCACTGGATATTTACGACCGGGGATTTCTTGTCGATGGCCAGCGACCGGTTATCCACGGCCTTGAATTTTACGTAGATCGAAGGCGATCTTTCGTCCTCGTATTCGATCTCCGCCTCCGCCAGCGCGGTCCGGTCGACCGGGCACCAGTGGATCGGTTTCTTTCCCCGGTAGATATAGCCTTTTTCCGCCAGCGTTCCGAAAAGCTCGACGATCTTTTCTTCGTAGGAATGGTCGATGGTCAGGTAAGGATGGTCCCAATCCCCGAACACTCCCAGTTTTTTGAACTCTTCTCTCTGCAGGTCAACATATTTCAGGGCGTAATCTTTGCATTTCTGCCTGAACTCGGGGACCGACATGTTTTTCCTTTTATCGCCGATCTCCTTGATCAGCTGGGTCTCGATGGGGAGGCCGTGGCAGTCCCAGCCCGGGATATAAGGAGAAAAAAATCCATCCATCGATTTATATTTAACCACGATATCTTTTAGGATTTTATTTAAGGCGTGGCCAAGATGAATGTCACCGTTGGGATAAGGAGGGCCATCGTGCAGAATATACTTGCTTTTATTCTTGTTTTTCTCCTTAATCTTCTTATAAATACCCTCTTTTTCCCATGAAGAAAGGAATTCTTCCTCGACCCTTGCCAGGTTAGCGCGAATCGGAAAATCGGTTTGAGGTAAATTTAGAGTTTGCTTATATTCCATAATAATTCCTACGCTCGGGGCAGGCAAATGGTGAAGGTGGTGTTGTCCCCCACATGGCTGTCAACATAAATGGAGCCTTTATGTTCATCAATTATTTTTTTAGTAATGGAAAGGCCCAAGCCCGTTCCCGAATCTTTGGTGGTAAAGAAAGGGTCAAAAATCTTTTGCAGTTTATCGCGGGGGATTCCAGGCCCGGTGTCCATGATTGATATCCGGATCTCCTTTTCTTCTGCCCGAGTGGTAATCGAAAGATCCCCGCCCTTTTCTCCCATCGCCTGAACCGCGTTAGCAATAATGTTCATGAAAACCTGAACCAGTCGGTTTTTGTCCCCCTGCGCTAATGCCGTTTCAGCCGAATAATTTTTTATGATAAAAACATTATTCTTTTTAATCTCATACCCCAGGATGGCCAGGACCTTTTCGAGAATTGCCGCAACGTCCACCGGCTCCATCCTCAATTCATGTGCTTTAGAATAATCTGAGAGCCCATCGATGATTAATTTCATCCGTTCAACTTCGGCGGGGAACATGGCTACGACGCCTTCTTTAAAAGTTGGTTTTTCCCAGTTTTCGGCCATAGACTGAGCCACCGTGAGAAGATAGGTTAGCGGATTCTTAAGCTCATGGGCAATGCCGGCAACGGTGGTGCCCAGGGCCGCCAGTTTTTCCGATTTGATAACCTGCTCCTGCTTCTTTTTAAGTTCTTCCAGGATAAATGCGTATTCGATGATGATGGAAGCCTGATTGGCCATTGTCCTTAAAAAGTCGATGTCTTCGCGGGAATAAGCTTCATCCGATAATTTTCTCCCCAAATTGATGGCAAGCAGCAGCGTAGGTTTGTTAAAATATTCACTTTCAGAAATGCTGGGGATGGTTAAAATCGCCTTTAGCTGTTCTATCTCCGCTAAAACCCCCTCCAGCAACTTTCTTTCTGCCGCAGGAATTTCTCTCTTTAATATCCTTTTAATTTCTTCTTTGTCAATTTCTCTTTGACCGGAAGAGAGCCTTTCGATCAGTGCCGAATCCTCAGCCATGGAATGATCGATCAGCTCTGCACTTTCACCTTCGGCGGCGCGCACCAGGTAGCGGTGATTTTCCCGATCCAGCACCATAACCGAAGCGCCGGAAAGCCTGAGCGATTTCCAGAGAAGATAAGGGATCAACTTGGCGTAGCGACCCAGGTCAGTTGCCGGCTTAACCAGCGCCTGGCTGTATTTACCAAGAATGCGCTGATAGTCATAGGGGCCTCTATAAAAAAGTTTATCGACAATTTTTTGCACCGCGTCACGGAGAGGTTGAAAAATAAAAGCCACCGTAAAAGCAGCCAGGATCGCCAGCCAGAGGGGTCGCTGTCCCAGAATTTTCCCCAGTCCGTAGCCACCAGCTATTATTATTGAAATAAATATACCGGTAAGGAAGGCGGTTAACAGCGAATAAACCGTCGTTTTTTTAATGCCGCTAAACGCGATTTGCATTGCTTTTGGAATTATCCCATAAAGATAAAGATGAAGCAAGGGAGGAAGAAAGGCCTGTTTTTAAGCGAATTTCAATCGGGAATTACTTTATAAACCACGTCATGTTCCCGGACCTGTTCTTTTACTTTCATTCCGATGTCAGACCCTTTTTTAGCTTCTGTAACCGGTTGATGATCGATCTGCATAGATTCGACCACTTGCTTGAAATCAGAGGTATGGCCTTTGATATGGATCTCGTCCCCTGCCTTGAGGTCCCCGTCGGTCAATATTAACTTCGCTGCCCCGGCCTTGCTGAAATAATGCGTCACTGCCCCAATTTTATTTTCTTTCATGATAAAGCCCCCTTTTTCCCAAAGTATAGCAGGAACCTTTTACTCCGACAAGCTTTCTAACGCTCTCCGCGCGCACCATCGAAATTTCAAAAACTACTTGCATAATGGCAATCATCCGTGATAACATATATCAGTTAACGCGGGGTGGAGCAGTCCGGTAGCTCGTCAGGCTCAATGGATACAAAACTCAAAGCAGATATTGCGGAGTCAGCTACAATAACGGAACTGCTGCGGCGGGGTTTCAGGGTTATGCATCCTGTAGGCGACAGGCTGCCTTATGATATAGCCCTGGAGCTGGATAGGAAGTTGATCCGCATTCAAGTAAAGAGCGCCTGGTTTGTTCGTTCAGGAAATTATTGGGCGGTTGATGTAAGAAGAACGAAAACTAACCGACGAGTAATGCGGAGAGATCGCTACAGCAACCGTGATTTTGATTTTGCAGTACTCTACATCGACGAGGGCCCTGTATTCTACGTGATGCCCGCAGCTGTCTTTAATAGCTATAGAAGCACGATAAGTCTAATTGAAACGGAAAAAAGACAGCGAAAGCCTCGGGCAATTGATTACAGGGAACGTTGGGATTTGTTATCCAAGCTGGGCACCTCTTCTGGCAACAGTTGAGGAAATACCCGTCAAATTCGGTGAAGCCTTAATTGCTTGGGCATTATGGTAATACCGAGCCAAGCCTCCCGATGATTCGGTGGGAAGGTGTAGAGACTAGACGGCGGGTCCCGATTTTATATCGGGAAAGGTATAGTCCAGATCACAAACTCTAACCCTCGGAGGCGGCGAAAGCCGTAGTGATAAGCATAACCTGAAGGTCGTGGGTTCAAATCCCACCCCCGCTACCAATTTTATGGTCGACTTAAATCTTCATCAAGATATCACCCAGACCCTTGAGCTCCTGCTCTCCCCACGCCTGCTCCAGATGCTGAAGATCCTCAACCTGCCCTACCTCGAGCTGATCGACCGCATCAGCAAGGAAGCCGAAGAAAATGTGATGCTGGAAGTGGAGCGCCGGGACGAATACGTTGAGTTCCTTCGCTATCTAACTTCCGACAGGAAAATCAAGAAAGAAGCCGACTTTACGGAATTGCCCGGCCTCGAAAACTTTGCGCGGGTAGAAAAAAGCTTGGAAGAACATCTTCTGGAACAGCTGGAAATGGAAGATCTGGAAGAGGGTCACAAAGAAATCGCTCGCGAACTGATAGGAAGCATCAATGATCAGGGCTATCTGCTTGATTATCCAAAACTGCGCGAATCCGTCATGCAAAAATTCAAGGTTTCTCGCCCGACCGTTGATAAGATTTTAAAAATCATACAAAGCTTTGAGCCGGAAGGAGTGGCGGCCCGCGATCTTAAAGAATGTCTATCGATCCAGATCCACGCTTACAATTTTGAAAGCGAAGAGCTCGAAAAACTCCTGGAAAAAGCGGTTCAAAGGCATCTCGAAGATATCGGAGAACAGAATTTCGGCAAAATAGCAAAAGGACTCGGAATTCCTGAAAGCGGCGTGGTCGAAATCGCTAACTTTATTAAAGAAAATCTCAATCCCTATCCGGCTGCTGCTTTTGGCGGGCAAACCCGGCACGTTATTCCTTCCTTTGCAGTTGAAGAGGCGGAAAAAGGATATAAAGTCATAAGCCTGGAAAACCGCTACGGACCGGTTCTTAAAATTTCCCCGGAGTATCTCAAGCTGCTGGACGATCCCAAAACCGACATAAAAACGGTTAGTTTCCTCAAAGAGCGGCTAAAAAAAGCCAAGGAACTGATGGAAGATTTTTCAAAAAGAAGTGAAACTTTGGAAAAGATCGTTCGAAAGATAGTTGACAGCCAGGCGGACTTTTTAGAGAAAGGGTTGATCTGGCTGAAACCTCTTTCGCAGAAAAGCCTGGCGGATGAATTCGGGCTGCATCCGTCGACGATTTCGAGGGCGGTGGCTGCAAAATATGTGCAGACCCCGCAGGGGCTTTTTTCTTTAAAGCTCTTGTGCCCGCGGGGACCGAAGGGGATAACTGCCAACCGGATGAAAGCTATGATTGTGGAAATTATCAAAGGCGAAGATAAAGCTAATCCCTTAACGGATGAACAGCTTGCCAACCTGCTGAAGGAACGCGGAATAAACATCGATCGTCGCACCGTTGCCTACTACCGCAAGGGGATAAAGCTTCCCACCGCCACGGAGAGAATAAAGACATGACCAATCGGCCGAGTGTTTTAGTGGTTGATGATGAAAAGAGCATGCGCGATTCGATGCACATGCTGTTGAAAGACAACTACAAAGTACACCTGGCAAATTCCGGCAAAGAAGCAGTTCAAATCATTCAAAAGAATCCGATTGACCTGGTCCTGCTGGATATTCGCCTTCCCGAGATTGATGGTGTAGAAATTCTAAAAATCATCAAAGGGATTGATGATTCCATCGAAGTTATCATGGTCACCGCCGTTATCACCGTAGGAAAAGCGGTCGAGGCCATTC
>Ga0315289_10013567_pt1 | contig 11394 bp, 15 predicted proteins | sample YL17G11_40_MG_FD_203452 | JGI IMG/M metagenome (GOLD analysis project Ga0315289, IMG submission 203452) | Sediment microbial communities from Yellowstone Lake, YNP, Wyoming, USA - YL17G11_40 | ecosystem: Environmental > Aquatic > Freshwater > Lake > Sediment | place: USA: Wyoming | collected... | reverse complement strand
GGCTTCTTTCTCCTTATCCGTCTTTTCCTTGTCCTGTTCCTTTTTCTCTTTATCCTGCTCTTTCTCCCTCTCTTTCTCTTTGTCCTCGAGCTCCTTGCCGATGTCGCCGACTTTCTTTATCTTATCGCCGGCGAGCACGTCGGCGTCCTTGGGGTACTCGATCTCGAACCGGATGGCCGTGTCTTTCTTGATGAACTTGATCGTCCGGATGGGCAGGTGTTGGCCGTCGTAGGGATTGAGAGTGATCTTGGTCAGCATCGCCGCCATCTTGGCGTTGTCGAAAATGGGTTTCTTTGTTTTTATAACGGGATCGGCGATGAAAAACTTCCGGCCTTGGCTCGTCTCGTAGGTGTACCAGAACTTATCGCTCGTTTCGAGCCAGTGGGGCGAAACGGACGTGTCGAAGACGAGCTTTCCGATCTTTGCCGACATCCATTTCGCGGCCAGGTCGTAATTGGCCTTCTTGACAGGCGTGTTTTCGCCGGCCAAGAGCGGCATCGTTGCCGCGAGAAAGATGAAGACCAAAAAAACAGCTAAAAAGGCTCTTTTCATGCGGACTCCTCCCTTAAAAAATATAAAGCTGTCAGGTCTTTACTTAGACAAAGGCTTTGATTTATCAGTTTGGCAAGGACACCCGCCGAAGCTAAGACCTGACCCCTTTTTTTTGCCCGGATGGTCATGAAGAAAGATTAATATTACAGCGGCCTGAAAAAATCAACCGGAAATCTGGGTCAAACCTCCTCTATTTATCGGATCGACATCTCGATCATGAACATCGTCTCGATATAGCAGCCGAACAGAATGAAAAAGCCGGAAACCAAATACATGACCGCGAAGAATTTGAGGCCGCTCCACAAGCCTTTTTTTCTCGAAGGAAAGCCGAATTTTTTATAGAGAAGCGTCCAAAAAAGGGTGCACAATGTTCCGCAGATGACCAGGAAATAGCCGCCGAACTCGCAGATGAGCGTCCCCCATGCCTGATAGGAAATGGACGTCTGGGCAAAGTTCAGGCCTTGGAGAAATCGTCCGTAAGGATAGAGGACCAACGGAACGAGTAATGCTGCCCGGACGACCATTGTCAGGTTGGCCACGACCCAGTTGTTGAAGAAGATGAGGAACATCGCTTTGACGGCCTTTCCGTTTAAAATGTAGCGAAAGAGCTTCGGCCGCTCCCAGTTCTTATACTTTTGGATCAGATCGCCGTATCCGGGGACTTTGTATTCCAGGTTCCGATTGAACTCCTGGAGCTTCGAAGTCCTGATCTTATCCAGGTTTGCGAGCTTCAATTTGCCCGAGACATACCCCGCCCCGAAACTGACAACAAAGACGACCAGCATCACAAGAAAGATGACCTTCGCCTTTTTTAAAATGGCCATGAATTTTGACTCCTGCCGCCTCTTGGACGAGATAAAACCAGCGCGCCCGGAGGGATTTGAACCCCCGACCTATGGATTCGAAGTGCGCTTCTTGCCGTACTTAATTGTACGTTTTTAAAGGAATTGCAAGAGGCTTGATAACGACTGTCTCGACTTTGTCTCGACCTGTTTTGAGGAAATCCCCGAGTTTCTCGACGGCTCGCCTCATCGTCTCCGGCGTCGGGTGAGCATATCTCATTGTCATCTGGATCGACGAATGGCCCAGGATCTTCGAGACCGTGACAAGATCGACGCCGGCTTCAATCATCCGCGTCGCGGCCGTGTGTCTGAGATCGTGCATCCTAACCCCTTTGATATCGGCCCGCCGGCAAGCGGTCTTGAAAGCCGTCTTCACATCCTTGACATGGGCTTCTGTTTCCGCGTTGAAGAAGACATACTCGGAAGGGCCTTTCGGGAGCGCCCTCAGCGTATCATAAAGAAGCGCGTTCATAAAGACCTTCCGGGAGCGGCCGCTCTTCGAGTCGGAGATCAGGATAAAACTCTTTGTGAAGTCCAAGTCGGCCCATTTGAGGCTAAGGATTTCTCCCCGCCGCATTCCCGTATTGAGAGCGATAATCAAGACCGGCCGGATCCCCGGGTCCGCGCATTCGATCAAACGCCGGGCCTCTTCCGGGCTCAGGATCCGCTCGCGGGCGTTGGGCTCGCGGAATTTCTTAACCTTCGCCGCGGGGCTCTTTTCGGCCTTCCCCCATTCGACGGCTTTCCCGAACATCGTTTTTAAACAAGCCAACTCCCGGTTGATAGTCGATTTGGATATTCCCGCTGCCGTTCTGTGAAGGATATACTTTTCGATCTTGAGGCCGTCGATCTCGGCCAGACTCGCGCCTTCGAAAAATTCCGAGAGATGCTTCAATGAGATCTCATCCCGGGCCCAGCTTCTTTTGTGCTGCTTTGAATAGAGCTCGAGGAATTCGTCCGCTTGGGCTTTAAAGCTCCCATCGTTCTGCTTGGCGCCTTTCTGCTTTAAAGGAACGAATCGGCCGGCCCGGATTTCTGTCTTTATCCGGTCTTCCTCAGCTTCGGCCGCGGCTTTAGCCTTTCCGAAAATGCGGGTTATCCTGTGTCCCTTACAGGTGAAATCGATGACCCATTCGCCGTTTTTGTTTTTTGTTATCATGCCTCACCTCTCATACAAGAAGCGACGCGGCCCGCCATGCAATTTAAGGGGGACCGGCAGAACGCCGGAAAGATGGGAGCGGGCCGCGTCGCATTCAATCATTTTTTAACTTCGGCGATCGTCAGGCAGACACGCCGGCGCCGATCCGCTTGGTCCGGGCCGGCGCCGCGATCGTTTTCGTCTTCGAGGCATCGCGGCGTAATTTAGCGGCCTCGAGGAACATCCCAAGGCGCTTTACGAGCTCGGCGGCCTGGGCCTCGTTCAACGTGATGGCCAAGCCGGAATAGATATCATCCTTTCCGGAAGTGGGCTGGATGATGATCGTGAGAATATCGTTATCATCGGGCTCCGGGACCTTGAATTTGACCGCCTGATCTTCTATCATAATTTGAAGATCATCCGCTACGATCCCGCTTTTGTCCGCTTTGAAATCAATCTCGTTTTCCTTCCCACCTACGAAACGGACCGCGGCCTCAGCTATTCGCCGGAAATTTTCTGGCGAGAATACGAAGAACGCCTCACAAGATCCAGCATCCTCGAACCAAGCTTTGGCGCCGCCGCCTTTTTGCTTTTCGATTCGCTTTAAACTCTGACCTTCCAACCGAATTGTTCCACCAATTTTTAACACGTTGCCTCCTCTTTATTTGATGAATTTTTGGAAATCGATTCTCCGGATTCTCCAAAATCGGCCGCCGCCGGGCTTGAATGCCCGCAGCCGTCCGGTCTGGATCCACCGGATAACCGTTCCTCTCTTAACTTTAAGGATCCCGCAGATTTCAAAGACCGAAAGGAATTTGTCCATTTTGCTGTCTCCACATTATAATCATCATAAATCATTATAAGGCATAATATAGCATTAAAAGCTATTTGTCAAGTTTTTTCTTTCTCCTCCCCGGAGTTCATGCTATCATCCCCCAAAATGAGCGCCGATTATCTTACGAAAAAAGAATTTATGGCCTACCTGAAAATTAGCCGGACAACCGTTGATAGGCTTATGCAGCAAGGGCTTCCCTATATCAAGCTCGAGCGCCGTGTCCTCTTCCGGCGCTCGGAGATCGACGCCTTCCTTGAATCAAAGACGGTGAGGAAAGCTGGGGTCCGGGCAAAGTAGACGAAACCCCGGACCCCGTTCGGGCAATCACTTATAAAATAAGCTCCTCGTGGAGCTGCCTGCTTCATTTGCATTTTTCCCTAAATTCTAACATCGCCTTCCGTTCCTCTTCGGTCAAGTCCTCCGTGGTATATATCTGTTTTCCGTCCCGGAACATGGAAAGCCCGCCGCTCGGACAATGCACGGCAACGAGGCCGGACGCGATTTCCACCTGCTCCCGTTCGCAGCCGTGAGGGATCTCCTCCGCGCCGCAAGAGCCGCGCTCCGCGATATCCGTCAAAACGGACATAAGGTCGCCTGTCTGCACGCGGACCTTTTTCGGCCGCTCAACGTAGTCGGGCGCGAGCTCGGGGATCTCCGGGGGATGCAATTCTGTATAAGTGGGCGAGAGTTCAGGCGGATCGATCGTCGGCCTGTCGGGGATTAAATCGTTGAAGGCCGGATCCAAAAGCCGGGCTTTCTCTTCATCGGTCAATTCGGGATCTCTGCTCATGGTCCTCAGCTCCACATCACGCGGACGGCGTTTCTTTTGTCTCTTACATCGAGCATGAGCCGACAGGCCCGCCCCGTCGTTTTGGCCTCCGCGATGATCTCTTCCAATTTCTGAAGCTGGTCCGCCGGCCAGGTCGGATTCAGCCGGAGCCGTTTGAGCCCGGCCAGGTCGTAATCCTCCCAGCCTTCGCCGTCGCCCGATATTCGTCCCTTCGTCGCGTTTCTCAATTCGTGGACCTTCATATCGAGCTTTGTCTTGATTAAGGGGCCGCCGCCGATCCCGGAGCTCAGAGAGGCTTCCAAAGCCTTGAGCAGAGCCGCCAGACGTTCGCGCAACGTTGCCGCCGGGAACGTCGACGCGCACCAGATCTCCCATTCGGCCCGAAACTCTTTCTCCTCGAGCTCGAGCAGCTTGACCGCCTTCGCCCGGATCATGTTTCTCAGGTCCGTGAGCTTTTCCGACGCGACCCCTTGAGCCTTCGCCGTGATTTCCCCGGCCGTGAGCCCGTGCTTGAAAAATTCGGCCGCGCTGACTCGCCCTTCATTTAGAGCCGCTTTCGTCAAACCCGCAGCGTCAAGCCGCCGCGTCTCTTCGGCCTCGAGCTCCGCGTCGATCTTTTCAAAGTCGGCAATCAGCAAAGCCAAGGCGGCCGCCGCCTTTTCGCGCTCAGCCTTCGCTGCGTCTCGGATCTTTTCCTGTTCGCGGATAACGCGGCTATAGTGCTTCTCGGATTCGGCCACGTCCTCGTTGATTTTCGCCTCTTCGATTCTGAACCGATCTAAAGCCGTTTCAGGATTTTTCATTTTGAGCCGCCTTTCTTTTCGGGCTCGGCCTTTGCCGCCGCGGCCTTGCGCCGCTCCTCCCGCGTCAATGGATTGACGTCGTGAGTCGTGATCGGCTCCGGCCCCGGCCGTTTTCTTTGGGGCTCATCGTTCATGGTGATGACCGACTTGCCCTTGTCCCTGCCGCTTTCGATTTTTACCATTCTCATTTGAGAACCTCCTAAAATTATTTCCCCCGGTTTTGCTCCGGTTGGATTTCATTCGTTGTGAGCGCCCCAGTTTTCTCCGGGATTACTTCTCCCTTCTTCGGCGGCCCGCTGGCCCATTTTGTCTTTCCGATGGACTTCAAAGACATCCCCCGGAAGGGCTCGAGGCTCTCGGGAATATCGTCGCCCTCATCATCTTCGGGTCCATAAACGACATTGATTTTTTTCTTGCCGATGCTAAACAGCCGCACGAAACTTTTTTTTAGATTCATCGCCCCCCTCCCATTTTATTGCACAGCGCCGCGAAAAACTCCCCGCCGTCAATACCCCCCTCATCGTCTCCGTAGACGGCCATTCCACTTTGGCCGATGTATGCCTTGCCGGATCTGCCGATCTCAGAAGCCATGACGCAAACGCCCGCGGCTGCGTTCGCTAAATCATCATGCCCGCCTGCGTAGTGGGTGATGAGATCCTTCCCCCCGCTCCGGGCCCGCCGCTCAAGCCCCATGAGCTGAGCGAGAAGCCGCTTATTGTCCAGAAGCTCCACGGTTCCATTCGAGACCAGCGGAAGGAAATTCAAATAGAGCTCGCTTGCCGTCATATCGGCGTTCTTGACCTCGATTCCATGCTCTCGGAAAGCCTCGGGGACCCATTCGCCGGCGTATTTGTCGGATTCTACGCTCGAGACCTTAAACGATTTCAGGACATCGGCGAATTCAGAGACAACGCCCTTTGGCTGGAAAGGCGGCCGCCGCTCCCGGAGAACATCAAGGACAATTTTTCCCGAGCTCTCCCGATGACAGATCCCCATTGTAAAAGCGTCTTGCCGGCCGCCGCTCGGGTCGATGAATCCGAAATAATCCGGGCCGTCGATCTTCGGCAACTCATACCGCCCCGGAATCATGACGGCCTCAACGAGTTCCGCCGTGATAAACGCTTCGATGTCCTCTCGCCATTCCGCTTCCCATTCGGCCCGGGCCGCTTGCGGATCTTCCTTCAATGCGCTTTCGATCAGCTGGGCGTCAATAGTCGGATTCATGACCCGCGTCGGCGCCTTCCAAATCAGCGGGCCGCCCGGTTTTCCATAGAACGTCTTGAACGATTCCCAAAGGACCCCGCCGCGATTATACGGCGTCGAAATTCCGATCAAGAGGCTCTCGGGGATCGTCGCCAGCGCCGGCCGGACCGCTGCCAAAATCTCTTTGTCCGGATTCGCGGAGTCCTCACTTCGCCAGAAAGCTATCTCTTCGAGTATCGCGCAAAGGATCGTATAACCCCGGAGCGTCCTAAATGAACACGTCTTAACCGCGATGCTCACGCCGTTTTTCAACGTGATCTCTTCCTTCGTCTCTTGCAAGATCATGGTCTTCAACGTCCGGCTGCTATGGAATATCCCCGAGACATAGCTTTTAATGATTCCGGCCTGGGCTTTATCGTTCGCTATTATGAAGATCCAGCCGCGCTCGCCCGGGCTCAGGTACGGCGTCCAATCTTTGAAGACGGCCAGGAACGCGGCCACAAGCGCGCTCATAAATGACTTGCCGGACCGCCGGCCGCATATCACAAACGATTCCTTGACCCGCTCCAATGGTCCGCCCTTCAAGCCCGTGCAGTTCTCGAATAGCAGCCGGTCCGCTTCGCCTTGAATCGGAAGCCCGAAGAGCCCGCTCAGATAGACTTCCCACGCGTGCCATGTTGAAAGGTCCTTGAACAGGGGCCTGAATATCGCCTTGGATTGAATCGCGTCAATGATGTTCATGACTTGCCCTCTTCCCCTGCCTCTGAGCCCTGACCCGGGCCCTCGCCCTCAGGAGATCGCCCGCCTTGAGGGCTCTCAGCGCGTTCCTGAGCCTTCCCGGCGCCCTTCTCGACCTTCTCCGCGTCGATCTCAGCGGCTATCTCGAGCGGCGATAAGACCCGCTCCCCCGCGCGCTTCGAGATCCCCAGGGCCTGCAAGTCAAGCCGTAGTGAGTTTGACCAGGCCAAAAAGTTATGCTCAAGAGGAGAGGAAAGTTTCCCCTTTTTTATAACGCCCTGTTCCCGGGCATATTCTTCAAGGCAACGTAGAACCCCGAGTTTTCCGATAACCCGGTCAATTAAAATTCTTTGAGCCGTGCTAAGGTCTTCCTCTTTCGGCCCGAAATCCGAAATTAAGCCCTCTCTGCATGTCATCAAATGCTCTCTCAAATATCGCCGGTTCTCAGGCAGGTCCCCCCGCGCTATTAGGCTATAAGCGCCGTGCCTTACCTTGACCCCTTGCTTTCTTCCGGCCCGTTTCTTCCCTACTTTTAAAGACAGATTTTTCTTCATTGTTAATTCATTGATATTAAATAAATTACATTTTGTCAGGCCCATTGAACCCGAGACATTCGGCGATGTCTCGACTATGCGCGTGATGGATTCGTTTTATTTTCAAGGATATAGGTAGATAGAGAAGCGGACTCGATATCCAGCGCTCTCCCGCCGATCTTAGAAGGACGAAGAGGGCGAAGGGACGGCTTTGCTTTGCCGCTTTTCTGCCCTTTTGATCTGTTCCCAAGTTCGGGAACAAATTCATTTTTTCTGGCTGTGGAAAAGGGGTGGTTTTCGGGGGTATCTGTTCCCATGACCTGGAACAGACTTTTAAGGGAAGAGACGGTATCTGTTCCCGCTGTTCCAATCTGTTCCCGCTGTTCCGGAACAGTTTGTGAAGTAATCTGTTCCCGTTCCTCTCTCTCTTAGAGAGGAACAGAACAGCATCACGGTCAGCTCGTGGGTTCATAAATCCTCTTCATTCCGCGGGTGCCTTGCACCTTACGAGAGCGCCAGCGGCCTTCGCGTTCGCCGCGCTTCAGGAGGGCGATGAAGTTCTCTTTCCGGCCGCCGCCGAGGCTGTCCTTCGCCCATTCAATAATGTCGGTTTGATTCAAGCCGCGTCCTGGGCCCGCGATGTAGCCGGCCAGGGCCTCGAGGGCTTCGAGGTTGGGGTCCTCGGCCACGGAGAAGCCGCCGGCGCCGGGATTAAAAGTCAGGTAGAGGTGGAATGGCTCGAAACGGGTTTTTCCGGTTGCGAGGACGAAGATCGAGTCCGGGTCCGGTTCGCCGTCGTCCTGAACCTCCTCGAGGCTCCCCCTGCTGCGGGCCCGGTAGAGCTTGAGGACGTGATCGGCCAAGTCGGAGATGGCCGTCGAACCTTTGTATAGGCGCTCGTTCGCCTTCGCGGTGTGATGGATCAGGAAAATGTCGAAGGCGAGCTCGCGGAGCTCTTTGAGCCGGCCCATGACGAGGGCCATGTCCTGCGAGCTGTTTTCGTCGCCGTCGTGGGCGGCGCGGAGGGTGTCGAAAACAATAAGGCTGCCGGCCGGGAGCTGCCTATAAATCACGTTGGCGGAGGTGTCGAGCTTCGGCGGAGGGATGCTCGCGCTTAGGTGCCAAAATAGAACCTCCCGAATGTCGAGCTTCCGGGCCCTGTCGATCAAGAGCGGGAGCGGATTCTCGAAGTCGATGTAGCATACTGGGCGCCGCTTCGTCGTAAGCCCAAGGAAAGGCTCGCCGCGGGAGACCGCGTTCGCCAGGCCGAGGGAAAACCAGGTCTTGCCGAGGCCGCCTGGGCTATGCAGGAGCGTTATTGACCGCGCAGGGACCAGCTTCTCGACGGACCACGCTGTTTCTACCTCGAGGGCCTGGAGCGCGGCCCCGGACATGAGCTGCTCACGGATATTGACGCCGCCGCGGTTGTCCCGCAGCCGATCGTATTCGGCTAAGTCCCCCCGGACCTCCTCGAGGTCGAGCTCGCCGGTCTTGGCCTGGCGCTCAATCTTAGCCAAGATTCGAGCCTCGAGGGACTTCCGCTTCATCTCGCGGACAGCCGCCGCGAAGTTTTCAGGGGTCGGCTTCTGAAGCCCTTTGAAGAGAGCGTTGATGAAATTTGCAGGTTCATCTCCTCCGAGCCGATCGTAAAAGATGGCCAGGGGGATCTCCTCGGGCCGATCGTTTTCCCATATCGCGCTCAAAATCTCAAAGGCCTGGCGATGTCGGCCGGCTGGGAAGTCATTTGCGGAAAGGTCCTCGAGCTCGATCAAGCGCGGCGCCATGATGAGCCAGCCGAGAATTTGGCGGGGAAGCTCTGAGCTCATCGGGACCGGCCTTTCGCCGAAAGCTGAAGCTCGAGCTGTTCACAGAGTCGGCGGCCGTCTATCCTGAGCGTCCGGCGACCGACTCTTACGGCGGGGAGCTCGCCGCGTGCGGCCATGCTGTAGCAAGTCTTGACGTTGATCTGAAGAAAATCGGCTGCCTGAGAGATCGTCAAAAAGCGGCGGCCCTCCGGGTTCATCGTTCGTCCTCGCCAACAAGGTCCGCGACCTGGGCGGGCGTCAGCAGCTCAATCATGGTCGTCATCCTTGCGAAGGTCCGGGAAAATATACTCGGCCGAAATCCCCAGGGCCGTGGCAACCTTATTTTTCAATGCGATCACCGACGGCGAATTTCGGAGGAGATTGTGTTCAAGCCGGGAAATCATGGCCGGAGAGATATCGACGTCCCGCGCAAGTTCGCCCTGACTGATGCCCTTGAGTAGCCGTGTCATTTTTAGCGTGTTCATCGTCTCGCCTCTATATTGTCATCCTTGACAACCTTATTATAACCCCGTAAAATAAGGGCTATGGTTACGCTTTTATCAGCTTATTTAAGTATTTTGATATGACAGAGATATTAAGAATTGCTCGGGTGCGGGAACCATTGGCGCCGGGATTTATCGATAAAGCCCTTGAGGTCTATTCCAATCCCCAGGCCGAAATAACCCATCCTCCGCCCTGTGATTGTCCGGCGTGCCTCTTCAATCAGTATCGAAAATATCCGAGGGGGGCCGGCCACCCCTTCAATAAAGAGACATTTTTTTTAGATTGGCTTTTGTTCGAAATAAAGTTTGCGATGTTAAAAATTACGACGGCGTATGTCGGTGAGAAATGGGAAGAGAAAAGATATTATAACTGGCGCGAACTTTTCCACGTTCGGGGCTCTATAGCAGAAATCATCAAGTTTCTAACAAAATATAAAAACCGATTTCCGACGATTACTAACATCAATCCCGGACGGATTAAACTCTCTCTTTGGCGATTCAGGAAAAGCGGGGTCAGCGCAGTCGTTGAAAAAGAAATCATTTTGAGCGGGCTAAAAGCGCAACCCGCCGATCCTAAGATAAAAAAAACCTGGGGATCGCTCGGGTTCGCTCAGAAGGTCTCCGATTTCATCAAATCGAGGCCGGGAAAAAAGGCAAGTTACAGGGAAATACTTCGTCATTTCTCGAATAAAAGAAAATCCGATATCGAAAATGTTCTTTGGGCGTTACGTGGAAATTATCAAATGCAAAGCATGAAGCAAGGCGCTTCTTTGATTTTGGTCTACACTCCCCCGTCCATCGAACAAGTTAAGGCGCACCAGCAGAGGATCATCCAAGAGATAATCGACAGAGAAAACGCCCTCTTCGGCGACGAAGAGAATTAGCGTACCAATTGCGGCTAGACCCCACGTTCCCCTACTATTCCGATAGACCGTTAAAAGATGTCTCGACTTTGTCTCGACTCTATAACGGAAAAATGCGGAAAATTGAGGAAAACTGCGGAATTCATAAAACGCTGATTTTCAGGGCTTTATAAGGGGAATAAGGGAGCGCGCCCGGAGGGATTTGAACCCCCGACCTATGGATTCGAAGTCCAGCGCTCTATCCAGCTGAGCTACGGGCGCGTGCGGCCATCTATCTTAAACCATCGGGCTTTTCTTGTAAATTCTTCATATTCATTCCAAAATTGCCGATAGGATTCTTTCTTCTCTGATCAAGTCCGGAATTCTAGGGACACGATACCAAATCCAGACATTTGGTTCATGTCCCGGAATTCCGTCTTGCTTTCTATCGGCAATTTTGGGATTCATCATGTTGCTTTTTGAGTGTCAATATATTATAAAATAGCGCGATGCGAATTCTAGGTATTTCTGCTTTTTTCCACGACAGCGCCGTGGCCTTGGTCGAGGACGGCCGCATTCTCTTCGCCGCCCAGGAAGAGCGCTTTTCCAGGAAAAAACACGATTCGGAGTTTCCGGAACATGCTTTAGCCGAGTGCCTGAGATACACCAAGACCTCGGCCAATGAGCTTGACTCTGTCGTTTTCTATGAAAAACCGCTTTTAAAATTCGACCGCCTTTTTTCGACATATATGCAATTCGCGCCCATGGGCATCAAAAGTTTCCTTAAGGCCGTCCCAATCTGGGCCAAAC
>Ga0315289_10013566_pt1 | contig 11395 bp, 7 predicted proteins | sample YL17G11_40_MG_FD_203452 | JGI IMG/M metagenome (GOLD analysis project Ga0315289, IMG submission 203452) | Sediment microbial communities from Yellowstone Lake, YNP, Wyoming, USA - YL17G11_40 | ecosystem: Environmental > Aquatic > Freshwater > Lake > Sediment | place: USA: Wyoming | collected... | reverse complement strand
GTTTTGTCTCTTCCTGGCTCAATCACAGGAGGACGATCATCCTTTCCTCCATAGCCGTGGGTGGAGCTCTTTTAATTGTTTCCATTAGTCCCCACTTGTGGGGGATCCGATTTGGACTCCTCCTATCGGGGATGGCTGCTGGGCTTTACCTCCCTTCTGGGATTGCCATTATCACCGAATTGGTGGACCCCAAGCATTGGGGAAAGGCGATCGCCATTCATGAACTGGCCCCTAATCTGGGTTTTATGGCAGCCCCTCTTATCTCAGAGGTTCTCTTGGGGTGGGTTTCCTGGCGAGGAGTTTTGGTGTTACTCGGGATGGTTTCTATATTTGTAGGCATCCTCTTTATTTTTTTTGGAAGGGGAGGTGCCTTCCCGGGTCAGGCTCCAAATTTCAGAATCCTACGAACTATTTTAGTCGAGCCCTCTTTCTGGATCATGATCGCTCTGTTCACCTTAGCCATCGGCGCAGGCTTTGGGGTTTATACCATGATGCCTCTATATTTAGTTTCAGAACGGGGGATGGGACGCCCTTGGGCCAACACTTTAATTGGACTCTCCCGGATCTCAACTCTGGCAACAGCAATCTTTTCAGGATGGGTTACAGATCGTCTCGGGCCAAAGCAAACCTTGAAAGGGGTCTTTCTCGCCACTGGTTTAATCACAGGCCTTCTTGGTATTGTTCCTGGATCATGGATCATTCTAATCGTCTTTCTTCAACCTATGATTTCTACATCCTTTTTCCCTCCGGGGTTTGCAGCCCTCTCGCGGATAGGTTCTACCAGCATTCAAAAGGTGGCCGTCTCCCTTACGGTCCCTATTGGATTTCTTCTGGGGGGAGGAGCCATTCCAGCTGGGATTGGGCTCATCGGAGAGATAGGGTCCTTCTCCCTCGGGTTCACCATTTTAGGAGGACTCGTTCTCGGAGGTCTCATACTCATCCGATATCTGAAATTTCGCTGATGTTTGACTCCGAACTACCAGCAGTCCTTTAGAAACTTGAATAAAAAGTCTCAATAGTGCGTCTAAATGTTGTAAACGAAGAAGTCTGATACGACAAAGGGCTAACGGAAGTGTTGGATAAGCCCTTATTCATCGTAGAATAGAGGGGAAAGGAAAGGGTTTTTGGAAAGAAGATAGGTTAAGGGAGGTGTAGAAGAATGAAAAGAGTTTTAATAAGCAGTATTGTCTTGTTGGCCATTCTACTTTCCGTTGGGCCAGCTTCAGCCTGGCAGAGGCACCACTCCCACCACTCCCATTTTGGAATGTATATAGGTCCACCAATCATCCGGACTCCTCCCCCTGTTTATTATCGTTACTCTTATCCGCCTTATGATTATTTCTATGACCGTGGTTATAGAGTTTGGGTTCCTGGCTATTGGGATTATGGGTGGACTCCGTATGGTTGGCAAAGGGTGTGGATTCCAGGCCGCTGGGAATGGAGATAGGTGGTACGAACTTGTGAATCTGAAGAGTCCTTTATGGAGTATTCTTAAGCCAGGCGTTCCAATATCCCTGGAAGAATAGACAAATCAACTCTTTCTTGGGCAAGCTTGACTTAGTCACACTTAGACCCGAGATATCCTTAAAAAAATGGACTCAGACAGACCAGCCCTTCTCCAGCAAAGACAAAGCGGAGAGAGAAAGGGCGGGCTCTTCATGTAAACCCGCCCCGAATCTTATTAGAGGGTTACTTACTTCTTAGGAGGGATGATCGCATCCTTGCAGGCCTTGCCAAGACGCATCTTCACCACGCGCTTGGCAGGGATTTTGATCTGCTCGCCTGTTGCCGGGTTAAAACCCATGCGCGCCTTGCGATTAGAAATGACGAGCTTGCCGATGCCTGGAAGGGCGAAGGATCCAACTTTCTTGGTCTCGGCGACTGCTAAGGCTCCTATCTCATCGACGATCATTGCAGCAGTCTTCTTAGAAAGATCAAATTTCTTGGCAAAGTGAGTCACGACTTGGGACTTGGTAAGGGGTTTCTTCTCGGCCATATTTCTTTCCTCCTTTTAGAAATAAATTTTAAAAAAAGCTTTAGAGTAGTGGGAGTATAAAAGAAAAAGGCCATAAAGGTCAAGAAAAAAATTTGAGTCGTGATCACCCCTTTTAATCCTCTTCAAATTGTTTTATCCTTAACAGGTCCATTCGCTTTGTAAGGTTCTTAGATGATCTGCCATTCTATTTGTCATTTTGTGGAGCCCCACGGGCAAGCCCGTGGCCCCAGAGTCAACGCCCCTGTGGGGCGACATCCCCCGTCTAACGTCGGGGCAGGCCGGCCAAAAGTTGAAAGAGTCACCTGCTGCCGGGGTTGAAGGAGGTTATGAACGAAGCACATATTCTGAAGATTGCGCAAGAACTGGGGCTTACTCCCAAACAGGTCCATGCCACTGCTGACCTTTTGAATGAAGGGGCAACTGTTCCCTTTATTGCCCGATACCGGAAGGAAGCCACGGGTTCTCTGGATGAGGTTGCCATCACAGCGATTCGCGACCGGCTCAATCAGCTTATGGAACTGGACAAGCGCCGTGAAGCCATCCTCAAATCTTTAGAGGAACGGGGACAGCTCACAGATGAGTTAAAGGAGAAGATCCTGTCTGCGGAGACCATGGTCGTTCTGGAAGATATCTATCTGCCCTATCGGCCCAAACGCCGGACCCGGGCAACGGTCGCCAAAGAAAAGGGATTGGAACCTCTGGCCCAGCGTCTTTTTTCGCAGGAAGAGATGGATCCGTTGGCCGAGGCAGCTACTTTTGTCGATTCCGAAAAGGGAGTTGATTCCGCAGAAGATGCCCTCGCAGGAGCCCGTGATATCATCGCAGAATGGATCAATGAAGATCAGACGGCCCGGGCCAGGATGCGTGATTTCTATTCATCAAAGGCTCTCTTTAAGTCAAGGGCCATTCCGGAGAAGGAGGCTGAAGGAATCAAGTATAAGGATTACTTTGACTGGGAAGAGCCTGTGAAAACAGCGCCGTCCCACAGGATCCTTGCCATGAGGCGAGGAGAGAAGGAGGATTTTCTCGCTCTGCGGGTCTTACCTCCTGAAGATGAAGCCCTGGAAATCCTCGAGGGTCTTTTTGTTAAGGGGGAAGGGCCAGCGTCGCAGCAGGTCAGAATGTCCGTGCATGATAGCTACAAAAGACTTCTCTCTCCTTCCATGGAAACCGAGGTTCGCTTGGCAACAAAAAAGCGGGCGGATGAGGAGGCGATACGGGTCTTTGTCGAGAACCTCCGTCAACTTCTTCTTGCTCCGCCCCTTGGCCAGAAGAATGTCCTTGCCATCGATCCCGGTTTCCGGACCGGCTGTAAAGTGGTCTGCCTCGACCGCCAAGGGAAGCTGTTACATACCGAAACCATTTATCCTCTACAGTCCGATAAGGGTGCAGCCGATGCAGGCTCAAAGATCCTTGAGATGTGTGAGCGGTTCCACATAGAGGCCATTGCCGTCGGAAACGGCACAGCGGGAAGGGAGACAGAGACTTTCATCCGCGGCCTCGATCTCTCAAAGAGCATTCAGGTGGTGATGGTCAACGAGAGTGGTGCATCGGTTTATTCGGCATCCGAGGTGGCACGTGAGGAGTTTCCTGATCAGGATGTGACCGTGCGAGGAGCCGTATCCATCGGTCGGAGGCTGACGGACCCTCTTGCAGAACTGGTGAAGATCGACCCCAAGTCGATCGGTGTTGGCCAATACCAGCACGATGTGGACCAGGGCGCGTTAAAGAGCAGTCTCGATGATGTGGTGGTGAGCTGTGTTAACCATGTGGGTGTGGAAGTGAATACGGCAAGCAAACAGCTTCTTACCTATGTGTCAGGATTGGGACCCCAACTTGCCAAGGGGATTGTGGAGTACCGGAATGAACATGGTCCGTTTCGGTCGAGAGAGGGACTGAAGCAGGTACCTCGCCTGGGACCCAAAGCCTTTGAGCAGGCCGCGGGTTTTTTGCGCATAAGGGATGGAGAAAATCCACTGGATCGAAGCGCTGTTCATCCTGAGAGCTATGCCATTGTCGATGCCATGGCAAGGGATCTGGGCTATTTGGTACTGGACTTGATGCGCGACGAAAAGCTTCGAAAGAGAATCGATCTGAGACAATACGTTTCGGGAAAGGTGGGCCTTCCTACGCTGAATGATATCTTGTCGGAACTCTCCAAGCCCGGCCGCGATCCCCGTGAGCAGTTCGAAACCTTCCGATTCGCAGAAGGAATTGAAAAGATAGAGGATGTAAAGCCCGGTATGAAACTCCCTGGAATTGTAACCAATATCACGGCGTTTGGTGTCTTTGTTGATATAGGCGTCCATCAGGATGGGCTGGTGCATATCAGCGAAGTTTCCAACCGTTTTGTGAAAAATCCTGCGGAGGTCGTGAGGGTTCATCAAAAGGTATTGGTAACTGTGCTGGATGTGGACCTCGGAAGGAGACGGATTTCCCTTTCCATGAAGAGCAGCCAGCCCCAACCCGATACGGGTTCAAAAAAACAGACCTTTACAAATAACCCATTTGCTTCCGCCTTTGGGAAAAAGAATCAATAGATCATCAAAACTGGGAAGAGAACCATGGACCTTGTGATTAACTTGCCTCTCTGATTTTTCATAAAGAACCCCGCCCCCAATTTATGATACGATTTGGTCAAAGATCGTCATGCGGTTTCTATGCCTTTGAGAGCATTGACATTTGGGCGTGGATGCAGCAGAGGCTATCAATATTTTGGGAGTCACTTAGCAAATGGTGCTTTTTTAGAGAGCCTATTGGATAATAAATGCACAATTTAGTACCATTTTTTGTCCCAAACGAATGTTTATAAACCGAATGTAAAGTTTAAAATATTTTAAATTTCAATATGTTTTAAATTTAGACAAGAATTCAGACTAGAATGGCCCAACTTTTGCTTATTTGCATATTCGGTACTATAAGAATAAAACCCGATAAAGCCAAACCACAAGTAATCGTGGGGCGGAAAGCCACGGATCCTAGATCCCTACGATAGCCGGGTTGCCGAATTAGAAAAAAGGAACCGGATTACCGTGGCTCTAATCGAATAGGTAATCCGGTTTTTAATTTAGAGTGAAAAGTTGGCTGGGTGAAGAGAGATGGTCGTAGTAAAAAAACTTTTAAGAAAGATCATGATATTTGCTGTAATATTTGATATCCTTCTGCTTCTGTGTGAATTCAGAATAATCCAATTCGGTGCTTTTTGCCTTGGAATGAAAACCTCTCAAATAGTTTATGAACGGACAGTTCAGGTAAGTCGAAAGTAATTGGACGGTAGTAACGCATAGGAATCAGATATCCGACATAATCGTATTTTCTACAGTTGAACTTAAAGAACCGGATTGCTTTGTTTAAATGAAGTAGGTAATCCGGTTCTTATTTTTAAAAATGTGATTGATTGTGAAGGAATCTTTCTTTCAAATGATAAAGGCCCAGCTATTAAGCCGGGCCTTTTCAAATTGGCTCCCCAAAGGTACCGAAGCTGGGCACTGGGAAGTGTCTGTCTCTCTTTAGGAAGAACGGTTTAAAATCCAGGTTTCACCTGCAAATGTTTGCTTCAATAGCGTATGCGGTTGAAGATTAGCAGTTGGAGGAATAAATAGCGCTGCTGGTCACGGGGGGAAGCGGGTAGTCCGCCGAGCCCTTATGAACGAACTTATTAGAGGTTTGGGTCAGCTATACCTAGATATCATAAGTGAATCTTTATTGTGCAGAAATATTTCCTCCATGTCGAAGAAATGATCGCACTCTCTTTTGAGATCTGGGCTCAAACCATCTTTGAGAAACCAAAGGCAGACCTGCTTACCACAATGCTTTAACTCTTGAACCAACGGAACGTAGTCTTCGTCTCCCGCAACCAAAATAGCGATGTCAAAATTGTTATTGTAAGCATGACTTAGCATGTCAGTAGCCAAAGTGATGTCCACCCTCTTTGTTCTATCGTTTGGTTTCTTTTTAAATACCTTTGGGTCGGTTACACCAAGACTTTTAAGAGCATCAAACACTTCCGTAAGCTTTTCGGCATCGCCTTTCAAACTCGTATAATAGAATATGCGTAGGATTGGGCATGCTGACCGGGTTGTAAGACTTAAAAATGAGGACCAAACATATATATCTCTCTCATAGCGTATATGGTCCTCCCATTGGTCAATATTCTTCCTTTTAAGGAAGGACTTGAATCTAATGGAGAGATTCTCGCCATCAACGAAAATCATTACTCGTGCGTTATCTTGATATGATGCTGGAAAAACTTTTGGCATTTCCACCTCTAAGATTAATTTTTATGCTTCTATATTTACAAAGAAATTAAGCCACTACACGCTTTCTTCAACCCCAAAAGGGTCGGATTTTACGGTATTCTTCCCAGAAAAGATCGTTTTAAACAACGAGATAATTCAAGAATGCATTATTGGCTCGGTTTAAGCATATCCCCATTGACACCTTTTTATTGTAGTATACGCCCTTTTCTAAAATTAGGGAATAGAAAGTTTCAACGAAGGAAGTAGCAAAGGGAGGGCTGTCCCCGTTTAGGTAACACGGGGGCCTAAAAATACACAAATTGTGAAACGCAGGGTTTTAGCTGCCATATGCCGTCTATTTTTACGTTTACTTGATAACTTCACCTACATATCTTGACTCAGAGATATTCCCAAGAGCAAAGATTTCCGATTGAATTATGCAAAAAAGGGATAGGCCGCACCAGATCCAAGATAGGGTATGTCCCACCTTACGTGGCTGGCTCCCACGCGGATTTTCCCAACTGTCAAGAAAAACCTAACCGCCTCGTAATTTTGTATATTCTACGATAAAACCACCCAATGAAAGGGTACAACTTCGTGAAGTATCTTAAACGTATGTCAAATTGATGACCGTGAACATGAATTTTTACATCCTTTACTTCTCCCGTATTTTCAAGCATGGTATAGACTATACCGTTGCCTGTTATTTCAAAGTTAGGAAAACGATTAAAATACTCCTTATGTTTCCTTATTTCATAGTCATGGTTTCCTAAAATGTATATTATCCTGGTACCGTTGGCCCCCAAAATTCGCAGCTTTTCAAATATACTTTTATACTTTAAAACGACTTCTTCGAACTCCGCTCGCCATAAGTCAATAAAATCGCCGCCTATGATAAGATAATCGACCTTTTGACTCGTATAATCATCGAGAACTCGTTCGAAAAGTTTCCTATTAGGATCGAACCTATGCCATCCTAAATGGACATCACCAAAGATAACGACACGGGTATGGTGATCGACAACCACCTCCTTCATATTACGCGTATCGTTGAGAACCCGAGACATATACGCTTCGGTTAAGCGGAACGAGAACTTGCCCCACGACCAACCCTTTCTTTGCAGAACCTTCAGATATCGGTCTCTACGTGAAGGGTTCCTGACCGCCGCAAACCTCTTCGCGTTCTTTTTGACTCCCGCTTCAGATAGTTCTTGCGATACTACCTTTATTATGCAGCGATACGTGCGCCTCGGGTGAGCGAAATACCTCAGCATTTCTGTATCCTGTAAGATGTATCAGCTTAATCATCGCCTTAAATCGTTCTTGCCCCTCTGAATTACGGGTTCAAATCTACGCTTTTTTGGAGACTTCGTCAATCAATTAGTACAGGAAGGAATGAACAAGAAGGTCAACAGTCTGTGGATGAAGAAGACATTTCCGTATTTGATCACCAAGGTTCTTTTGACTTTAAAAAGAGATTATTATGTATCAAAGATTATTAATGTAACCTATTGAAATTATTTGAATTACCGACGCCTGGCACCAAATCTTCAGAGTGAACCTGAAAAACAGTGGAATTCTGCTCGGGCATGTTCCGACACATAGCTCACGAGAAAAAGTGCATTTTGCAAGGGCAGACCGCACCCGTCATGTTTACATCTGTGGGGCGACGGGCACAGGCAAGTCAACACTTCTTTACAATATGCTCAGGCAGGATATCGATAACAATGAGGGGGTCATTCTTATAGATCCCCATGGAGGATGCACAGACGCCATCATCAGAGAGCTTAACCAAGCCAAGAACACAGTCCTGGTCCAAGCCTATTCCTTTACATCCGCTCCCATAGCCAAAGCCTTGCTGAACGCCCACAAGAGAGGCGTTAAGGTTGAAGTCATTCTGAGTACAGCTGTGAACGTTACAACAGCACGGGGAGATTATTCCCGGCAGCGAAGGGGGAATGCCTTTCTCCGTCTCGGCGCATTTGGCAAACCATATACCCTCTGACGAAGAATAGGCGAATGCATGAAAGGAAATGTCGACTCTACATTTCAACCGATCCTTTTTCGGGTTTTCCGCACACTCACCTCAGATTCAGGTCCCACTCCCAAAATCTGTCACACTTTTGAACAAAATGCCATTGTTGGAATGTGTTTTCCTATTTTAAGCCCTCGTTGACAACCTTGACAGAATAAAGAAGACCTTTTGTAAATTAAATAGTTACAAACCAAAAATCTTCCAACTTTTTCTCTGGCACATATCTTGCTGCCTATCAAAAACAAGCATATCACGAAAAAATGTATAAAACTAAAGCAAAGCGAGATAAAGGACCCCATGGAAAAAACCAAAGACGAGGTCTTAACTACAGACGAAGCGATTCAATACCTAAAGATCTCAAGGCCCACTTATTTTAAGTGCATTCGCGAAGGCAGGATTAACGCAATCAAAGTCGGCAGCGGCTGGAGAGTCCTTGAGTCAGAGCTAAACAGATTCTTAAAGAGTGGAAAGGGGAGATCAAAGGGGACGCCTCAACCGCCTTGAATCACCCCCTTGATACAGGACACGCACCGGAACGGATGGTGATTACTTATAACGTTTTAATTTATTCTGTCCGGGTTAAAAAGGAGAGTTGAATATGAAATGCTACGCAAAAACCATCGCTGAGATCAGGGACATGTATGATAACCGACAAATAGAACTTGATCCCCCCTATCAGAGGAAACCAGCATGGAAAACAAAACAAAGGAGACTTTTGCTCTCTTCGCTGTTCAACGGAATTCCCATACCAGCATTAATATTTCATAAGCATTTCATCTCTAAGAAAATGAAAGATGTATACGATGTTCTGGACGGTAAGCAGCGCCTTGAAACCATCCTTCATTTTATTGGGAAAAAAGAGCTCAAAGATGAAGATGAGTTGTGGGTTGACTTTAAGAATCCAAGAACGGACAAAGATGACTATCTCTATTTTGACGATCTACGCCTGAAAAAAGTCAACAAAGAATACGAAAACATTCTCGAAAAATTCTTGCAGTACCCCATACCTATTATCGAATACGAAGGCGATTTATCAGACATATTTGGACGAAACGTTGCATCAAAAGAGGTTTTTGTCCGAATCAACTCGACCGGGTCACCCCTTATGAAAAACGAAATCAGACATGCTTTGTGGTCAGGACTGTTCTTTGAACTTGGCACCCAGTTAGAGAAAAAGTATAAAAATCTCTTCCTAAAATGCAAAGTCATCTCCAAAACAGATTTGGACAGGTATTTGTTCCATGAGTTCATTCTTGAACTATGCACGGCATGTTTCGAAGGTAATTATACCGATAGAAGAAAGAAGCTTGACGAACTATTGGCACAGCACAAGTGGACCAAGAAGGAGATTAAGAAAGTCCAAAAGAGATTCAATAAAGTGATTACCTGGATCAAGGAAATCTTTCCAGATGAATTCATCAAGTTCACAAGGTTTAAGAATAAATCGGATTTCTATTCTCTATTTCTTGTCTTACTCAAATTAGAACAAAAGGGCTATGTAACCAATGACAAAAAGACCAACAAGATAGCAGGCCGATTTCTACTAACGTTTTCAAAACAAACACAACAAATAGACAGCAAATATTCTGAAAAGGTGATCACAGATATCAAGTTGTCAGAACACGAAAAGAAATTAGCTCCCTATATTAATTCAACCAGGCAAGCTACAGACAGCAAGAGGCACAGGGAAATTCGGGATTCTTATTTAATGTCAGTGCTCAAGGATGGCTTTTTCCTTAAAGCTAAAGACTCAAGGAGGAGTTTTGATAAGAATGTTCGAGACATCCTATGGATCGAGCTTATGGAGAAAACCGATAGACCAAAATGTCCAAACCCAACCAGAAACAGGAAATGCAAGAAATACCTGACCTACGATGACGCTCAAGTAGATCATAAGAGGCCCTGGAGCAAGGGCGGTTCCAGTAAAAAAATCGAAAACGCCCAATTATTGTGCTCAAACTGCAATAGCAGCAAAGGAGATAAATGAACAGGCCAGGACATGAATTATAGTCAAAATAGCGCCATTAGTGCATTGGCTAATAATGTTCCACTGGATGCAGACATAAACTGCATCCTCATAAAACCTGTAGGGCTAAAACGGAAAAGGTCGGAGGCTGAATAGTGGGAGATAAGATAATTCTAAAAGAAATATTAGAAACTCCCAGACTTCTTTCTGAAGAACAGAAGAAGGCTGTCTTATCGGAGAGCAGATATCTCAGAATAGTCGCTGGTGCAGGAACAGGCAAAACCGAGACACTTACACGCCGTATCGCTTATCTCCTTCTATACAAAGAAGAAGAACCTTCCTCCATTGCGGCCTTCACTTTCACAGAACGGGCTGCGCAAGGCATGAAGAGCCGCATTTATGAGAGGGTACGCCAGCTTAAAGGCGAGGAAGCCTGCGCAAAGCTCGGGGAAATGTATGTGGGCACAATACATGGATACTGCCTCCAGATCCTTGAAGATAAGTTTGGCTATGGCGATCATGATCCAGTGGACGAAAATCAAGAGATGGCCTTCATTCTTCGAGAGGGGTGGGGAATAGGGTTAGGCAAGAATGGAGGGTACTCCAGGAACTGCGCGGAATTTCTAAGGAGTGTGGACGTTATTTATAATGAGTTCCTCAATCAGGAGCAGCTTAGCCAAAAAGCACCCGATTTTTTTAAACAATTCTCGAAATATGAAGAACTCCTCCAAAGACACAGGCTTATTACTTTCGGTCGAATGATTTCTCTTGCAGTACAGAAACTGGAAGTAAATCCCGGCATTTTGTCAAATATTAAGCATTTGATAGTGGATGAATACCAAGACATTAACAGGGCGCAAGACATACTCATTCAGCTAATCGGACGAAATGCCAGTACCTTCATAGTGGGTGACCCGAGACAAAGCATCTACCAATGGCGTGGCTCTGATGAAAGATGTTTCGAGGAGTTTTTAAAAAATTTCCCCAAATGCGAAAAGGTCGGCATCAAGGAAAACTGGAGGAGTGTGCCAGTCATCGTTAAAGCGGCCAATGTATTCGCTGAAACCTTTGAAAGAGCCAAATACGAACCGCTTGTGCCAACTCGTAAAGAGACCGGCTCCGTTTATGTAACAGATTTCGATAGGCCTGACGATGAGGCT
>Ga0315289_10013565_pt1 | contig 11395 bp, 9 predicted proteins | sample YL17G11_40_MG_FD_203452 | JGI IMG/M metagenome (GOLD analysis project Ga0315289, IMG submission 203452) | Sediment microbial communities from Yellowstone Lake, YNP, Wyoming, USA - YL17G11_40 | ecosystem: Environmental > Aquatic > Freshwater > Lake > Sediment | place: USA: Wyoming | collected... | reverse complement strand
AAGATTGCCTTGTACCCCTGGTTGAAGAGGTCGGTGAGCTTGATCTCCTTGCCGATACGGGTATTGTTTTTAATCTCTGCGCCGAGCTGCCTTACCAGGTCAATCTCCATCTCGAGGATATTCCGGGGCAGGCGGTAGTCAGGAATCCCCACTGCGAGCATCCCGCCGGCAACAGGCAGGGATTCAAAGATAGTAACCGGATACCCCTTGAGGGCAAGGTCATGAGCACAGGCGAGCCCTGCGGGCCCGGCACCCACGATCGCCACTTTATCACTTTTATGCTCGCCGCTCACCTTTTCTTTTGGCTTGGGCTTCGAGAGGAGCTTCATCTCATAGTCTGCGACATACCGTTTCAGGTCCCTGATGCAGAGGGGCTTGTCCACGATGCCCCGGTTGCACGCCTCTTCACAGGGGTGCGGGCAGATCCTGCCGATGGTGAGAGGGAAGAGGAGCTTTTCCCTAATGAGGTCGAGGGATTCTTCCGCCTTTCCGTCTGCAATCAGGCCGATGTAGCCCCTGATATCCAGATTGACCGGGCAGGTTTCCTGGCAAATAGGCCGTTCCTTGATGATGTGGTAACAGAGGGTGCTGAAGTAATCGACGGCTGTCCGTAAATTCAGGTCCTGGTTGTAGTCATCGGACATGCTCATGGGGCAGACCTTGATGCAGTCCTTGCAGTCATTGCATTTCTCGGGGATGATGCGGAGCGGCCTCTTCGTTGCCTTGATTTTGAACCCGCCCCCGTTCTGCTCAATCCTTTCAATGTCCACATTGGTGAGGATGTGGATGTTGGGGTTGGACCGCACTTTTTCTAATTCAGGGGAGAGGAAAGGCATACCTCCGTTTGAGGGGTTGTCAGCAATGATCCGGTCGAGCTTCAGGTCAGGACGTGACTCGAGGAGGTAGACCTGGTTTCCCTGCTCTGCCAACTCGATTGCCTTACGTATGCCGCTTATGCTTCCTCCCACGATGAGGAATCGCTTAGTTTCCACCGTTGACCTCTTTACTCACCAGACCGTAGATGGGGGATGACCCCCTGATCTCTTTTGATTCGAGAAATCCTTTTCTCCTCAGCGCCTGCACCTGGCGGAGCACCTGGGAAGAAGGCAGGCTCAGGTTCTGTGCCATCTCCCTGACCGAGTAGTTTCCACCTTCCAGGAGAAGAAGAATTTCCTGATTGGTTATCTCCTCAAGGGCGAGCATGTCAAAGACCCTTCCGATCTCATGCCCGGTGAAGACTTCGCCGTATACATTCCCGTCCTTCGAAATCTCTGTATGCTTGCCGAGGATCCACCTCATCTTTTCGCCTTCGGCTGCCCGCTTTGCTGCCTCCAGCTTGAAGAGCAGCTTCTCTGCATCAATCCCTTCGTCCTGTCCGAGGGGTCCAAGCTCCCTGATGAGAGAGGTGAATTTCGTCACGATCTCGGCAAACCTCAACCCTTCCCCTGCTGATACCCACTCGAGGGCAAGCCTCTTCGGATTGACCCCGGCACCCTTCAGGATCTTCCAGGTCATGTTCACCATATTTACCGCTTCGTAATTACCAGACTGGTAATGACAGTCCCCGGGGTGTCAGCCACTCACCAGGAGGCCGTCCATCCCCCGGGAGAATGCGTCCAGCACAAAGGCGGCATCCACCCTCCCTGAGCACATTACCCTGATCACCCGCAAGTTCGGGGGATACTGGAAGCGGGATACGCCGGCCAAGTCTGCACCGGCGTAACTGCACCAGTTGCAGAGGAAGCCGAGTATCTTCGGCTCAAAATCGGGATTGACCTTGTTCTCCATCGCTCCTTCTTCTTTAACCCCTCAAAGGGCGTAATCCGCCGCTGGCGGACGGCCCTACATAAAACCGTAGGCCGTCAGGCCGGAGGCCGCTCTTGCGGTAGATAAAACCGAAGGCCCGCCTTGCGGGTAGGTCTTTTTATTCATCACATCTCATTCCGCATTCCGAATTCCGCAATCCGCATTCGGATCATCCTCCTGCGATCGCTGCGATCTGAGCAGAGATCTGGTCGTAGGTGTACCTTCCCATGCTGATCGCCTGCTTCGGGCACCGGGCTGCACACACCCCGCACCCCTTGCAGGAGGCGGTGATGGTCTCTGCCCGCTCTCCTTTTTCTGTCTGTACCACCCGGATCGCCTTATACGGGCAGTTGTATTCACAGATTCCGCACCCGAAACAGAGTTCCTGATCCACCGAAGAGATGATGGGCTCGACCTCAACCTCCCCCCGTGAAAGAGGAATGGCTGCCCGGGCTGCTGCTGCCTGTGCCTGGACAATGGACTCCTCAAGTGGCTTCGGAGAGTGAGCCAGCCCGCAGAGAAAAATGCCGTCAGTAGCAAAGTCTACAGGCCTGAGCTTTACGTGAGCCTCCAGGAAGAATTTGTCATCTGTCAACGACACCTTGAGCAGCTTGCCCAGCTCTTCATTCCCCTGCGTGACTATTGCCGGGCTTAAGACCAGGAGGTCGCTCTTGATGAGCACGTCCTCTTTCAGGATCGGATCAAACACCTTGATCTCAAGAGTTTCGCCTTCCTTCACTTCGGGCTTTCCTTCCAGGTCATAGCGGATGAAGATGATACCCACATCGCGCGCCTTGTTGTAAGCGTCCTCTTTAAATCCATAGGTCCGGATATCCCGGTACAGGATATAGACATTACAATCCGGATTGAGCTCCTTTATCTTTAGGGCATTTTTGATCGCCTTGCTGCAGCAGAGCTTGCTGCAGTAGGGCCGCTTTTCAGGCTCCCGTGAGCCCACGCACTGGATCATCACGATGTCTTTCAGCCCGCATATCTGCGCTGGATCCGTGCCCAGCCTTTCTTCCAGCTCCTGCTGGGTGATTACCTTCGGGCTCTTCCCGTAGAGGTATTCATCTGGCTTGTTCTCCTGTGCGCCGGTAGCCACCACGATGATGCCGTGCTCGATCTCCATCAATTGATCCGATCCGTTTTTCTGAACGACCTGGGTCCTGAAATTACCGATATACCCGCTTACTCCTGTTACCTCGGTAGAGGTCAGGACGGTGATCCTCGGGTCTTTCTGAATCTTTTCAATGGTATCGCTCAGGAATTTCTGGGGGTCATTCCCGTCTAACGTGAAATAGAGCTTCCGGAGATTCCCTCCCAGCTCCTTTTCCTTTTCAACCAGGGAACATTCATACCCCTGCCGTGCGATCTCCAGGGCAGCAGTCATGCCTGCAAGCCCGCCGCCGATCACCAGGCCCCTCGGATTTACCTGGACCCGCTGTTCAGGGAGGGCGCTTAAGAGGCGTGCCTTGGAGACTGCACTCCTGATCAGGTCTTTTGCCTTTTTTGTTGCCCGTTCCTTTTCATGCATGTGGACCCAGGAGTTCTGGTCCCGGATGTTTGCCATCTCAAAGAGGCACCGGTTTAAGCCCGCCTCACGGATCGTCTCCTGGAACAGGGGCTCATGGGTCCTCGGCGTGCAGGCAGCCACGATAACCCGGTTCAGCTTATGCTCCTTGATGAGCTCCTTGATCCTCACCTGTGAATCCTGGGAGCAGCTGTACATGTTTTCTTCTGCATAGGCCACGTTGGGGAGAGTCCTGACATACTCAGCCACCTCAGGCACATCCACCACGCCGGCGATGTTGGTCCCGCAGTGACAGACAAAGACGCCGATGCGTGGCTCTTCTCCAGAGACATCGATCTCAGGAGGGAACACCCTTTCCTTTACCCTCGTTCCCCGGCTTGCCGAGAGAAGTCCTGATGAGAGGGCTACTGCGCCGCTCGCCTGCATGACGCTTTCCGGGATGTCCTTGGGCGACTGGTAGGCGCCTGCCACGTAGATCCCTTCCCGGCTCGTCTTTAAGGGGGCGAACTCGTTCGTCTCGCAGAAGCCGTAGGGATTGAGGTGGATCTTGAGAGAGTCAGCAAGCTCCTGGTAGCCGCGGCAGGGTTCCATGCCCACGGAGAGGACTACCATGTCAAACTCTTTTTCCTCTTTCACCCCGCTCTCATTCACGTAGCGGACGATCAGGTTCTCTGTCTCGGGTATTCTCTTGATCTTTGTCGCCTTGGAACGGACGAAGTTGATCTTGAACTCCTTCTTCCCCCTCTCGTAGAACTGCTCAAAGCCCTTGCCCATGGTCCGCATATCCATGAAGAAGATGGTGATCTGGAGGCTGGGGTCATGCTCCTTGATGACAATCGACTCCTTGATGGCGTAGGTGCAGCAAACCGTGGAGCAGTAGGGGTTGCCCGCCTGCACATCCCGTGATCCCACGCACTGGATGAAGGCGACGCGCTTGGGGTGTTTGCCGTCGGACGGCCTCATCACTTCTCCCAGGAAGGGGCCGGAGGCACACATGATCCTCTCGAACTGGATGCTCGTGACCACGTTGGGATAGCGGCCGTAGCCGTACTCAGCCTTTTGCCTTGCATCAAACTCCTCGAATCCGGGCGCGAGGATGATCGAGCCGACCTCCAGGTTGAGGATCTCGTCCTTGTCCTTGAAGTTGATCGCGTCAGTGCCGCAGACCTCTTCGCACTGCCTGCACTCGTTCTTGCTTAAGTAGAGACAGCTTTTTTCATCGATCCCGAAATAGGCCGGGACAGCCTGGGGGTAGAGCATGTGGATGCACTTCACGTTTTTCAGGTTTTCGTTGTAGCTGTCCTTGATCTCGATGGGGCAGTAGTTGATACAGATACCGCAGGCATTACACTTCTCCCGGTCCACATACCGGGCTTTCCTCTTCACCTGGCAGCGAAAGTTGCCCGGGACGCCTTCGATCCCCTTCACCTCTGCATTGGTGATGATTTCGATGTTACGGTGCCTGCCGCATTCCACCAGCTTGGGTGAGAGGATGCAGAGCGAGCAGTCAAGGGTGGGGAAGGTCTTGTCCAGTTGTGCCATGGCCCCGCCGATAGCAGGTGATGCCTCAACTAAGTAAACGTAGTAACCGAGTTCAGCTAAGTCAAGGGAGGCCTGCACGCCGGCTACCCCGCCGCCCACTACCATGACGGTACCGATCTGTTCCTTCTGTTTTATGAGATCACTACTGCTCATATGGTCAGATCTTCTCCACTGTCTCTTTTAACATTTCCCTGGGGGTTACCTTACTTTCTTCTTTCCTCTTTTCAACCGCGGAAGAAACCATCTTGTCACGGACGGTCTGGATGAAACTTTCTATGGACTGGAGGGTCTTGGGGAAGGAGGGATCTACATACCCTTCTTTCACCGCCATCTCCCGGAGAATCTCCATGGCCTCGCTGAACCGTACATCCTGGGGACAGATGAAGGAGCAGGTGTTGCAGAGCGAGCAGAACCAGATGAAGTCAGAGGAGAGTACCCTTTCCTTCATGCCGAGCATGATCATCCTGATGATCTTCCTCGGGTCGTACCGGTCATCGACCTCAGCCACCGGGCACCCGCCTGTGCATACCCCGCAGGCAAAGCAGGATTTGATATGTTCTCCCCCGGGCTTCTCCGCCACTTCGTACTTGAAGCCGGGATTCAGTTCATTTAAGAATTTTGGTAGCGCCATCCTCCCACCTCACTTCATATGATCTTTTTTATCTTTACAGCACACGCCTTATACTCGGGAATCTTGGAGATCGGGTCGAGTGCCGGATTGGTCAATGTGTTCGCCGCACTCTCAGCAAAGTGAAAGGGGATGAAGACAATCCCCGGCCTGATCTTCTTGCTGATCCTGGTCTTTGTCTCAATGCTGCCCCGCCGGGATTCTACCCCTACCATCTCGCCATCCCCGATGCCGAGCTTTTTTGCATCCCGGGGATTGATCTCTATGTACCCCTCAGGTACCTCGCTCTCCAGGTTAGGCGACCTGCGGGACATGCTTCCTGTATGGTACTGGAAGATCACCCTGCCGGTCGTGAGGGTAAAGGGGTATTCCTGGTCAGCTTCCTCTGCCGGTTTCTTGTACGGCGCCGGCTTAAATAGGCCCTTCCCCCGGGTGAACTGTTCCTTGTGGAGAATGGGTATTCCAGGATGCTCGACATTCGGGCAGGGCCACTGGAGCCCTGATGGTGTATTCAGCCGTTCGTAGGTCATCCCTGCATAGCTCGGCGTTACCTTCCTGATCTCCTCAAAGACTTCTTCAGCGTTCTTGAAGGGGAAGAGGTTTCCTGCCCCCATCTTCTCCGCCAGCTTGCAGATAATCTCGCTGTCTTCTTTTGCTTCTCCGGGCGGTTCCACCGCCTTCCTCACCCGCTGCACCCTCCGCTCGGTATTGGAGAAGGTGCCCTCCTTCTCCGCAAAGCAGGCAGAGGGGAGGACAACATGAGCGAGCCTCGCTGTCTCGGTGAGGAAGATGTCCTGGACAATGAGCAGGTCGAGCCGCTTTAAGCTGTGCTCGACGTGCTTCAGGTCAGGGTCAGAGACCATGGGGTTTTCCCCCATGATGTACATGGCTTTTACCTTCTTCTGGGCTGCAGCCTCCATCATCTCCATGACGGTAAGCCCCGGCTTGGAGGGGAGTTCTTTCACACCCCAGGCTGAGGCGGCTTTCTGTCGTGCTTCATCGTTGGCAACCTGCTGATAGGCGGGGAGCACATTGGGGAGAGCACCCATGTCGCAGGCACCCTGGACATTGTTCTGTCCCCGGAGCGGATTCACGCCGGTGCCCGGCCTTCCGATATTCCCTGTGAGCATGGCCAGATGTGCGGTTGCCATCACATTCTCTGTACCGCTCGTATGCTGGGTAATCCCCATGCAGTAGACGATGGCTGCGCTCTCAGCCTTGGCATAAAGCCTCACTGCCTCCCTGATCTGTTCTTCAGGCACGCCGGTTACCTCAGCCACTTCGTCAAGGGAGATCGTGTCCAGCAGCGCCTTGAGTTCCGCGAACCCTTCTGTCCGTTGCTCGATGAACTCCTTGTTCTCAAGCCCTTCTTCGAGGATCACCTTTGCCATCCCGTTGAGCAGGGCGAGGTTTGTCCCCGGTTTCAGCGGGAGGTAGAGGTCAGCTATTGAGACCAGTTGAATAGCCCTGGGGTCGCACACAATGAGCTTTGCCCCCTTCTCCTTTGCCCTGACCATCCTGCGGGCGATGAGGGGATGCTGGGAAGTGGTATCCGATCCAATCACCAGGATGCACTTCGCCTCTTCCAGGTCGCTGATTGAATTGGTCATTGCCCCGCTGCCAAAAGTTGCGGCCAGACCGGCCACGGTTGAGGAGTGTCAGAGACGGGCGCAGTGGTCCACATTGTTCGTTCCGATGACTGCCCGGGCAAATTTCTGTAACAGGTAGTTCTCTTCATTGGTGCACCGCGCCGAAGAAAGGAAGGCGATCGCGTCAGGCCCGGACTGCTCCTTGAGGGCAATGAGCTTTCCGGCAATCAGAGAGAGCGCTTCATCCCAGGACGTCTCTTTGAACTCATCCCCCTCCCTGATCAGGGGCTTCGTAAGCCTGTCCGGATGATCGATGAACTGGTGGGCATTCCACCCCTTGATGCAGAGCTTTCCCTCATTGACCGGGTGCCTCTGCCAGGGCTCGCACCCTGCGACTTTCCCGTCCTTGACCACGAGCAGCATCCCGCAGCCGCAGCCGCAATAGGGGCAGACCGTTGGGATAAAGCTAAGCAAGGTCAACCCCTCCTTTGGTTAATTCCTCCTCGGTGATCATACCGAGCGGTGGAATCTCATCCTCACGAACGCCCGACTCATAGTGAAAGAGGGCGGAGAGATCGTGGTAGAGGGCATGGTAGAGCAGGGAGATGGGGATCTCAGCCGGGCAGGCTGCCTCGCACTGCCCGCAGTTCAGACAGCTGTCAGCGATATGGAACAGCCTGATCAAGTGGAACATCTTATCCGGCGGTATCTCTCCACCTTTGACCATGAACCGGTTAGGACCGAGGTAACAGTCCTTGCAGTAACAGACAGGGCAGGCATCCTTGCAGCCATAGCACTTGATGCACTTGTCAAACTGCCTGAACCAGTAATTCAGCCTCTGTTCAGGGCTCATCTTCCTGAGCTTTTCAAACGCCTCTTTCTGCCGCTCTAAAGCCTTCTCCCGTTTCGCAGTTTTCGGTGCCCCCTTCTCAAAGTCTATGCCGGCAAGTTTCGCCAGCTTCTCACCCTTTTCCGTACAGGCGAACACCTGCGTTGCCTGAGCTTCTATCTTGAGACTCAGGTCAGCCATAAACGGTACCGGGTATTCACACCGCTGGCAGTTTGGCGAAATGTTCTCATCACTCATCCCAACTTTTTTACCGCCTGCCTCCATTCCTTCAGCAGTGATCCTGAACTCCTCCTTCTGGTTTCCTGCCTTGCTGCTCTTCACGGTGCCATAGCATTCAATGCCGATCAGGAACAGGTCTTCCCGTTTGAACTGGTTTCTCTTGATGAGCTCGATGGCCCCGCGGGCGTCACAGGAACGGACCACCAGGCCGATCTTTTTCCCTTCTTCTCCATAGTCCCGGAGCAACCGGGAAAGGCTGTAGGGATAGTATGAGGCGGTGGAGATTTTCTCCGCCTCTTCAGGTTTCGTGATGAAGCAGGGGACAAGGTCAGCCCTGTCCAGGCCCTCGGTATAGGCCAGGACTCCTTCTACCATAGTGTTCTTGAGTAAGGTGGCTACGAGGGTGTTGATTACCCCGCCTCCGTAATTCTTCTCAGACATCAGACTCTGTCCTTCCTAAATGCAAACAACGAATTCAGAATACAGAATACAGAATTCAGAAGATAACTATCATTCTTCTGGATTCTGACTCCTGACTCCTGGATTCGGTTTTTCATTCCGCATTCCGCACTCCGCATTCAACGCTTCCTTAATGGGTTTGGCCCGAGTTTTTTGATTTCCTCGGTAAAGTTCTGTATGGTCTCAGCAAACTTTGGCCCTTCTGAGGCTGATATCCATTCAAGGTGGAGCCTCTCCGGCTCGATCCCGACGTGCTCGAGGAGCTTTTTCGCCAGGAGCATCCTCCTCCGGGCATAGTAGTTCCCCTTCATATAATGGCACTCTCCCGGATGGCAGCCGCCTACGAGGACGCCGTCCAGGCCTCCGGTCAGGGCCTTTAATATATAGATGGGGCTGACCCGGGCTGAGCACATCACCCTCACCACCCGGACATTGGGTGGATACTGGAGCCTGCTCACCCCGGCAAGATCAGCGCCGGCGTAACTGCACCAGTTGCAGAGAAAGCCGATAATCCGGGGCTCAAAGCCATCTGCTTTAGGGGTTAGGGGTTCGGGGTTCGGGGTTAGCAAATCTGGTTTGCTATTCAGCTTTAAGCTTTTTTCAGTATTACTCATTTTCTTCCCTAATCCCTAATTCCCAGTCCCTAATCCCTGTATTTCTTCAATCAGTGCATCCACCTCAGCGAGGATCTGGAGGTCCTGGAAGTTCTGGACAAAGCAGGCTGCAGAAGGACAGCAGGCAGCGCAATTGCCGCATCCCTTGCAGAGCACCTCGTTGACCTGCGCCACATGTTCCTTTTCATCAAAGCTGATCGCCTCATAGGGGCAGACCCGGACACAGAGCATGCATCCGGAGCACCTCTCCCTGTCAATGGAGGCAACGACCCCCTCGCTCAGCAGGGTATCTTTTACCAGGACCGTGGTGGCACGCGAGGCAGCAGCCTGTGCCTGGGCAATGGACTCATCGATGAACTTGGGAAAGTGGGCAAGCCCGCACATGAATACCCCCTCGGTAGCAAAATCCACCGGCCTGAGCTTCATGTGCGCCTCGAGGAAGAAGCCGTCCTGGGTCAACGGCACCTTGAAGAACTGAGAAAGCTCCTTATTCTCTTTTGGGGCACACGTGGCAGCAGCGAGCGCCAGGATATCAGTGTCGATGACCAGATGCTCCTTTACGATCGGGTCATAGACGCTCACCATGAGAGAAGACTTTGTTCCCTCTTTTACCGCTTCCACCTTCGGCTTGTTATCCAGGTCATAGCGGATGAAGATGATCCCGAGGTCCCGTGCCTTCTGGTAGAGATCCTCTTTGAACCCGTAGGTGCGGATGTCGCGGTAGAGGATGAAGATATTGATCTCAGGGTTCGTCTTCTTGAGCTCCAGGGCGAGCTTGATGGACTGGGTGCAGCAGACCCGGCTGCAGTACGGCCGTTTCTCCTCCCGTGAGCCCACGCACTGGATGAATACCGCATTCTTCGCCTTCTTCAGGCGGGCACTCTTCTTCGCTATCTCACCTTCCAGCTCCAGCAGGGTTGTCACCCTGCGGTCCTTCTGGTAGAGGTATTCTTCAGGCTTATATTCAAAGGCACCGGTGGCGATGATCGCCACGCCGTGCTCTATCTGGACAAGTTTGCCTTTGGCCGCAATCTCGGTCTTGAAGTTTCCCACATAGCCTGAAACCTTCGTGATGGCTGCTTCGGTATACACCGTGATCATGGGGTTATGGGAAACCTTTTCCATGAGGGAGGAGAGGTAGACAGGTATCTCCTCGCCGTTTAAACCGTAGTGGAGCCTCCGGGCAAGTCCCCCCAGTTCCTTTTCCTTTTCGATGAGATGGACCTTGAATCCCTGGCCGGCAAGGTTCAGGGCTGCATTCATCCCCGCGATTCCTCCTCCTGCCACGAGGGCTTCATGGGAGAGGGTCAGGGAATGCTGCTTTAACGGCTTGAGAAGGGCAGCCTTGGCCACCGCCATTTTCACCAGGTTCTTTGCCTTCTCCGTTGCTGCTTCCTTTTCATGCATGTGCACCCAGGAGCACTGGTCGCGGATATTCGCCATCTCAAAGAGATAGCGGTTCAGTCCGGCCTCTTTCATTGTCTCCTGGAAGAGAGGCTCATGGGTCCTCGGCGTACAGGCAGAAACAACGATCCGGTTCAAATTGTGCTCTTTGATCTTTTCTTTGATCTTCTCCTGCGTATCCTGAGAACAGGTATAGAGGTTCTGGTCAACAAAGGCCACGTGAGGAAGGGTGGCAGCGTATTCCCGAACCTTGGTTACATCCACCACGCCGGCGATATTGATGCCGCAGTGGCAGACAAAGACGCCGATCCGGGGCTCTTCTCCTTCTACCGGTTTCTCCGGCGGGTACTCCTTCTCTTCGACTAAGCTCTTCCTCACCTCCCCGAGCAGGGCTGAGGAGTTTCCTGCCGCCCCGCTTGCCTGCATCACCGTCTCGGGGATGTCCTTCGGTCCCTGGAAGGCGCCGGCAACGAAGATCCCGGGCCTGGTCACTGCGAGGGGCGCGAATTCAGAAGTCCTGCAGAAGCCGTACTGGTTCAGTTCAATGCCGAGCGTGTCAGCCAGTCCCTTCGCGCTCGGGGTAGGCTCCATCCCGACTGAGAGAACGAGGAGGTCGAATGCTTCCTTCCTGACCTTTCCGTCCTCAGTGACGTACTCGAGGATGAGGTCCTTGTCTTCGGTTTCCGCTACTGATGAGACCATGGAGCGGAGAAAGTGGATTCCCTGCGCCTTGGCCTGTTCATAGTAGGC
>Ga0315289_10013564_pt1 | contig 11395 bp, 6 predicted proteins | sample YL17G11_40_MG_FD_203452 | JGI IMG/M metagenome (GOLD analysis project Ga0315289, IMG submission 203452) | Sediment microbial communities from Yellowstone Lake, YNP, Wyoming, USA - YL17G11_40 | ecosystem: Environmental > Aquatic > Freshwater > Lake > Sediment | place: USA: Wyoming | collected... | reverse complement strand
GCACCAGCCGGGCCCGCCCCAGACGCACCGCCCGGCGTCGGGCCAGAGTCTCTCCGCCTTCAACCGCTGTGTCGCGCGTGCTTTCATGTGCCCCACGACTCGCGCCAGGCGGCGTGCGTGTCGCCCCACCACCAGGTGCACGTGGTCCGGCAGGATCGAACACGCATGCACCGCGTACCCGCCTTCCGCGCACGCCTGCGCGAACCCCCGCCCGACGGCCCGCGCTTGCCGGCCTGACAGGCAGACCGGCGGATCTTCAAGGGCTTGCTTCGCCGCACGGCGCAGCCGCCCATCATGCGCCAACCGGGCTCGCGAACGCCGGTCGGCCGTCTTTGTCGCCTTGCCGAACCGCAGCAGCCTCGCCGACGCGACGAACCGCGACCACGAACCCCGCGGATCGTTCGGCAGCCAGAAACCATACAGGCCGCAGATCACGTGGTACGCGATCGCCATAACCGTTCCAATCCAACGCGGGGCAAGCCCCGCGGCGAACCAGACCACATCATCCCTCGCGCCGCGTCCTGGTTCGCCGCCCAACTTGTTGGGCGCTATGCCGTTCGCCGCCCCGCGCTCGCGCCGCGTCCTGGTTCGCCGCCCAACTTGTTGGGCGCTATGCCGTTCGCCGCCCTGAGTTCGCGCCGCGTCCTGGTTCGCCGCCCGCCTTGGCGGGCGCTATCCGTTCAGCGCGTGCGCCACTACGTTTCCCCCTCCGGCAGCGCGCGCGTCGGTCCCTCGACCGTCTCGACGGCGGGCAACTCCTTGCCGCTGGAGGCCCCGAGTTCCGCGAGTTTCCGCGCGCCCGGCTCCAGCCGCGACAGATACGATCCCACCGCCGCGTCATAGGCCTTGGCCGCGCTCCGCAGGCCGCTGCCCACATCGCGGAAGTTCTCCGCAAACACCCGCACGCGCTCGTACAGTTCGCGCCCCACGTCGGCGATCTTCTCGGCGTTCTCCGCCAACGCGTGCTCCTGCCACCCCGTGGCCACCGCCTTCAGCAACGCGAACAGCGTCGCCGGACTCGCAAGAACCACATTGCTCCGGAATGCGTCCTCCATCAGGGAACGGTCCTCCTCCAGGGCGGCGATGAAGAACGATTCCCCCGGCAAAAACAGCACGACAAAGTCCGGCGCATTGTCGAACTGGCTCCAGTACGCTTTCTGGCACAGGGCCCGAACGTGGGCCCGCAGCGCCTGGGTATGGCGCTCCAGCGCCGCCTTTCGCCCGGCTTCGTCCGATGCCTCGACGGCATCCATGTACGCCTCGAGCGGGGCCTTGGAATCCACGATGAGGACCCGGTCATTGGGCAGGCGGACGGTCATGTCCGGCCGAAGCCGGCCCTCCTCGCTCTCGATGGAGACCTGCTCGTCGAAGTCGCAGTAAGACGACATGCCCGCCAGTTCCACCACGCGCCGGAGCGTCACCTCGCCCCAACGCCCGCGCACCGTCGGCGACCGGAGCGCCGTGGAGAGTTGGTGCGTTTCCTTCTGCAGCCCCTGGTGCGCCGCCTTCAGCGCCTCCAGGTACTCCCGCAAGCCCCCGTACGCGTCGTTCCGCGCCTTCTCAACCTGGCGGAGTTGCTCTTCGTACTTCGCCAGCAATTCCTGAATGGGTTTCAGTCGCTGGTCCGCCTGGCCGAGGAATTCCTGCCGCGATTCCTTCAGTGCCTCCGCCGACAGCGCCGCAAACGCGTCCTTCAGTTTCACCTGGGCCTCGTCGAGGATCCGCCGCTGTTCCGCCAGGTTCTTCCGCTCCGCCTCGAGGCGCGTCTCCGCCTGGACGCGCGCGGCCTGCTCGGCTTCGAGGCGTCCGCGTAACTCGGCCTCGGCCCCCGCGTCGCCCACCGGCCGCCGCTTCGCCAGCACGATGAGGAAAACCACGACGCCCAGCACCAGCAAAATGAGAATCACGAGCAACAGGTCGGTCACAGGCGTATCCTCCGCGAGGGAACGTCGTCAAATCGAAAATCTAAAACTTGTTCTGAGCGCAGCCGAAGGATCGCAAATCGAAAACCACTTACACGTCCAGGTTCCAGATCCTTCGACTCGTCCCGACCCGTCGGGACTCGCTCAGGATGCGAAACCTCGATGTCTTAGACATCGAGGTTCCGCACTTCCAGCGCGTGCTGCTCGATGAATTGCCGCCGCGGTTCCACCTTTTCGCCCATCAGGACCGAAAAGATGTGTTCGGCCTCGGCGACGTCCTCGACGAGCACCTGCTTCAGGGTCCGGCGGGCGGGGTCCATCGTCGTCTCCCACAACTGCTCCGCGTTCATCTCCCCCAGGCCCTTGAATCGCTGGATGTCCATTCCTTTCTGCCCCAGGCGGCGGATCGCCGGCAGAATCTCCGACACGCCCGCCACGCCCACCGCCTCGCCGTCGGTGGCAACGGTGAACTTCGTGTACGGTTTTTCGCCGCCGACGGGCTCTTCGACCTCGAGGTGCCAGTCGGCTGCGTCCAGGCCGCGAGACTGGAGTTTCTTCGCCAGTTTATTGAGTTCCCTGGCGCCGAAGAGTTCTTCGGGCTCGGGGATTTCGGGCTCCTCGGCCGGCTCCGCCTCTGTTTCGCCTTTCGCCTTTGAGCCTTGGACCTTGGACTTTGGACTTGGGACCTTGGACCTTTCTTTGGCGATGGCCTTGGCCGCCTCCGCCTCGGAGTGGAAGAGTTGAATCCCGTCGCCGATCCGGGCCGCCCACGTGGGGAAGTCGCCCCGCTTGTCGCGCTGGGCCAGGAACTCTTCCCACAGGATGCCCCGCCGATGGAGCGACCGCACCAACTCCTCCATGTCCGCCAGCAGGAGCGCCAGTTCCTCCAGTTTCGCCCCGGAGATTTCGTCGGGCTGCTTTCGGCTCTTCGGCGGCGGGTTCACGCGCAGCGTCGTCCCCTCCACCCCGATCCGCAGCAGCGTCATCTTCATCTCCCGGTCGCTCTTGACGTACTGTTCCCGACCCTTGCGCCGCACGCGGTACAGCGGCGGCTGCGCCACGTACAGGTACCCCTGGTCGATCAAAGGCTTCATGTGCCGATAAAAGAATGTCAATAGCAGCGTCCGGATGTGGCTCCCGTCCACGTCCGCGTCCGTCATGATCACGACCTTGTGGTATCGCGCCCGCTCGATGTCGAAGTCGTCCGTCCCGATGCCCGTCCCGAGGGCCGATATGATCGTCGCAATTTCCTCGTGGGCCAGCATCTTGTCGATCCGCGCCTTCTCGACGTTCAGAATTTTCCCCCTCAGCGGCAGGATGGCCTGCGTCCGCCGGTCGCGCCCCTGCTTCGCGCTCCCCCCCGCCGAATCCCCCTCCACCAGGAACACCTCCGACAGCGCCGGGTCGCGCTCCGCACAGTCCGCCAGTTTCCCCGGCAAATTCCCCGACGCGAGCGCCCCCTTCCGGCGCACCAGGTCGCGCGCCTTGCGGGCCGCCTCCCGGGCCGTCATCGCCTGGACCGCCTTCTGGATGATGCGCCTGGCGTTCGGCGGGTGCTCCTCCAGGTACTGCCCCAGCATCTCGTTCGTCGCGGTTTCGACGAATGTACCTACTTCGCTGTTGGACAACTTGGTCTTCGTCTGGCCTTCGAACTGCGGGTCCCGCACGCGGACCGACAGCACCGCCGTCATGCCTTCGCGCAGGTCGTCGCCCGAGGGCGGCGACTCGCCCTTCAAGAGGCCCTGCTTCTTCGCGTAAAAGTTCAGCGTCCGCGTCACCGCCGCCTTGAACGCCGACAGGTGCGTCCCCCCCTCGATCGTGTTGATGTTGTTCGCAAACGAGAGAATGTTTTCCGTGTACCCGTCGTTGTACTGGATCGCCACCTCCACCTCCCCGCCGGAGGGTTCGTCGGCCCGGCGGAAGTAGATGACGTCCCGGTGCACCGTCTCCTTGTCCTCGTTCAGTTGCTTGACGAACGCCCGGATCCCTTCCTTGTATCGGAACTCCGCCTCGCGCCCGTCCCGCTCGTCCACCAGGCGGATGGTGATCCCCTCGTTCAGGTACGCCAGTTCCCTGAAGCGACCCTCCAGGATCTCGAACTTGAACGTCGGATCCTCGAAAATCTCCCGGTCCGGCTTGAAGGTGATCGTCGTCCCCGTCTTCGCCGCCTTCCCCACCTTCTTCAGCGTTTCCGCCGTCTTCCCGCGCGCGAACCCCATCCGCCACACGTGCCCGTCGCGCCGCACCTCCGCCCGCAGCCACTCCGACAGCGCGTTCACCACCGACACCCCCACCCCGTGCAGCCCGCCCGACACCTTGTAACTCGCATGGTCGAACTTGCCGCCCGCGTGGAGCATCGACAGGGCCACCTCGATGCCCGGCTTCTTCTCCTCCTTGTGCATGTCCACCGGGATCCCCCGCCCGTTGTCCGTCACGCTGAGGCTCCCGTCCGCGTGCACCGTCACCACGATCCGGTCGCAGAAGCCCGCCATCGCCTCGTCGATCGCGTTGTCCACCACCTCGTTCACCAGGTGATGCAGGCCGCGCTGGTGCCGGTCCCCAATGTACATATCCGGCCTCTTGCGGACCCCCTCCAGGCCCTTCATCACCTTGATCGCATCCGCCCGATACGCCCCCGCCGCGCCGTCCGCCTCCGGCGCATTTAGCCGCCCCGCTTGCGGGGCGCTCGCTGTTTCCCCCGCCGCCCGCGCGCCTGGTTCGCCGGCCGCCTTGGCGGCCGCGCGCCTTTCACTCCGCACCTTGCCCGCCATAGCCCGAAGGGCGACGGCGGGTCCGCGCTCTCCCTGTTCTTTCGTTGGAGCCCTTCGGGCCGCACTCCGCACGGAGCCCCCCGCCGCTTTCTTCCCCGCCCGCGCGCCGTTCGTGCCGCCCGCTTGCTTGCCCTGAGCCCCGTCGAAGGGGCGGGCGGTCGCTTTCCCTGCCGTGGACTTTGGACTTTGGACTTTGGACCGCTTTTTCGCCATGTCTCTTGCCCCTGGAACCCGAATTTCCCCCTCGAATATAGCGATTTCCGCCTACGCCGTCAATCAAACGCAACTCGCCTTTGCCCCAGCCCTGAGCGAGCGAAGCGAGTCGAATGGGCCCCCCGCGTCAATCACGGCCAACGCAGAGCCCCCCGCACCGCGGGGGGATGCCGTCCTTGTGCCGGATCGGATGACCTTGCTCCCCGGGATAAGAAAGAGGCGGAATCCCGGGAACGGGGATTTCCGCCCACAGCCATCCACGGCATTAAGAGCGCCTAACAGAACGATCGTGGCCGGGTGGCACTGGCGGCTCACCCGCCAGTGCATTACCCCAAACGAGGCGCACTGGTGGACAAGCCACCAGTGCCACCCATTTTGTTAGAGGCTCTAAGATGACCCCTGGCCGGGCTGTCCGCCGGCGGGCACGTCGACCCGCCAATCCGCCCGGGCTGTCTCCTCGGCCGCGCGGCCGGTCATTCGCCGGTGCCTTCCTTGGCGGCGGCCTGCCCCTTCTTGCCGCGCGCCTTCCTCCCCAGGTCCGTCACGGCGCACCCCGGCCACGGGACTCCCAGGTACGCCTCCCGCTGTTTCGGTCCGCCCGGCAGCCAATTCTGGAGGTCGCCGTCGGCGGCCCGGAGGTCCCAGGAGTCGCCGGCGTCCTTCATTGCGGCGGAGAGGCGGTCGTCCATCTCCCGGACGAGGGCGGCCGAGGCCTTGTCCTCCACCAGGTTCGTCATCTCGCAAGGGTCCTTGAGGACGTCGAAGAGGAGCCAGGGCTTGTCCTTCGTGCGTGCGTACATATATTGTCTTGTGCGTATAGCCCTCCAGCCCGGCCAGGGCACGTAGGCGTACAGCATCTGGAGGAAGGCGTAGTCGCGGGGCGGCCGGTCGGCCCGCCCCGTCACGAAGGCCGAGAAGTCCGCCCCGTCGAGGCCGGCGGGCGGCTTCACCCCCGCCAGCCCGCACAGCGTCGGGTACACGTCGGGCGTGTGGATCGGGTCCAGGACGACCTGCCCCGCCTTGACCGCCCGCGGATAGCGCAGGATGAGGGGCACCCGGGCCGACTCCTCGTACGGCCACCGCTTGTTGGCATACCCGTGGCTGCCGATCATGTCGCCGTGGTCCGACGAGTAGCAGACGATGGTGTCGTCGGCCACACCGGCCTTCTCCAGGGCCTGGAGGAGCCGACCGAAATCGGCGTCGATGTTCTCGATCATGCCGTAATAATCCGGCAGCGCACGCCGCGCATACGCCGTCGGCGCGCCCTCCGGCACGTTCGGCGGCAACTTCAGTTGCGCCGCCGGGTAGTGCGACCGATACGCCTCCGTGGCCGTATACGGCGCGTGCGGCACGATCCACGACACCATCAGCATCCACGGCTTGGCGCCCGCGCTCTTCTCCTGGATGAAACGGATGGCGATATCGGCCGAGACGGTCGTCTCGAACACCTTCTTGCCGTCCACGACGAAGCAGTGCCCCTGCCCCTGCGCCTTCGCCGCCGGCTGCTGCTTCGTCAGAACCTCCGCGAAGCCAAGTTCCGGTTCCGTGGCGGCAGGAATGTGCCACTTGCCCAGGTACCCCGTGACGTAGCCGGCGTCGCGGAACGTCTCGCCCAGGCATTTCGTCGCGTGCTTGAACGAGGTGCCGTTGGAGAGAACCCCGTTATGGAGCCCGTACGTGCCGCTCATCAGGGCCGCCCGGTGCGGACAGCAGACCGGCGTGCTCGACATCGCCGCGTCAAACCGCGCCCCCTGCCGCGCGAAGGCGTCCAGCGAGGGCGTCCGCACGTTCGGGTCGCCGTAGCAGCCGATGGACGTGGCCCGCTGCATGTCGGAAAAAACATACAGGACGTTCGGCCGACGGGACGCAGAACCTTCCGCAAAAACGATGCGCGGCAGGACGGCGGCCGCCGCCGTCCCCGCCGCCAGACGCAGGAACCTGCGGCGCGTCAATGGCATCATTCCGCTTCTCCTTGCTGTTTGCGGTCCGCCGCCCCGTCCGCCTGGCGGCCCGAAGGTCCTAGCGTATCAAGAATGTCTCGTGGCGGATATAGGAGGCGCCGCATCGCCCGATTCCATCACTCCCGCCCACCTCTCGCCACAGGCGAGTCGCCGTGGCGGCTTGCGGGGCGCTGGCAGTTTGCAGCGCCCGCCAAGGCGGGCGGCGAACCCACCGCGCAAAACTTATGTAACCCCGCTTAGTTGCTTTGCCAGACCTTGATGTTCTCCAGCGCGCGCTCGTCGTCTGCGCCCATGAAGCCGATCCGCCCGTTGCATTTCACGCGATTGAGGTTCATCAGGTAATCGTTGACGTACAGCTCCATCATGTCGAGTTTGATGACCAGGCGGAACGTCAGGGTAGGGCCGAAGTCCATGTTGCGGCTGGTGGTTTGTTGGATTTTCAGATCGCTGCCATCGGCTTTGACGGTTCCGAACCGGGCTGCATCGCGTGCCAGGAGGAGGCACCGGCCTTGACCGTCGCCCTGGTCGAAGAAAATGCCGTGTGGGCCGACGCCCGCCGCCTGGGGCGACACCTCTTCCACCGTGCCTTCAATGACATGGGTTCGGCTCAGGTCCAGTTTCTTGTCCAGCATTCTCAGAGAAGATGCGTATTCCTTGCCGGCCGCGACCAGTTTGGTTTCCACCGGCCTGGCTTTGAGCCTGTCGTTGTTTTTCCACCACTTGAGCCGCAGAACGCCTTCGCGATCGATTTCGATATCTTTCAAGGGTGCGGCAAAGACCGTGCCGCCCGTGTAGAAATGATTGACCAGCGGGCCGCCGGGCGCGGTGTGGAAAAAACGGGGGAAATAGATGTCGCAGCCCTTGCCGAAGACGTTGGGGTTCTTCTTCTGTCCGTAGAACGGCCCCTCGGGTTTGTCGCCGACGGCGACGCGGCCTTCGCTGACGAGGATGTAGTACTTTTCGCCGATCTTCTGAATCCCGCCGAATTCGCCGCTCATGTCCCCCTCGACGGGCGGAAGCGCCGTCCATGCGATGCCGTCCTTGCTCTCGGCAAAGCCGAACCCGCAGGGCCGGTAGTTGACCTTGCTTCCGTCGGGATTGGCCGTGAAATAGCCGTACAGACTGCCGTCCGCACGCTGGATCGCGTCGATGCAGTCCCACCGGCCCTTCGCCTGGTACCACCGGACGTCCTGCACAAAACGATGCTTCTCATCGACCTTCGTCCAATTCAGCAGGTCCGTGGAGGTTACGAACATGATGTCCTGTTTGCCGCCGAACCATTCGGAATAGTTCATCACCCAGCGGTGGTTCTTGTCGAAGTCCGGCGCCTTCCAGATATGGCCCGTGCCCATCCAGGTCGTGCCTGCGCGGGGCGTGACCATCACGCCATATTCCTTCCAGTGGACGCCGTCTTCAGAGGTGGCCAGTTCGTGTCCATCCCAGTGTCCGCCGTCACCGGCCAGATAATACATGTAGTATTTGCCCTCGTGGTAATAAATCCATGTATCCCAAATCATGCCCTTGCGCTTTGGCGTGAAGAAACCGGCCTGGATGGTTTCGGTCGGCTCGGGCGTCTTTTCGATCGGAACCGGCGACTTGCCGGCTTCCGCCGTTTGCGACTTTGCCGCCTCGCCGGCGATCGTGAACCATAGCATCGCTGCAAGTACCGCGACGGTCGGGGACGTCAAGTTTGTGGCCATAAGGAATGTTTTCCTTTTGCGAACAGGAAATCCGCCTGCCCGCGATTATTCCTCCTTCACGGCGAAGTCCGCCGGCTTGAGACCCTGGCGAAATTTTCCTCCGCCAAAAGGAGATGCTTTCCAGTCCCCGCCGACGTAGCGGACATCCGCCTTCTCAGGGATGCCGGACTCCAGGCCGACAGCCCAAAATATGCTGTTCACATAGAGGCGGCGGAGGTCCTCGCTTTCCATATCCTGCGCGGCGCCGATGGTGCTCATCACGACTCTCGAGATTGTGCCGGATTCGCGCCGGATCTCGCGCGTCCACACCATGGGCATAATCGACTTCTGCAAATTCGGCGGGTCGTCCGGCTTCATTCCCGCGAGAACCTGGCCGTACATGAGCACCGTGGCGTCCGCCGGGAGCCTGGTGATGCGATAGACGTCCGTCGGGCCCCAGACATCCTCCACGCCGCGAAGGATGGGATGGGCTTCGTTCAGGCCCGCTCGCAGTCCCCGCGTGCTTTCCTTGCCGTGGTCGCCATAGTGACCTTTCCACGATTCACCAAACAATTCCGTCGCATAACCGCCGTTGCCGACATCAAAACGCGCATAGGGCGAGTTCCTGGCGTAGCGAAAGGACAGCAGCGTGCAGCGAATCCCGAAAACAGGCTTGCCCGTCTCAAGGAACTCAACAAAGTGCTTCATTTGCTCGTCCGGCAGAGTAAGGTCCATGGCAAACACGACCATCATATCGGCGCTCTTCAAAACGCTCATCCCGGGAATGTTGTTCTTCACGCTCGGGTCCACCGTGCCGTCTTTCGGGTTCATGGAGAAGAGGATCGTGCATTTGAACCCGTGCCTCTTCGCCAATATCTTGGCGAGCATCGGCAGACTCTCTTCGCAGCGATACTCCCAGTCGCCGCAGACCAGCACGATATGCTTCCCTTGCCCGGCGCCCTCGCCGGGTTCGTAGGTGATCGTCCCCTCCTGGGCCGAAGCCGTTCCGGCGAGACCCGGGAATACCAACAGCAGTACACCCAATGGGAGACCCTTGATTGCACGCATGACGTTCTCCTCCTCGAAAAGTGGTGTTTCGGAGTTCCGGGGACGCCCCCCCCTCGTTCTCCGGCCGAACGACTACACTTCCTCCACGACCCGCAGGCCCATCAGGCGGGCCAGATGGCGGATGCTCTGCACGTGGTCGCCGTAGTACGCCACCCGGTGCAAGGAGGCATAGTAATCCGTGGCGCTCTTGCCCAGCGCCCCGCCGCCCCAGTTGGACAACAGCCTGGAGCCGTCGGCCACCTCGGCGACCAGTTCCGTCCGGCAGCCCCGCTCGGTCCCCGCGGGGACCTCGGGAACCTCGATGATCTTTCCGGTGAACACGAGCAGGGTTTCGAGGTGGATCAGTTTGATGAACGTGACCTTCTGCCCGACGCGATAATGGACCTCGGGCACCGCGCCGCCGCGGACCTCGGCGTGCCGGCGCAGCAGATACGGCGCCGCCGGGCCGTCCGGACCTTCCATCCTCAGCGGGGCGGAGCAGTGCGAGAGATGAAAAACGTTCCGGGCCGTGTCCACCCCGGCGGCATTGCCCATGAAGCCCGCACGGTTGAAGGCATACTGGCAGATCAGCATCGTCAGCAGGCAGTCCGTGTCCCCGTCGCACGCGGCCGGGATGCCCCGGTCGTTCAGCCGCGAGAACCCCAGGCAGGGGAACCCGCGCGGCAGCCAGCGCATGCACGTGCCCACGGCCAGCCCCTGCACCCGATTCTCGGCGATCAACTGGTCCAGGGTCAGGCCGGCCCTCGCGGCCTTCACGACGTCTTCGCGCTGGGGCTCGACCATCTTCTCGGCCTGGTCGATCCAGCGCTTCGCCTCCGCCTCGGCCGTCTGGTCGTCCACCGCGGCGAGAACCTCGTCGTAGCGCCGGTCAACGATGGCCACCAGTTCGACCCCCAGGCGCTCCTTGACCTGGTCGGGCGCGAAGGACTCGGGCGTCCCCTTGAACGGCGGAGAGACGAGCACGCGGCTCTGGCGCAGCAGGGGGATCACCCGCAAGAGCGACGCCGCTCGCTCCAACTCCCCCAAGTCGGTGCTGTCGAACAACGTGACCCGATGCCCCTCCGCCTGCCACGGGGGAACGAGGCACCAGTCATGCCCGCCGATCACCGGCAGATGAAAGACGGCCGCCGGCCGGTTCTGTTGGAACACCACCGGCATGACGCCCCGGAGGCCGAATATGTTCGCGCTGATCGCCAGCACCGGGGCGTCCGGACCGGCCTGCTCCAGCAGCCGCGCGGTCTGCTCGGCGTTGTTCGCCTGGCCCACCACGAACTCCACGTTGCCGAGGTTCTTTTCGGCCTCGGCCAACCGCTGCTTCACCTCTTCGATCTTCGCGGGGGGAACGCACCAACTTCGTTGCTCCGGGGTGCCGGCAACGATCGCCGAGATGCGGACCTTCGACGGCGGCGCGGGCGGCGGGCTCGCGGCTTCTCCACCCGCCAACGGGTTTATCGCCAGCGCCATGCCCCCCACCACGCTGGCGGCCAGAAATTCTCGACGCGAGCAGCAATCGCACATGGTCAGACCCTCCACAAGTCTTGCTTGGGTCGCGCCCCGAAAGTGGGCGGGCCGGTCACCACCCTAAGCCTCATCCTGGCGCCTGTCAAGCGCCGCAAGGTCGATCGCGTCGGCTGCCGCGGTCTCGTCGAAGCGCAGCGGAGACCCGCCGTGGGCCGTTGCCTTTCAATCCGCCCTTCGACCATGCCCTTCGACGGGCTCAGGGCCGTGAGCGTGGTCGAACGGCTCAGGGCCCTGCGGTTCGACCGTGCTCACCGCCCCTC
>Ga0315289_10013563_pt1 | contig 11396 bp, 6 predicted proteins | sample YL17G11_40_MG_FD_203452 | JGI IMG/M metagenome (GOLD analysis project Ga0315289, IMG submission 203452) | Sediment microbial communities from Yellowstone Lake, YNP, Wyoming, USA - YL17G11_40 | ecosystem: Environmental > Aquatic > Freshwater > Lake > Sediment | place: USA: Wyoming | collected... | reverse complement strand
GTCGGTATTGGGCTGCGACCGGTTCGCCATGCCCAGCAGGAACGGGCGATCGTACGTAACCTTCGGGCTGAATTCGCCGTCGTACTGGTAGCCGGGGCCGCCCGAGCCGGTGCCGAGCGGATCACCGCCCTGCACCATGAACCCCGGAATCACACGGTGGAACAGCGTACCATCATAGAAGCCCTTGTTCGTCAGAAAGATCGTGCTCGTGACGTGCATCGGGGCCACGTCGGGCATCAGCTTGATCTGGATATTGCCCTTGTTCGTCTCGAGGATCCAGAAGTACTCCTTCTGCGGATCGAACTTCATCAATTCGGGTTTCGTCAGCTTCAGCTTCCACTCGTTTTCCTTGCCGAGTTTCGCCAGGGCGTCTTGCTCTTGTTTTGCCCGAAGTTTGACCATTTCCTCCTGTTTGGCTTTAAGTTTTGCGTCATGTTCCTGTTGCCACGGCGTCATGAGCCGCTCCTGTTCCGCCGCACTAAACGGGGATTTCCGGCCAGTCAACGCCGCACCGAGGCCGCGCACGAACATATTCATATTCACCTCGATATCCTGGGCTCTCAGGAGGGCGGCGATCTGTCCGGCGATCTGGGTCCCGAGGATATAGCTGATCCTGTCCTGGTCGGTCTTGAAGTCGTTGGCGTCCGCCGCGGCCCCAGCGAAACTCGCCGGCAGTGCCGCCAGTAAAACACCGCCCATCAACATCGTGCGAAGCTGCCTGTTGACGATCATAATCAATATCTCCTAATCTTGATCTTCTCACGCAAGACGAACACACACGACAGGCTACCCGCGCCCGCCGGTGGATTCAACGGGAAAATCACACGCTGAGCCCCCTGCCCCTGCTGCCTGCAGGCCGCGTAGGGCGAGCGTCCTCGCTCGCCACCAAAGCGCTCGTTCGTCGCGGTTCCGTAAAAAAAACTTGTTGTCGGACCTTCCGGCTCGCTTTCGACCCCGTCAAGGTCTCTGTCGCGACATTCTCGGGCGTTGCCACGGTCCCTCACCGTTCCTTTGTCCCGTGGCAATTTCCTCTCCTTGACGGCGGTTTCCGCGGACATACAATCGCCCGGATCGACGCGGCGGAATGTCACGCCGCAGGTTTTGGTGCAACAAAGGAGACAATCATGTGCGCAAGAATCGGACTCTGGGCGCTGGTGGCCGGCTGGATCGTCAGTGTCCCCTGCCTGGCACAGGGCGATCCCAACGTCGCCAAGGAGAACGCGCAACTGCGCCGGCGGGTGGAGACGCTGGAGAAACAGGTCGAGCAGTTGCAGGCAACGGTCAAACCGCCGGCGGCCGAAACGGCCCCCGTTCCCGCTCCGCCGGCAGCGGTGCCCGGACTGGAGCCGGGCAAGAAGCCCTTCTGGTCCACCCTTGACATCCAGTTCTACGGCTACATCAAGCTGGATGCGGCCTGGGACAGCTCCGGCGTGTTCCCGGGGGACTTTGTGCTCTTTACGGACAGAGGACGCGACGGCGACGACGAGTTCAACATCACCGCGCGGCAGACCCGCCTGGGACTCAAGATCCAGGGCCCCAACACGGGCAACATGAAGACCAGCGGCGTGGTCGAGGCCGATTTCTACGGGTCGGCGGGCACGGAGAACAAATTCAATCTGCTCGTGCGGCATGCCTATATGACGTTTGACTGGCCGGACGACAAGTTCAGCATCCTGGCCGGCCAGGCCTCGGACGTGATCTCCCCGCTGTTTCCCAACACTCTCAATTACACGGTCCTGTGGGACGCCGGCAATATCGGCTACCGTCATCCCCAGGTCCGCCTCACCCGGCAGTTCCGCGTCCGCGACGACATGACCCTGGAGCTGGCCGGGGCCATCTCGCGCACGATCGGCGACGTGGAGACCCTGACCTTCACGCCCGGCGCCAATGCGGGCTTCCCCACCCTGCAAGGCCGCGTCGGTCTGACCTTCCCCTGGTTTGGCTTCAAGCCGACCACCGTCGGCGTGTCCGGGCACTGGGGCCGCGAGCAATACAGCAGCGACGAGAAGATCGATTCCTGGTCCCTCAACCTCGACGTGCTCCAGCCGATCTGTCCGGTCGTCACCGTCAAGGGCGAAGTTTATGTGGGCGCGAACCTGGACGACTACTTCGGCGGCATCGGCCAGGGCGTCCGGACCAGGACGGTCGGCGGCACGACGCTCTTCCAAAAGGCGATTGGTGACCGGGGCGGCTGGTTCGCCTTCACGCTCGGACCGTGGGACGCCTGGAGCTTCAACGTGGGCGCCGGTCTCGACGAAGTGGAAAGCGATGATGTGGACGCACTGGCCCGGACCTCCAACCGGTCCCTCTTCGCCAACGCCATCTACGCGTTGAACAAGAGCGCCGACATCGGCGTCGAGCTCTCCCAATGGCGGACCGACTTCAAGAACGCCGACGACGTCGACGACGTCCGCATCCAAACCTCGTTCATCTACAAATTCTAACGCGCCGCCCCGACCCTGCGTCGAATGAGGTGGCAAGGGCAGTGATTACGACGGGTTCCCCACGCGAAACGACGCGTGGGGAGCCCGCCGTTCATTTCGAGGGACCGCACTAACAAGATATTGGCCGCCGGCAGTACGTCGCAGCCGCGGAGAGCAACAAAGCCTGGAAAAGGCCGCGTACCTTCAATTCTCCTCAATACGTCTCGTTAGGATGCCGGCTCCGACGGCAACACGCGGATATCATCGATGTGGATGCGCCCGGTGCCGAGCGGAATCGCACCCTCGCGACCGCCGATGCCGATGGACATCCTTCTGATCCGGCGGAGATCCACGCCGGAGAAGCTGCTCAAGGGAATCTTCCACTCGGTCCAAGTCCGGGCGTTCACGGCCGCCGGGTCCGGGTGGACCACCGTAGCGGTCTTGCCCGTGCTGTCCTCGACAGTCACATACAGGTTGTCCGGGCTGTTGCCGGGGTGGTCGACGCCGATGTCCGCAACCTGCCACTGGTCTGTGGCATTGCCGGTGATCGTGACGCCGGAGAAGGTGGCCGTTGTCATGACGCCGGGGGCGTGGCTGCTCAGAGCCAGGCCCACGTAGACCGAGCGCGGCATGTTGATGGTCTGCGGGTTGGGTGAGGCATCCGGCCCGATGCTGCCCCGATCCGACTGTCGGATCCAGTTGATGCCGTCGACCGAGTGGTACCCGGTGAACTGGTTGCCCTGGCGCTCCAGCTTGACCCAGGACGGGATCTTCGACTCGGCGTCGCCCTGGGCCGCGAAGCACATCGAGCTATCGTTGGCCGGGCGATTCTGAAAGGCCCGGAGGCCGTCCGGTATGACCAGCATGAAGGCATGCGCGGAGGCGGGACCGAGACTCTCGCGGATCATCACGCCCGCCTTGGTCCAGTAGTCGATTCCTGCGAGATTCTCGATTCTGACCGCCATCGCGCCGTCGCCGTCGAGCCGCTTATAGGCATAGCGGAACTCATCCCGGGCACCCCAGATGTCGACTCCGGCCGCACTCATGACAAAGGTGCCTGGCGTAGTCTCCCCGAAGGACACGAGGTCGCCCCGATACCACAGGCTCAGGGTGTCCGTGGCACCGGCCGTCCAGTCCTGTTCGGGGGCAAACTTCCGCTCGACCTCGCTGACGCGTGGCGGCTTGGTATTGTCATAAGCGAGGGACATGGACCACTTGCCGTGGGTATCGTCCGCCCCTCCGGCGGAGAGATTGCTCCCGCGGCTCACCTGTGCGCCGGTGCGGTTGAGGGAGCCATCGCCCCAGGCCTCCTCGAGGCGGCTGCCTTTGGCATCCGCATAGCGTTCGAAGTCATCGATCGCGAGATAACCAGGCACGGTGAAGGTCCAGACGGCGCCTCTATGAATGGTCGTGCCCCCCGCCTGCGCGGGGGCAGGCTCGGCTTCCACTTCATCGACCCGCCAGAAATACCGGGCGCCGGGCTGCACCAGCCCTTGCAGAGAGAAGCTCTTACCGTTTTGTCGCCCTCGGAATAGCGGCGAGGCCACGTCGGCGGCTGACACGGCATCCTTATCCATGCCGAGATACACGTTGTGGCAGGCCGCCCTGGCAGCCGCCGTCCACTCCAGCACGGGCCCAATCCCTACCTGTCCGCCGTCGGCCGGCACCGGATTCGTCGCCTGGTCGGACACCGTCGCATCCACCGCGGCGATCAGGATCTTCGATTCGAACGGCTGCAACACCAGCTTTCCGCGGATCCCATTGCCCTGCACGTCGCAATAGAGGTCCGGCCCCAGATCGACCGTGTTGACCTCGAGCGACGCGTTGTAGACGATCCTCGATTTCACGGGACTCACCAGAGTCACCTGCGGAAGCTGGCGCAAGTAGGAGAATTCCTTCGAGTTGCGGTCGTACCCGGACATGGTGCGCCATTGGTCCAGGGGCACCGTCGTGCGGACCTGTCCATTTCGAGCGGCGACATAGTGATCCACGTGGATATGCGCGTTGGTATAGGGATTATAGAAGTAGTTCCGATCCGAGCGGCCGAAGTGGAAGTCCTCGTAGTACGTGGTCAGATGCAGAGTTCGCTGTTGTGCGTCGGTGGCGAACAGGATGTTGTCCTGCACGATGTCATCGACGAGCCGCATTCGGTCTCTCGTCCTGCCGGCCCAATTCGCTCTGCCGACGAGAAGCACCTGCATCTCCTTGTTGCCGTAGCACGTGTTCTTCCGCACGAGATTGCCGGGCGCCCCGTGGAAGAAGATGCCCGCATAGCGAGTGTTGATGACCGTATTGTGCTCGATGATGCGATTGTTGCCCTCCTCATCCACGTAGAGCCCGGGGCTCCCGCCGCCATATTTCTCGATGGTCACCGGAAGCCCGGCCTCGTACGCTTTGTCCATCGTGTTGCACCCGATGGACTCGGCGAAGATATTGTGGTGAATATGATCTTTTTCGGGTCCGGGGTGATAGCCGCCCGTATAGAGGCCGGAACCGTCGTCCGACAGGGCCAGACCGGTATTGGTGACATGGTTGAAGCAGATCTCGCGGTGGATCGGCTGGCCGCCCAGGTACAAGGCGTCCTTGGCCGTGCGGTCGACCCGGTTGTGGCACACGCGGGCATACGGGCCCCAGACGAACACGCCGTGGCCGAGCCCATTCAGCAGGTCGTCGCCGAAGTGCTCCACGCCCGTGGCATAGACGTAATTGCCCTCGACCGTGTTGTGCGAAGCCATCTGGTCCACGACGATGCCGAAGGCCGAGCAGTGCTTGACCGTGTTCCGGAGGACCCGGTTGTGGTCGCAGGAGGCCCCGTCAGCCCCCAAGTGGATGCCGCGGTCGAGGCAGTATTCCACGGTATTGTTCTCCATCGTGATGTCGTGGGACCGGTCGACCAGAATCCCGCGCTGGTAGGCATGGCGCATCGTCAACCCGCGCACGAGATTGAACGAGACGCCCTCGTTGGTGCGCAGACAATGCTCCCGGTAGGTGAACTCGATATCCTCCGCCACGTCGCCCCTGGGCCATAGGAAGATCTTCTTCCGAGCCGGCTCGTAGGCCCATTCGCCTTCTGCGTTGATCTCGCCCACAGTGTTGGTAATGAAGTACCCGAAGCGCGGCGTGATGTTGAACATGGGCCCGGCGGCCAGGGTGATCGTCCCGCGGGAGAACGCCGTGATGGGGACGGCGTCCATTTGCCACACCGCGGTCTTGATATGGCACACCGCCCCGGCAAAATATCCCTCCGGCTGGGCGAGAGAGCTGTCGGTGAACGTTTTCTTGGGGTCGGCAATGGAAGTGGGATATCTCCATCCGGCGTCGGGATATCGTGAGCGAGGGAGCAGCCGGCCGTGCTGAAAGACCTGCCGGACGGCAAAGGTCTTGTCCGGGTGTGTGTTCACAAGGCCCGCCAAGTCCGCATAGTAGATGTTCTTCCAGTGCGGATTTCCGCTGCACTCCTCGGGCCCGGTGCACTGGCGCCATTGTGGCACGGGTTCTGCCGCGTCGATGACGGCTTTGCCCTCGTGCCCGGGATAGGCCCGGATGGTGATGGGGGCTGCCGCAGTGCCGCTCTGCGACAGAAGGACGGTCTCGCGATAAACCCCCGCCTTGATCAGCAGAGTATCTCCGGCGTGCAGCAACGGGGTGGCTCGGGAAATCGTCTTGAAGGGCTGCGCTTCCGTCCCGAGATTGGTGTCACGGGCCACGGGACTGTTCCCATCGACATAATACGTGGTGGCCTGGGATACGGATTGCGGCCCCAGCCAAAGAAACGAGAGCACGGCCAGAACAATTGATACGGGACTGCAAGTGTTCACAATACGCGCCGGGTTGTTCATAGTGTCACCTCCGCTTCAGGCCTTATGATTTCGACGGCTTTCCGACCCCACCCTACCAGAACGACGGCTCGCTTTCAAGAGGGTGGCGACAATCGGTTTCCGTTCAACAGCAGGCCGCCTGTCTCTCCCCGAACGGCCCCCCAGGGGCAAGCATGACGTCCCCGGAATTGTCCATGGAGAAGAACTTGAAAGAGATGCGTATCTCTGGTTCTCTCTGAGATACGAAATGAGCGGGGCAACCATTTGCCGGCTCAAGGCAGTTGTTTCAGCACGGGCTGTTGTCGTTTGGAGCCGTTGATGCGCATGATGATTGACAGATCGGCGTCGCTATCCGGCCCTCCCTGCCCTCTTGCCCGAGAGCCAAACAGAATGATCTTGTCCGGGTGGAATCGCGTCGCAATGCGGTCCACCGCTTCTCGAATTGCCGATTCCGCTGGTGTTCGCACCATCATGGCTTCTCCTGTCGCCGATAGCCAAGACCAGGATGTCTGATAACCGTAGTTGCGTACCGCCAATAGGATACGGCGCCGACAGGGAATTGGCCAGAGCCAACAGATCGCAGCCATAGAGGACAACTTCAAAGGCTGGAAGAGGGACCGCGTACCTTTAGTTCCCCCTGGACGTTCATTCTCGTTGCATACACCGAAGTCGTAGCGCATTTCTTGGTTTGCTACTCCACCTACCTTGCGCGCTCGAACTCGCTCCACCTTTGGGGAAACTGCAGTTACAACGACAATGCGGTCGTCGCCTTGGTGCCAGACTGCCGTTTCGGATTTCAGTGGACGCGATGGTACACCGTCAACGATTTTGTCATGGTAAGTGCGGTGCAGTCGTCGGTCCGTTGGACTCTCCTTTACATATGCCATTCCACATTCCGGACATTTCATATTGTGCGCTTTTCGATCTGTAACCTAACGCTGGGATGAGCCGCGAGCGATAGCGAGTCGGCTCCATCCTAAAGTTGGGTGCTGACGGTCTATCGACGAACGAGAACGCAGTCAAGGCTGGCGAAATGTTCGGCCGCAGAGCACTCGACTCGGTCGCCTTCTTCATATCCAAGCACGTAAGACGTTTCTTGATCCTTCCATGTCGATGTCCAAAGAGCAGTAGCCTCGACACCAACCCTACGCATTTTCCTTCCAACTTCCTCTGCTTCTTCGATAGTTGGAAGACGCCAGAAAAGACCTTTCTCAGCAACGTCCATTGCATCGTAATAGGTCATCTTATCGGTGAGTTTCCAGAACCTCGCCCGAAGCGCCCGAAGTAACTTGGCGATCTCCTTGTTCCATGTTTCTTCGGACCGGAGATCGACATAATACTTATCGACAAGGAAGGGAGGTAGTTCACAATCATCCAAGCGAATCGGAATGACTCGCACTCGACGGCCTGCAATCTCCTGGGTCATTGCGATATTGAGTTCTGTCTCGACCCAAGATGACCTAATTGATTCCACAGAGAGAAATGCGGCAACGTACTGTGATGCTTTTAGAGCTTGACCAATCTTGGTGATCAGTGATTCACCTGGCTTGATTTCTGCTTCGTCAAGCCAATACTGCACTCCTGCGTTTCGGAAATGGTTGGCAACTTGCCGCACCTTCGGCTTATCTTTGGATGTATGACTCAAGAAGACTCTCGCCATGATGCTTTGTCCTTGGCACCTAACGTCCGCCTTCACCTTTCGGTGGCCCGCCGTGGGTCACCGATAAGGTGCAAGCCGTTGTTGGGCGATCAGTCATTGATGAACTCCTCAAACTTCCGGTGAAACGAAGGAACCTTCAGTTTCACGCCGTCGCCTGATGGAAATGCAGAATGCATTGATAGCCAGTAGTTGGCTTCTATTGACGTCCATGACGCGCGTCTGCTTCGAGCGTGGTCTGCAATCGCGGCCACAACTCCGAGAAGCACGCTCTGTCCGACTGCTTGGGCAGTCCATGCGTTTGCCCCTATCCCGAGAACGCCAAACGCGGTGAATGCCATTGGAAGCCCAACCGAAAGCATGGCATAGCCCAGATCGCTTGCCCCATTCTTCAGAGCTGAAGCCAGGGATGCCTGAGCTCCGCGAAGGTCTTCGTCAAACTTCTGGAGCCGCTTCTCGAAGAATGCCTTGTCTTCAATGCCTTTCAGTTCGTCGATCAGGCCCGCAACTGACGTGCGAAACGCGGCTCGTCCTTCTTGACTATCCTTATGGAACTGAATCACATCGCGCATTCGATAAGTTTCAAGACTTCGCGGCACAAGTGACGCTAAAGTGAGGGCGGCGGTAACCTCGTCGCGTTCTTCGCTGTAAACCCCCTCGTCGAAGTTGCCGTCATGCGCGAAGTATGTCATTGCGGTGAACATGTCTGCGTCGTCAGTGAGTTTTGGAATACAGCGCCGTCTTGATATGGACTCGGAAAGGAAGAGCATGTAAGAATTGGCGACCTCTTTGGAGAGTGACAGAAAGCCATCCTGGTCAATACGCTCAGATAGCGCGGCAAGCTGCCCGCGGATGCGCTCGTCAACCTTCTCGGGATGCAGCCTTATTGGCTCCTCGTCATACCCCTCGAAGCCAGCCGGGACAAAAGGGGCTTGCGCCCAGAATTTCATGAAGGAGTCCGCGGTTTCGGACAAGTCTCCTTGAGAGAGCGTGATGGACTCGACCAAACCCGCGTCGACTGACTCCTTTACCTCATCACTGTCTCGCGGACGATATGAAGGGGGCACGATCCTGAATACTCTGTCCCAATGACACAAGGCCCCCTTCAGCCAGGAGTCGTCGCAGAACTCAATGGATGGGTAATAGAGAGTTTCTGATGGTTGTCTGTTCATAGATTTCTCATGGGCCCAACAATGATTAGATTGACCCGCATAAGATGCGGAGTCCCTCGTTCCTGCCCGTATAAGACACCTTCGGATTTCTTGCCGAAGGCGTGATAAGACATGCTCCTTCAACGACTTGCTGCCGATCCAGCCGTTTATCCCGCCATGTTATGCGGATCAGCATAAGAACCTCCCTCTCAAAGCCCGTCCGCCAGGCTGTGAACGCCCGAAGGCCCGCGATTGAGGAAGTGGGTGTAGATTATCGTCGTCTTCAAGTCGTCATGACCTAATTTCTTGGGCACTCCCAACATCCGATTCTCCTTCGCCTGATGCCAGGATGCTAACACGCCAAATCTGTCGATGCAACGGAATCAGCACGAGAATCTGCCCAGCGCGGCTGGCGACGGAAGTGGTCGGGAACCTTTTGCCGTGGGGGAACTTGACGGTGTCAGGTATGTCTTCCGGGCAGTTAGCCAGCATAAAGCCTTTGCCGACCCCTGACACCTCCTTGGCCTTTGGCGGAATGTCCCAATTTCCGCCAGTCACTCGACCGGCCGACCAGAGATCATCTTGTCGAGGATATTCCGGGTAATGCGCTGAATCCGGGGGTCGGCTTGCCAGAAGTAGCGTTTCGGCGGATTCATGAACCCCGGCGGGGTCGAGAGCACCATGTTCCACCAGCAGGTCCCGGCGTTGAAGACGTGGTTGCCCTTCCGGCACCGGTAAATTATCGTCGCGTACGTTCCACTCCGCGCTTCGCCGTTCCAGCCGTAGACGGGTCCGCCGGCCAGGATGTCCAGGTCCTCGTGATCCGCCAGAGGCGGGCCGTGGTACTCCCAGCCGACAAGCTGGGCCACGCGGTCGCCCTTCTTCATTCCCGTTCCCGCAAACGCCCAGTGGTTCGGCTCGTTGCAGAACCAGTCGGCAAAACCGGTGCCGTAAGATGTTGACCCCATCAGGTCCTGCTCAGCGCGGAAGCCGCCGACCCGGCGGATCACCCGATTCGGCCGGCCGTCCGTGCTCGGCAGGAGGGAGACCTCGCCTGAGATGCTGTTGCCGGACAGGAAGGCCAGACTGACACCCGCATCCCGCGCCTTCGTCACGTTCTCGAACATCTGCATCGTCCAGTACTCATCATGGCCGACCGAGAGGAACACCTTGCCCCGGAGCAGCCCCGGCCCATCCGCGTGCGTGTCGGCGTTCGAGATGTACGTGACGTCATAGCCCTCCTTCTCCAGCCAGAAGGCCAGGGGAAATTCGAGCATCAGGAATTCGCCCGAGCCGTTGGTCAGCGGCTCGAATCCGGCGGGAAAACCGTTCCAGTAAATCGCATAGGGCCGATCAAAGCCCACGTCGAAGGCGGGCCGGCGATTCGAGGACCCCCACGGGTCGGTTTCCGTATCGTACAGCGACCGCCAATTGGGCCAGCGATTGTAGCTGAGCCACGTCAGATCGGAACACTGAAACATCAGGTCCGCCTTGCGGTCATCCCGCACGATGAAGATCACGTAGCACTCGCCCTGCGTCTTGAGCGTGCTCAGTTTGCCCAGATAAACGCCGCTGGTCCAGTCCTTCGGGATCTCCAGGCTGAAACCCTTGCTCCACTTGCATTCGATCCGATGGCGGGGACCGTCCTCGGGCGTGGGCTGAGCAGACCCCTGCAGAGGCCCTATCGTCCGCATCAGGCGTGCGCCAGTGCCCCCGTAATAACCCATGCGATAGATCTCGGCCTTGTATTGGTCGGCAGGATCGGCGCTGACATAGACGTCCAGTGTCTGGCCCGCCCGGATGCTCGTATGGGAGCAATACCCCTCCACTTCTTTTCGCCGGCGCCACCCCTTGTCGTATGGCTCATCGTCAGGAGCATAGATGGGCGGTTTCGATCCCTTCTTGATCTTGGTCAGGATCCAGTCCATCGTCCCGGCTTTTTCATTCTCGATTTGTACGGCGTTGCGTGGAGCGGATGCCTGTACCGGCGTGCCGGCCGCAGCCAGAGCCCCAATAGCAAGCACCCAACCCCATCTCCTGTCGAGTCTCTTCATCTTTATTCTCCTTACTCCATCGCTGTATGGTAGGGTCGAGCCGGAGGAAAGGCAAGAAGAAGTGACAAGCGACAGGTAACAGGTAACAAGCAAGAAAGAGGAAAGACGTGGTCCGGTGCGCACCCAATCCGTCCTTTTGACGAACATCGAGTGCGTGATGCGAATAGAGTTGTGGGAGAGACGACCTCAGGACGGACAGGGCAAAGCAAAGCCGGTTTCCACAGATCAAAGAAGTAAGAGGTTCGTTGGAGAAAATGTCGTCGCCCTCGGGGGCACGGCGGGTCCTGAAAAAT
>Ga0315289_10013562_pt1 | contig 11396 bp, 5 predicted proteins | sample YL17G11_40_MG_FD_203452 | JGI IMG/M metagenome (GOLD analysis project Ga0315289, IMG submission 203452) | Sediment microbial communities from Yellowstone Lake, YNP, Wyoming, USA - YL17G11_40 | ecosystem: Environmental > Aquatic > Freshwater > Lake > Sediment | place: USA: Wyoming | collected... | reverse complement strand
TCTTCGGCCGTGAGCCGAACAATATACTTCTTCTGCAATCATAGTCTCCGTGAAAGAATCCTTCCTCCCACGAAGATATAGCATACACGCCCAGAGCGGAAAGTCAATTGGCATGAAGCACTAGACGCCGTCGTTGCAGGCCAGGCCCAAAGCTTCCGTGATCCGGTCGAACTCATCGAGGGAGTCGAAGTCGATCGAGATTCGGCCGCGCTGCCCGTTTCTCTTGGTTTCAATAATGACGCGTGCACCAAGGTGGCGATGCAATTTCTCCTCCAAATCCACGATGTGAGGTGATTTGGTTCGGACTTTCGGCCTCGCGCCGGGATCCTCCTCGAGATGCTTTCGCACCAGGCGCTCCACCTCCCGGACACTGAGCCGGCCTGCCAGAGCACGATTGGCGAGCTTGCGTCGAAGCTCGTCGGTTGGCAGCGACAGAATCGCCCTGGCGTGGCCCATCGTCAGGCGTTCGTCCACGAGCATTTGCCGAATCTCATCCGGTAAGTCGAGCAGGCGCAAGTAGTTAGCGATGACTGAGCGATCTTCGCCCAGCCTGTCGGCCGCCTCCGCCTGGGTCAGAGAAAAAGCGCCGAGGTAGCGTTGATACGCCTTGGCTCGTTCGATGGCGTTGAGGTCTCGCCTGTGGATGTTCTCGACGAGAGACCATTCAAAGAGCTGCTCGTCCGTAACGTCTCGGACGAGCGCCGGCACCTTGGCGAGCCCCGCCATCTGGGCGGCCCGGAACCGCCGCTCGCCGGCGATAAGCTGGTAACCACCCTGGAATGGACGCACGAGGACGGGCTGGAGAATGCCGTTTGCTTTGATGGAGTCGGCCAGCTCGGTGAGGTCCTGCTCGTTCCAGACCGTCCGCGCCTGGTACGGATTTGCAGATATGGATTGGAGGGCCAGTTCACGAAGAGATTCACCTAACTCCTTGTCCTTTGGCATCTTAGGAGCGTCAGGCTGGGCTGGAACCCCATCAGGAATCGCCGGTACTGGCGAACTTATAGGACCTAACAGAGATTCAAGTCCCCTGCCGAGGTGTCGCGGCCGATCTACCCGTCCTGGATTCATACGTGGCCTCCTTGGTAATAACGACATGCTGCCGCTGGGAGCCGGCAATTCTAACCGGTCGGTCGCCCATCGCTCAAGAGATATTTCGGCAGGTAATGCGGAAGTTCTGCACATTTCCGGGGAGAGTCTGAGTACCTGAGGGGCTGGCACGTGAAACACTCCGAATGTTAGTATGACGCATCGGCTCCGCTGCTGCCGTGGCGAGGCTACCCCGTTGGCATCGACGACAGCGTGTGGTGCTTTGTCCACGATGCTGAGTATCTGTTTGGCCAGGCGGTTGGTTGGCCCTTGCTGACTGGTGGACCTGGCGCGTCGGATCGGTGCGGATGGCGACAGGCGAAAATGGCTGTCCGCCTGTGCTGGGCTCTCTGCGGGCCCTACGACTGTGGGACGGCAGCGACGATCGGTGTGCGTCGTAGGGGCCCCGCAAGAAATGGGCGGGCCAATCAATGCCGTGAGACGCTCATGCTACGCGGCTGGCTGCCGGCCGACAGAGAGATTCCACGTGAAACAATCACACCAGCTACTCTTCTACTGCGACCACGCTGATGTGCAGGCATGGTCGGGAGGCACTCGGCTCAGTGGCGTTCATGCTGCCGGTCCGTGGTCGGTAGGGTGGGTTCTCAACCCATGCGTCAAAGTCGCCCCTGCTGATGGTACGCATCGGTCAACAACTGGCCCCAAATGCAATACGCCGCCTTTGAGCACGGGAAACCGCCCTACACGCGGCGCAACGCCGGACAATAGGGCGGGCGTGCCGGCCACGGCGAAGATCCCCGGCGTCCAGATGAACGCCACCCTCGGAGACCTGTGCCGCTTGTTTGCAGCCTAGCAGACGGTGGTCCTGAAGTGTATGCTCTGTGGGAAGCTCCGCGGGCGCCGGTGGCGGTTGTTTGCCCCATGTGTTCGTCGCAGCAACGCGCTGCTGGTTGCCGGCATGAAGATCCGTTTTCGGTCGTCCCCTCGATCGGTTCGATCATGAGAGAGGAGGCGTCTAATGAGTTTTGACGAACAACTTCGGTGATCTTTTGGTGCCACGGCCAAACTTGTTTGACCGTGCTCCCTCGCACACAGAGACCACGCTCAAGCGGCGCTTTGGCGTGGCACCCGGCCATCCATAGACGTTGATTACCGATCTTGTCTGTCAAAACTCATTAGGAAATCCGCTGTCGACGCGAAAAGGCCACGCTTTGAGCTATTTGACTGAGGCGCAGAGATACGCGGAGCTGATCTGGGCCCCGGCGTACGGCGCTGGGCCTGCGTGAGTGGAATGTCGCCCCGGCAACGGTTGGGCGGTGTTACGGACTGCGGACCACAGAGGGAGTGCGGTGCCAAGCGGCGCGCATTAGATGATCGCTCCAAGGCGATGGTGGTTGGAATTGTTACGTAACTTGACGGATGCGATCAGGACGCGAGCGATTATAGGACGCAGTAGACAGTGGATGAGGGGTAGAAGGGAAGGGAACGGAAGGGGGGCAGGGCAAATGGGGTTGATGGGGCGACGGGAGGGCATGGCCCGCCGAGGCGAATCATCTGGCGGACGCGTGGGGAAGCGGCGGCGCGGCGGCGAGGGCAGGAGGGGAGCAATAGACGATACTGGTGGGCGACTACCCAGATGGGGTTGAGCCAATGTGGGTCGTTGGTAGTCCGTGGCTTTGCGGGCAAGGTGGTCGGTATTGAGAGGCGTCAAGAGAGTGATGATAGCCGGGAGGGTGGGCCGGGGCCATGGCTTACCGTCGATCGGCTCGCGGGCGGAGATCCAGGGAGGCCGGCGCGCGGGTGGATTCGCGCGGGGGCGGCAAGGATGGAGGGCAGCAGGTTGGCGCCGGTACGTCATTGCGTCAGGACCTATAACGGTGAGAAGGGGAGTATCGCGGTTGCTATTGGGCGAGGGCAGTAGTATGCTGCGCCTATGGAAGAGAAGTCGATGGAGCGTCGAGCAGGCGGAGTATTGAGTCGGTCGGTGGAAGCGCTGGGGCATGCGCTGGCGCCGCGGGCCTACAGCGTGATCGTGTTCGGCGCGCTAGTGTGCAATCTGGGGGCGAAGCTGTTCCACGCTGGACGGTATGGACTGCTGCGGGAGTACCCGAGCTGGATCTGCACGGATATTGCCGTGCTGGTGATGATCGAGGCGGTCCTGGCGGTGGTCGCGTATCGGCGGCCGAGGAAGAGCGTGATTCGGGGCGTGCTCGTTTTCGCGGCGGTCGTCTGCGCGTGGTCCGTGATGAACGCAGGCTGGCTGATCCGGACGGGAACGCAGATTCTGCCGATGGAACTATGGCCGTTGGTTCGCGATCCGCTCAACATTTCGTGGATCATCGCGGTCAATCTCGCGCGGATGCCAGGCGCGGCGGCGGTGCTTCTGGTGCCCAGCATAGTCGCGCTGGCTTGGTTTTTTCCGGTCCTGGCCAAGGGAGTCCCGCCGGAGTACAATGCCAGGCGTTTTCGTGTCCGGATTGTCGTGTCGCTGGTAGTGGCGTTGACGGCTCTGGCGTGCGACGCGGCGGTATCGAACCTGGGGTCAACGCCGGTGGCGGCGGGGGGCTTGCGGTTCAACTGCCAGTTACGGGCGGTCCTGGCCTTCGTCCTGCCGGAATACCGCCACGTGGGGCGCAGCGATTTCAAAAACGCGACGCGGCAACTGCCCCGGTATGACGAGCTGACGGCGAAGGGGACGCCGCGGCGGATCAACCACAATGTCGTGATCGTCGTGCTCGAAGGGATTCCGTACGATTATACGTCGCTCGCGATGGAGCAGGGGGGCATCGCACCCCAGACGGGCGGTCTGACGGGTGGGCCCACGCCGTATCTTTCCAGTCTGGCGGCCGCGGGCGCCTCGTTTACGAGTGCCCGGGCGGTCGTTACCCACACGACCAAGGCGCTTTTTGCCCTCTTGACGGGTCGCGTCCCGTCGGCGTCACAGGACATCACCGAGACGGTGCCGGTGGATCGGCCCTACGCGAGTCTGGCCACGATTCTTCGGGAGAGTCTCGGCTTTCGCACGGCGTTCTTCCAGTCGGCCAAGGGCACGTTCGAATCGCGGCCCGGCCTGGTGCACAACCTCGGCTTCGAGAAATTCTGGGCGAGGGAGGATCTGAACGACCCGAACCAGTTCATCGGCTATCTCGCCTGCGACGAGTTCGCCATGCTTGAGCCGATGACGCGCTGGATCCAGTCGGAGGACAAGCCCTTCCTGCTGGTGGCGCTGTGCTCCGTGACGCACGATCCGTACCAGGTGCCCTTATGGTTCGGCGAGAAGCTCAGGGACCAGGGAGAGCGTTATCTGCAGACGGTCTCCTACACGGATCGCTTCCTCGCGGCCCTGGATGTGGAGTTGGCCAACCTGCACTTGGCCGAGGACACGATCTTGTGCGTGGTAGGGGACCACGGCGAGGGATTTGGCGAGCACCAGATCATGGGTCACGAGCGGCTGGGTTTCGAGGAGGTCCTGCGGATCGCCATGTGCCTGCGGGCGCCGTTGCTCGTGGAGCCGGGGACGCGAATCACCGCGCCGGTCAGCTCGATGGACCTGACCCCGACGATCCTGGGGCTCCTCGGCTTCGACGTCGATGGGATGGGGTTCGACGGCGCCGATGCGCTGCGGCCCCTGCCGAGAGATCGCAAGTTGTACTTCTCCGGCTGGATGCATCAGGGGCCGGCGGGCTTCGTGCAGGACGACCGGAAATTCATCTACAATCCGGATCGGGACACCGTCATGATGTACTGCCTGACGACGGACCCTCTCGAGCTGGCCGGCGTCGAAGTGCCCGAGGCGGCGGCCGAGAAGATCAGCGGCGAGATCATGGCCTGGCGAAAGGGGACGATCTTCCGGCCCGAGACGGTTCACGACGGCAAGACCGAGATGTTCGGCGCCTGGCTGTGGAAGGACAATGGCCGCGTGTCGAGGATGAAAAGCGCAGAGGGCAGGCAGGTAGGCACGCGCTGAGGCAAACGGGGCAGGTTGGAAAAGGTGGGCATTTTATTCTTGCCAAGCGTCCGGGGTTCGCTACGATATCACTGACATTGCTCATTGCCATCTTCGATATATAGGGCGGAGCTTCCTAAACCTGTACCGTCCTTTTATGAAAAGGAGGAGGAACAGCCCGCCCTATCTTTTGTGCCGCTCCGCAGGGTCACCGGCAAGGAGGTCAGCCCGCCGGTCCTGCTTGCCATAGATGCACTGAAAGCAGTTCGTCGGAGTTCGCTCAGTAGGGGGTCATGCTCACGGTAGGCAGTCGTGCGCCTGAGGCACGAACCGCGCAGAGGGCGGAACTGATTCGCACACACCTGCGAGGGCTTGACGAAACTTGCCTTCTGGGGGAGCGTCTGATAGAATAGAACGCATCAATGGAGGTATGGAAGATGTTCGAGGGACATCTGAGGCACGTCGAGAAAATCTGTCCGAAAACCGGGCGGCCCATTGGATCGACTCGCGGGGCTTGGTGGCTGCCCTGGGTCTTTCCCGTCGTCGGGCTGGTGTCGCTGCTCTGGTTCTTCCTCCGGGTGATTCCCAAGCCTTCCCGGGCGACCTATCCCTGCCAGCGGCTGGCCGCCCCTATCGCGAGCGGATTCGTCGTGTGGCTGACCGGTATCGTCGCGTCGAGCCTGGCCTATCGCAAGGCGCAGCGCCTGGCCGGGCAATCCCGGTACGTGGTCGCCGGTGTCTTTGCGGCGGTGGCGGTAGCCGCGATCTGGTGGTCGGTCAATGTCACGGCGGATAGAGGCGCGGCGGCGGCGTTTGTGCCGATCGACCCGCCGAACAGTCCCATGGGTGTGGGCAAGGGCATCTATCCGGGCCGGGTCGTGTGGGTGCACGATCCGGAAGCGACAAGTTGGGACGGCAAGACGGGCGCCTGGTGGGAGGAGCAGAATCTCGATCAGGGTATCGTCGATAGCATGGTCTCGCAGGCGCTGCAAACGCTGACCGGCCAGAAGGACGATGCCGCCGCCTGGGATGCCCTGTTTCGGTACTTCAATCAGACGCACAATGCCGGCGACGTGGGCTATCGGCCGGGCGAGAAGATCGTCATCAAGATCAACATGAACCAGGACTCGGGCGGCACCTGGGCGGCCAACGCCGGCATGCCCAGTCCGCAGATGATCCACTCCGTTCTCAGCCAACTGTTCCACATCGTGGGCGTGCCAGGCTCGGCCGTCACGATCTACGACGCCTCCCGGTACATCGGCGACCCGATCTACAATAAGATTCGCGACGATGCGGACCCGAATTTCCAAGCCGTGACGTTCGTGTGCAGTTCCACGCGGAACGGACGCATCGGGGCGGTGTACGATCCGGCCCATCCCATCCGGTTTGCGAATGCGGGTGTGCCGGGCAACGCCCGGGCCTATCCGCCCCGCGCCGTCACCGAGGCGAAGTACCTGATCAACATGGCCCTGTTTCGGGCCCATCAACTGTTCGGCGTGACCCTCTGCGGCAAGAATCACTTCGGCTCGATCTACTGGCCCAGCAACGGCGGCTGGACGCCGTCGCCCCTGCACAACTTCGGCAATCGCGATCTGCCCATGGGCTCGTACAACTGTCTCGTTGATCTCATCGGCCATTCGCAGCTTGGCGGCAAAACGCTGCTGTACCTGGTGGACGGCCTGTACGGCGCCCGGCACCAGAATGGCGAGGTCATCCGCTACGCCTCGTTCGACAAGGACTGGACCTCCAGTGTCTTCGCGTCGCAGGACCCCATCGCCATCGACTCCGTAGGCCTCGATTTCCTGCGCAACGAGCCCCTGGCGACCGACTGTACCGGTCCGGGCGTGGACAACTACCTCCACGAAGCGGCCCAGGCGAACAATCCGCCCTCGCGCAGCTTCTACGACCCCGACGGAGACCGTGTCCGGCTGCAGAGCCTGGGCGTCCATGAGCACTGGAACAACGCGACGGACAAGAAGTACGCGCGGAACCTGGGGCGTAAGGAAGGCATCGAACTTGTCACACCCCCACTGGTGGTCGAGAATGGGCCGGTGGAGAACTATGGAAAAAAGACCAAGTACAAGTACATTCGCCACGCCGTGCAGGATGCAAATGACGGCGACGGTATCATTGTGGCCCCGGGTGTCTACAAGGAGACCATCTCCTTCAACGGCAAAACGCTGTCGATCACATCCGCGAACCCCAGCGACCCGGATGTGGTCGCGGCCACGGTGATTGAGGGTAGTACGGAGGGGGCGACGTTCACGCACGGAGAAGATGCGAATTCCGTGCTTGCGGGGTTCACGATCCGCGGAGCGACGCGCGGCGTCTACTGCCAGGGTGCGTCGCCCGTGATCGTGCATTGCCGAATTGTGGACAATAAAGAGGCGGGAATCAAGCTCGGGGAGGGCAACAACGCCGTGATCGCCAACTGTGTCATCGCCGGCAACGGCGGTGACGGCATCGAAATGTGGGCGGCCAAGGGCGGCCGGCTTGTGGCCTACAACTTCGCGACGATTTTGCATTGCGATATCGTGGGCAATGGCGGTAATGGGATTCGCGGGGGCAAAGCCACCGTCGTCAATACCATTATTCGCTCGAACGGGATCAAGCCGGGCACGGCGCAGATCAGTGCGGACGTGGCGACAGTCACTTACTCCGATGTGGAAGGCGGGCAGCCGGGTGTGGGCAATATCGACGCGGATCCCAACTTCGTCGTGCCGGGCCGGTGGGCCGACCCCTTGGATCCCAACAAACCGGCCACCGCCGGCGCTACGAAAGCGATCTGGATCGGAGGCGACTATCACCTAAAGGCCGGCTCGCCCTGCATCGACACCGGCGATCCGACCCTGCCCGGGCTATCGCCATGGGTGATCTTCGATTTGGATGGCGTGTTTCGCCCCGTGGGTGTTGCTCCGGACATCGGCTGCGATGAATTCGGCACACCACCACCCTCGTGACCCAACAGACCACGGTAGCGCGTCGCTGCCTTCCCATAATGCACGCTTCGCCATAGCAAGGGGCCAAGCTGGGGCCAGAGCTTGATGAGTCCGTAAGGTGGGTTCTCAAACCCACGTGTGCCCCCGACCGATGTGCCCTCGACGCGTGGGTTAAGAACCCACCCTACACCTTCGACGCAGCCGTCGGACCATCGCGTGTGTGCGCTGACCACGAAACTGGCGCGGCGAAGGCGCTGCCGACTGCTACTTCGGGGCCGGCAATAGACGTTGGCGCCAGACTTTCAGGAGATCCTGGAGGTCCTCGGCGACCTGCTCATCAGCGGCGCGAGGGCGGGAGGCGGCTGCGGCGGCGTCCGCGTCGAAATCGATCAGGGTGAAGCGGTCCTTCTCCGTCAGGGTGTTCACGATCTTCGCGTAGTCAAGCCGATGGCCGGGCAGGCCGCGAAAATCGTGGAACGTGAGGACGACCGGCGACGCGGTCGCCGTGCGGATGGACTTACGGCAATTCTCGATCACTTCCTCCTCCGTGATCAGCGGCAGATAGTCCTTGGTAAGATCCCCGCGCACGATCTTCCACTGGCCCTGGAGGCCGGGCGGCAGAGTGTTCGGGTCGTGCATACGTGGCGACCGGAAGACCTTGGGCGCCGTGACACCCGTGTCGAGAATCGCCTGATAGCAGTCCAGAATCTCGCGCTCGACCTCGGCTGGCTTCAGTTTATCCAAGTCGGGGTGATGCTGCGTATGAACGGCGAGGATGTGGCCCTCCTGCACGATCCGGCGCGTGAGATCGGGATGCGCGAGGACGCCCGGCCGGTGGTCGATCCCATACTTGGGCTGCCAGATGTCATGGTAGATTGTCTGGGACTTATCCTGCCCGACGACGAAGAACCCGGCCTTTACCGGCGTTCGATCCGCCTTCTTGATCCGGCGAAGCTGGTCGAGGATGTAGGGCGTCGATTCGGACGCCGGACCGTCATCGAACGTAATCATGAACTCCCGACCCCCGACTTCGACAGTGGACATTGCGGTGCTCGTCGAGCCGCCGCGATCCGTGATGGTCAGCGTCACGGCGTACTTGCCCGGCTCGCTGTACGTATGTTTCCAGACGGGAAAAGTCGCCCAAGCCCGGCTATGGTCGCCGAAATCCCATTCGTACCTGTGAATCATGCCCGCGCGGCCCGCTGGCAGAGCCGCCTCGAACGTAACGTTTCCTCCCGCCACCACCTTCTGCGGTTCATATTTCAGCGACACCAGCGCCGCCCGGTTGTCGGCGGCCGCCATTTCCGGCTGGGCCGCCTTGGTTTCCTGCACGACCATCCCGGCCCACACTGCAACTATGGCGATATAAGTAGTCTGCATCTTTGCCTCCTCACAAAGCCGAGGGTTTCGTGGATATCCGTAAAGCCACCGCACCGGCTCTCCCGGTGGTATGAGCTCCTGTAATCCTCTTTGCTGCGTTCCATGGTATCCACCGTACCGGCTCGCGCCGCCAACGTCAACGGAGCAGAAGTCTGCCCGTGTCGTGGGGCAAACGCCAAGTCGCTGGCGGATCTCATTCCTGTCATTGCGAGGCCCGACGCTCAGCGGCGCTTCGCGCCGAGGGCGACGAAGCAATTCCAATCCGTGGGATGGGAAGGGACCCCAAACGCGATCCGTCGCGTTTGGGAGCCCAGATTGCTTCGCTTCGCTCGCAATGACCTACGGGGCAGTGCCGTCGAACGACTGTGTGTGTGCCCTGACGTTTGTCGGCATTAGGATTGACCGGCCCGGCGGCCGGGTCTATAATAATGTACAGCAACATTGGGACCGGTTCGGGCAAGGGAGGGCCAAGAAGTGTGCCACTGCCATCCAAATTCGCCCGTGGGCGGCATTCGACGGAGGTAAGGTATGAAGCGACTTCACATGTGCCTGATGGTGGCGCTCGTGCTGTTGGCTGCTGTCAGGATTCAGAGCGCTGCGGCGGGCGACGCCGGGCAGGGGGCCGCGCTCGTGGATTTCAACGGCGACCGCGTCGTCAACTTCGTGGATTTCGCCCGGCTGGCCCAGTCTTGGCGCGGCGCGGATGCGTTGGTGGATATCGCCCCAGCGGCCGGCGACGGGATCGTCGATGGCAACGACCTCGCGGTCCTGACCGGCTACTGGCTGCAAACGATTCCCGAGCCGATCCTCATCACCTGGATTGGACACGCGAGCGTCCGGATCGCCTGGGAGGACAAGGTGGTTTACGTCGATCCGCGCAAGATCGCCGGGATGCCGCGAGATGCCACGGTGGTCCTGGTGACGCATAGCCACAGCGATCATTACTCGCCGGCGGATATCGCCAAAGTCGTCCAGCAGGGCACCCGGTTCCTCGGGCCCGCCGATGTGGTCAAGGCGTACGGCAGCGGCCAGGTGATTCTGCCGGGCCAGACGATGGACGGCAACGGCCTGCCCGTGACGGGTGTGGCCGCGTACAACCTCGTCACGACGAACCACCCCAAGGCCAACAACTGGCTGGGGTTTGTGGTCCAGTTCGGCGCCAGACGCATCTACGTCGCGGGCGACACCGATCTGACGCCGGAGATGAAGGCCCTCACGGACATTGATGTGGCGTTTCTGCCGGCCGGCGGCACGTACACGTTCGATGCGGCCGGAGCGGCGGAAGCCACGAAGTACCTCAAGCCACTCCTGGCGATTCCCTACCACTGGGGTGAGATCGTCGGGACTCTCGCCGATGCCCAGCGGTTCGCGAAGTTGGCCGCGTGCAACGTGAAGGTCATGAGCTACGGCGAGGTCCTCAGTTCCGACGACTGGCAGAAGGATTTCTCGGTCGCCGCCTGGTGGAAACTGGATGAGACGCAAGGGACCGTCGCGGACGACGGCGCCGGGAGCTTCGACGGCACACTGGCAGAGGGGCCGCTCTGGCTGCCCACCGGCGGAAAAGTTGGGGGCGCAATCCAACTCGACGGCGTTGATGATTTCATCAAGACGCCATTCGTCCTGAATCCGGCCGAGGGGACGTTCAGCTTATTCGCTTGGATTAAAGGCGGCGGGCCGGGACAGGTGATTCTCTCCCAGACCGGCAGTGCGAACTGGTTGATGGCGGATAGCGCCACGGGCGCACTGCTGACGCAGCTTCGGGCCTCCGGGCGCAACAGCAAAGACCTCGCATCGGCGAAAACCGTCACCGACGGCCAATGGCACCGTATCGGCCTCACCTGGGACGGCGCGAATCGCGTCTTGTATGTCGATGATGTCGAAGTCGCCAGGGATAGCCAAGGCACCCCACTGGCTTCCGCCGGTGGTCTTTACATCGGCGCCGGCAGCACCCTTGCGCCCGGCACGTTCTGGTCCGGCCTGATCGACGATGTCCGCCTTTATAGCCGCGCCGTCAAGCCGTAGCGGCTTGAAAGCCAACGGTGGAAGTGCTCAGATCCAGCCTGGTTCGATCCTCTGGTTTT
>Ga0315289_10013560_pt1 | contig 11397 bp, 8 predicted proteins | sample YL17G11_40_MG_FD_203452 | JGI IMG/M metagenome (GOLD analysis project Ga0315289, IMG submission 203452) | Sediment microbial communities from Yellowstone Lake, YNP, Wyoming, USA - YL17G11_40 | ecosystem: Environmental > Aquatic > Freshwater > Lake > Sediment | place: USA: Wyoming | collected... | reverse complement strand
CTCGCCCTATTCTCCATGGGCGCAGGTCTCGCCGTGCCCGACGATATGGTCTTCACCGGACACATCGCCTCTCTGGCCGGTGACATCCGGCTCGTAAAGGAAATCGCGGTCAAGGTGGAAGCCGCCAAAAACGATCCATCCATAGAAGAGTTCGTGCACCCATCGCTCGAAGCGGACGGATCCCTTCAGACCTTGTCCCCCGAAGAGGCAGAGATGGCAGCCGCAGCCCTTAGCCGGGCCAAAGAGCGCCTTCGCACGACAAGCGTTCGTAACGTCGCCCATCTTTTCCCCCATGTTTTCCCCGAAGACGAAATCGTTCGCGCCGCCCTGAAGAAACCGTTCTTCCGGGGCGCTACCGGATCTGGCGTTCCGTCCGGATACTTGGCCGAGGACCACGAGGGTCGCTTCCAACGCGCGGTAGGCAACGCCTTACTGAAAGGAGATTGCGCAAGGGCCAGTGAGTTTCTCAGGGACCGGATAGACCTCCAGATCCGCCGGGAGGAATACCCCCAGGACCTGGGCAAGTGGCTGTGGCGAGCGCTAACGTCTCTCCCGCCTTCGATTCGGCGCCTCAAGGTGACTCTTCCGCTCGTTCCGATCAGAGCCTGTATCGCCGTCAGCCAGTTCGCCGGGGACAACGATCTGGAAGACATTCCGTTCCTTCTCGATGGAACCCTTGGAAGAAACCTGAAAGCAGAGAGACGGCCAAGCGATGGGGAGCCCGCGAGCGCCCCGCAGGACTCGACGATCGCCGCGACCCTCAGGACTCTTCTCGAGGAAACCAGCGAGGCCGTCCTCGCGGAGAAGATCGGGACTCCTTTGGACAACGCCCGGGCAACCTATGTCTTTCCCGCTGCGCAGGTGGACAGCCCTGAAGAATTCTACGATGCCCTGGCCGCGTTTCACACGCACATGTCTCTCTACGCCCGCCAGGCCATCGCGCCGGTCAGGCCGGAAAAGGCCAAAGCGGACGCTCTGGCCCTGGCCGAACGGGCCTTCGCGCGGGATGGCGGGGTAAAAGCGGCTTGGGCGGAAGCACGAGACGCCGTCCACGGAGGGATCCGCCTCATATTCGACAACATCACCGACTTCTTGAAATCGGAAGAGCAGGAGAAGTATCTGCAGCGGGTACTGAAGGAAACCTTCGGTATCCTGGATCACAGGGGGCAGGTGGCCCTCATGAAAGCCTTCATGGAACATCTCGGACCGGCCATACCAGACCTCTCCGGGAGAGACCCCGAGGAATTCGTCGGCAAGCACGAGATCATCGTACGCGCCTATCTGGGTGCGCTTCGCTCGTTACGACGGGCGCTCCAGGGGCGGTAAACGAAAGGAGGATAGCAGCAATGTCACGTATCGCTAACATGATTGAGGACCTGCGGGAGACAACGATCGCGAGGAACATCGGGATCCCGCATGACCAGGCCCGGAACGGGTTCCCCATCCAGTCCAACGTAGTCACGGACTACCCGCAGTTTGAGCATCTCATCGCCTCCTACTACAGCCACCACTACAAGTTGACCTACCCGGGATGCGCTCTGCCCTGGTCGGAGTGCCTGGACCGCGCCAAGCACGTCCTCGAACAGGAGTTCCAGCGCCGCCATCGCGGGGATCTTGTGAGCTGCTACAGGGGCGCTGTCGCGGGACTGGATGGAGGCGTCAGGGCCATACTCGATATCCTCGCGGAGAGCATCAAGGCGCAGGCGGTGCAGCGCTATGTGCGCGAAGTTTTCGACCGCTACGTGAGCCCGGTGGAGTGGAGCGACAAGGTAGCCATCATCCGCGAATTCTTCGCTGAGTGCGGACGGTATCTTTCCCCCACGATCGACCAGAGTGATCCCAGCCGCTACGCGAGGGACTACACGTCGATCGTGAATGCTTACGTCATGTCGCTCCAGGAAGTGTCGTCCATCTTCCGCCGGCTGTAAGGCGCGCTATGGAAACGAAGCTCGACCAACTCCTGGAGAGCCTGGCTCCCCAACGAGTCTATGAGGAGACTCAAGCGAGGACGAACGAAGCTATGAACGAGTACATGCGCTCGGAGCAACCCCGCGTGACCAACTGGGAGTCGTTCAGGGAGCACATGGCCTGGTATGTGCGCTTCATCGAAAACCGTGTCCTTCGCGTCAAGGGAGATTTCCCCGTAGATCTGAATCAGGACTGGGGACGAGCCAGCAGACTCATGATGCAGGAATACGGCCCCAATGGAGGCAAAACCGCCTATGATAGGGTGCGCACCGGAATCAACGGCGGCCTTGGCTGCGTCCTCAGAGCCATCGGCGAGCGTATGGCCAACGAGTACAGCCAGAACGAAATCAATGCTCGGGTGAGCATGTACTTGAAAAGCCTGTCGCCCAGCGAGCATCTCGAAGCCGCCAGGGAGTATCTGGCAAAGTACGGTCACCTGCTTCCGCCTGAAATGACGGAAGCAGGTGGCCTTCGTATTCAGGCCTATTTCCCGCTTTTCCTCAAACAACACCCCCAAATAATGCAGACCTTACGCCGCGTTGGGCGCTGACGCAAACTTCCGACCCGCAAACCGCCAAACCTGAAAACATCGAGCCATTTCCGCCGCTTCCCTTTGCGGGGAGTATTCGTCGGCAGGAGGTGGCCCTTGTCCAGTACCCGGGCGTTGATAGCACAATCCCACCCATATATGGTCAAGGTTCAGGCCGGCGCCATCCTGGACCGCGAAGGGAGCAAAGGTTGTCTGCCGGCAATCTCGCCGCACCCCGTTGCCCTGGAGCCATCGTTTCGCCCCATCCACGAGATCGCCGATCTCTTCTCACCCACCACCGAGCCGCCCTATATTCTCGAAGTCCCCCCGAACGAACAAGACCTGATCCGCCAGAGCATCTGCATCTCCCCCGAACACGGTCTCAGCTGGCACCGTTCCGAGATGTTCATCCGGCAATTGTCAAAGGTACGATCTCCCGTGGGCATCGAAGTGGTCGGCGGCGGAAATGGCGCCTCCCTCACCCTGCTATGCCACAAGGAAGATGAACCCCTGGTTTCCACGGCATTCCGTGGCGCGTTCGCGCAATGCGCCCTCTCCCCGCAAGCCGCCTCCCCCCTGGCTTCTCTCCTCATGTCAGAGCCACTGGATCTCGCCTTCCTCGACTACTACACCCCGCCTCCTTACTCTCATCTTCTCACCCCTCCCGACAGCCTCAAGACGTCCCCCTACGAGAGTTTGGCCGCGGCGCTCAGCCAATTCAGCGACAACACGGCGGGCTTCTATCAGGTCTTGCTTCAGCCCGTTCGTGCTACCCACAACTGGCATGCCAATGTCCAGGCACTGCTCGACCTGGAATTCAGAATCAAACTGATGTCCGGCGCCACTCCCATCCTGAACTACGCTCAACAATCTCCCTCCGGAGACCTGCGCGGCATGGCTCATGAGGTGGAGACCAAGGCCCACAATGACAAACCCTTTTTCGCCATGGCGATGCGCATTGGCGTACTGGGAGGCGGCGATGACGCCGGCAAGCGCCTTTCCTCGCTGTCAACTTTCACGAATCTCTTTCAGCACGGGGGCCGCCCCATAAACACCCTAAGCCATAACGACTACAACGGGATTCTCAGCCCCGGCGAGATCCGCACCATGCTGCGGCTCGGACTCGCCCACAGAGCGGGGTTCCTTGTCAATTCCTGGGAAGCGACCGGGCCTTTGCATATCCCGTCGCCCGCGGACCTGACCACCCACATAGTGCTTCATGAAGCGATTGAGCCCCTCGCGCCAAGAAATGACGCCTTGTTCACTGGAACACTCATCGGAACCTGTACATCCGCGGGACATAATCTGCCCGTGTGCGTGCCGGACGAAATCGAGACGCGGCACGGGCACCTCCTGGGCCGACCCCATACGGGCAAGTCCACCCTCATAAAGTCCATGGCCCTGTCGAAAATCCGAAAGGGCGCGTCAGTCGTCGTGCTCGACCCTTACGGAGACCTCGCCAAGGACATGCTGAGCCTCATCCCTGACGACGCCGTCGAACGGACCATCTACCTGGACCCCGGTGACCGGGAATGGGTTCCCATCTGGAACCCGCTGACCCCCATTCCAGGGCAGGACGCCTTCCGTCTGGCCAACGATCTGGTCGCCGCCATCAAGAACATCGTCCGAACGGGTTGGGGGGACCGGCTGGGACACCTTCTGCGCAACGCCTTTGTCGCCATGACCGAGCGCCAGGGATACTCCCTGCGCGACGTAGCCGATCTGCTTCGCGCCAAGTCTCCTGAGAGCGACCGGTTGCGCAGGGAGATTCTTGAGACGACCGAAAACGAGGCGGTTAGGCGCTTCTGGCAAAACGATTTCGAAGGATACCGCAAGGACGACATTACCGCTCCGCAACACAAGTTGAGCGCCCTGCTTCTCTCTGGAACGGTCTCGCTCATGCTCTCGCAATCCGAAAGCCGTCTGAACCTGCGCGAGATCATGGACAGCGCAAAGGTGCTCATCGTGAACCTTGCGTCCCTGGCGAGCGACGTTAAACAGATTCTCGGCTCATTCATGCTGTCCTTGCTCCATCTCTCGGCGCTCGGTAGGGCAGACATCCCTCCCGAGCAGCGCCAGCCCTGCTTCGTCTACTGCGACGAGGCCCACCTCTTTCTTACCGACGCTCTCGAAAACCTGATTCTCAAAACTCGGAAATTCGCGCTCCGATTCACGCTGGCACATCAGTGCCTGAGCCAGTTCGACGACAAGAAGGTCGATGCGCTGTCGAGCGTCGGATGGACAGTCATCTTCAACGTAGACTCCCGCGACGCCAGCTTCCTCAGAAAGGACCTGCGCGGGCTGGTAGACGTCGATGACATCCTCGCCCTGAAGAAAGGGGAAGCCATCGCAAGAATCGGCACCGATGTCGTCCGGATCAAGACACCGGAGCCCCTGGCGCCGCTGGAGAGAAACAATCGCGATCGGATAATCGCTCAATCCCATGCCCTTTACTGCCGTCCCGCCGAGGAGGTGCGCGAGGCGATTCACAGACGTGATGCAGCTGCCTCTCGGCGAACAACGGCCAACAGCATCGCCGTGCCGGACGTTTCGGCGACGGAACTCACTTACGCGGAGTTCCCATAGGAGATTCGGCGCGCCCGCCACTCAGCGCGTGCAGCCGCAGACCACAGGGAAGGAACAAGGACACGCTTCGGAGGACCGCTGCGATATGGACAGATCCGCGGAACGAAACCTGGGCGAAAGGACCGTCGCCGATATTCTCCGTCTTCTTCGAGAAGACAAACTAGCGTTCGACATCGACCTACCCATAGACCGCGTCCTCAACGCTTTTCTGACCCACTCTTCCTTTCCCATCACGCAACGAAGATTCATCGATATCCTCTCCCAACTTGTCGGTCACGCCTACAGAGAAGCCATAGCGCTGCCTCGTGAAATCTCCCCCGACGCCGCGCGCGCCCAAGCAATCTGGATTCTGGAAATGGCCTTTTACAGAGCGGGTCCCGACTCCTATGACACCGCCTGGCTCTGCGCCCGGTCTTCGGAGGACGGCCTTCACTCCGTCCTGCGGCGAGTGGCCGAAACCATCAAGGCTCTGGAACGGGACAAGTACCGCAGATGGGTGTTCGCTTCCCAAGTCAAACTCCGATCATGGCCTGAACGTTGCGAAATCGCCAGAGCGCCGCGAGACGAGTTTCAGCATGTTCTGCCGCCCGCTTTGGCCGCTCAGTCGCCGGGCGAACTAGCGGACCACATACAGGAACTCGTCGAAGCACTCCAACAGAGCGCCTCGGAAGCGCGTCAACTCACCGGGGGCGCCGTTTCTCTCACCGCCATCTGAAATGACAAACGCTCCTCTGCCGCAGAAAAGACGAGAGGGAACAAAACGGCGACAAGCCACCACTCCCTCATGGCGCAATACGAAACGAGGAGTACCGCAATGGGCGCTTCAGGCAAACTCAGCAAAGAGCAAATCATCGGTATTTACGCCGGGCTTTTCGCAGGAAGGCGGGACATCTACGGAACCTACGATCCGGCTACCGGCAAAGCCTGGCAGGTAAAGGAGCCTGTCACCGGGAGCGTGATCTGGTCCCACCTTAAGGGAGAAAAGCCTTACGGCGTATACCCCTTGATGAAAGACCGGACCCGCTTCGTCGTTGCCGATGTTGACAAGGAAGAGCCGCTCATCGCGCGAGAGTTTGTGAGTGCCGCCAGGCACTATGGCATCTCTGCTTTCGTCGAACGGAGCCGGAAGAAAGGCTATCACGTTTGGATTTGGTTCGAAGGTCAGGATGGTGTGCCCGCCATGAAGGCGCGGGCCGTCGCGCGGTTCATCCTCCAGGAAATCGGTGAGCCGGAGACGGAGGTTTTCCCGAAACAAGATTCCATTCAAGACAATAGCGCCTCTGGAAACTTCATCAACGCTCCGCTCTTCGGCCCCCTTGTACTGAAAGGAAGAACCGCCTTCGTCGACGAAACCGGCTCCATGAGCCCCTACCCGGACCAATGGCGATTTCTCATGGGCATCCAGCGCGTCTCGGAGCGACAACTGGATGAGGTGATAGAGTTGAACGAGCTCATGCCGGCTGACAAAGCCTCACAAAAGGTTGGCGGGCGCCATCCGGAATCAGACCGCGTTCCAGGCCCGATCGGCCTTCCAGTTTGCGCACAGCGAATGCTCAGTGAAGGGGTCGTATCAAACCAGCGCACATCCTGCTTCCGCCTTGCCGTTCAACTGAAAAAGGCAGGGCTTCCCTATGACCTCGCTGTTGTAGTGTTGCGCGCGTGGGCAGCAAAGAACCGTCCGGAAAACGGCGCGCGTACAATAACCGACCGCGAGATACAATCGCAGGCATCAGACGCATACCTCAAGGAATACCGCAGCTGTGGATGCGAGGATCCCGCGCTGGCCAGGTATTGCGACTCCGCATGCCTCCGGCACGCGAAACGCCCTCAAACGAAGACGAACTAATCGTTCGAACACGAACACGACAACGGGCCTTGATGAATCACCCATGATTCCTGCAAAAAGCCATAGTCATGAACCCTTCCGGAATTGCAGCAAAACCCGATAATCTTCTCTTGACTGTGCCCGAGACCGCAGCTAAGCTGAATATCAGCGTGTCCAGCCTCCATACCCTTGCCCGGGCGGGGAGGCTGCCACCGGGATGGATCGTGCAGATCAGCGCCCGCAAGCGCCGATTCCGCGCGCGATTCATCAGCGAGTGGCTAGACAACCCGAACCGGGCTCCGATCTTTGAAATAGGAGGCAAGCGTAACCATGACGCTCATCAAGCGCAACAAAGTCTGGCATTACCAGACCAAGATCGAAGGCAAAACCTTCCGCCGGTCGACTGGCCAAACCGACCGGCGCCTCGCCGAGAAAGTGGTCCAGCAGATCAAGGACGAGGTCCGGTTGCGGAAAAAGCAACCCGAAGACTGGCTCAGATTGTCTCAGGCCATAAATCGTGAGGTGGCTCGGATCGAGACCGATATCTCTGCCCATCAAGCCGAGCGGGCCTTGACAGTGTTCTCTGTTTTTCTGGCCTGGATGAAAAGGGACCTGGAGATTACGGAGATAACGGGGGAGGTGCTGGAGGCCTACCAGAGGCATCGGCTGAAGACGAAATCCTTGAGTACTGTAAACAAGGATCTCCACTTCGTTCTCCGTATGCTGAGGGAGAACGATATCTACCTGCCTAAGCCATGCGCAAAGCAAGGCCGTGAAACCGAGATACGACCATTCTCCCACGATGAACTCCTCAAGATCTTCAATCATGTCACGGATCACTTCCGCCCTCTCTATGCCACCCTCCTCGTTACTGGCGCCCGACCGGCGGAACTCATCCCTTCCTCTCGTTCCACTCACAAGGCACTTCTGAAAAGTGAGATTGACTTTGAGAATGGCGTGATTCGTCTCAGGCAGGCAAAGGGGAGGTGTGGGAAGCGTCCCCGCCAAAGGCCGCCTATTCCACTGCCGGAGGATGTTCTCATTCTTCTCAAGGAGCAAATCTCCCGTACCCCTTCCGAATACCCTTTCGTGTTCACCCCAAACACCAACACTTACAGGGATTTCGATGCAGCGCTGCATCGGGCCGGTATCCCGAAGGTTGATCCGGCGGGACGAAAACTTCTTCTTCACGGTTTCCGTCACACCTATGCCACTCTCATGGCGGAGCAGGTTCAAAACAACCCTCATTTCCTCAAAGCCATCCTGGGCCACAGCAAGATCACGACGACGGACAGGTACTGTCAGGTCGAAGCGACCGTTGTACCCATCAGCAGACTCAACCTGTCACTACGGTCGAAGCCCAGGAACACGGACCAAGCGGCCACAGTCCAAGACGTTCCTCAGCCCCAGACCGCATGAATCGCGACAAAGGGGTGCCAAAAAGGGGTGCCAAAACGAGAAAACCGCCTTCCGGGGAAGACGGTAAGTCGTTGAAAATCAATGGCGGGAGTGACGAGACTTGAACTCGCGGCCTCCGGCTTGACAGGCCGGCGCTCTAAACCAAGCTGAGCTACACCCCCGCAAGGGGCTTTCTTTTCTATTACACGGCGCTCCGGGAATCAAGAAGAATCCATCATCCCGGCCCGGAATTCTTCACGCGCGTGCTATCTCCCCTGCTTTCAACCCCTGTACGGTCCCAGTATATGCATCAAGATCCCGTGGGTGGTATGCTTCAAGCCCCCGTCAGGGGGCTTTCAGGCAGGCAAGGCAGAGGGGATATGTTTTCATTGGGCCGGGGAATCCCGCGGGATTCTCTCGCCGAACAGGGTGTGGGCGGCGCCTTCCACGATCCGCGTGCGGACCAGGCGGCCCGTGTCGGAGGGTGAACCGTCGTAGACGACGCATTTGTCGCCCGTGGTGCGTCCGACGCATTGGCCGCGGCCGCCCTTCTGTTCCGCGCGGCGGGCCGGGCCTTCGACGAGGATCTCGAGGGTTTTTCCAGCAAGCGCCTGGTTTTTCTCGAGCGAGATGCGCTCCTGGATCTCGATCAGCCGGGCGAGACGCTCCTTCTTGACGGTCAGCGGCACGTCATCCTCCCACTCGGCGGCCCTTGTGCCCTCGCGGACATTGTAAAGAAAGGTGAAAGCCGAGTCGAAGCGAACCTCCCGGACCAGGTCCAGGGTCTGCTCGTAATCCGCGCCGGTCTCGCCGGGAAAGCCCACGATCAGGTCCGTGGTGATGGTGGCTTCGGGGAGTCGCTCGCGGACGCGCCGGACGAGGCCGAGGTAATCCTCGCGCGTGTAGCCCCGGTTCATCCGGGCCAGGACCGGGGTGCTGCCCGACTGCGCGGGGAGGTGGAAGTGATCGCAGACCTTGGGGAGGGCGGCCACGGCATCGAGGTGGCGGTCGTTGGCGTCGCGCGGGTGCGAGGTGATGTAGCGGACGCGCAGAAGGCCGTCCACGGCGTTCACGCGCTCGAGGAGTCCGGCGAAATCGCTCTCGCCGTCGCGGTAGGAGTTCACGTTCTGGCCCACAAGGGTGACCTCGCGGCAGCCGCGCTGGACCAGTGCCTGTATCTCGTCGAGGATCGCCCCGGCGCGGCGACTTTCCTCGCGGCCGCGCACCGTGGGGACGATGCAGTAACTGCACCAGTTGTTGCACCCCATCATGATGGGAACGAGGGCGCGCAGGGCGCTCCGCCGGACCGGGACGGCGAGAGAGTGCTGAGTGCTGAGTGCTGAGGACTGAGGATTGCGGATTGCGGATTGTGGATTGCGGATTGAAAAAGTGGGCGCCTGCAGATTGTCCGATCCGTCCGGTTCGTCTGATCCGTCCGATTTGTCCATCTGGCCGGCTGATTCCGGGATTCCGTCCACGCAGGCGACGCGGCTCTCGCCGTTCAGAACGTGGTCGAGCATGGCCGAGAGGCTGGGGATGGCGCGGGTGCCCAGAACAAGGTCCACGTGGGGGTACTGGTCAAAGATGGCCTCGGCGTCGCGCTGGGCCATGCAACCGCAGACTCCGATGATGCGGTCGGGGCGCCCGGCCTTGAGTCCCTTGAGGCGGGCGATGCGGCCCTGGGCGCGCTGTTCGGCGCTGTCGCGGACGATACAGGTGTTGACCAGCAGAACGTCGGCTTCGGCTTCCTGGCGGACGGGACTGAGCCCGCGGGCCTCCAGAATCCCCGCCATCAGTTCGGAATCCGAGGCGTTCATCTGGCAACCGTAGGTGATGATCTGGTAGGTCCGGGGGCGCATGGACCTTCAGAGATACCTGAACGGCGGGGCGGTGTCAAGCCGGCAAATCAGCGGCCAATCCGCGGGCAAATCCGCGGGATCAATGAGTGTATCCCCCGAAGCCGGCCTGGGGAAGGGGCGCATCTGAGTTTTGCGAAGGAGCGCGGGCGGCCCATACCCCCTTTGTGTCATTGCGAGCGAAGCGAAGCAATCCCCATTGCCACGCGATCCGAGATTGCTTCGCTTCGCTCGCAATGACACAGCGCGGATTTTCCAACCCTCCGCCCCCCGCCTCCAACCCCTCGCCTCCCTGCCTCCAACCCGCCCAGTGGCGGACAAGAAAGTCCGCCCTCCGGAAAACGCTTCGCAAATCTGAGATGCGCCCTGGGGGAAGGACGGGAGAGTTTTGCGCTTGACTCGAGTCGAGGCCCGTCTTACAAGGAATACGGTAGCAAGCGGCTTTCCATTCCTCCAGATGCGCGGGTTTAGCATTGGAGCAAGCATGGCTGAGCACGAGAACAACAGTGCGCCGCTGAAGGACGAGGACGTTTGCCCGGCGTCCACGGCGGGCGAAGGCGCCGCTTCGGGCAACGGTCAAGCGCCACCCCTCTTGGTCGAAGTCCCAGATGAAATACGTCCCGGTTCTTACCGCAAGCACAAGAGACTTGCGTTGGCGGGATTCTTGCTGGTGATGATCTGCAACGGCGCGGCATTTGGCCTCTTCGGTTCCACGGAGTCGGACTTTTTCGGCCCCACAGATACGGAACAGTTGATCTGCGTTATCGGCGGGGCGTTGGGCTCTTTTTTCGTTCTCCTCTGGTGCTATCTCGATGCGTTGGAACGTCAATATTCGCTGAGCAAGACTATGAAGATCTGTCTTGTCGTGGTCGCCGCGGCGGCGTTCCCCGTTTATGCTTTCCAAACCCGGGGACTTGCCGGATTCAAGACTTTGGGGTGGGCCATACTCTTCTTGTTGCTTGCGGCTGGCGCAGTGGGTATTGGCGCGGGGATCTCAAAGGTGGCGGCTACAACTCTGCCGGGCCGATGGCTTTAGTCCCTTACCGGAGAAATTGAGCTCAAAATGGTCAGGATTTTCTCGGATGCTCCAAGATGCAAGGTAGTGACGCAAAGCCAGCAATTCACTTTGATCTGTTTCGTTCCGGCTTGTCCTTGTCAGAGGGCGAATGGTAAGCTGCCGTTGTCGGGGTCGGCATCGGTATCGGTATCGGTATCGCTTGATCCGTTTGACCACG
>Ga0315289_10013558_pt1 | contig 11399 bp, 16 predicted proteins | sample YL17G11_40_MG_FD_203452 | JGI IMG/M metagenome (GOLD analysis project Ga0315289, IMG submission 203452) | Sediment microbial communities from Yellowstone Lake, YNP, Wyoming, USA - YL17G11_40 | ecosystem: Environmental > Aquatic > Freshwater > Lake > Sediment | place: USA: Wyoming | collected... | reverse complement strand
CAATGCAATTGACAAACGGAATGAGGTAAATTATGTCAAAACAAATTATGGGTGTTTCGCCTACCAGTTTGACCGTAAGGTTTAAGCTGATGAATTCTTCCGTGTCAACGGGCGCGGGTCTGACCGGACTTGTGTATAATTCAACAGGTCTGGTTATATCGACTATCAAGAAAAATGACGCTTCCGCAGTAGTATACTCAACCACCGCGAACACTATCGAAACAATAACTACGCTCGGCACATACGCCGCGCCAAGCTCAAACAAGTGTCGATTCAAAGAGGTTGACGCGACAAATCATCCCGGTATATATGAATTGCACCTTGCTGACGCGCGATATAACGCGACCGACAGTTTGCTTGTGTCAATAAACGGCGTGACAAATCTCGCGCAGACAGACTTCGAGATTGAATGTAAAAATATCGCCGTCAATGTTATTCAAATCGGCGGAACAGCGCAGACCGCGCGCGATCTTGGCGCGAGCGTTCTCATCTCCAGCGGAACCGGAACCGGACAGCTTGACGTAACGAGCGGCGTGATAAAAGCGAATCTTGTACAGATACTTGCAACCGCATTGACAGAAACGGCTGGCTATCTTGCTGCCGGTTTCAAAAAGTTTTTCAACGTCACCACGCCGGTCAGCACTGTTGCAAGTGTCGATCAAACAGGCGATTCTTACGCGGTTGTTAATGGACGACTGCCCGCCGCTTTGACTGCAAACGGTAACATGAAATCCTCACTTGTCGAGATACTTACGACTGCATTGACAGAAACGACAGGTTATCTTGCCGCAGCGTTCAAGAAATTCTTTAATATTTCGTCACCGTCGTTGACAACCGCGGGGATAGATCAGACAGGCGACAGTTACGTGAGAATAGGCTCGCCCGCAGGCGCGTCCGTATCCGCAGATGTCGCGGCGATTGAAGCGAACGCGGTCGCTATAAAAGCGAAAACAGACAATCTTCCTGCGAATCCGGCCGCAGTCGGTAGCGCAATGACGCTGGCGACGAACGCGGTTGACGCTTCACAGTTTACACAAGCGGCAGCCGATAAAGTCTGGGGCACAACGACACGTCAATTGACAGGTACACAAGCATTTAACTTGACGGGTAATATTATTGGCAATCTTGACGGTAACGTAACCGGCTCCGTTGACAGCGTGACAGACCCCGTAACGGTCGGCTCGAATAATGACAAGACAGGTTATGCGTTGACAAGCGCGTATGATGCGGCGAAGACCGCAGCACAGGCAAGCAATCTGGCTACGCTTGACGGTAAGGTCGTTGACGTAAAAGCAAAGACCGACCAGCTTGCATTTACAAGCGGTCTTATCAACAGTCAATCGAAAGGAATGGATACCGATGTTATCAGCGCGGCAGCAGTCAGCGCGGCAGCGGTCACGAAAATACAGTCAGGTCTTGCAACAGGTGGAGACTTAACGACTATCAATGGGAAACTTGACACGATATACACAACAGAAGGAACGATTATCAACGATATAACCGCCGTAGGCAATGCAGTTGCCGAAGTCGTTGCGGTGCTTCCGTCAAGCGGCAATATTTCCAATATAGCGTTAACGGATAATATTGATGGCGGTGTACAACTTAAAGACGTACTTATTGGCGTACTCGCAATGACAAACGGGCGGTTCAAGAAAGATTATCCGTCGAGCGGTCAAGTGACATTTTACAAACGTGACAACTCAACGGTGGCTTTCGTAATGGAAATAACCGATACGGAAAGAACGAGAACATAATATGCCTTTGTCAATACCGATAAATCTGCGTGTATCCGACATTACACTATTCGGACAGAATAGAGACCCGTTATTTCGCGCTGAAATATCGCCTCCTTTGATGTCAACATACGGTTGGGCAGAGTGGGTACCCGGTCTCAACGGTCATATTGCCGACCATAAAGAGCGTACTATCGCGCTTCTCATCGAGCAGTTTCGTGTTGACAGACCGAAAATCAATTCTTTTATTTCCAGCGTCGTTGCTTCTTGTCAAGAGATAGAGAATGTTTTATTCGACCTGTTGCGCTTTCGCTCTATCGCGCTGGCGACCGGCGTACAACTTGACAAGGTAGGCGCGATAGTCGGCATAGGTCGAACAAGTTTGGATGATGAAGTTTACAGAAGCGATATTTATTTTCAAATTTATCTTAACAAGTCGAGCGGCGAACCTGAAGTATTGATTTCCGCTTTGCAGCGAGTGACCGGCTCGTCGCATATTGATTATTGCGAACCGTCTCCAGCGACCGTGTTGCTTTTCATAAATCAAGCAATACGCCCGCTTCCGTCAGACCTGTTTGCAAAAATGAAGTCGCTCACTGCCGCCGGTGTTTCGCTTTACATTGAGTACAGCAACGCGACCGATATTTTTGTTTTCAACGGTGACATACAAAGCACGACCGCTATACCGCCGTATTACATTGCGGGCGATCCTTATTTTGTCGGGCTTGGTTTTTCGGAACTATACGGTGATGGGCATACCGAAGGTGGCGGCTCACTTGCGGAATTAATAACAACATAATAGAATAACAAAGGAGAATACAATGACAAGACCGACAACTGGATTTCCTGATTTTGCAATGAACGATGTTATTGATCCGTCAAGCGGTCGGCCGAATGTCGTTGAACCGCCGGCCGGAAAGAAAAATGGTGGTTTCATTTACAATGAGAAACCACCACGTCAGTACATTAACTGGATGCAGCGATTGAACTCGCTATGGATACGATATTTCGATTCGTTGTTTACAATTAATGGAACATTTGTCGGTCGATTGCACGATTCGGCAAGTTTCGATGCTACGTTTTCCTATACAATAATTGGAGATATTGTTATTGTATCGTGGGGAGCAATATCTATTCCGGCAAACACAAGATCAAGCGATATGCTGTACTTTATTGACGGAAGCGGAGGTACACATATACCGACAGCAATAAAGCCCGGCTCCGGTCGTTATCACGTTACCGGCAACGTGACGGAAGGTACAACGAACGGTCTCGCTTTCTGCGCTATGTCGGCAACAAGCGGGGAGCAGTTATTCTTTTCTAAAGTGCTCGGAACGGAATTCGACAAAACAAAAGCGACAGTAATTTCTCCTGGAGATATTATATATAAAGTATAATACGATCTTGACTTATGCAAAAACAAATCGTTATTCAGTCAATGTCAGTACCCGAAGACAACGGCTATCGGGACAAACTTCTCGTAAATCAAGATGAAGTCTCGAAGTTTCATTGTCAATGCTCGTGCTGCCCGAATCCGTACACGCCACCGCCGAAACCGAAAGTAAGTTGGCTTGACGCTTACGGATGGATAGCCTGCAATACGGTTGACAAACCGTATACGTGGGAATGTTTCTTTGATGAAGACCGACCAAAAAATAATTATAAAGGTCATGGAAAATGTTTGAAGATCAACGATCTTGGCGCGGTGCCGACACGGTTCATTGACAAAAACAATAACGCGATGTATGCAAAAGGTGTGCTTGCACATTGCGGATTCAATGATACGTGGCGCGGTTCCGCTGCGTGTATCACTTTGCCGCCAATGATCTGGTTGGCGTTTATCTCGTTGTTTACAATCGGTGAAAAAGGATTGCTTTACATATTCGACTATTCAAAAAGGATAGCACGACCATCTTAACATTTACAAAGGAGACAGTATGCCAAAAGCAGAAGATGTCAAGAGAGTAATTCCCGATACCGGCGAACCGTATATCGAAGCGAAAGCACAGATCAAAAAAATAATGACTCCGACAAGCGCGCACGATGCAGTAACGAAGGAGTATACTGATGCGGTCGGCGTCGCGGCAGCGGCGAGCATTACAGATAATTTCGATACGCTGCTTGACGATAGCGACGTACTGCGCGTTGTTGACGGAGAGGTTGACGCGCAAAGCGCCAAGATTACAAACGTCGCCACCTTGCAGACAGAGCAGAACGCCGCGATAAATGGAACAACCTTGTCAAACAGGTTTCCGACACTGCTTGACAATAACGAAGCGTTGCGCGTGCTTGACGAGGAGATAAATGCGTACAGCGCGCGTATTAAAAATCTGGCAAACGCGGAAATGACAAATCAGGGTGACGCGATAAACGTCGAAACACTGACGGAACAATTTCCGAACCTGCTTGATGACAACGACGCGCTACGTGTCATTAACGCGGAGATTGACGCAAGCTCGGCTCGCGTTAAAAATCTGGCGAACGCCACGTTGACAAACAACAACGACGCGGTGAACGTCGAATCCGTCAAGTTAATATTTGCCGACAGCGCGCCGTCGGTCGATCTTATCACATTGACGGAGTTGACGGATTCGGAACTTGCAATTGAATCGGTCAACGCTCGCATGGTCGCGCTGGGAGAAGCGGTCAACCGTCTGGAACAAGCGATTGCAGCGCAGTCGATTATCGAAGTGCCTTCGTAGATTGTTGAGACATTCAGAGTGACGTATGACGGGCAAGGAAATACCAGTGGTACTCCGCCCGTTGACGAAACAGAATACGAAGAAGGCGATACGGTCGATGTTCCGATGATGGGTGAGGATTTTCAAAAAACGTTCGGTGGTGGTTACGGATGGGCAGGATGGAATACACAAGCTGACGGACACGGAATAAATTACTGGTATGATTCAGAAGAGTATTCAGAAGAAACAAATTCCGTTCCCTTTTTAATGCCCGCATCTAATGTTACACTATATGCAAAATGGGTGGCACAGCCGTAATTGACAAATTTAATCTTAACAAGAGAGGAGATGTATTATGTTCAACAAACTTTTGAAAAACGCTTCAGGTAAGTTTTCATGGATGAAAGTCGGTGGTGTACTCGTTTCTCTCGCCGGTATTGTTATCACGCTTCCCGCATCAGGTATTGCGCTGCCGCTCGCAGTATTGACAGGCGCGAAAGTTGTTGGCGCTATCGGTGCAGCAATTGGTATCTCCGGTGCGCGCGACGCGCTCGAAAATAAATAAGAAGAAGAAGAAGAAGAGAGCAACGTATAAATAAAAAGGACGCTTGACAAAAGCGTTCTTTTTTTATCAACGTATCACTTTGCTATAAATTCGCTATACTCTATACATCACAGTCTATACTCTTTCTATATATGTATATCTTTTTTTCTTTTTAGGTCTACATAGTAATAATAGATTACTCTATGTATATCAGAGTATAGCAATTTTATAGCAGTATTATAGCATAATAAAAGAAATATTTTTTCGATTTCTTGTATCTACCTTAAAAATCAATAACTTGCAACGCACGATTTTTGTTGACACACTTACGGAAAGGATATATATTTATAGTGTAAGAAAGGAGACAGTATGAATAGAAAACAAAGAACAAGAAAAAGCGGTCATAAGACGGTATCAGCAAAAAGAGACCCGATTGCGTTAAGACGTCCGCTCTTGTGCGCGATATGCGCGAAAAAAAATACTCCGGTTGAAAAACTGCCGCGCGTCTGTTTTGTTTGTCGTGGTTATATACAATAAATATCTACAATAGAAAGAAAACAGATTATGGAAATGCTTTCAAGAGATCAGGTTTTAAACAAGCTCAATAAATTAAAAGCGTTCATCGAACGAGATTGCGGGCATGAGTCAGTAAACGCGCAACAAATCGCGGACAGACTAATCAAAAAATACGGTATCACTTCCAGAGAATTTACTTACGTTCATTTTTCCATAAAGCAGCAGCAGGACGCCGCGCGAGCAACACAAGAGAAAGCGCATTACGAACAGCGCGCGCGTCAAGCGCAAGAAACGAAACCGTGGCGACTTTCATATACATCATTAATGCGTGAAGTCGTGATCGCTTTTTGTGATTGGTCGAATATACGATACAGCGGACGAGGCGGAAAGATATACGTCTTTTGCAGTGCGGAAAAATATGCTGAATTCTCCAGAGCTTTCGACCGCATGAAAGCACGGTGGAGCGAGGCAGTAAAAATAATCAACAAAGCGATGATCGACGATATAGAAAAGATGTAATCTTCACAAAGGAGAAAGTATGAGCACTGAACAAAACAGAGCAGAACAAGGTATCGAATAAGTGGTAGTATTTGTAAATTCTGTAAAAATTTTTAGATTGTAAGTCATTGAAAACAAAATAGAAAGAAGGTTGACAAAGAAAAAATTAAAAAAATACGTTGACAACCCGTTGAAAATGAATATATTTTAACACTACCAAGGAGCGAGCAATGCAAGTATACAGAAGCACTGACACAAAGACAGTAAAGAAACAGATCGGAAAAATGGTTGTCTCGCGGTTGATCGAAACCGGCGCAGAAATATGTGGCGTATTTATCGGTTTCTGGAACCCCGAATTTACAAACAAGAATTCACAGCTTGAACCGGCAAAAATACCAGTGACTTTTCCCTTCAACATTCTTACGATGGAAGGCGTAAGAATTCAAGTCGAGCAGTTCACGACAATAAACGAATAGACAGACAACTATCTAAATGAAAGGAAATTGTTATGAGTGACAGAAAAAGTTTTTTTGATTATGAGAAAATCGCGCTTGATAACGGTCTTGCGTGGAAGGTCGAAAAGAAACCGCTCTTTGACGAGCGCGGAAACAAGCTCCCGGTCTTCGGTATGTTTCGCAGTGATAGTAACAGATACTTTGGAACCGTGAGCGAACAATACAACGAAGTACAAAATATTGACTTGCTTCGGATGCCGGAATTGCTCGAAAAGACCGGAACGAAAGTCGAATTCGTCCGCGCTGGCGAGATGAACGGTGGTGAGCGTATCTTTGCTGAATATCGTCTTCCGTTTTCGGTTGACGTTCGCAAGGTCGGCGATCTTGTGCAAGCGTCAATCGTTTCGAGCACGAGACACGACGGCAAAGGTGCTGTTATTAATAACGTGCTGCTCAACCGTCTTGTCTGCACGAACGGAATGACAATGAAAACAGGGTATGCTCTGCAATACGCAAGACACAATGCCGGTGTTGAAGCGCAAATACAAGAGATGAAAACGACCTTGATACGTGCAGCGGATGATGTCAAAGCGTTCGGCGAGCTTGCGAACGGTCTCGCTTCCATCTATCTCTCGACCGAAGATATACGAGCAATCGTAGAGAGAATGTTTTACGAGAGCGATACAAACAATATTTACGTGAACGCGCAGAAGCAGGAAAAAGCTCGTTCTATTCTGTCAATCTTCGAGGCGAATGACAACGACGCTTTCAAAAAGCAGCGCGGTACGGCGTGGAATCTTCTCAATGCGGTTACGAACTATACAGATCATCGTACAAACTATCGAAGCAGCAACGGCGAGACAGCAGAACAAGCGAAAGCGCGCGGTTCTCTTTTCGGTGCCGGGCACGCTTTGAAGTGGCACGCGCTGACCGTGATCGTGAACGTCGCAAGCAAAAATCACGCGCTCGAAATACCGGAACAGTTCAAGAGCGATTTGACTTTAGAGAAAGCAGCAGCGTAACCATGAAGACGCTTTCTCCAGAGGCGCGAAAAGCGCGGCTGACGCATGACCTTTTTCTGGTCATGCTTCACGCCGCAGTAACGTGGGAAGACAAGTGGGACGCCAGCGAAATACTCGGAAAGTTCTGGTCGCAAGCGTTCCCTGACGTTGATATACGAGAGGAGGACTTCAACAACGAATTGATTGACCGCATACGAAAACAATTATTGATAAACGCGGGAATCAGGAATCCAGTTTTGGAAGAAACGACGTTGACAAAACAGATAAAAGCATCAATCACTTTTTAACCTTCTTGAAAGGGGTTTATTTATGGTAAAGATCAACAAACAGAAGACGGCTTCCGCAGCGAGCGAGAAGAAAAGCGCGAGCGCAGCAGGTGCGAGCGGCACGAAGTTTGCAAACGGTAAAAAGGTTGGCGGTAGCAAACCGAAAAGCGACAAACCGAAAAGCGACAAACCGAAAAGCGAAAAGAAAGCGGCGCGGTCGTATGCTTTCACGACACGTATCGAATTCAGTGCCGGTCTCTGTCTTCAGCAGAAATTTACGGACGAGGAGATCATTAAAAAGGTGGTCGAAAAATATCCCGACTATCCGGTCATTTTCAATCAGAAAGAAGTCGGGCGTTGTCGGTGGATGCTCAAACATGACATGCTGCCGAACGTACACGCGGACGGTTGTTGTTTCGACCGTGTTTTTCTGATCGACGGGAAGATCGTCCCGAAAGCAGATAGACCGAAGTCCGCGCACGCAAAGCGCAAGGCAAGATATAACGCGGAAACCGACCCGCTCAATCTGGTCGCTGGAGTGAATGTTCACAAGCAAAAGTCAGACCAGAAAGCAAAAAAGCCGGTCAAAAAAGCGAAAGAAACCGCAGCACCGACGAGCGAGAGCGCACCGACAGCGTAAAAGGTCGCTTAACGCACCACGGACGCGCAGGCTTATCAGTCTGCGCGTTCTAATGTACTACTATCAACGAATAGAAAGCGCAGCATGGACAGCGCACGACGCAATTTAAGACCGTATCAAAAGAGCGTATTTTACACGACGCTGACGAGACCGCATAACGCGCTTTTTCTTGATATGCGTCTCGGAAAAACACTGATTGCAATACGGTCGATTTGTGCGAGACTTCCTACTATCGAGAAGGTCTTAATAGTGGCACCGTATTCCGCTTTCCCCGCGTGGCACGATGAATTGATACGTGAGCGATTTACAGAAAAGGAAATGGTCTTTCTGGTCGGGACGCGAGCGCAGAGATTGAAAAAATTTAAGCAAGCTCTTTCTGATTCTACTGTAAAGTGGTATATCATCAATGTCGAAGGTTGGCGAGCATTACAAGAGATCGCATTACAAAGATGGCAGGCTATGGTATTTGATGAATCGTACTCACTGCAATCGCCGCCGCATGTTTCCGAAAAGACGAAAACAATATGCACATCTAAATTTTTCACGCGCAATTTTCGGGACGTGCCGTATAAATACATCTTGACAGGTACACCGGCACCAGAGAGCGAGCTTAATTATTTCATGCAGTTGCTTTTTCTTGACAAAAATATATTATGTGAGGACAACTATTGGAAATTCAGAACGCGCAATTTTATACAGTATTGTCCTCATCAATACGCAATATCAGAATACGGAAAACGGTTTCTCACAAAGCAATTGGCAACGTGCGCCGTTTTTGTCTCTCGTAAAGATGTGAACCTTGGCGGTGAAAAGATATACGAGCAGCGTGCGGTTGAGCTTGACAAAGAGACGCGAGAGATATATGACCGTCTTTGTAATTTATTTATTCTGGGAGTCGGCGATAAAATACATAACGTGACCGATATTGCGGCCGTCAAGTTTTCGTGGTCGCGTCGCTTGCTCGGCGGTTTCATCGGCGCAGATGAGGAGCGTGAGGATGCTTTCGAGTATATTTTCGACGGCAAACTTGTCGAATTGAATAAGCTCTTGACAGGTGAATTGCGCGAGCAGCAGGTCGTAATCTGGGCAGACTTTACAAAGGAAATACGCTTGATTCATCGACACTTGCGAACGTCAAAGAAACGCGTCGCAGTTATTGACGGCAGTATTTTACCGCAGACGCGCGATATGATTGAAAAAAGTTTTCGCAGCGGCAATATACAATACCTTGTTTGTCAACCGCAAGCGTCGCAATACTCGCGCGATTTCTCCAGCGCAGACACGGAGATTTTTTATTCGTCGCCGCTTGCGCTCAAAACACGTTTACAGGCGGAAGATAGACTCATAAGCACAAAGACGAATTCTGTATTGGTTGTCGATCTTGTTTGTAAAGATACAATAGAGGAAGATATAATCGAAAGTTTGCATAAAAAGGAAACAAAGCAACAGATGATCGCGCGCATTGTAAAACGATTGACAGGAGAAAATCATGGGAGACTCTAAATTGAAAATAAACGACCTGTTAAAAATACTGGTCGAAAGCGTTGCCGATTGTCTTGGCGGTGAGTATGATTTGACAAGCGACGATGTGCCGCGTATCATATTTACTTGTGTGAAAACGAGAATAATGAGAATAGATGAGAAAGACACGGTGATTGACAATAGAGATATGAAAATATCCGTTGTATATCTTGCAGCGACAAATCAATGGAAAGCGTTTTATCCGTTCCCAGCCGACAAACAAGAACGGCGATACTTTGACAAAATGAATGACTTAATCGAATGGCTTTATTGCATGGGGGTTGCTTTTTTATGAGAATAATAAACAGATTTACAAACGAAACGATCAGAGAAGTCGAGACAGACACCTTGCGCGGTGCGAACTTGCGCGGTGCGGACTTGCGCGGTGCGGACTTGTGCGGTGCGGACTTGTACGGTGCGAACTTGCGCGGTGCGAACTTGTGCGGTGCGGACTTGCGCGATGCGGACTTGCGCGATGCGAACTTGTGCGGTGCGGACTTGTACGGTGCGAAAAATATTTTATCAATCGGCCCCATAGGTTCCCGTGGCGACTACTTGTTTGTCTCAAAAAAGAAGAACGAATTATTTGTAAAGACAGGTTGTTTTTATGATACGCTCGAAGCGTTCGAGAGCGCGGTTTCAGAAAAAGAAGACGGCGATGTTTTCAAAACAGAATACGAACAAATTATTTTATTCATAAAAGTAGTTTGCAAAAGGTGGGAATAAATGCTGCTCGCTGACACGTTGACGGTCGATACAGGGTTGACAACCGCATGGGCATACTGGCGCGGTGATGCGTTTCCGTGGCACGATGAATTTCACTGCTCGCGAAAGTTCTTGACAATCGCACAGCGTATTTCTTTTATGTCAAAAAAGTTTGACGATGTACTTACTGTTTTGCAACCGAAACGCGTCATCTTGGAAATGGTCGAGTTTTGGGAAGGCAGCGATAAAAGCAGAATATCCGCGGTGCGTGGTGATATTTTCAATCTCGCGCTGCTTATCGGTGCGTATATGTCAACAGCACTGCGTCACGACGCGACGGTCGATCTGCTTTCAGCGCGTGAGTGGAAGGGTCAATTGACAAAAGAGGCAACCGCGTACCGCGTTCACTGTATCAACGGAAAGTTTTACAGAAGCGAGCATATAACCGATGCGGTCGGCATGGGCTTCTCCAGAGACCATGATGTCTGGCATTTGAAAAAGGAGAAGTTTACAAAATGATACCGAAGTGGTTGACAATTAAATGTCAAGCATGTCGCCGATGTAAACTATACGCGACACGTCGCAGTATTGTCATAGGTAAGGGAGAAATAATACCTGCGGATATTCTTTTCATCGGCGAAGCACCCGGCAAAAGCGAAGATATGCTCGGCGAGCCGTTTGTCGGCGCGTCCGGTAAGCTGCTCAATGCGCTTCTTGACGAAGCGCGAAAACTTGCATTTACAAATAGTCACGTTGATATTGAATGTGTTTCCTATTACATTACGAATACGGTATTATGCAGACCGACCGATATGCTT
>Ga0315289_10013556_pt1 | contig 11399 bp, 1 predicted proteins | sample YL17G11_40_MG_FD_203452 | JGI IMG/M metagenome (GOLD analysis project Ga0315289, IMG submission 203452) | Sediment microbial communities from Yellowstone Lake, YNP, Wyoming, USA - YL17G11_40 | ecosystem: Environmental > Aquatic > Freshwater > Lake > Sediment | place: USA: Wyoming | collected... | reverse complement strand
CCTTACGACATAAATCCTTACTTGGATGCGCCTAGAGGAACAGAGACTGTCTGCGACAGAAGCGTAAAGGCGACGGTGCTGTTCGCGCCGTATTACAACTCGACGGCCCCCTATGACGTGGAGGACACAAACTTTTCCATCACCAACACAGGCGACTTGAACGTTACTTTGCTCGTATCTGCAGTTTCTACGAACGTTTCAGGAACCTATCCGCATAATCGGTATGTTGAGCTTAGGTTCGGTGAAACAACATCAATTCTTGCTTCAGACATAGATCCGGACGGTACAGGCTATCTGATGACGTTACCTCTGAATCCTGGTACTGGAGAAGCTTTTGCTTACAATTATCTCACAGGCAAGGTGGAATTTAACAGGACCGCAGGACACAGTGGAACGTACTACATGCTCGGCTTCAGAGCGATAGGAAGCACCGTCGGCATCATTAATGGCTATGGCGGCGCAAAGGGCAAGCTGCAGTTCGACGGAACGCACCTTGAACAAATGCCTATTAGATTAACCACCCCGGAATATCCGCCGTCTTCAGACAATAACAGTGCAAGGTTTATAGTGGCATCTCCTGTCAATGACCTTACAAGAAGCGGGCATGATTGGGATTTTGTCCGCAGTACTACGCTTCAGTTTTTAGTTTTTAATTCGCCTTACGAGCAAAGATTTTCTACGTCGCGCACATTAGACACGTTCTGGGATACGGAAACATGTCTGATTGACACTACCCAATGCGCACGATCCATATTCAATTCAGATGTCGCAGGAACTCCACTGCTAACATTCATTACGACAAGTTTAAGCCTGCCTGTTGCGGGTTTAATGATGACATATGACAACAACACCGGATTTGCAGAAACCAACACATTATACAGCTATTCAAGCTTCGTTCCGATTGAAATCAAGTATCCGCTCAACGCGACGCCCACGGATCCAACACCGCCAACCACCACAGCAACGGCCACAAATTACATAGGCGGCGGTTACTATACTTCAGTCATCCTGAACTGCACCGATAATTTATCTGGGTGCGAAAAAATAAACTGGCAGATTCTCGGTCAGACCACTGGTACATACTCATGCGCAGCAACCCCCTGTGTAACCACCATAGACTTGCCTTCAGGTCCGTCAACGCTGAATTTCTATTCTGAAGATCGTGCATGGAATGTAGAAACGACAAAGACGCAAAACTTTTTCGTCAACACCATCACTTCCGACATGAATCTGACAGGCGATCTTTCGGCCAGCTCTGGCTACGCTTTGATAATCGGTGCGGATGACATCACGCTGAACTGCGCAGGACACAGCATAACAGGAACTGGCGCAGACGTCGGCGTTCTTGTATCCAACCACACGAACGTCACGATCAAGAACTGCGTGGTGTCCAACTTCTCGTTCGCTATCTTCCTCGGCATGAGTTCCGATTGCAACGTTACCAACAACACAGTCGACGATAATTGGCAAGGCATTTATCTGGCCCCTCTTCAAAATCCTGATACCTCCGAAGTTTATACATCGGATAACAACACCATTGAAGGCAACATGTTTGATTCAAACAATGAGGGCATTTCTGTTCGGGCCGGCTCTTACAATAACATGACAAACAATAACATAACTAATACTGGCAGCAATCCTGATGTCCCATATCCCAATAATGATCCTGTAGACCCTGGTACTGGTTGGCAATATATAGAAATAGATACGGGTGCCGGTATCAGCATGATGCTCCAAATGGATTTAAGCTGTAACAATAACATCATAGACAATAATAGAGTTATCAATGGTGCTATGGACGGCTTAATTGTTGTCGGCAGCACCAGCAACACATTTTCGAATAACGTTTTCGTTAATAACGGCAATAATGGTATTAATCTTCAATCCAGTCCAGGCGACACGCTTACGAATAATGCTGCTTGCCACAATGCCAACCAAGATATTTACTTAGACGGAAGTTCAACAGGTAACACAGGCGATAATACTTGCAATGCTTTGCAGGACGACACGGGTGAAGGCACTGTAACATGCAACACACCTTGCCCTGTTTGCGGAAATGAATTAACGGAAATGTATGAAGTCTGTGACGGAACTGATTTGGTAGGACAGACCTGTCAGTCATTGGGTTATAATCTTGACGGAACTTTAGCTTGTGCAGCTGATTGCCTGTCGTTTGACGAAAGCGACTGCCGCAGTGATTTAACACCTCCAACAATAACCGTTTTGATACCGCCATCGCCTGCGAACAGCTCTGTGCAGGCATCAAGGACATTGGAGTTGCACAGCAATGTGACGGACAGTCTATCCAACATAGACACCTGCGTATTGGAACTTGACGGCGTGAACGAGACGATGAACAAGATAGGCACGGGGACGTCCGTGCAGTGCAAGGCGACAAAGACATTGTTGGACAGAACAACGCACAACTTCACTGTCTATGCCAATGACAGTCTTGGAAACATGGGCGTAAATGGTACATGGTCATTTAGCATACAGCTTCCACGTCCTTCTGCGCCATCCGCACCAACAACCGGCGATTTGCCGCCAGCCAAACCAGGAAAGGTCGCTCCACCTGAGGTGTCTGCGGTCGTGACAGCGCCAACGATCTGGCCGGATGTCGTGCCGACCCCGACAAGCGGTACGATAGCAATACCACCGCAGGGCGTCTCGCTGCTACTGAAAGGCAGCGTGAAGGATGGCAGGCCGACAGGCGGAACAGTAGCAATACTGATAATACCGAGGCACACCAGCGCGAACGTCCACAACATCACGGAAATAGTTCCACAGCAAATGGCAACACTTCCGGCAGGCCTGCAGTCGTTGTCGGCCCATGAGATCAACATCAGCTCAGACAGCGAGATTGAATACTGCATGGACTACACCGGAGCGCTTGGCAACATCAGCGAGTCCACATTAGATGTCTGGCAGCTAAAGGAAGGTAGCTGGATGACAATGCCTTCGGAGAAGGTCGTGCGCGACACGGAGATTATCTGCGGCATTATCGACAGCGCGGCAACACCGTACATGATAGCCGGCTTCGTCACCGCACCGATAGTGCCTGCGACATCGGCGCAACCGGCTCCCGGACCAACGGACGTGTTCACAGCAATTATAGTAATTATTGTCGCTATGGGTGTTCTTTACATTGCATTCCGAGGAACGGCTATACGTAGAAGGGTGAGGCCGAAAAGATAATAGCGCGTGTTCAAATCACACCGGGCCCCAAAATAACTTTAAATTGATTGGAATAGTATTTAGAATTGATGTCCATGAGAAATAGGGGCAGTTTCGCTAGAAGTAGCAATAAATCTGACAGCCTTTCGAACATCGTTCCCATACTGGTCGTTATGCTGGCACTAGCCATAATAACGCTCACTCCGACCGTGCTGGTGACTACTGGCTTCTTTACCGCAGGCAACGCGGAATGGGAGAAAAAGCTCGACATTGCTGCCACGCCCGAACAGTCCACCATCACACAGCATATCACCTTCGGTCAGTACAAATCGATATATTGTTCAGAGGCCGTCTATGTGGAGGCAAACGGCCAGCCCGTCCAGTTCAGCACCGAGAACGAGAGCTACAGCGATGCAACTTGTGACGAGGCTGACGTCGTTTTTGAAAATGCAGGTTCCGCGACATACAGCATCTACTACGGCCAAATCCCGGAAAGGATGGCCGCCATAACCGGCCTTCCGCCCACACAGGTCGATGAGGGGCAATTAAAACAGACAAACGTTCCGGCGGCCGTCCTTGTGGCACCATTTTATGCAGTTGGTGACAATACCAGCCTTGAGGACACCCTGGTCTACATAACGAACAGCGGTAACAGCGTTGAAAACGTTCGTGTGTTCATTGTTTCCGACAGCTGTAACGTTCGTGACATGATGCTCACACTCACAGCACAGCAACCAACGGCCTTCACACTTTCATCTTCCCATGTCCCTACAGGACAAGGTTACATCATAGCTTTTACGTCAGACGGTTCAGGAGTAGCGGTCGGACATAACACTCTTCTTGGCACCGTCGGCTTCAAGACAGCTTCAGGCCATTACGGCACCTACAACATGGTCGGTTTCAGATCACTGAGCGGTTCTGCAGGTCCGGCAGGAACCCTGATGTTCGATGGCATAAATCTTGAAAAATGGCCAAACGGTGCGATACTTCCCGAGTTCCCATCCGGCATCGACAACAATTCGAACAGACTGGTGGTGGAATCCCCTATAAGTGATATGACTGGAGTAGGCACGCCCGTCACCACGACGTTCTCCGGTGAGATGTTCAACAATTCATCGGGCTCGTACCCGTTCAGCTTCAACATGAGCAGCTGTCTCATCAACTACCAGTTCAACAGCACGTTCCCGCCGACCACGCCGTCCGTCGATTCCATCGTGCCTAGCGGAAACACCGGTTGGTTGGACTTCTATTCGTCGGACGGACCGTTCTTGTCCCTTTACATGAACTACAACCCGGACGAGAACTCCAATGCAAGCGCGTTCAGTGGAGCCACAGTGCTGCCGGGCTACTGCGACACGGCATGCCCGTCGTTCAACATCACCTATTTTACTGGGTTGTAATCAAATGGCAGATAAAAAAGTCTTCATAGCGGCCGTTTTGGCCATGTTCCTTCTATCCGTGTCAATGACCTATGCCTTCCCTTACGAGAGGCAGGGCAGCGCGTTCCTCTTCCCAGTGTTCTCGAGCAATTCTTCCAACCTTGCTCTTGAGAACACGAAGATATCGATAACCAACCTGAACGGCACGGACAGCGTGACTGTGCGATGCACCTTTGTCTATCAGGACTCGTTGGAAGTCAACGGAACTAATTATATGCGTTGCGAGGGCACGTACCAAGATTACAGCCTGAACCCGAACCAGAGCATATCATTCTTCACGGGGGACTTGCTGCCCGACAAGAAAGGCTACATTGTTTGCGCTGCGATAGACGGGAGCAACCTCAGGTCATTCAACTACCTGGTTGGCTACAGCTGGCTCAAGCTGGCCAACGGCGCCAAAGACCTGTACAGCCCTACAACCTATTCAGCCAATTTCACAGGCACGATACCGAATGACGGAACGCTGAAATTGGGAACGGACTACAATCCGGGCGTGCCGCAGCTATTCATTGAAAGCGGCATGCATTCTGCAGAGCGGAGCACTGGCGGCGATATTCCAAGGACATTCTTCAGCTCATCAATAAACCCGTCGGCCGTCCAGCCAGCGACGAACATCTTTATCGGGAGCACTTACAATAAATGGGTGACCGAGCAACTTCTCGTATTCAATGAATTTGAGCAGAGGTTTTCGACTTCAAGGGCGATTCCGTGCTGGTTGGACATAGACATGGATTTGATGGATACCTCACAACCTGACAGAAGCATCTTCAGCTTTTCCGTTGCAGGGACATACTACCTCCAGACACGCATGAGGGCTGTGGGTTCATCGACCAACTTTGGAATCCTGCCGGGCGCCATTATGGCAAATTCCAACTCGAACGCCGACCCGCTCGCCAATTTCGTCCATGAGGTCCACAGGTCAGATAATGAATACGAGGCCTACCTGCCTTTCCTGTTGGGCCCTGATAACGACAGTGACGGCATATACGACTATCAGGACAACTGTCCGTATGTCGCCAACGCTGACCAGAACGACACCGACGGCGACTGGCACGGCGACGCCTGCGACAACTGCCCAGCCATCGCCAATCCTTACAATGAAGATGCCGACAGCGACGGCGCTGGCGACGTCTGCGACGTCTGCCCGAACGATCCCGACGATGATATTGACGGCGACGGCTTATGCAGTGATGTGGACAACTGTCCTGACGTTTATAATCCCGTTCAGGAAGACATCGATTCGGACGGCATAGGCGACGCATGCGACAGTGAGGTCTTAATCTACGATTGTCAGAACCTCACCTATGGGACAACTTACATCCTGCAGAGCGACATCACAGGTAACCAGTCGAGCGGCAAGTGCATCGATGTTCAAGCGGACAATGTTACGATAGACTGCCACGGCTTCTCGCTGAACGGTACACGCGTCTTCAACACCTTTGGTATTTTCTCATTTTACGAGAACATAACGGTCATGAACTGCTACTTACAAGACTACAACACGGGCATCTACATTTCAGGCTTCGGCAACAACACAGTCACCAACACCACGGCCCTCAATAACATTGGCGACGGTATCAGTGTCAACGGTGTTTACAACAGCGTCACCAACAACACGGCTTACAATAACTCGAACAACGGAATATCGGTGTTCTTCAACCACAGCATTCTGACCGACAACAATGCCAGTGGCAACGCGTTCGGCATTTCCATCTCAGGCGCTTTCAATACCACCATCGCCAACAACATCGTTAGCAACAACACCGACTCGGGCATAGTCTTTTTAACATCCAACAACATCACGGCGGTCAACAACACCGCTTTCGGCAATTACCGCGGCGTCTGGTTGTGGAGAAGCCATCATAACACGCTGAGCAACATAACAACGAACGAGAACAGCCAGGACGGCATATTCTTGGACAACTCCACGTTCAACACGATAGAGAATACCACAACAGCATATAACACCGCCCACGGCATCTCGCTTTGGTACGCTAACAACAATACAATAACCAACAGCTCTGTCTATAATACTACCGCCGCAGAAGGTATCAGGCTCGACTATTCCAATTATAACATCATAACCAACAACAGCATAGCCAACAACAGTCAATCAGGCATCCTGCTCAGCTATTCCAACTACAGCACCATACTCAACAACAACCTGTCGCGCAACAACCTTGAGGTCTGGAGCTCTAGCTACAACGAACTGACGGACAATTATGTATGCACTAACGATAACATTCACCTCGACTCTGGTACAGACAACAACTTCGGTGACAACGTTTGCAACGGGGTCTCGGACGAGGACAGCAATAACGTTTCCTGCTATGTCAAATGTCCGAGGCCGACCGTATATGTGGACAGCTGTCAGAACCTTGGAGACAGCTACACAGATTACCTGCTCAACGCCAGCCTGTCAAGCTCATCAGGTACCTGCCTGAGCTTCGGCGGAAACGGCATAAGCGTGGACTGTGGAGGACATACAATAGAGGGATCACCGACATATGGCGACGGCATCGACATGTCCTACTACACCAATGGATCAGTCCAGAACTGCAACGTCAGTGGATTCGATTATGGCATCTATCTGTTCAACAGCCATTATAGCAACCTTACCAACAACACGCTCTACAAGAACAATTATGTCGGCATATACGTACAAGATTCCAACCACGGCAATATAACCAACAACAACGTCACAAACAACAGCCAGGATGGAATTTATCTTTATGGCATGTACAACGATCTCATAAACAACAACATCATTAACAACAGCATAAACGGCATATCGATTCAAATGGATGCGAACAACAGCCAGCTTATCAACAACACAGTTTCCAATAACGGCGTGAGGGGCATCTCGATAGACAGCGCCAACGGCGTTTTCACTGAAAACACAGTATGCCAAAACGGTGTGGCACCACCGTCAGACATCAGTCTGAGTCCAATGTCCAGCAATAATACCGGCAACAACACCTGCGATAACCTGCAGGATGCAGACACCAACCCCTTGCGCTGTCCGACTCCGTGCCCTGCGCTGCCTTTCCAGCAAGGCATATGCAACCAGACCATCAGGTCGGACACCACCATGACAGCCAATTTGAACTGCAGTACGCCATCAGGAAGCATATGGGGAATAAGGATAGGTGCATCCAATGTCACGCTGGACTGCGATGGATATAATATAACAGGTAGTCCAGGAGGGCTGCAACAGGCAATATACAGCGGCATCTACAACAACGTAACTGTAAAGAACTGCAACGTGAGCGTTTTCGGCACAGGCATATATTACAACAGGACTAACAACAGCCTCATATTCAATGTGACTACTTACGACACCACCGGCATAAACCTGCAAGGCACTTCCAACACCACAGTAGCCAACAGCACTGTCACGTCGGGCTCCACCGGCATCTATCTCTATTACGGCTTCCGAAACAGCCTTGTAAATGACTTTGTCAACAGAACAAGCCAGAACGGCGTCTACCTTAACTCAAATTCCAACTCTACCTTTTATAATGTCACGTCCTTTAACAACACTCAGAGGGGCTTCTATCTCGCAGGCATGCCAACCCAAAACAACAACTTCACCAACGTTACAGCCAACAACAACGGTATGTATGGATTCAATATAAACAACTGTCCCAACAACAACTTCACCAACGTTACAGCCAACAACAACATCCAAAGGGGCTTCTATATTTCCTCTTCCTCGTCCAATAATAACAATTTCAACGGTGTGACGGCCAAAAACAACAGCCAGTACGGTATATACACCGACGGCGGCTACAACAACCTGTTCATCAATGTGGTTTCCCAGAATAACAGCCTGTGGGACTTCTACTCCATGATGAACTCGTACAACAATACGCTGATAAACCTAACAAGTTGGCAGAACCTGGTTTCGTTCACGGCCAAGGACGTATCATTCAGGGGCACCTTGCCGGAAGAGGCGCCGCCGGACAACCCAGGCCTGGTCAACATCAGCAAGTGGGTCAATGCCACCAGCAATGCTCCGGACAGCTACATGTGGCTGAACTTCTCCTATACGCCCGCCGACCTGGGCGGCATGGACGAGAACACGCTGCAGATGTGGAGGTACGACACCATGGGCAATTGGGACAACGAGACCTTCTACGACGTGAGCGGACTGGACACTTCCAACCGGGTCGTCTACGCCAACATCACCACGTTCGGTTCGATTTTCACGCCGCTCGGCTCGCCGCCTTCTGGACCAACAAACATCACGACCTGCAGGCCTCTTAACGAAACCGGCACGACCTACGTTTTGCAGAACAACGTGAACATTTCCGGAAGCGACTGTTTCGACGTTACTGCCGATAACGTAACGTTGGACTGCGGCGGTTTCACGGTCTCAGGTAATGGCACGGTCTTCAATGGAGTCAATACTGTTGGCTACAACAACATAACAATTCAGAACTGCCTTGTCACAGGTTTCTACCATGGCATCGGCTTCAGAACCACCAACAACGTAACCATAACCAACAACACAGCCTATAATAACAGCAATTCGGGTTTCTACTTCGAGGACAGCTTCTACAACAATATCACCAACAACACAGCCTACAAAAACTGGAACAACGGTTTCCTGATGAGCCAGGGGGTCTACAATGGCTGCAACCACACCACTATAGTCAACAACACTGCCTACAACAATACAAACGGAGCAGGCTTCGCTTTAGTGGTTCGGCACAGCAACATAACCAACAACACGGCCTACAACAACAGCGAAGGTATTTATGTCGTCTTATGTTCAAACGACACGGTTGAGAACAACATCATCAGCAACAACGTCAATATCGGCATCCATATCCAGACTTGCAGCAACAACATTATCACCAACAACACGGTCAGCAACAACGGCGCAGGCATCGCCATCCAAACCGCTTGGAACATCACGTTCCAGAACAACAGCCTGACCGACAACAGATACTCCTTTGGTTTTGGATATGAAACCATCGATCAAGCCATCCATAACATTGACACAACCAACCTGATTGATGGCAGACCAATCTATTATTACAAGAACAACGCTTCGATTGGAACCGTGCCGAGCGATGCCGCCTTGGTCATCGCAGTAAACAGTTCGGGCCTGATTGCACAGAACTTGGACCTGCACAATGACAGCACTTCTATATTGCTGGCATACACAAACAATTCCGTAATAGCTAATAATATGATTCACAACAATAATAACGGAATAAACATACAGTCCAGCTCTTCTTACAACAACATAACCAACAACACGGCCTACAACAACTACATGGCCGTAAATATTTATTCTGCTTCTAACAACAACGTCAATAATAACAACGCCAGTTCAAACGGCTTTTCGGGCATTTCCTTGGGCAGCTCCAACAACAACATTACCAACAACACGGTCAACGATAATGCACAATATGGCTTTTCTCTTAACCAGGCCAGCAACAACCGCTTCACCAACAACACCGTCAACTCAAACGGAGTTGATGGTTTTTCCATCTGGTACAGCCCCAGCAACACCTTCATCAACAACACGGTCAACAACAACAGCTTCAGCGACGGTTTCCAACTCTATGCAAGCCCGAGCAACGTCCTGATCAATAACACGGCCGTAAACAATACACGATATGGCATTTTCCTCACCGGAGCTGGCAAGGTCGGCTTTAGTACCAACATGTCACTGACAAACAACAGGGCCTGCACCAACACCAACCAGGACATCTACGTTGACTCCGACGACGGCACTTCCACCGGCGACAACATCTGCACAAACTTAGTTGCCGACGGCAGCACCGTGACCTGCCTGCACAACTGCTCGTGGACGCCTGATGAAACAGCACCAACATGGTCTGCAAACGCAACATCTCCGGCCAGCCCGGTGACGTACGCGCCAGGCACGAATTACAAGTTCAACATAACCTGGACGGACAACGTTGCAGTCAGCGACGTAATCTTGGAATTCAACGGGACCAACTATTCCTATCTGGCAGCTGAGCTCAGCAACGACGGCGACGTATATTTCTTGGACATAGTCGACCTGGTTGCGAACACTTACAGTTACAAGTGGTATGCCAATGACACCAGCAACATCTGGAATTCCACAGGAACTATGAGCTACGTCATTAACAAAACAACGCCGAACTGCACCCTGTCATCGAACGCCACCTGGAACTACACCTACCCAACAAGCACGACGCTCATATGCGGCTGCACAGGCGATGGCACTACACATCTATACTTTGGCGGAGTGCAGCACGATGACTACAACAGCACGCCGACGGTGTTCGGTGCGACCACCGGCACTTCAGTGGTCTGCAACATAACAGCCGGCACCAACTACACGTCTGCAACGACGTCCAACACGCTCACGATCAACAAGGGTACGGTCACCACGAGCCTGTATCTGAACGGTTCGGACAGCGACACGAGCTATCCGTACGGCAGCGTGGCCGAGCTCAAGGCGAACAGCAGCATGCCGTCGTTCACGACAACGCTATGGGCGAACTACACGGGCGCGCTCGCGCAAATAAACAGCAGCACCGGAGACGTGTTTAACATCACAAGGACATCCAACATTGGCGTGGGAAGCTGGCTGATAGCTGCAAACACCACAGGAAACCAGAACTGGAGCGACTCAATGCTAACAACGCACATCCTTACGGTCTTCGATTCGACGTTCCCGCAGTACGCCAACCTGACAGCAGCTCCTGACTCGCCTGCCACGTACGCGCCTGGTGCGAACTACCAGTTCAACGCCACGTGGACGGACAATGTCGGTAT
>Ga0315289_10013553_pt1 | contig 11401 bp, 9 predicted proteins | sample YL17G11_40_MG_FD_203452 | JGI IMG/M metagenome (GOLD analysis project Ga0315289, IMG submission 203452) | Sediment microbial communities from Yellowstone Lake, YNP, Wyoming, USA - YL17G11_40 | ecosystem: Environmental > Aquatic > Freshwater > Lake > Sediment | place: USA: Wyoming | collected... | reverse complement strand
CTCCGAAAATGAGATCTACAATACCGCAGCTGTGCAGGAACGACACGAATTCCTCAGCCGTCCAGCCACGCGTGTTCAACCCCTCGTAATTCTGGATGTCGTTTACGGTCATTGTCATGAACGCCAATGCCATGATTATGGCGAGCACGCCGGCGATCAGGATTGCCACTCCGCCAAATATCGGCAGCGATGTCCTGCGAGGTGTTTGGGCCTCCAGGGTGGACGCCCTGTAGTCATGTCCGCAGTACGTGCACACATTCGCTTCCCACGGGATCTCGCGTCCACACTGCACGCAGTATCTTCCGGACATCGGAACCCCAGTCGAGCTCCCCCATGATGACATGGATCCACCCCCATAGGCCTATGCTCGGTCCTCTGGGACATCACGCAGATGCCCATTGGGCCTAATAGCTCCTCTCCTGGAAGGCCGCGAACAAGCAAATCAGCGTTCAGCGCTCACTTTCTTGGTCCTGTCCTCTTGAAGGACGAAGAGGAAATGAGCGAGCATCAGAGCGCATACGAACCCCGCGATGAGGCCCGTTACCAAGCGCACCGGGTTGGTCGACTCGTAGCTCGTAACCGCCTGGAGCCCCCCGTCGATCCCAATCGGGACCAGCCCGATTAGAACGAGAGCAGGATGAAGCTTGTAACGGTAGAAACTCATGAGGCCGAACCCGAATGCTATCCCGACGAATATGGCGACATCCCTCGCGCAGAAGGGCATCTGGTTGCCATTCAGGAAGTAGCTCCTTTCCTTGATCTGGTGGCACTCGACATCCCCGAAATCGTATATTGCGTGGGGGATAGGGCTCAGGTTGTGGAATTGGGCTGTGTTGTCTCGGTAGCCCACCCTGCCTGAAAGGTCCGTAAGCGTTCCAGATGGCACCATATAGGGAGCCGTGAAAACCAGGAGCACCCAGGCGAGGGACACGGCGAACAGGATGAACACGGCAGTCGAGGTGAGCTTAGGAAGCCTCACAAGGACCAGGAGCACGCCTCGGCTTAATCTCACTTTTCAATTACGACCGCGGCGTAGCCGACGACGTCCCTCATAGGCCGCACATCCCCGGAGGTGGCGTACTTCAGCACGGTGGCTTTCCCACCCGAGCATGCCGTTATGGTCGCCATGACTGGGCCGTAGCCACACATCGAGATGTTCTCTTCCCTGACGACATCGAACAGCTTGCTCGCGTTCATGGCTTTGATGGCGTCCAAGGCCATGGCGTCCTTGACCTTGGCTGTGCCTGGGGTGACATAGTGGGACATGTCGGTCGACGCTATCACAACGACATCCTTGCCCTTCGACGCATCCCTGATCACGCCCCCGACAGACTTCGCAGCCTCGATGTCCTGGAAGCCCATGCACACTGGGACGAACTTGAAATCCTTCGAGAAGTACTGCAGGAACGGCAGCTGGACCTCGATCGAGTGCTCGAAATGATGGGCGTCTGCGTCCTCGTCTACCAGGTCCTTCCTCATCGCCTTCGCCATCTCGCGGTCCACCTTGGCAACACCGAGAGGTGTCTCGAAATCGTCGGTCGTGATGGCGATGCCCGAACCCCTGCCAGTATGATTCGGTCCCAGGATGACGAACGTCTCTGGGAAGCCGTCCTTGGCGAGCCTCGAGTAGAGATGGGAGGCGACCATTCCTGAGAACATGTAGCCCGCGTGCGGGGCGACTCCTCCGATGACCTTCCTCGGGCCTTTCTTGAGCTGAGGAACGCTTCCGGGGCCGAGAAAACCCTTGAAGCACTCCTCGATCTGCGTCCTCAGCGCTCGCTCGTCACCTTCGTAGAACTGACCCGCCACTGCCGGGTGCCTCATCAAAACCTCCCTCCAAGAGAATGAATAGCTCGTGCTGGGGTTATAGGTTTTCCGAGGGAGAATCGCAGGAAACGCGCCCCTACTACAGAGAGGCCTCGAACTCCTCGACCGTCAGCTTGAAGTCCTCATCCGCCGGGATCGCTCCACGCGCCTTGAGTACCTCCCTGGTCAGGAGCCAGTACACAGTGGCAAGCGCCCGCCTGCCCTTGTTGTTGGAAGGTATTACGAGGTCCACATACCTTGTCTCGTTGTTCGCGTCGCAAATGCCGACGATCGGAATGCCGACGTTCAGCCCCTCTCTCAGGGCCTGCTCGTCCGCTGCTGGGTCAGTCACGAGAAGCAACTCAGGCTCGATGAACTTCGGCAGGATCGGGTTGGTCAACGAGCCGGGGACGAACCTGCCGGCAACGACCATGGTCCCGATCGTCTTGCCGAACACTTTGGCGGGCTTCTGGCCATACTGCCTCGCGGAGACCACCAGGATCTTCTGCGGGTCGAACCTCGATATGAACTTGGATGCGACCCTTATCCTCTCGTCCGTCTTCTTGACGTCAAGGACATAGAGTCCATCCGTGCGGACCTTGAAAATGAACTCCTTCATGTCCGCGCTCTTCTGCTGAGTTCCGATGTGCACTCCAGAAGTGAGATAGACGTCCTCTGGGATGAGCAGGCGCTCGGTCGGTTCCGTTTGTGCCCGGTTATCAGCGACTTCGTCCATCATGACTCCTCAGGGTTCCCTCTTTACAGTCATCGGTATGACCCCTTTCTGGAACTCGATGATGGCTATCTCAATGGGGTCTAAGATGGGCTCCTGAAGCTCCACCAGGATCGGCGAGCCCATGCTTATCTGCAGGGCCCTAGCGCCAATAATCCTTGCCCTTTCAAACCTGGTGTACTTCAATATAGCAGCCTCTATAGTGGAGGTATCCCCTAAAATGTGGGTCCTTTATATACGTTTGGGGTGGGTCTAGAAGTCGATTCGGAACATCCCTGGATGAGGCATCGAGGCCTGGAGGCGGTTGTCCATTGACATCGATCTACTTGACCTCGAGCACACCTCGATGAGAACATTTGACCAGCGACTCAGAGAGGATCCGTTCCGTATATCGTATCCATCGGTTCGAAATCGGCACTTTTCTCGGTCGAAAGCTCCGTAAAACCATAATCGATTTATCAAGCGTTCAGCTTACGGTGAATCACTAAGAGGCGATTCCAAATGCCGAAAGTCCCGAACATCAGAGTGGAGCCTCCCGGCCCGGAGGCAAGGAAGGCCGTCGCGAAGGATGACGAGTACATCGTCAAGGCGACGAAGACCGCACCGCTGGTCTTCAAGAAGGCCGAGGGCGCAGTCATTGAGGACATCGATGGAAACAGCTACATCGACTTCTACGCTGGTGTCGGTGTTCTGAACGTGGGCGCGAGGCACCCCAAGGTCGTCAAGGCGGTGCATGACCAGGTCGAGAAGTACATGCATGTCGCCGGCACGGACTTCTACTGCAAGCTCCAGAACGAGCTCGCGGAGAGGCTGGCCAAGTCGGCGCCAGGAAAGAACAAGAAGATGGTCTTCTTCTCGAACACCGGCGCTGAGTCCGTCGAGAGCGCGATCAAGATCGCGAAGAGGGGGACGGGCAAACAGGTCATAATGGACTTCTTGGGCGCATTCCACGGCAGGACCACGGGCGCGATGTCGCTGACGGCGAGCAAGTGGGTTCAAAGAGAGGGCTACACGGCCACTCTGATGCCCGGCGTGTTCCACGTCCCATACGCGTACTGCTACAGGTGCATCTACAAGCTCCAGTACCCAGAGTGCGACATGTGGTGCGCGAGGGTCATCGAGGATGTCTACTTCGAGACCCAGATCCCGCCGAACGACCTCGCTGCTATCTTCATGGAGGTCGTGCAGGGCGAGGGAGGATATGTGGTACCGCCAAAAGAGTTCGTGAAGATGATCTACGACTACACACGCAAGTACAAGTGCCTGTTCGTTGACGACGAGGTCCAATCGGGAATGGGCAGAACAGGGAAGATGTGGGCGGTTGAGCACTTCGATGTCGTGCCCGACATCATATGCAGCGCGAAAGCGCTCGGAGGCGGCCTGCCGATCGCGGCGACGATAGTAGACGCCAAGCTCAACTTCGACAGGTATGGAAGGCACTCCAACACATTTGGCGGCGCTTCATTGTCTCACGCAGCAGCTTTGGCCGTACTCGACGTGATGGAAGAGGAGAAGCTCCTGGACCGCGCGACAAAGGTCGGAGGAGAGATGAAGAAACGGCTGCAGGAGATGCAGAGCAAGTACGAGATCATCGGAGACACGAGGGGCCTGGGCATGATGCTCGCGCACGAGTTCGTCCAGGACAGGAAGACCAAGAAGCACGCCGCCAAGAGCAGAGACAAGATCGCGGACATGGCCTTCAAGAAGGGGCTCGTGCTGCTGCCGTGTGGGAAATCGAACATCAGGTACATCCCGCCGCTCAACACGCCTCAGGAGCAGATCGACACAGGCATGGACATCCTCGAGCTGTGCATCAAGGAAGTCAACAAGAACCGGGCGGATTGAGCAAGCAAGAAACCTCTCTCAGTTTCCTTTCGAATCCCGGCATAGGCCGGGATTCCCACCGTTTTCATTATGAACTAGCTGGACCATATGCTCCGTCGGGGGCTGGTGAGCATGAAAGACGAAGAAGAGAGAGAAGCTGATCACACCAACGCGATTGCGACTTTGTACAGGCTTGACCCGCAGAAGCTGGCAGCGATCAAGCGTATAGCTACCGGCTCGACCAGGTGCCCGAGCTGCGACGCGGTAAACCCTGCTGAGAATAGGTTCTGCGAGAAGTGTGGTGGCAAGCTCTATCCCGTCGAGGAAGAGGACGACAAATCACTGGTCGAGAAGCTCGAGCACAAGGACGAAGAAGAAAGAGGGAAGCGCGAACCAGAGTACTGATTCTAGTCCATGTCGCGTCTTTTCTTCATAGAACGCTTCCTGGCGAGGCTGCCCCAATCGGGGCCGGATGTCTTGTTCCTACGGTACAAAATATATTAAGAGACCCCGGCTTAACGGTGCTAAGGTAGGAGTGATCCTATATGGTGTTCGAAAAACTGAGAGAGTATGGCGTAGAGAAAATCGCATTCGTCGGTCTCCGACTGACCCTCGGCTGGATGCTGATCTGGGCCTTTCTTGACAAACTATTCGGCCTGGGGTATGCAACGGTATCATCAAAAGCCTGGATTAACGGTGGTTCACCGACAAGGGGCTATTTACTGGGCACATCTGGACCGCTGAGCGGATTCTACCATGACCTCGCTGGCAATGTTGCTGTGGACGTACTATTCATGGTCGGGTTGTTGTTCATAGGTGGAGCACTGCTTCTGGGCATAGGGATGAGGATAGCTAGCTATGCCGGAACCCTCTTTATGCTGATGCTCTGGTCCTCATACCTTCCCCCAAAAACCAACCCACTGGTCGACGACCACATAGTCTACATCTTCGCGCTACTCGTCATGGGCGCAGTCAATGCAGGTCAGTGGTTCGGGCTGGGCAAGTGGTGGTCGAACACCAAGCTTGTGAAGAGGTACCCAATCCTGCAATAGGGATCCCGGTATCCAGGCGTCGAAAACAGACGGCTGGATTTGGTGGATCGCCCGCATGGAAAACCCTTTCTCTATCATTCCATTTTTGCATAGATCGGACCACACTCGGTGTTGGCCACGTGACAAGATGTGCCACCGACAGCGCATCCGGACTCAGTGCAAGGATCTTGTCATCAGCACATCGTCATAGTAGTTTCTGCCTTCCTTATTCACACGGGGCACTCGTCCAACCTCAACGAATCCAAGTCTCCTGTAAAACTCCAGGGCCCTCTCGTTGTATGAGAACGTCTTAAGCTGAATAATCTCAAGGCCCTTCATACGCTTTCCGGCGAGCGTGATTGCCTTGTTCATCAGCGCCTCTCCTATGCCTTTCCCCCGAATATCCCTGCTCAGGGCTATGCCTAAATCCGCGACATGCGAACTCTTCCATTTCAGCTGAAGGACTGAGCAGCTGCCTTTGATCTTACCATCGACTTCTACCAGAAGCAACAGACCTTCTCTTCTTCTTATATCTGCAATCCATCCCTTGAGCCACGCTTTCTCGTCCTTGAGTTTGACCTTCTTGTTAATCAACAAGCCGGATCTTGGTTCCTCGACGAAGCCGTTAATGAAATCCATCAGCTGTTTTGCATCAGTTGACCTAGGCTCCCTGAAGAGGACTTTCGTTCCATCTCTCGCTGTGAACCTGAACTGTGTCACGATGTCAGGTAGCTAGACCAGGATGAAGAAACTTGCGTTCCTGAGATTCTGTTACGCTCTCGCGACGCTGGAATCTCAGGCGCTCTGCCGGCCTGGCGGGAATTGCACCATCATCCAGCCAGTAAGTTGCGACGCAAGTTCAATCAAAGGGGGAGGACGGTCGGACACAAACCCCTTGCCTTTTCCTTGTACCGACCGATCCTCCTAGACTTGCACTGATCACGGAGGCCAAATGACTAACATTACTACAGCTGCGAGAGAAGAAAGCAGACCTGTGAAGAAGAAGATAGCTGTTGCCGTCCAGAGCTTCTTCCTAGTTGGATACAATCCATAGAAGAAGATGGCAAAAGAAGACAGAACGAATGCTAAGGTGCCCAGCAGAATTGCTATCCTCGAAGCCATTGGAGGAGTGCCACGTATGTCTATGATCCCGAACACCGCCAGGTTCAGAGCTGCCAACATACCTGGGAAGCATGCGTTGACGATTGGCTTCATCAAGCGGTCTTCGGCCTCCGATGACATCATATCAGGATGGTCTGAGCTGATATATATCCTGTTCTCGATGAGTCCAGTGCTTGCATCAGGGGAACCTCTGATTACTCCATCTCAAGTCCCCCTTATCCATCCCGAGATACCCATCTCCCTCACCGCCACATCAACTGGAATGGGCTCGCATGACCTGTTAGCGCCTGACTCATCAAGATACATGATGCGAGGCTTCAACTTGAAATTGCCCTTGGCAGTGGGTTTGAGAACGAGTTTCACATCTTCGGTCTTGAGAGCGTCTAGTCTCCTGCCCTTTAGGTTAATCTGACTATCCTCCATCCGATACTTCTCTGGTTCTTGGACGATCACGAATCCCTTGGGGACAGTCCCTTCGACCCTCGTGAGCTGAGCCGGTCCCCTCCCGGCGTTAACCAACTCAATCTCAAGGACGAGCTCCTGTCCCACATGAAGATCCTTCGGCTTTGCGACTAGACTCGCCTGGACGTCTGCGTGCTCGAACCTCTCCAAACCAACCGCCGTCTCATGAGTAGGTGCCGGGGATGAGAGTGCCATTGCCGTCGACGCGATATCCGGAGCCAGGAGAACGTCGGTGAGCGCGATGGCCAACTCCCGATCTTCGACCACTTTCCTGAGTAGCTTTGACACCTGATCCCTTCGGCTAGGCTGGGCTGCCTTTTCGTAGGATGCTGCGGATAGCTGCAACACCTTCTCCGCCATGGCATACAGTTTTGCCTTCTTCTCCTGGTTCTCCTCTGTGCTCGCCTTGTCCATATATGCATAGCCATCGAATAGCAGCTTACTTGCCTTGGCATACTCAGCAGCATTCTCCAAGTCCGCTCTGAGATAATACTTGGCGGCACTCTCAAGATGCTTCGTGGCAATGGAATGAAGAGAGAGCTCTCCTGTATCCGCAAACCTCGCTCCTGCCTCGAGGGCTCGACAAAAATGACCATTGCCCGTGGCCATGACCTTCATCTTCTCGCCGACTGCAAGCTCCTTTGCATGATCGAAGTGCTCGGCCGCTTTGCCATAGCTCTCGGGCGAAGCTTCCGATTCTGCCCTCACCATCGCCTGCCAAGCGCTTGCCAGCGATATGATGAGCTCGAGTGGCCTCTTGTCCTCAGCAGAACCAACGTTGTTGAGCATCTTCTGAAATGAGCTCGCAGCCAAAGAGTATTTCTCCGAGCTCGCGGCCAATTCCCCCCGCATTTCAAGAAGTCTCGCTTCTTCGAGAGACGTCCGTGCCCTGCAGAATGCGATCCTGCGATCCAAATCCATCGCGACCCCTGTGACCATCTTCTTCTCTTCGACAGACTCAATTCTACTGACTTGGTTCTGGAGGGTCGTCTTCGCACCGATGAATAATCTTGCCGCCAGCTCGAATGACTCCATAGCATCTCGATATGTCTCCTTTCTGCTCAGGTCCTCAGCATGCTCCGCCTTGGCCAAGCCCGAATAGACATCAGACAAGTAACCCCAAGTCTTCGTTGACTTGTGCGATTGGGCTGCTTCGTCGTAGTACCTTGAGGCTGATGCAGGGTCGTCCATCGAATGAAAGTACTTCGCATTCTCAATCGCTGTCCATGCTCGCATGTATTGCGCGTGCTCTTCGAACATGGCTCTCAGCTGCAGTGTTTTCTCCGCGGCTGTTTTGAATCTGTCCGAAGCGATTAGGAAGCATTCGGCCCCTCGTTTGTATTCCTGGAGACCGTCGCATGTCTGAGCCGCCTTCCACTGGCATTCAGCGGCGCGACTCGCAACTCCGCCCAAAGAAAACATCTCTGCCGCTCTGACCAAAGCATCCCGGGCTGTACGAAGGTCGCTCTTGTCGCCCTCCAACTCGTAGAGGGCTTCAAGCCATTCGCTGTACTGTAGCAGCCAATGCCCGACAATGGGGTAGTTGGTCAGCAATTCCTCCGGGGCATCTGGCGAAGTGACGGACATTGCTTTGAAATGGAGTTCGAGAGAGCCCTTCTTGCGGGATACAGCCTTGTGGAGCATATCTCGCTTGTCAGAAGGATCATCGACTAAGTTTGCAAGCTCGAACTCCGCCTCCGCGAGAAGACTTTGATCGGTTCCGCGACTCCAATATGTGAAAGGTTCGAACTCGTTCGTTGCAGCCGCGCTGAGTTTTCTCATTTCTATTGCCTGCTCCAGAAGGTCCTTCTTCCTCGATTTGACAGACTCTGTCTTCGCAAGGCTCGTGAGGGAGTACCCAAGACGATGTTGAATGTAGCTAATGAGATAGGGATATCCAGAATTTTGCGCAAGCTCGAGAGCACTAGAATAGGATTTCACGGCCTTCTCTGCATATTCGCGTTTCTTCTTCGAATCATTCTCATGATATGCCAGTACCCCGTAGACTGAAGCGTCAGGAGCAGCAACCCACATCTCCCAATGTGACCCAGGTGGCAGGAACGCTATCCTAGAGAATTCCTTGTTAGCCTCCGCTGCGAACTCAAGAGCCTTTTGTGAGAGTCTATCGCATTCATCGGAATCACCTGCTGAGAGGGTGCCCCAACTAGCTCGGCCGGCCAAGGCGCCCAAGACGGAACCGACCAGCAATCGATCATGTGTCGACCTGCCAAATCCAAGTGCTTTCTGAAGCACATTCATTGACTGATCTCTTTGAAACGGCGAGGGCAAATCCCCTAATAGTAACATGCTCGTAAGTTCAGTCAAAGCAGATTCCTCGGAGCACTGGACCGCATTCTGCCAGCATGTCATCGCCCTCTTGTCACATTGATGGCTGTCCGAGGAGTTTCCAGAATCCTTAGCAAGGGCTGTGAGAAAAGCACAAGTGTTTACATAGGCCTTAGCAAGCTCATTCGGTTCTGCTTGTGTCGAAAGCATCTCGACTGCTTTCTCACCACAGTTCGCGCCACTTTGGATGAGAGCATTCTCGGAATCAAAGCTTACTGCATATTGGTACGCAATAACGGCACTCAGAGTAAGCTGGTTGTAAGTCCTCACGTATTCGAAGCTGCTCGCACTTTCTTCGAAACCTTTCATGGCGTTAATCGCTTCTTGCCAAGCCTCCATGACGAGCTCTTTCTTCTCAGTTGCATCGGAAGTCTGCCAGTATCTCAGGAATGCAATCATCGCGTTAGATCTTGTTTGGAAAGGCATTCTTTCGGATTCGGGTGACTTGTCGTAGTTCGCTTTGGCTTTGACATAGCAGTCAATAGCTTTCTGAGTCAGCTCCCTTAGTTGGTTATTCCCCTCAGATTGCATTGCGGCCTTGTAAAGAGAGAAACCTTGTTTCTCGAGGATCTCTCCTGCTTCTATGAGATTGTTCACAGAAACCAAATCAAGGGCCTTGCCATACGACTCGGCAGCGCCTATCCAATCGTATTTCTTCTCCTGTTCCTTCGCGCGAGACAGAAAGGACTCCATATCCACTTTCTTTTCAGCCATATCCCCAGACTTGAAGCCGAATAACCATTCATCCCCTATTTGTCTTTCCTCGATTGCCAAGCATGAGGAACTTTGCGGACCCGGTGGGAACCGCACCAACTTCAAGCCAGCAAGTCAAGAAACGGGTTCAATCAGAGGGGAAATGAGCTCGGACAAAGCCCCTTCCTTCTCTTCTCAGGTTCCCTTCAGCCATCCGGAAATCCCAAGTTCTTTGACGGTAACAGTGACAGGTTGCGGTTCAGATGACTTGTACTTGCCGGATTCGTCCAAGTACATGATCCGAGGCTTGATGACAAAACGTCCTTTGGCTGTCGGTTTGAGAACGAGCTTCACGTCCTCCGTCTTCAGTGCATCAAGCCGTCTTCCCCGCATGTTCAGATGGCTGTCTTCTATCCTGCACCTATCCGGCGCCGTGACTAAGTCGAACCCTTGTGGCACGGCCTCCTCTAATCTAGTCAGTTGAGCAGCTCCTCGGCCGGCATTCACGAGCTCGATCTCAAGGTTGAGCTCTTGTCCAACGTGCAGCTCCTTCGGATTGGCAACCAGGGTTGCCTGCACATCGGCATGCTCAAACCTGTCCAAACCCACAGCTGTCTCGTGTGTGGCTGCAGGGGATGAAAAGGCCATGGTTGTTGAGACGATGTCCGGGGCAAGGAAGACTTCAACCAATGAAACTGCAAGCTCCCGGTCCTCCTTGACCTTGGCCAGAAGCTTCACCACCTGTTCCTTCCTTCCGGGCTGACCTGCTTTCTCAAAGGAAGAGGCCGAAGCCTGTAGAACCTTCTCCGCCATTGAGTAGAGTCTTGTCTTCCTCTGCTGGTCCTCCTCGCTGCTCGCTCGATTCATGAAGATGTAACCGTCGAACAGTAGCTTGCACCCTTTCGCATACTCCGATGCGCTCTCCAGGTTCGCCTTCAGGTAGTACTTCGCTGCGCTCTCAAGGCTCTGAACGGCTGCCGAATGAAGTGCAGCATCACCATTGTCGGCAAATCTCGCTCCTGCTGCCAAAGCCATACACAGGCGACTGTGCCCCATCACTAGACTCTTCGCCTTGTCGCCGGGACCGAGGTTCTTCGCCTTGTCGAACAGATTTGCGGCTTCCTCGTAGAGTTCGGGAGATGAGGCTGCCTCGGCTTTCGCCATTGCCTTCCATGCCCTTGACAATATTATGATCAACTCTATCTCCTTTCGGTCCTGTTCTCCGGGAAGTTCTTGCTTGATCCTGGCGAACATGTCAGCCGCGAGTCCGTACTTCTCGGATGCACTGCCCAAGTCACCCTCCTTGTCCAATACTCTCGCTTCTTCAAGTGCGATCCTTGCTCTGCAGAGTCCCTGTCTGTGGTCAACAGCTTCTATGAGCCTC
>Ga0315289_10013550_pt1 | contig 11402 bp, 15 predicted proteins | sample YL17G11_40_MG_FD_203452 | JGI IMG/M metagenome (GOLD analysis project Ga0315289, IMG submission 203452) | Sediment microbial communities from Yellowstone Lake, YNP, Wyoming, USA - YL17G11_40 | ecosystem: Environmental > Aquatic > Freshwater > Lake > Sediment | place: USA: Wyoming | collected... | reverse complement strand
TTTGATGCAATGGAGTGGCAGTTTAATGTTGATTCTGCTTATGGGATGAATGAAATTGACAATTTAGAAAATCCTCAAATTATGTTTAATAAGATTCTTGCATCTGTTTTGGAAAATGCAATCCTTATGGGAAATGGGATTTGGGTGGGAGATCAAGATGCTCTCTCCAAGGAGGATTGGGCACGTCTTACCAATGAACCTGGGAGTCATGTTAAGGTAAGACCTGGAAAAAAGTTGGAGAGACAGACTCCCCCTGCTCTCCCAGCTTACATGATGGATACTTTAACCCTCTTGGTGACAGGAATAGAGAAACTCTCTGGAATTACAGAGGTGACAGAGGGAAGAAGACCAGGTCAGGTCACCTCAGGAGTTGCAATCGAACAACTTGCAACAATGGCTCAGACCACCATCCGCTTAAAAGCAAGACAGTTAGAGGGATTGATTCAGAGGGTTGGTCAGAAGTTGATCTCTCGAATCTTTGCTTATTACACCACCGACAGAATATTTACACTTGTTGGTAATCATGGTAAGCCTGAGCGTTACCTCTACGAGAGAGCCATAATCAGAAATGTCATTGAGAAAAGAGGAATGTCAGCTTTTCGTGATTATCAATTTAAGATAGTCCCAACCTCTTCTCTTGCGATCACAAAATGGCAGAAGGGATTGATTGCAACCCAACTCTATCAACTTGGATTGATTGATATGGAAGCTGCTCTGGAAGCTCTAGAGTGGCCAAATAGAGATGAGATGCTTCAAAGGATGCAGGAGAAACCAGAAGAGTTTCAAAGAAAAAAGTATCCAATGAAACTCCCAGCCAATCTTTTAAGAGGTGGTAATAAGCAGACAGCTTTACAGGAACCTCAAGTTGGGAAATAGAGATGTCATACGTTAAAAAAGGTGCACAGACAGAGGTTGGAAGAAAGATAGAAGAATTGGCAGAGAGAGCACCAGAACCTGTAAAATGGATGATGCCTGATCCCTACAGTCCAGCATCTTATATCTTTCCTATGAGTGTGGGTGGAAAGGCTCTAAAGTCAGCATGGCCCAAAACAAAAACTTTTGAAGAGGCTTTAGAGAAAATAACTAATCGTATTTATGATCGGCTTTCATATGGTCTTAGGGAAGAGCTTATTACAGAGCCATCTCGAAAAGTACTTTGGAGTAATAACAGTGGAAGATGGTTTGTTTATCCTGGTAAGCACTACAAACCAGGAGAGATGGTTAAATTAGATGCAAATGAAATAGTTGCTCCCCAAAAATTTATAAGGAGACTTAAAATGTGGTTTGAGTCTGGAGATGCACCTGCTCTTCCTCTTTTTGAAGGTTCTTTTGAGGCAACTAAGATGGGAAAATCTGTAAGAGGGGAACAATTCATCCCATCTAGTGTACGAGAGAAGATGAATAAAATAACACCTGAAATAGATCTTTTTAAAAAAATTGGTGAATTAGCTGGAATAAAAAAAGAACCAATTCAGTAAGTAGAAAGAAAGAGAGGAAATGGTAGTAACACCGACAACCTTAACCCCAGAGGAGGAGTTATGAAAAAGATCTTATTATCTACCCTACTAATTTGTCTCTTTCCAGTTTTTGCTTTTGGAGGACCTTTTCTTGTCTGTGATCCTCAAACAGGAGTTACTTCCTATAAAATTACAGGTCCAAGTTGGGTTGTTAGTCCTGTACCTGCGCAAACCAATGGAAGTTTAAAAATGGATGTAGCAACTTCTACAGTTGGAGTAAACTCACTTACAGTATCAGCTTGTATCACAGATCCCATTTGGGGGGAGGCTTGCAGTGCAGCAGTCCCTTTCGCTTTTACAAGGCCTGCCTCACCAAACGCTTCTGTTGGTATTGGTTTGATAAAATAAAAGGTATTTTTAAACTTGAGGGGAGGTGATATAGAGATGGCAAAGAAAGGTGGTAGAAAGTTAGGTGGAACCACCAAAAAAGGTGGGAAGAAAGGTGGGGTGATTTGCTAACCAACCCCAAAGAAATCAACAGGAGGTAAACGATAATGCCAAAAGATGAACGACTTCCTCCTCCAATGAAAGGTGCGAGGAAAGGGCCAGAGATGGCTCAAGAAGATCCTTCCATCTATGGTAAACTCTCCAGTCTTGCTGAACAAGAAGGTGGTGGGATGGGGATGGGAATGGGTGGTGGTCCTGGGGGTGAGCAGCAATCCGCTCAATTAGTTATGGATGGGGCTGGTCAGCTTATGCAGGCTGCTAAGATGAATCCAGCTCTCGCTCCCTTCATCACTCAAGCCATTCAGATCCTCCAACAAGGCGTTCAGCAACTCGCAGGAGGACAACCTGGAATGGGTGGAGAGGCAGAAGCTGGAGGTGCACCTCAACAACCTCGAAAGAGAAAGGTGAAACCTCCTCAAACTCAACCAGAAGGGGCAGATCAATTTGCTGGTTATTGATACTCCCTCTTCTCTAAACCCTTCTTTTTATAAAAAAGGGAGAGAAGAATAAAGGAGAGAGACAATGGAAGATCTGGAATTTGCATCAAAAGAAGATCTTGAAGCAATCAAAGCAGACCAAAAACTTGCAAAGGTTTATCAAAGTATGCAAGCAGGTGTGACGAAGAAGTTTCAAAGTTGGGCAGATGAGAATAAAAAACTCCAAGACTCAGTCAAAACCCTCAATCAGCAAGTGTCTGAATTAGATGGGGGACTGATGGAGTGGGAGAATTGGTTCACCCAAAATAAAGAGGTTCTCAGTAATCTGGGAAAATCAAATAATCAATCTGACCCAGATACCACCACTTCAAGAAAGAAAGAGAAAATGGATAAAGACCTTGATGCCCGTTATGATCAATTAGTTGAAACCTTTCAAGGTGCAGCTCAACAGTTTGAGTCACGACTCTCCCATATGGGGAGGATGTTAAATCTCTCAATGCAACTTAATGATATCATTCGCTTACATCCCGAAGTAGATGGGATGAAGATTCTTGATTCTGCTTTAAAAGGTGGATATCAAGATCTCAACTATGCTTACAAAGAGGCATATGGAGAGGACATTCTCAACAAACAAGTGGAAGAGAAACTCAAACCTCGTTTGGAGGAGGAACTCCTAAAGAGACAAACAAATGTCGAGACGGGGAGTGGTGCAGTCCCGATGACATTTGAACTCCCAAAGGAGATCCCAAAGACCTTCACAGAAGCGGGTCATCAATTTCTCGAGGATCGGGCAAAAGAAGCAAATAAACCTTGAATCTAAGGTATTGCTATAAATTTTGACCCTCCTAAGGATGTATCAGTAAAATCTCAAATATCCTAAAGGAGGTACTTTTTATGGCTTTAACTTATAATGATCTTGATACCGCTGTAGAGAAACGCTTTCTCCCGAAAGCGATTGAACAGATTTTTATCTCCAACGCCATCCTTACAAAACTTCTCGCCAAAGGTCAGGTTGTCTTTGATGGTGGGTTGAAAATTGCTCAGCCCATCATCTATGGAAAGCTGGCAAGTGGTTCTTATAGAGGGATGGACCCTTTTGATATCTCCTACAAACAGACTCAGACCTATGCTGAATGGGACTGGAAAAACCATCAACTCTTAAATTGAGGTAGTGGCATGAATGATCTTGATTATGCTTATGTGGCTGGATTTTTTGATGGGGAAGGAAGTGTTTCGATTGTAAAAAGTGATCGATCTAAATTCAGACCAAATCCATCTCCAATGTGGGGATTAAGAATAACCATTTCAAATCAGCATCTTCCTATTCTTCAATGGATGCATAAAGAATTTAATGGTGCTCTTTTTACTCAAACATCTGGAAAGAGTGGAGTTTATAGATTGATCCTCCAAACAAAACAAGCTGAGAACTTCCTCCAAAAAATTCAGCCTTGGATAAGAGTAAAGAAAGGTCAAGTTGAATTAGCTCTTACCTTTCAAGAAATTAGAGCAAGCAGATTTTCTCGTTATCGTTTGACTGAAGAAGAGATTACTCTTTATGATACAATTATGCTTGCTATGCAAACCTTAAATCATAAGCTTAGTCAAGACTTTCTCGAAAAACTGGGTGAATTCAGGGAAGGTCCGACTCATACCGTAAGGATGAAGGATAACCCTGAGCCGAGCTCATCGAAGGGTATAAGTGTAGATGAGAAGGTGCAGAGACTAACTCCTGAGGAACCTACCAATACTGGAGACACGAGCGCCCAGCCCGTAAGGGATGAGATAGTCCGACCTTCATAGTAATATGAAGATTCCTTGGATAAAGAGCCAAGGAGATAACAAAGTGTACGTCAACGTGACGATTCCTGGAGATGATCTTGCCAAGACTGAAGGAGATATGAAGATCATCGGCCTGCTTGCTTCTAAGATGGAAACAGCAACCATGACAGCCCATGATGACCTTGCCACAATGTTTTTCTCAGATGGCACAGGAAATGCCAGTAAGGATTTTGATGGGTTGCTTAATGGGATTGACAATGGCACCCTCTATCCCACCTATGGAAATATCGATCGTGCAACCAACAGTTGGTTTGTGGCTCAGATGGATTCCACTGGAGGAGCCCTTACCATTGATGCAATCAATACGATGATTGGAAGTTGTACGATTGGTCAGAAGAAACCTGATCTTGCTTTCACAACTCAGGTTCTCTATGATAAGATTTGGGCTCGAATTCAACCTCAACAGAGGTTCCTTGATTCCAAATCAAGTTTGGCACAGGTTGGTTTTACAGGGATCAACTTTAATGGTCACTGTGAGATCCTTGTTGACAATCATTGTCCAACAGGATATATCTTCTTCATGAATACAGATTATTGGAAGCTTGTCCTGAATAGGAAGAGAAACTTCTTCTGGACATCTGAAAAGACACCTGTTGATGCTGATGCTTATGTCAGACAGATGTTAACAATGGGAAATCTTTTCACTGTTCAGCCAAGAGTCTCAGGACAGCAGAACGGATTAACATAAGAAGTTGGGGCCTCTTCTCCTTTCCCCCCTCAACCCTCCCTTCCTCCTCGGGAGATTAAATATAGAGGAGGACCACTTCAATCTGGGTCAAAAGTTGACCCAACCTCCACCAATCGAGACAACGGTTGGGAAGAGGATGACCAATCCAAAGGAGGATTAGAAAATGGCAACACCAAAAGGTTATGTGGTAAGAACAGCAGCAAGAGATGAAGTTATCCCTCTTCACTCGATCTATGAGTATGATACAGTTACCATTGCATCACAACTCCCCAAACATCAGCTTGGGGACAAATGTAGGATGTCTGATGGGCGTGTCTACCACTACAGTCGAAATGGGGGAGTTGCTTTAACAGCAGCTAACCTCCTTCAGAACGCAGTCACGGTGGCAGATCATTGGAACATGGTGGCAACTGTTATTTCTGCCATCGGGGACACAAAAATCTTCCTTCTCCCAACGACAGCAGTAATTGCCAAAGATTACTATACAAATGGATATCTTTGGGTGAATGAAGGAGCTGGTCTTGGGATGTGTTACAAGATCAAAAAGAATGATCTTTGTGCTTTGGTTACGGGAGGATATGCTTACCTTTACGACCCACTCGTGGTAGCGACAGCTGCAGCCTCCAATATTACGGTGGTGGCCAACCCTTGGCAGGGAGTCATCCAATGCCCTGCAGTACCAACAGGAATCCCTGTTGGAGTGGCTCCAATCGCAGTGCCAGCAAGTACGGCACTCATTCACTACTACTTCTGGGCTCAAACCTGGGGGCCATGTGCAATCACCAATGCAGCAGCTGGCCAGGTTATTGGGACTCCAAGAATGACTCAGGGAACCACAGCGGGTGGTGTTATTGTAGCAGCAGCTCATGGCATTCCTGAGGTTGGTTGGCTCCTCAATGGATTACAGGTTGCAGCAAGTGAAGCAGTTGGATGCTTCCTGCGAATCTCACAATAAGGAGGTGCAAATATGTCAGCAACAACTTACACCTCAACAATAACTCAACAACTTATCTTTGGTGACAGACGTATCCATGTGGTTAAGTTTGTCATCACCTCATATGGAACGGTTGGGATTCCTCTTACCACCGCTACTACAGGATTAGCAGAGATTGATAGTATCATCAGTATAGTCTCAGATGTAGCAAATGATCTAGCTAACGGTCCTGTGGCAGGTTTGTGGAACTCAAGTACAAAAGTAATAACCTTCATCAAAGCCAGTGACACTTTGGTTAATGATACGACAGCACTTACTGTATATGTCACAGTGATAGGAGGTTAATTATGGGAGCCTCAACTTACACATTTACACCATCTACAAGAGTAGTTTTTGGAAATAAGTGGGTTCTACAAGGGAAATATGCAATCACCACTTATGGCACAGATGGAATCCCAGTAACTCCAGCTCTTTTTAATCTGGATATCATCGACCATGTTTGGGGAATCGTCCTTGATGTGGCTTGTGATGTTGCAGGAGGAGCTGTAGAGGCTATCTGGGACCCTGCTACTCAGGTGATTAAATTTTTGAGTGCATCAGATACTCTTTGTGCTGCAGGAGCCCTTGTTATAACCGCTTATATTACTGTGATGGGAAGTTAACCTCAACCTGGGGGGAGGGTAACTATTCCCTCCCTCCTTTCTTTAAAAGGATAAATGTCAAACGTCTCTATAATTATTCCTGCAAGAAAGGAACGCTACCTTCAACAAACGATTGATAATCTCTTCTCTAATGCTGAGGAGAAGATTGAAATTATTATTGTTTTAGATGGCTGGTGGCCTGATCCTATTCTCAATGATAATCCCAATTTGATTCTTATTCATCGAGGAGAACAGAAAGGGATGCGTAACGCTGTCAACTCTGCAGCATCCATCGCTCGAGGGAAATATCTCCTTAAATGCGATGCTCATGTTGCTTTTGATAAAGGATATGATGTAAAATTGAGTAAGGATTGTCAACCTAATTGGTTGATAGTTCCAATGGCTTATCGATTGGATGAGAAGACTTGGCTACCCCAAAAGGAGCATCTCAGAGAGTTCCAATATATTGAGAAAGATACCCTCAAAGGAAGAGATTGGCCAGAATTTGGGGAGAGGGTTAAAGATCAGGAATTATGTGATTTGATGACCTTTCAGGGAAGTTGTTGGTTCATGGAGAAAGAATGGTTTGAGAAAATTGGAGGAGAGGATGACATCAACTATGGCTGGACAGGAAGAGAGGCTCAAGAGATATGCTTAAAAACCTGGTTGAATAGAGGAAGATGTGTCCTCTCTCGAAAGACATGGTATGCTCATTATAATAAACCATCTGGAGAGGTGGTTGTTAAATCATCAGAGAAAGCAAAATCAGTTGCTTATGCTCATGATTATTGGATGAATCAATGGAAAGGAGCTCTCTCAATGGAAGCATTAGTGGAAAAATTTTCTCCTGTTCCAGGTTGGAATGGGATTAAGGTAACACCAGCACCACTCCTAACCATCCCTGATGGAAAGGGGATGAGTAGAAATGATCTTTATAAAGTATTCAATCAGATGGGATTTAAGGTGGGATGTGAGGTTGGGGTATGGCAAGGAGATAATGCAGTAGCTATGCTTCAATCAATCCCCAATCTTAAACTTTATCTGGTTGATCCCTACGCTAATTATCCTCTCATCAGAAAACCAAGAGGAGAAGATAGAATCGTTCATGCAAAAGGTAGAGCCATCCGCCATACTGCTCAATATGACAGAGTGTTTATTGAGAAGATGAGTGAAGATGCTGCAAAGGAGATTCCAGATGATTCTCTCGATTTTGTGTATATTGATGGTGAGCATACTTACGATTTTGTGTTATTGGATATTATCCTTTGGAGTAGAAAGGTAAGAAGAGGTGGAGTTGTATCAGGCCATGACTACTACTCTGACAGGAGACATAAGATTGGAGTCAGAGAAGCTGTTGATGATTATGTTAAATTTCATGGTTTGGAGCTCCATCTAACAGAAGCAAAATGTGAACCAATCCCTAAACATGGAAGAAACTTTCCATCTTGGTACTGGGTAAAACCATGATCACCGTTATCTATTATACATCAAACAGAGAGTCTAAAGAGTTTGAAAAGACTATTCAAAGATGTCTCCTCAAATCACTTAATGGAGCATCTCTTATTTCAGTTTCTCAAAAATCATTATATCCTATCTATGGTTCTGGTGATGTTGATAAATCTGGATGTTCTATCTCTGCTGGGTGTGATGGAATCAGTAAGCAGTGGGGTTCATTAGGTTTAAATCTTTGTGTTGGAGATATTGGGGTGTCTGACAAGAATATCCTCCATCAACTTTTAATTGGATGTGAAGCTGCAACTACTCCTTTCATTGCAACAGCAGAAGCAGATTTCCTTTATCCCCCAACAGGATACTTTGATTTTAAACCAGAGGATGAGAATACCATCTATCGTTACACTAATCTTTGGGTTCTGGATAAGACAAGAAATCATTTCAGAAAGAAACAATTTTCTCTTGGAGCTCAAATTTGTGGAAGAGAGTATCTCATCAAATTACTGAAAAGAAAACTTTCTATGACTATTCCAAGAGGTGACATCACTAAAGCAGGATGGAAAGGATTTGAAGGAGAGATTCCCTGTGTCACTGTTAAAACAGGAGATGGAATGAGATCTCATTGTGGCACTTCTCGAGAGGTCAAACCAACAACCTCTCTCCCTTATTGGGGAGATATTAAAGCTTTAAAAGGAGTTTTTTGGGGGGTTGATGCACACACCATCTCTTAATTTGATGAGAGCTTTCCGAGATAAATACCTCATGAATGGGAGAGGTTATTCTATTCTTGATGTGGGATCAAGATGGGTTGGTGGAGCTGGTGGTCGGACTTACAGGGAGTTCTTTCAACCTCCAAAATTTAAATATGTCGGGATGGATATTGAAGCTGGAAAGAATGTCGATGTTGTTGGATATGAAGGGATTAAAGAAGTTTATGATGTTCTTATCAGTGGTCAGACTATGGAGCATCTCAAACATCCTTGGGAGTGGTTGGTATCTCTGAAACAATACTTCTCAATCTACATCTGTATTATTGCTCCCAATACTCATAAAGAGCATCGTCATCCCTTAGACACTTACAGATATTTTCCAGATGGAATGAGGGACCTCTTTGAATATGCAGGAATTAAAGAGTTAGAAATCTATTTAGCAGATGAGGATACCATAGGGATAGGAACAAAATGAGTGAGATAATCCAATGTGTAGGAAGAAGAAGATTGATTGTGTCTCAGGATAAACAAACTCCAACAAGTGTGGATTTGGAGATCCTTTTAAAAAATAATCATCTTGCAACCCTAATCTTAGAAGAAGAAGAAGCTCAAAAACTTTTAAGAGAGTTAAATAAGGTAATCTGGGAAAATCATGGATCTAAGCATATTAATACCAGCTCGGAATGAGATGTTTCTCGCAAAGACGATTGAGAACATCCTTGAGAATATTAGGGGTGAGACAGAGATTATTACTGTCTGTGATGGGAATTGGCCTGATCCACCCATCAAAGATAATCCTCGAGTCACTTTGATTTATCACTCTCACCCTATCGGACAAAGAGCTGGTACTAACGAGGCTGCCAGATTATCAAAAGCAAAATTCATAATGAAGTGTGATGCTCACTGTGCATTTGATGAAGGCTTTGACATTAAGATGATTGCTGAGTGTCAGTATGATTGGACTTTGATTCCTCGTATGTATAACCTCCATGCTTTTGATTGGATCTGTAAAAAGTGTGGGCATAATTGGTATCAAGGCCCAACCCCCACCTCTTGCACCCAATGTGATAATAAGACAGATTTTGAGAGAAAGATCTACTGGAAACCTCGACTGAATAGAAAATCAGATTTCATGAGATTTGATCATGATCTTAAATTCCAGTATTGGGGTGGGTTGGGTAATCGTCCAGAGTCTCAAGGTGATCTTGCTGAAACAATGTCTTTCATTGGAGCGTGTTGGATGATGCATCGAGAGAGATATTGGGAGTTGGGTGGATGTGATGAGGCTCATGGATCATGGGGACAGATGGGAACGGAGATCTCCTGTAAGAGTTGGTTATCAGGTGGAAAATTAATGGTCAATAAGAAAACATGGTTTTCTCATATGTTCCGAACCCAAGGAGGAGATTTTGGATTTCCTTATCCTAACTCAGGAACCAGTCAAGCAAGGAGATATTCTTATGATCTTTGGATGAATAATAAGTGGCCTAAACAGATTAGAAAGTTAGATTGGATTATTGATCACTTTAAACCTGTTCCTGATTGGCCTGAACCTATCACCGAGTCAGCTCAAAAAGCTGCGACTAAGGGAATCATCTATTATACAGATAATCATTGTGAAGAGAAGATTGCCACTTTGGTGAGAGAAAGACTTTTAAGATGTTGTAATGGATATGAGATTATCTCAGTCTCTCACCAACCTCTCAATTTTGGAAAAAATATTGTGATGGAACTTCCTCGTGGATCACATAGCATCTTTAAACAGATTTATGAGGGATTAAAAAATAGTACAGCAGAGGTTGTCTTTCTGACTGAACATGATGTTATCTACCATCCATCCCATTTTGAGTTTAATCCTCCAGACAAACAAACTCTTTATTATGACACCAATCGATGTGCCATTGATGCTCCAACAGGTCAGGCATTGTTACGATATTCGATGTCTCCATCTTTCCTTGTGGCTTACAGAGAGGTGCTTCTTCAATATTATAAAGAGTTACTTGCTCTCATTGAGAGAGATGGATTTCATCGAAGGAGGGTAGGATTTGCTCCTGGAGGAAGAAAGATTGAAGGAATGTATGTTCCACCAACCAGAACTTTTAAATCAACCTTTCCCAGTATTGATATTAGAAATAATGGAAACTTTACAGTTAGTTTAGATTTTAGAAAAGATAAAGATCGAGGTGGGCAATTGGTTGATGATATCCCTGGATGGGGAATCTCAAAAGGTCGATTTGGAGAGTTTATAGATGAAATTAAAAGAAGTGATCAACAGATAGAAGTTCATCAGGAAATATAAAAATAAGTTTAAAGGAGAAAAAAGATGGCTCTTGATCAAGCAGGTTACCGATGGAGATTAGATGATGGTGATGAAGATGGTGCAACATGGATGGAGGATCAAAATACAAACATTCAAAGATGGAGAAACTCTAATGTTAGATTAAGGATGCTGGTAGATGCAACAGGTAATCCTGATGCTGCTCAATTCCGTCTTGAGTATAGAAAGAAGGGAACAACTCAATGGTATGTGGTTGGGACAGGAGCACCATCTGATCTACCTTCTGCCTCTCCCTCTGTTAGTCCAACACCATCTCCTTCCTCTTCGCTCAGTCCAAGTAGATCAGCTACAAAGTCTCCATCTCACTCTATCTCTCATACTCCTTCAAAGACACCATCTCATACTCCTTCAAAGACACCATCTCATACTCCTTCAAAGACACCATCTCACACACCCTCA
>Ga0315289_10013548_pt1 | contig 11402 bp, 5 predicted proteins | sample YL17G11_40_MG_FD_203452 | JGI IMG/M metagenome (GOLD analysis project Ga0315289, IMG submission 203452) | Sediment microbial communities from Yellowstone Lake, YNP, Wyoming, USA - YL17G11_40 | ecosystem: Environmental > Aquatic > Freshwater > Lake > Sediment | place: USA: Wyoming | collected... | reverse complement strand
ACCAGAACCATGCACCAGAGAGGCCTTTGACACGTCCAAGTGCATTGCTCGATGTCAGGTCCCTTCGGTGGAGCGCGTCGTGTCGTATCCGTCTTCATAATAGCGCTAATGCTCGTTGGGTTGCTCGCTTCAATTCCAACTGTTCGATCGGTGGAAATGACTTCGCCTCAGTCAAGCCCATCGCCTACGCACTCCAGCGTTCCTCAGACCAATGTGACAAGCGACTCGAACATGACCGAGCCCTTCACCCTCGGCGCGTTACCTGAGGATATTCCCGACGAGGCCAGAGTAACCGTATACTACGCCGGTGCCTTGCCAACACACTTCGACTGGAGGCAACAGAACGGGTACAACTGGATGACGTCGGTTAAGAATCAGGGAGGCTGCGGAAGCTGCGTTGGATTCGGCGCAGTTGGCGCGTTGGAGGGGCAGCTGAAGATTCAGACGAACAACCCCTCTTGGAACGTAGACCTGTCTGAGCAGCATCTCTTCTCGTGCGGCGGTGGGAAATGTTCGATGGGCTGGTACTTGAGTTCTGCACTGAGCTACCTGCAACAGTATGGAACGCCAGACGAATCCTGTTCTCCATACCAGGGGCGAGATGTGGTATGCTCAACTTCGTGTTCTGACTGGCAGTCGAGAGCGTACAAGATCGCCAGCTGGAACTGGGTAACGAACGAGCCCGCGGCGATCGAAGCCGCCCTCCAAAATGGCCCACTGCTCGCACGGTTCGACGTCTACTCTGATTTCATCTCTTACTTCTCCTCCTACCCGACCGGCGTCTACCACCGGACCTCGAACACCCTAGCAGGCGGACACGCGATAGCAATAGTGGGATACGATTCAATTGAGCGGTACTGGATAGTGAAGAATAGCTGGGGCGCCAACTGGGGAGAGAGTGGATACTTTAGAATCGGATTCGGAGAAGCAGGCATCGAACAATGGGTCGCATCTGTCCGGGCACTATCGACGAACTCGGTCACTTTCTACACTGACCCTGGTGGTAGTGGGGCGATCGTGGCAGACGGGGTCGTTAGATCCGACGGGACCACTGCTAGTTATCCGTCAGGCTCTAGGCTACACTTGATCGCCAACCCGCCCGATGAGTACATGTTCTCTAATTGGGAGGCGAACAGCATATCTGTTGACAGCCCCTCTTCTGCGGACACCTATGCGACTGTCTCGGCCAACGGTTGGTTGAAGGCCCACTTCACTGGCCAGCCGGAGGCGGGTGTCTCGCAGGGTTACGTTTTGGGTTTTAAGGTTTCGAATGTGTACTCGGATAGTTATCTTGGCGAGTATTACATCTCGTCTACTGGTTGGTTGGCTACTGATGCGAGTTTCCAGGTGACTTTGAATGCGGGTGAGTCGTTCTTCCTCATGGGGTCTGCGCAGGTTTGGAATGACTATGCGAACATCGGTTCCAGTATTGCGGTATGTAGGGATGGTGTGAGGATTTCAGGTGACATGTTTGCTGCTGGTGCTACCATTACGAGTCGGGAGCTTGCTACCGCGATCGCTGTCGACACGCCTGGTGCGGGTACGTATACGTACTCGTTGTGTGGGAAGACTGATCCGGGTGGGAGGGCTGCTCTCTCGCAGGGTTACGTTTTGGGTTTTAAGGTTTCGAATGTGTATTCGAGTAGTTACTTGGGTGAGGATTACGTCTCCACTACGGGTTGGTCGGCTACGGATGCGAGTTTCCAGGTGACGTTGGGTGCGGGTGAGAGTCTCTTCCTCATAGGGTCAGCCCAGGTATGGAATGACTACGCGAATGTTGGTTCGAGTATTGCGGTCTGTAGGGATGGCGCGAGAGTGTCCGGGGATATGTTTGCTGCGGGCGCCACTTTGACGAGTCGGGAGCTTGCTATCGCGATCGCTGTCGATACGCCTAGTGCGATCGCTGTTGATACGCTTGGAACTGGCACGTATACATACTCATTGTCCGCCAAGACTGACTAAGATAGCACCGACTGCTCGACAAGTGCGTGAAAACCAAGATGCAGGGAGAATTCCAGGAGCTGCGAGCTGGCCTAGTATTGACCTACCTTGGGCATTAGAGTAGAGAATCACAATCATCTCTCCTAGCGTGCCGGATATCTGCGTAATCTGGCGGTTTGTCAGCAGCCAAGCTACCATCCAGTTCAAGTATGTTGTAGGTGATTCGCTCAGACGCCTTCCCATTTCCAAGCGGATTCGGCTATGTTCCGTGAAGATGACTCAAGGAAACCAAGGGAACGCAAATTCATGTCATGTCGCGGCAGTCCGCGTTCGAATCAATGGGATTATATGAGCGCGCCCTCAAATCTCCGAGGTGAGCTGGGGTCAACGAGACGCACAGTGTTGCTCAGTAGCTTGCTGATCATAGTCTCGGTGCTAAACGCATCTTCGTCGACAGTTATGCAAGCTGCCCCCGTCGATGTTCATGGCCTCAAGCTACAGGCCCGTCTGACGAGATCCTCCTACAGCATAGGAGAGGATCTGATATTGGGACTATCCCTTCAGAATACTCAGACGACGCCTATCACAATGGTCTTCCCAAGCTCGCAGAGGTTCGACTTTTCTGTGCTGAATCGCGAAGGAAAGGAATTGTACAGATGGTCCAGGGACAAAGCCTTCCTCACCGTCATTTCTGAGGTGACGCTCAGCCCTGGTGAATCGATAGACGAAGAACTCTCATGGAAAATACAGGATGTTCCACCCGGAGAGTACACGGTAACCGGCGAGACCGCCGAGTTTTTCATTGACGGCCAGAAACAGAAGCTGGCCTCTTCCTCAGAGTCCGTCACAATCAACGAAACGGCTGTGCCAGAGTTCGTGCCAGGTCTAGTTGCGTTCCTATCGGCGGGGGTGATTCTCATAGCTCTTGTTCTCAACCGATGGAGAAAGAAGCTGTCATCTCAGCACACTATGATGCCAGTTAGTCTTTCACCTTTTAACCATCTGACCACATTAGACGCGCCGCGTTCTTCCTGATGATGCAGTTCCCCCCTAAAGGTGCAGCAATCATTTCCGATCCCAGTTAGCAAAGGTGTCCTATGCGACGGTATCCCTCGCTGGGGCAGGCTGGATCAGCATCGTTGCGGTCTGGAGAACGGCGGCTATGCCTAGCGGAAGGCTCGGATAAGATTGTCAATAAATACCTAGCATGTGGCCATGCCAAGATGCACAACCGAGAAGCCGGTATCAGAAGATGACGAAACGCGTCTACTTCGCTAGCGGAGCACTAGCGCTGGTCCTTGTAGTGGCAATTACGCTGTTGCCACATTCGTACGCGGTTGTGCCAAAGCCAGGTCTAGGGATCGAGCCACCCTTGGAGACAGACGCGGGGGACGTTGAATTTGTTCCAGGGCAGCTGATCATAATTGCAAAGACCCCTGAACTACTCCCGAGAGTTGAGGCTCTGATAACGGGTCAGTCGGCGGCACGGTCCGGGATGATTCAAGAGATACCAGAGCTAGGAGCCGCCTTGGTGAAGATGCCTGAAGACCAACTGCTAGCTCTCGCGAACACCCTTTCACTGGACGGAAATGTCGCCTACGTTGGCCCGAACCATGTTATGCGCATAGACACATTCACTCCCAATGATCCGTTCTTCCCTTCACAGTATGCCCCACAGACAATTCAAGCGCCTGAAGCATGGCAAAAGGAGCAGGGTAGGAAAGGTACACTCGTAGCAATCGCAGACACGGGGATCGACTATACCCACCCCGACCTAAGTAGCAATTTCGTATGGCTGGGATACGACTGGATCAACGACGATCCAGATCCTCGTGATGATAACTCTCATGGAACTCATGTCGCCGGAATAGTTGCGGCCGAGCTGAACAACGGCCTTGGCGTAGCCGGCATAGCACAGGTGGGAATTATGGCCGAGAAGGTTTGCGACGCCTTCGGCAGTTGCCCGGTGTTCATCATCGCAGAGGGAATCATGCATGCAACCAGCACGGGGGCCCGGATCATCAACATGAGCTTCGGAGGCCCAGTAGACGATCCGCTAGTGAAAGCCGCCACAAGATTCGCATTCAACAATGGTGTGCTACTAGTTGCTTCGATGGGGAACTCGAACACCAACCACGATGTGGATCCACTTTTCCCATCAGACTATTCGTGGGTCATCGGAGTCAGCGCCACAAGCTGCCCAGTCGGCTACCTAGGCGACCCAGCTTGTATCGGGGTTGACGTAAGAACTCCTTGGAGTGATTATGGATCGACGACCGAACTTGCTGCGCCAGGCGAGGATATACTGTCCACGTTTCCATCCTACTTTGGGCTGGCGGGGTTGAATGCAGGAGTGATTCAAGAAATTGCCCCCAGCCCTCGATCATTCACCCATACAATCTCGAAAGGCTCACCGCCAGGCGATACCGGAGTGAAACAGATCGTCAGCGGAGGATTCTGTCGAGTAGGTGACGTGCCGCTGGCATCTGGTGAACTAGTGCTCTGCGAGAGAGGACAGATAGACTTCCGAGCTATGGTACTCAACGCATATGTCCAAGGCGCCGTAGGTGTCATCATCTACAACAACCTAGCGTGGCTTGTTACACCGTTCACAGGGGAGACGCCCATACCATCAACGATGATCTCCCAGGCCGATGGGCTGGCGTTGCTAGCCGACATGCAGGCTGGCACGACGACAGCGAGGATAATCGTTCATGACAATACTGACCCGTACGCATATCTCAGCGGCACATCCATGTCAGCGCCCCATGTCACAGGGGTCGCCGCGCTCATCCTCAGCTACAACCCGATTCTCAACGGCACGGATGTCCGTCAAATCATGAGGAACACCGCTACCGATCTCGGTGCCCCAGGATTTGACACGTTCTTCGGCTTCGGAAGAGTCAACGCATATGACAGCGTGCTTCACACTCCATCTCCTCCCGCTGTGGGCGGGGAGGTACTCCTTACGCCCAATCTGCCATTGGCTTACCTGGCGTCCTGGATCTTGGTCGCATCGATCGTAACCGCCGGAGCTACTATCGCGCTGAGACGAAAACACAATATACACTAGCCAGCCACGTTCTCAACTCTTAGTTCTAGACGTACTGTCCGAAGGCATCCGGACGGTTCAAGACCAGGATAATGCAACTAAGGGTCCTGGATGCCGATCTGCTGGGTGTCGTTGCAGTGCCGCAGCGAACAGATTGATACCTTACTCGCATCGATCTACTCTACAAGGCTGGCGAGCGGCGAACCTGTAGACAAGGAAGATCGAGCAAAGATGCAGAGCGGCCTTAGACTCACCATTCTCGTTTCCCATACTGACGTCGAGCGCGGTGCCTCGATATCCGTACAACTCGCACTTGTCAACGAAGGAGCCCGCGATGTAACCGTGACGTTCACGAGTTCTCAGAGATTCGATCTTGTGGTCAAGGACGCCGCAGGACACGAGGTCTTCCACTGGTCTGCTGGCATGTTCTTTGTTCAGAGCCAGACGGCAGAATCGAGGATGAGCTATTTTGGAACGCTAACGTATCGCCAGGAACATATGCCATTGTTGGAATGACGCCGCCCATACTGGTGGACGGCCGCACCGCTTCCCTTGCGAGTGATCCTGTCACTGTTAAGGTTCGATAATTGTTAGATCCTTCTTCTAGATTTCCTTTCCACGACCCGTATATCCGTTCAGTTGCGATTTACTTCTTCTCATCGTGGACCAAAACAAGCTAGTGGAAAACATGAAGAAACGTGCTCTCTCGATAATCACGACATTTCTAATCATCTTCACGCTGATAGCTCCGATTCCGTTGTCTCACACAGCCTTGACTGCAGCTCATTATCCAGGAGGCATTCCAACCGGCATCGATCAATTCAAGCTGCTGTCAAACGGTCCGGGGGCTGGTGACTCAGGCAGCGTCCACGAGGAAGGAGAGCCTAGCGTTTTCCATGTTGTGCTTGTGACCGGCGATGTGGTTACAGTAACACAGTATCCAAGCGGCAGGAGATCATTTGCAGTACAGGGTGCCGAACCCAAAGAGGGGTTTGCGATCTTCACCATCAGAAACGAGACGTACATTGTTCCCGAAGATGCCAATTTGAAGAGGCTGGATCTCGGGCTCTTCGATATTGACTACTTGGTCAGGGAGGAGTACTACAAGCTTGACTTCACCCCATTGTTGGTCTCCTTGTCGTCCCAAGATGCGGTCAGTACCCTGACGAATGATCCTGGCATCAAGGGTTTCGTGAGCAGAGCGTTCAGGAGCGTCCCGGCGGTTGCGGCGAAGGCGAAGTTCGCGGACGTCAAGAGCCTCTACACGGCCTTGATGGAGAAGCCTGATGTGGCCAAGGTCTGGCTTGACGCAAAGGTCCATGTGGCCCTGTATGAAAGCCTTCCAATCATAGGCCTAACAAATCCGGCGAATCTGGTCTGGAGCGCCGGTATCACGGGAGAGTACATGAAGATCGCGATCATTGACACGGGGATAGATCCATCCCATCCGGATGTGGGTCCACGAATCTTCGCCGCCCAAGATTTCACGGATGACGGCACAATCGACGATCTGTATGGCCACGGAACCCATGTCGCCGCCATAGCTGCCGGGAACGCTGCTGCCTCAACGAGTCCGGTGGATCCAAATGGGAAGTTCAAGGGAGTCGCGTACCAAGCGAGCCTGATAAATGCGAAGGTAGTTGGCAGCAATGGCTACGGCTATTCTTCATGGGCAATAGCCGGGATCGAATGGGCGGTCTCCCAGGGCGCCGATGTGATCAACCTCAGCCTACAGTATGGCACGACCGACGGAAACGACCCAGTGGCGCAGGCCGTTAACGCGGCGGTTGATTCGGGCGTTGTGGCTTGCGTCGCCGCCGGGAACTTCGGCTGGCGTTACTTCACCGTTACGACGCCTGGCAGCGCCTCAAAGGCGCTAACAGTCGGCGCGACTGACAAGTGGGACCAGCTCGCTTGGTTCAGCAGCCGTGGCCCCGTAACGGGCGGAGAGATCAGACTGAAGCCGGACGTTGTCGCCCCGGGCGTTAATGTGTACTCGGCACACGCGACAAACGCCCCGAGCGGTGAGGCGATGCCCAATCCGCCTGGTCAACCCCAATCCGGCCCTCCGAACTATCCTCCGTACTACACTTGGGGTTGGAGCGGAACGAGCATGGCGACTCCTCATGTGACAGGCCTCTCAGCGCTTGTGCTGCAAAGCCATCCCGGATGGCAGCCATGGCAGGTGAAGGACGCCATAATGAACACCGCGGTGCCCTTGGATGGGTATAACGTCTACGAAGAGGGCACTGGAAGGGTGGTTGCTCCTGCGGCGGTATTCACGAATGTGCTCCTGGATGAATCGACGTACACTTTCGGAATGATCACGGACTCACTCGCGACCCCCTCCCACCAGTACAGGGTCATCAACTACGGCGCAGCAGCGATCACCGTCGATCTTTCGGTGACGCTAAATGACGCCGGGACTGGAGCCGACTGGACCTGGACTCACGCGTCGACAAGTGTCCCCACGTTGTGGAATATTCCCGGCGGCGGAACCTCAGCCATCTTCAACCTTAACCTAGACATGGCTGGGCTGCCTCCCGGAATGTACTCCGGCATGCTGGTCGCCACGGTCCAAGGTACAGGCCAGCAGCTAAGGTCAGCCTGTGGATTTGCGAGAATGGACACCCTCACGGTTACGAAACTCGACATGGAAGGAAATCCGGCGCCAGGTTGGCTGGTCTGGAAGTGGAAGCTGAACCCGTCCTCAGAGCTCGACTACTGGTTGAATGAGTGGCAGACATGGACGGACAACAACGGTCAAGCGGTGTTCTATCACACGGACGGAAACTACGAGCTGGTGACCGCTACGTGGAGCGATCCCCCGATCTTCACGATTGCCGACAACCTAGCAGTTTCTGGAAACATGGCTACCACGCTGGATGAGCGGACAACGAACAAGGTGGACTTCGATCCGAACAAGAGCGGCCAGATAATCGCGGCCACGAACACGCAGTTGTACTATCCGTATACTATCACGCTTCCTGGGGTTACTATGTCTGGGTGGTGGGGGTTTGGAATAATGTGGTCGTACCCAGGGTCCACGGAGTCTTGGATAAGCATGGTAAGCAGCAATTGGAAGGCCACGTTCGGCTACAGCTACTACCCATCATCGGACTTCGATTTGACAGACTGGGGGACAGTCAACACGAGCGAATGGCATGATCTGCTCTACGCGAGCAATGGAGTACCCGGCCCGATGCACTTCGTCGCCGACTACTCCAGCCTAGTACAGAAGTGGTCTGTTTACCCAGTGAACCTTGGGCCTCCGGTAGGCGCTTCGAGGTGGACGTTCACGTACGCTCGACTCTTCGACGACCCGTCAACAGGCTTCGTCCCTTGGTGGTACGGGGCTTCAGCTTTCGGATGGAAGATAAGTCTTCCTCAGGCCAGAATGGAGTACCTGTCGCCAGATGTCTGGTACGACCAGGACCTCGAGAAGGTCTGGGACATTCCTTGGCAATGGACCTCCGGCTGGTTCTGGCACGGACCATATCGTGCTTTGAGCGCTGGCGATCAGTGGACTGAGATTTGGAACACGGGCTTCAGCAACAAGCTCTACGCATGGGTCGACACTTCCACCAATGACTTTGAAGTATGGGGCCATGCCATCATGGATGGGTATTTCCACAATTACCATGATTACGGAAGGTGGCCCGCCGGCACACTTGAGGTCACAGGACCAGGAGGGCTGCTCTTCAGCGGATCCATCGATGACGCGTTCGACGTGTGGTTTGGTGTACAACCGCTAGGACCCTACACAACCACAATTGATGCAACCGCCACGCAGCAGCTTTCTACACGGATGACTGCAGTTTACACCTTCGATACTTCGGTGGCAGACAGCATCCTCCCAGACGGGACTGTGGAAGTTCCGCAGATCGCCTTTGGGCCGTGGGGATTGAACTTGGAGAATACCGGGCGAGGCGGGGAAGTCACGGTTGGGATATTTGCCAACTCATTCACGGGTACCAAGATGAACTCAGTGGAGGCTTGGTACTCTACAGATGATGGTGGAGCATGGAACCCACTCGCTTTGAGCGAGACTCCATGGACGAACTACTATGAAGGTCAACTTCCAGACCTGAGCGGCAAGTATGTCTCTCTCAAGGCAACGGCCATGAATGCGCTGGGCAACAGTGTCACGCAGACATGCATACGCGCATTCTATGTGAAGGCGGCGGAACCGGTACCATTTACGAGCTACTTGGTCAGGAACCCCGTAACCTTGGACGGAAGGATGACTACTCCCGACGAATGGTCCGACACCATCCCGCGAGACTTGACCTTCGGTGCAGGATCCAGTCTCAAGAAGGTCCCAGCCGAGCTTTGGATAAAGAACGACGGAACGTGGCTCTACGTTATGGAACGAGTAAGATCGCCGGGAGGCGCACCGGGGAGAGATAATTGGGACAGCGGCTCCATCGGTTACTATTGGGATAGCTGGGGGCCTCCATCGCATCGCTGGCAGCACAGCGATCTAGGAGGGGTCAATTTCGACGGCAGTACTTTCGACTTGTACGGATGGGATGAGGTGCAATGGTACGATGATACATCCGCAACGCCCGGACAGAACAACGTACAAGGCGCCGCCACCTACGACGGAACCTACTACTGGTTCGAGTTCAGAAAGCCGCTGAAGTCAGGCGACGGATATGACTGGACATTCGAGCCAGGAGCAACCTACGGGCCGATGCCTCCAGATCTGCAGGTTGGCTTCTGGGACGATAGTGAGGCAACGTTCTACGGCACGCATATTCTACTGCATCTGTCGGGGCCGGGGGGGGCCGGCTTGGCCGGCGTCTCGCAGGGTTAGGTTTTGGGTTTTAAGGTTGCGGATGTGTATTCGAGTAGTTACTTGGGTGAGGATTACATCCCCACTACGAGTTGGTCGCCTACGCGTGCGAATTTCCAGGTGACGTTGGGTGCGGGTGAGTCGCTCTTCCTCATAGGGTCTGCGCAGGTTTGGAATGACTACGCGAACATCGGTTCCAGTATTGCAATATGTAGGGGCGGTGTGAGGGTTTCTGGTGACATGTTTGCTGCGGGCGCTACTTTGACGAGTCGGGAGCTTGCTACCGCGATCGCTGTTGACACGCCTAGCGCGGGTACGTACACGTACTCGTTGTGTGGGAAGACTGATCCTGGTGGTAGGGCTGCTCTCTCGCAGGGTTACGTGCTGGGTTTCAAGGTTTCGGATGTGTACTCGGATAGTTACTTGGGTGAGAATTACATCTCCACTACTGGTTGGTCGCCTACTGATGCGAGTTTTCCAGTGACGTTGGGCGCTGGTGAGTCGCTCTTCCTCATAGGGTCTGCGCAGGTTTGGAATGATTACGCGGCCATCGGTTCGAGTATTGCAGTATGTAGCGATGGTGTGAGAGTGTCTGGTGACATGTTTGCTGCAGGCGCCACTTTGACGAGTCGGGAGCTTGCTACTGCCATAGCGGTTGACTCTACGGTGGGCCCGCATACGTACTCGTTGTGTGGGAAGACTGATCCTGGTGGTAGGGCTGCTCTCTCGCAGGGTTACGTCTTGGGCTTTAAGGTTTCGAATGTCTACTCGGATAGTTATCTTGGTGAGAATTACATCTCCACTACTGGTTGGTCGCCTACTGATGCGAGTTTCCAGGTGACTTTGAATGCGGGTGAGTCTCTCTTCCTCATAGGGTCTGCGCAGCTCTGGAATGGCCGCGCGAATGTTGGTTCGAGCATCGCGATATGTAGGGACGGCGTGAGGGTTTCAGGTGACATGTATGCTGCAGGCGCTGCTATGACGAGACGTGAGCTTGCTAGCGCGATCGCTGTCGACACGCCTGGCACGGGCACATATACGTACTCGCTATCTATGAAGACCGATTAGACTGCCGCTTGTCGGTCGACAGTCGGGCTTTCTATCTCGAAAGCCTTGATGCGGAGAAGGCGTAGGCGGCCGTGTGTCTCGATGCGTCGCAAATTGTGCCACAAGGGATACTATTGTGACTATGCGCTACTACGTCAGGGCCGGAAGTACCTTCAATTGATGACTGGCAACAAGCCTGTGCAGACGCGTTAGGCGCCCTCATGGCTGGTGACGTAGCCTACCTGAGGACGTGAAGGATACGGTTAGGTCCTTAATCTTCCACAGGTGGAACATGAGGTATGGGCCCCAACCGGACCCCGCATAACCTTGGCGTCCTCGCCTTCGCCCTCCCCGCAGTCCTTAAAACGCTGAAGGACACTGCAACGCGAACCGAGGAGCTGGAGAATGAGTGCAGTCGACTTGAAAAATCAACGCACACGAAACCAACTCTTCTGTAGTTCCCGCCGGTGCGCTCTTCCCTTGTCGTTCGTGTTTTCTGCGGTGAAGGTAGACGAGAGAGTCAGATCATGATGTCAGACCTATGCTTGACTCCGTGGACGCCGA
>Ga0315289_10013546_pt1 | contig 11404 bp, 9 predicted proteins | sample YL17G11_40_MG_FD_203452 | JGI IMG/M metagenome (GOLD analysis project Ga0315289, IMG submission 203452) | Sediment microbial communities from Yellowstone Lake, YNP, Wyoming, USA - YL17G11_40 | ecosystem: Environmental > Aquatic > Freshwater > Lake > Sediment | place: USA: Wyoming | collected... | reverse complement strand
TCCCACCACGATGAGTGACATTGCACGGCAAGCAGAGTTCGGTACGGGCACCTTGTATAAATACTTCAAATCGAAAGAGAATCTTTACTTCACCCTCATCGATGAGAAGGTGGAAGAGATCAACCGACTGGTCAAGGCCGAACTCTCCCAGAAGACCTCTGCAAAAGAGAGGATTGAAAATATCCTGCGGCTTCAATTCAAATTTATCGAAGGAAATCGGGATTTCTTTAGGATTTATATTTCGGAGAGGAATCGTTTTGAGTGGAGGGTTAAAGATGAATTAGGGAAAGGGATTCACGATAAAATGGTCGCCTATATTAAAATCCTTGCTCAAGTTATGAAGCAGGGAATTGAGGCAGGAGAGTTTAAATCCAAGGGCCCTGTGGATTTGGCTCATGCCCTGGTTGGCATCGTCAACTCGTTTATCTTTGAATGGATGATCAGCCCTAAACCCTGTCCACTCATTTCAAAGATGGATACTGTGTTGGAGATCTTCTTGAACGGAGTACAGCGAATGGAAAGGAGGAGATAGATCGATGAGAATGAAATGGACTGTTGGATTCATCCTATTGGTTATTCTCTCCGGAGGTTCTCTTCTGGCGCAAGAGTCTCAGCAACCTCTGACCCTTGAAGAGAGCATTAAGATTGCCTTAGAACGGAATCTGAAACTCCATTCTGCCACGGAGGGAGTTGTGGGTTCTGAATTCAGGCGGGAAGCGGCAAAGACCGATTTCCTTCCAAAATGGACAGGGCAATATAGTTATACGCGATATAACCGTCCAACTTCCGTTAGTTTATCTGGAACAAGCAGTCTTGGAACTGGAACAAGCCGAGACCTCTCCAATTTTAACACTTCGATCCAACAACCCCTCTTTTCTGGAGGATCGATTACCAGTAATTATCGTCTGGAAAAGTTAGGAGTGGACCTCTCAAAAACCAATGTAGAAGTGGTGAAGAGGGACATTGTCCTTCAGGTGAGAGAGGGCTACTTTAATATTTTAACAGCCGAGAAATTCCTGAATGTGGCCCAGCAGCAGGTCAAACAATTTGAGGCTCAATTAGAAGTGACAAAAGCATTCTTCGAAGTAGGGATTGTTCCAAAAAATGATCTCCTTCAGGGGGAGGTAAAGCTGGCTAATGCCAGGCAGGCGCTGGTTAAGGCGGAGAATGATGTGGCAGCCGGCAAAGCTTCATTCAATGTATTGCTGAGAAGGGAGATCCATACTCCCTTGAGTGTGGTCGATATTCTTGAATATAAACCGTTTCCACTCCGATTCGAAGAGTCTCTTGAAGAGGCGTTGCAGAAGAGACCTGAGATTAAGACCGCTGAGTTGAATATTGACCAAGCGAAGGAGAACGTCAAGATAGCCCGAAGTGGATTTTTTCCAGTGATCGGTCTTACGGGAAATTATAACAAACTCTCTGATGAACCCGACCTCATGGGGGATCTCCGAAGCGAAAGGTGGACCGTCCAGGCCTTAGCTACATTTACCTTATGGGATTGGAGGAAAACAGCCTATAAAGTGGGAGAGAGCAAGGTGAAGGTCACTCAGGCTGAAGATTCGAAAGTTCAGCTAATAGAAGGAATCATTTTAGAGGTGAAGGATGATTATCTTAATATGTTAGTAGCAGAAAAGAATCTAGGCGTGGCCGAAAAAGCCATTGAGCAGGCTGAAGAAAATTTAAGGATGAATGAGGAGCGATATAAATATCAAGTGGCAACTGCCACCGATGTTCTTGATGCCGTGACATTACTGGCTCAAGCAAGGGTGAATTACTATAGTGCTCTGAGCGATTTCAATATCGCCAAGGCCAGATTGGAACGTGCGATGGGAAGGATGTATCCGTAACAATACAAAGTGCAAAATGTAAAATCTAAAATGTAAAGTTAAAAATGAGAATGATCACAGAACTAGAGTTCTAAAGAGAGCTTTCTACCCATATAACCATGAAGAAGGGGGTGTCGGTTTTATTCTTGTCCTTTGACCTTTGCCGTTTGAAGTTTGGATTTTAAAGTTTCGCTTTTAATTCCTCTTTCTCCGAGCGTTCCCGTAGCCCACTCATAGGTGACCCGGGCAACCAGGTAGTCTCGTTTTGCCGTGGCAAGATTTCCCAGTGCCTGCACGAGGCTTAATTGGGCATCATCTACTTCGAGTTTCGTTTTGACACCATATTCGTATCCCTTTTCAGCCATGGAGAGGAGGCGTTCAGCCCTGGCAACCGTACCAGAAAGGGCTCTGATGATCTCTGCAGACTCCCGGACGGCATTGACCGCGTCACGAATTTCCAGTCGGATAGAATTAAGCAGTTTGGCCTCCTCGATCTTAAGCGTTGCCAAATGACTCTTGGCCTGAGCCACTTGCCCGCGAGTCCGCAAGCCGTCGAAAATGGGATAGGTGACAAACAGGCCTGCCGACCACATCTGGCCACTCGCTTGATACCCCTGCCCCAAATCAAGGTCTTGCCAGCCGTATCCCGCCTTAAGGTCAAGGCGAGGCTTGTCCCCTGCCTGAGCGATCTTTACTAATTCCTCTGTAACCTGTATTCGGTGACGGAAGTCCGAAAGCTCAGGCCGGTTTTTTTTGGCGATCTCTTCTGCCTCCTGGTAGTCAGGGTAGGGTAAGATCTCTGTTTCTAATGTCCCTTTGACATCCACTTCCTTCGACTCCGTCCCTAGCAGAAACCGAAGCTTCTCCCTCGAGATTCGAATGAGGTTTTCTGTCCGGATGACCGGAGGCTGGGTGTTCTCAACGTCCACCTTCCCGACCAACACGTCGTAATCGGTGGCAACTCCAGCAGCATACTTCTTCTGAGCCTCGTCATAATGACGCCTCTTCTGTTCCAAGTTTTGGATGGCGATGGCGTGAAGTTCCTTGGCAAGGAGAGTATCATAAAACGAAGCGGTGACATCGCGAAAGGCAGCCTGACGAAAGAGTCTCAACTGGTCGTCAGCCGTTGCGATTCCCATTTTTGCTGCCCGGATGGCTGCTCCAATCTGTCCCCATGTGAATAGAGCTTGAGAGAGTCCCACTTCAGCGGAACGGGTGTTGCGCCCCAACGGGGCGTTCGGACCAACAGCCTTTTGGCTCTGATCTCTTTCGTTATTGGCACGAGCGCCAATGACGATCTGAGGCAAGACCGCTGCTCGCTCTGTAACGTAGATTCCTTCTACCAGGTTTCGATATTCGCGGGCCTTCTGGATGTCCAGGTTTTTCTCGGCCGCTATTCGGAGGGTTTCCTCTAGGGTAAGGACCTCGACCTGTTTTCCTTCTCCAAAGGCGGAAGTATCGGAAAGGATGCCCATGGAAACGATCAGGAAAAAGACACCGATGGTCCAGAGGTATCCCCTCCCACCTGTGATTCCAGCAATTCTTTTCATGTTAAGCCTCCTTTTTTCCTTTCCATCGTCTATGGACCCAGCCACCGAAATCATCAAGAAGCGAATACATCACCGGCACGATCAACAAGGTGAGAAAGGTCGATGTGATCAACCCTCCGACGACCGCACGGGCCATGGGGGCCCGCATCTCCGCTCCTGCGCCGAGGGCAAGGGCGAGGGGAAGCATTCCGAAGATCATGGCCAGGGTGGTCATCATGATGGGACGGAGTCTCGTTCGACCCGCTGTGATGAGAGCCTCTGTCCGGTTCATTCCGCGTGAACGAAGAACCTTGGTAAAATCAACGAGCAGGATCGCATTCTTCGTCACGAGCCCCATCAGCATGATCAGACCGATCAAGGACATCATGTTGATCGTATCGCCGGTGACCAGTAGCATCCCTGCCATTCCTATGAGAGAAAGGGGCAGAGACAGCATGATCGAGAGTGGATCGATGAACGACTCGAATTGAGCCGCCAGGATAAGGTAAACAAGGATAATGGCCAGGATGAGAGCCTCTGCCATGTATTCAAATGACTCTGCCATGTGCTCAGCTTCGCCAGAAAGCACCACCCGGTATCCCGGTGCCATATTGATTTGGGAGGCAGCCTTGCTTACCTTTTCCATTGCCGTACCCAGAGGAAGGCGGTCGAGGTTTGCTGAGATGACGACCTGGCGAGTCAGGTCCTGTCGGTTGATCTCCGAGGGAGTCGGCTTCAAGGAGTAGGAGACCAGTTCGCCCAGCGGAATGAGTGCAGGACTATTCCCCGATTTTTGAACGGCCAGTCTGAGCTTTTCAACCTGTGAGGGATCTTGTCTTAGAAACTCTGGGAGTCTGACGCGAACGTTCACCGCATCGCCGTCCTCGTCTTCGTAGGTAGTAACGGCTTGCCCGCCCACCAGCGCTCCAACGGTTCGTACAATATGAGCCGTCATGATTCCAACGTCAACAGCCCGTTCTCGGTCAACAGCCAAACGGAACTCCGGGATGTCCTGCTCCAGGGTGACATCGATGTCGACAATTCCCGGAATCTGGTAGACCTTCTCTTTAAGTGTGGCCGCATATTTTTTGAGAAGGGAAATATCATCCCCTCTGACATTGATGAGTAAAGGCTTTCGGGCATCAAGCCTTCCTGCCTCCGTGATGAAGGGCAGGATGCCAGGAATCTTCTGAAGGCGATTCCGGGCCTCCTCTTGAATGACCTTCTGGTGGTGTTTCCTTTCCCTGCGGTCTACCAGCTTGACATAGACCATCGCATCACGGACGGTCCCCTGGTCGCCTGCGCCGATGGTCGCATAGGTGTGTTTCACCTCGGGAATACCTTTGAGCGAAGTCAAAACAGCCCGGACTCTTCCCCGTGTCTCATCAATGGAGGCAGCCGGGGCAGTCGTGAAGTTTACCTGAAATTCTCCTGCATCGTACCCGGTGAAGAACTCGCTTTGAAGAAAGAACTTGAAGACCACCAGACCGCTCATAAGAGAGAGGGTAGCGACAAGAAGAACTGTTTTTCGGTGCTTCAGAGTCCACCCAATGACGGTGCGGTAACGATCTGCGGTTCGGTCAAACCAGTTATTGAATCGGTCAAGAATTCGAGCCACCAGATGTCTCTTTCCCTTCCGCTCAATATCCGGGTCGTACCAGCGCGAAGAGAGCATGGGGTCGAGGGTAAAAGAGACAAAAAGGGAGATAAGAACCGCAAAGGCCACTGTGATCCCGAAATGGAAGAAAAACCGGCCGACGATCCCCTTCATAAAGGCCACAGGAACGAAAACCGCTATAATGGAGAAGGTGGTCGCCATGACAGCCAGCCCTATTTCACTTGTTCCTTCTCGAGCCGACTGGAAGTGATCTTCTCCACGCTGGAGATGGCGAACAATGTTCTCCCGGACGACGATCGCATCATCGATGAGCAGGCCAATGGCGAGGGAGAGAGCCATCAGGGTCAGCATATTCAATGTCATTCCCAGGAAGTTCATAGCGATGAAAGATGAGATGACTGAGATGGGGAGTGTCAGGCCTGTAATCACCGTGGACCGCCAGGAATTGAGGAATAAAAAGACGATAAGGATGGTCAAGATGCCGCCGAGGATGAGTGTTTCCTGGACATCCCGGACAGAATCACGGATCATGATCGATCCGTCGCGGACCATCTCAATTTTCGTTCCCGGTGGGAGTTCGTTCTGAAGTTTCGAAATCTCCTTCTTCACCAGTTCCACGACTCCCACAGTGTTGGCTCCAGACTGCTTGAGGATATCCAGTGAAACGGCCTGCACCCCGTTCACAAAAGCCAGAGACCGCTGCTCCTCAATCCCGTCATTAACTTCCGCCACTTCTGAAAGCATGACAGGACGGCCATTACGCTGGCCGATGATCATCGTTTTGAATCGATCTACCACTTCAGGTTTTCCTGAGATCCTGAGAGGATATTCTGAGTTATTGCGATTGAGCCTGCCGAGGGGAGTATTGACGTTTTCTGATTGGAGGCCCGCAATCACCTCATCCACGCCCATCCCAAGAGCTTCCAGCCGCGTTGGATGAATATTGATGTTTACTTCACGCTTGGATTGGCCAACCAGGTCGATTTTCCCAACGCCGGAGATGTTTTCGAAGCGGCGCTTGACCTTCTTCTCGACCAATGTCGTTAGATCCTTGGGAGAGAGGATATCCGAACGGACGGCGAGAGAGACGATCGGTATCGCAGAGAAATCCAGCTTTTGAATGATCGGTTCCTCGATTCCCTGAGGTAGATCGCCACGGATGGCATTGACCTTTGCACGTGCTTCCTGGGAGGCCTCATTGATTTTGACCTCCAGATTGAATTCGACAACGACTGTGGAGACACTTTCACGAGAAGTGGATATCACATGTTTGACACCGGAGATGGGATTAACGGCCTCTTCGATCCGCTTCGTTACCTCCCGTTCCACTGTCTCGGGCGAGGCACCAGGGTATTTTGTAACAATGGAAAGGATCGGGATCTCGACATCGGGAAACATATCGATGGCTAAGCGGCGATAGGAGAAGATTCCCAGGGTAACTAATGCCAGCATCATCACCGAGGCGAAAATGGGTCGCTTAATCGAGAGATCGGAAAGGAACATTTTCCTAGACTCCATGTTAACCCTATTGTTGCAAAGAGAACCATATAATCCAGCAGACAGGAATGCTGGAAAAGCTTTCCAGCGGCCACCTTCCTACGTTAAAGACGGGAATCCCCAGCATATTACAAAGGTCACTTTTAGTAAAAAGGCGTGTTACCCATAAAATTCCTAACAAAGCCGCATTGGAAAGGTTTGGAAGTATTCCTGTCTGATAGGATTTATGCAACATCAGGGTTAACCTCCATTGACCTGGGTGACACTCACCCGATCACCGTCTTTGAGGTTAAATCCGCCACGGACGACGACAGGTTCGCCTGGGGAAAGCCCTGAGGTTACCTGCACAAAATCTCCCATCACACTCCCGGTCTGGACGGTTCGTCGGTTTGCAATTTCTCCCTTCACCACGAAAACGTCTCCTTTCTTTTCAGCTACATCCCAGGAGAGGAGGGCAGCCCGAGGGACTCTAAGAATGCCTGTACGCTTTCCGGTGATAATCCGGCCTTTAACAAAAAGTCCACCTTTTAACTGTTCTGACACATTTTCAACCTCAGCGACCACCTTTACTGACCGGTCTGCTTCATTTACCACAGGATTGATAAACATCACCTTTCCCGTAAAATTTTTCCCACGAATGGCATCCGTTGAAAAAGTCAGGGATTGACCGATGTGGACCGCGTCCATTTCGGTGGACGGAACGGTTACGGTTAACTCGAGTTTCCGGGTGTTGATAATCCGGAACATCGGTTTTCCGCCAGGCTCGCCCACAAGATCCCCTACATTGACGTTTCGCAGGGATACGACCCCATCCATCGGCGAGTAGATGATCAACTTGGAGAGCCGAGTCTGCGTGTGGTTGAGATCTTCTTCCGCTGCCCTCAGTTGGGCTCTGGCCGCTTCGATCCTTGCAGCGGAGGCCTCCTTTTCAGTCAGACCGTCATCAAGGTTCTGTTGAGTGACCAGACCGTACTCCTTGAGCTTAAGGAGTCGCTCATATTCCCTATTGGCTCGGTTGCCCGCCACCTCAGCCTGCAAGAGGTTGGCCTTGGCCGTTTCCATGTCTGCTCTCGACTTTTGGAGGACAATCTCCATTTCGCGGGCATCGATCTTTGCCAGAGGGGTTCCCTTTTTCACCCTGACCCATTCCGTGACGTAGACTTCGGTTACGATGCCGACAAATTCTGACTTGACATCGGCCGAAAACTTGGGAGAGAGGGATCCTACCACATCGATGCCGTCGGTGAATTCAACGACCTCCGCTTTGGTAATCTCTACAGCCACAGGGGGACGCCCTGCCGCCTTCTGGTCTGGGTTTTTGGCTTCCTCCCTACTGGAACACCCTGAAAAGCCAATCCAGAGAATGAGCAGCACTCCTGCAAGGGCATATCTTCTGATCATTTTCGTTTTTCCTCCTGTCTGGCTCTTTGTGTCGAAATTCCTTGCAAAATGAGTTTAAGAATTTGTGTTAGTCTTTTCCGTTCCATACCCAATTCCGGATGGCAAAGCTGAGCCTCCATGGCTACGTTGACCGCGCCGAGAATGGCCCACATCATATCGTCGGCATTTACCTTATGGAATTCCCCCTGACGCATTCCTTCTTTGGCCAACTGGCGGATGGTATCCTGGAACTTGAGGTGATAGGTGTCAAAATCAAAAAATGGAGCTCCTTGATGAGGTCCGTAATAGATAGAATACATCAACCTCGCCATCTCTATATTTTCCATAAAAAGGGAAAATATCTGATCGGAAAGTCGTAACAACCTTTCGGACGCGCTTCCTTTCTCACTTCGGGACGTATCGAGAAGGGCATCGAATTTTGCGAATGCTCCTCGGATCAGCTCGAGGTAGATTCCCTCTTTGTTTCGGAAGTAATAGTAGAGGACTGGTTTGGTCACCCCAGCGGCAGCCACGATCTCACGTGTCGTGGTCGCAGAATACCCTTTACGTGAAAATAGTTCAGTAGCTGCTGTTAAAAGGCGAATACGGACTGCAATGTCCAGTGATTTAGACACTGACTTAACTTTTGCCATTTTCCCCTCCGTCTTAGCTTCGATGTTGCGGCGAATGCCCTGCGACGTCCTTGATGAAGGGAGGGCATTTTTGGCTTCTTCCAATGCCATCGTAATTTACCCCGTTAGAAAGCCCCGCCATTTACCCCGTTGGATAGTAAACATCCTACGGGGTAAATGGCGGGGATAATATAGATAGAATTTCAATTCCTTATAGAAAAGGCAAGGTTAAAGCCCCGTCTTTTCTAATGGGGTTTACCTACCGGTAATTATATAATAAATGAAGAATTTGTCAAGAAAAATTTACCGATCGGTAAGTTATTTTCCTTCTTCCCATTTTAGCCCTTCTTCAAAAGCAGGGTTAGCTCTTCATAAAAGTTGGCAATTAGATTCTTACATGTTTGAATTTGAGAATTTTCTTCTAACATTTTTTGCAATTTCTTAAGAAATGTGTCACCCTTCCTCACCATGCTCTGACGGGTCCGGATCAGGGTGCGATCTTCCAATTTCGATCTGCAAGGGACATAGATGCCCTCGATCTCCCCATTGCGAAGACTCCGGGCCAATTTGCGGCAATCGATCGGATCCCGTTTGGTCCTTCGCTCTTTATTCTTCGTCGGGATATCAGCCGGGTTAACCACGAGACATTGGATCCCTTTCTCCCTCAATTGGTCGTGGATCCAGAAGCCGCAATAGCCAGCTTCATAAACCGCATAATACAGAGCGCCCGGAAAGTGGTGTCGCAAGTAGTAGACCAGCTTATCCACTTCAGGGAGTTGGTTAAACGTTTTATACTCGCCATACTTCGAAAAGATACTTACACTCCAGCTCTTTTTGTGGACATCCAGACCGATGTAAATAGGTTGACCCGTAAAATTAAGTCTGTTATGGTTGATCATAGGCAAGCCTCCTTTCGGTGCGATTTTGTTGGCAACAAGATTATACCCGAAAATCTGAGACTTGCCTTTCTTTTTAACAGCTTTGTTCGAAATGTTCGTGATCCCTTTTTCAGAGTTATCCGCAGGGGGGATAGAGAGCGGAGAGATTTTAGCCCAGCGCCATCAGATGGAGCGGGGCGCCCCGGAAGGGCAAAATCTCGGAGCTCTCGTAGTCCCGCCTTTGCGGGATGGATAACTCGACCGGAAAAAGATCATCACGTAACTCTCGAACAATTCTTTTCAATCATAAGGTCTGAACTTGTTTCAGGGTCGTAAGTCTTCCTTTTGTGATGCTGAACCAAGTTCAGCATCACAGTCCTGGGGTTTGAGTTCATTGAAATTTCAAATATTTTTGGTTAGAATTTGAGACCACTTTTTCTTCCTACAATTTCATTTTCGGCCTCTCTTTTTAGGAAACGAATATACGGCATAAAGATTGCATAAATTATTATTTGAATTTCTGTATATAATTTTTAAAACCCTTTAATTTTAATAGGGTTTTTAAGTTAAATAAATTCTTGGACCCATAATTTCGTTGACAGAAGTGACAAGTTATGATATTTTTTTGGCAACTTTTTTCCCATAGCACCAGTGAGGTTCTATATTAGGGGTTAAATTTTAATGAGATATGTAACTGCTTTATTTTTCTTTTTTTGCCTGTTATGTCTATCGACCCCCTCCTCAGCCGGGATTTATCGTTATGTGGACGAAAGGGGGGTGATCCATTTCACCAATTGCCCGAGAGAGTCTAAATTTAAACTCTATCTCCGGGAGAGTAAAGAGGATGGGGAAGAGATACGCAGCCTTTCCGTCCATTACATGAAAGATTCAAAACATTATGACTCGTTGATTTCTGAGTTTTCCAAAAAATATCAGGTCGATTTTGCTTTGATCAAGGCGATGATTCGGGCAGAGTCAGGGTTCAACCCTTTTGCCATTTCGAGAAAGGGAGCAAAGGGGCTGATGCAATTGATGCCAGAGACTGCCCTCAGAATGAATATATCGAATGTTTTTAATCCTAAAGAGAATATCGAAGGTGGAGTACGTTACCTTAAGTATCTCCTTTCACTTTTTAATAATGATCTACGACTCTCCTTAGCCGCCTACAATGCAGGTGAGAACCTTGTTTCAGAGTTACGTTCGATCCCCCCTTATCGGGAGACAGTAGATTACGTCCGGAAGGTACTGAACTATTATCAATCCTATAGGCCCTAACCGTCGGTTTAATTTTAGATTTAAGATTTTAGATTTGAGATTTATCAATCCACAATCCGCGATCTACAATCTGCAATCTAAGATAAGAGACCCTTCATGGAAAAACTCAATCGACAACAGATCTTGACCCTGCCAAATGGGCTGACGATCATTCGAATTCTGGCCATTCCCATCATTCTACTCCTACTTTTTTATCCCGAACGGATCTGCCGACTCATTACCACACTCTTCTTCTTATCGGTGGCGGTGACCGATACACTGGATGGATATCTTGCCAGACGCCGTGGAATGGTGACCACACTAGGAAAATTTTTAGACCCCCTCGCTGACAAGCTCCTGATTGTCACTGCTCTCATCGCTCTCATTCCGTCAAGAGAGATTCCTGCCTGGATGGTCATTGTCATTGTGGGGAGGGAAATTGCGGTGACAGGACTGAGAGGAATTGCAGTTTCTCAGGAAATGGTCATTTCTGCGAGCACATTGGGAAAGTACAAGACGTTCTTCGAAGTTGCCTCCATCTCTTTTCTCATTCTCAATGGAAATTATTTTTCTATTGAACTGCACCAGGTGGGGATGGGTCTTCTGTGGGTCGCAATGGGGTTAGCCGTCATCTCCGGGGTGGATTATTTCAAAAAATTCTTGAAGGTAATTATCGTCTGAATTCCTACCTTTCCCCTTGTTTTTTACATGGTTTTTTCCATTCTCCGAACTCCGAACTCATCACTCCGAACTGTGCCCATCCTCTATCTCCCCATCTATTCTTTCC
>Ga0315289_10013545_pt1 | contig 11404 bp, 11 predicted proteins | sample YL17G11_40_MG_FD_203452 | JGI IMG/M metagenome (GOLD analysis project Ga0315289, IMG submission 203452) | Sediment microbial communities from Yellowstone Lake, YNP, Wyoming, USA - YL17G11_40 | ecosystem: Environmental > Aquatic > Freshwater > Lake > Sediment | place: USA: Wyoming | collected... | reverse complement strand
CGCACAGGATTCGGTTCGAACACTAGCGCCATGCCCTCTGGCATGCCGGAACCTGCCAACTGTACTGGTGAGGAGAACACTCCCAGCGATTGAACTGTGATCGCAGCGGATCCGGATCCTCCTGGAGGAATCGACAGGTATGATGGGGAAACCACGATCGCGAAGTCAGCTACCCCTGCAGCGATTGTCACTTCAACCTCCGTGGGGTGATTCAAGGACCCACTTGTCCCCGTTACTCGGAGCTTGTATGTCCCTGTGGAGGCTGCGGGACCTGCTGAGATGATCAGCGTCGATGACAGGCCTCTGCCGGGAGGCGGAGTCACGGGGCTCGGGAGCGTGTAGGCCACGCCGTCTGGTATCGTTCCCAACCATGAGCCTGCGAGTTGAACGGTTGATGAGAACCCATCGATCGAGGTTACCGTGCAGATGCTCGTGACGTTGGCGTTCTGCACCAGATTCAAAGATGACGGGTCACACCCGACGATGAAGTTCGGCGCTAGCGAAAGTCTCGCCACCTTGTTGGCCGATGATTCAAGTATCCAAACTTCGCCTGACGCGTCAACAACCACATCCTGCGGCCCGCTTCCAGCCTGCAATGTCCACTCTGCGAAGTGCTCACTACTCGTCATCGTTGGAGTGCTCGTTGCCGGAGCGACCGTGGCAGTTGACGGCAGCATCGGCCCAGTCTTGTACGTGAAGACAACCTCGCTTACGCGATCGGGTCGTATCGTGGTGGGTAGTACTTTCGTGACTGTTCCGCCACCGGAGTGATCAAGCTTGGCGACCTTGTCTACGCCCTGCTCTGTGGTCCAGGGGTTCTGCGTTACCGGATTGATGCTGATGGCTTGTGCGTTGGCGCCGACTGTTGGAACTTGCCACTCCGCGAACGTGTTGTTACTCCGGAGCGCTCCGACATAGCTGATGGCGCTGATCCCTTGAGTGCTCGCTGAGGTATACCAAACTTGGCCTGCAGCATCGACGTCGACGAAGGCCGCTTTGGTTGAAGGATGAGATGGAATAGTCCACGTTGTAAAGCGGCTCGTCGCACTATCCCACTTGATGATGGCACCCACACCTGCAAACCATGTGACTCCTGAAGTAGCATGGACGCCTTTCGCTCCGCCACCAGCAGAGGCGGGAAGAGTTAGCTGATTCACTTTGACAGTACCTGAAGAGGGGTCGTAGATGATCTGACCCACCGAGTTGCCGAGGAGTGTGAACCATGCCTTGACTTGTGGGCCTCCAGGCTCAATTGAGATGTACAGCGGACTGAACTCCGGAGGCAAGTTATACTCTGTGAACATGCCCGTGCTGGGGAAGAAAAGGAACACATTGCCCTTCGTCGTCCCGGTGCCAACAAGGATAGTCGACCCTGATATCGTCGTCAAAGCCAGACTCGTCGGCTTCGAGCCTGGAGTCGGAATCGTCCATTCCTGGAACGTGTCCGTGGAGGGGTCAAGGTGAACAATCTTGTTGCCTGACGACTCCGCAAACCAACAGCATCTCCCGGACGGATCCAATGCCAACCCGGTTGGAAGACTGTTGGGAGTCGGGATCGTCCACTCGGTCAGCGCGGCGGTCGCTTCATCGCCGAGACCATGCGCTTGTCCAACAAGGCGAGATGAGACAGCAGCCGTGAACGGCGCCGCTGTCAGAATAAGCATGAGAATGAATGATGCCTTACGTGGGAACGTATGACTTCTCAACCCGCCCACCAATCAGAATCGTGATTGGAAAAACTCCGATCCTCCTAGGAATGTGGGAGAAATCGCATTTATCTCTTCTGTCCTGCCCTGTCACGTGAACAGCAACGTTTCAAAAGAAGCCGAGACTGTTGCAGTTCGGTCTTAGGTTCTTCTGATCAAATCCTTAGATTCGCGAAATCCTGCGGCGATTACAGTCGGACTTCCTGACAATGAAATGATCCGACGATTCTCAAAGCTCTAGCGCAAGAGTTCCCACAGCTCTGGAACATGTTGACTTACAATCCCTGTGATCTGCTGAAAGTCGTGGGGTTCTGTTGCAGATTCATTCTGACATAATTGTTAAGTGGTTGAGGTCGAAGTATCGGGCTTGTGGCGGGAGTACCCGAGGCCAACGGTTCTGTTGGCGGGAACCAGGTCTAAGGGGTAGAAGCGTACACCGCTGCCCTAGCTTCAGGAGCCTATGGCGTAGGCCTTCGGGGGTTCGAATCCCCCCTCCCGCACCACAGCCGAACCTCCCGCAATCTTTCCAGTGGAATTATCGAGTATGGTTTCTGGACGAGGAAGGAAGGCTACTCGGAGACCACGATCGAGCGATACGTTAGGCTACTGAAGGAACTGTCGAAGCGCGGCGATCTACGAGATCCTGAATCAATCAAAGTCGGACTCACACGGGCGGGTTGGGCTGACGGCACGAAGGAGATGGCCTGCGGCGCATATGCCATCTACGCGAAGCAGCATGGATTCACCTTCGCGCCACCACGCTACCGACGAGTGGAGAAGCTACCGTTCATTCCGCTGGACTCCGAAGTGGAGCAGCTGATAGGTGCCATGGGGTTGAGATACTCGGTCTTTCTCAGCTTACTCAAGGACACCGCGGCACGGCCACTAGAGGCATGGAACCTGAAATGGAAAGACATAGACTTCGCCAGCTCGACAGTGACGATTTCACCGTTGAAGCACTCGAAGCCTAGACGACTGAAGCTGTCTTCTCGAACTGTGAATCAGCTGAGCCAACTCAACAGGGATCATATTTGGATCTTCGGAGACGGCACACTACGCACATACCAGCATTTCCTTAGAAACTTCGAGATCAGACGGAAAGACGCAGCAAAACGTCTCGGAAACCCGCGCTTGAACGCTATCAGCTTCAGAACGCTACGGCACTTCAAGGCCACGATGGAGTATCATCGAACCAAAGACATCCTGCACGTCATGCAGCTGTTGGGTCACAAGAGTATCAAGAATACGCTTGTCTATACACATCTCGTGGATTTCGGATCAGACGAATACGTATGCAAGATAGCGAAGACAGTTGATGATGCGAAGATCCTGATCGAAGATGGATTCGAATATGTCACGGATATTGAAGGCATGAAGTTATTCCGGAAAAGGAAGTGATGAGCGATATGACGAATGAGCGATGGCTCAGATGGGTTACAGGCAGGTACTATCGTTCAATAGGCTACAAGGTCTCTATGAAGCCAGTCCGAGCTGGCAATGCGATAGTTGATGGTGTGGTAATGGGGCATATGCGGCAAATGTGAAAGGACAGATTAGCGTATACATCAATTCCCCATCATCCGCATGCAGCCCCAGAATAAGTCATAATGAACCATGATGCACCCATCCTTTTTTTGGTCTTCTCATTACTCTCAGGGTCGCCAGCCCACGCCACGAATGGTATAATCAGGCATTCCACCCTACCCAAAACGCCTCATTTTGAGGTTTTTAGTCGCTCAGTGTACCACGGGAATGTACTGATACAACGTTCATAATTCTACCTGATCCAGCTGATGCCCCAACAATTATCTGACGTGCTCGAAGGCCACCAAAACGTCCATGGCCACTTTGAATATCAAGCCAATTCGGTACGGGATTCGTTACTGAAACAGGGATTTCTTCAAAGAATTTCGTTGGAGACTCCTTGTATAGGTCATCGTAGCTGTCAACGAAATTCCAAGTTCGATCGTCGTCTCTGAGCCACTTTACGTTTCTGAAGGGCGTCATGTCAACCACTAGCCCTAATGATTGGTCATACTCCCAATCAGATCCGAGCCTCCGTCCCATGAAACCAAAGATTCTTGACCTTGGCCGTGATTTCCTAGTAGCTATCCATTCAACCGTGTTCACTTCTTGCATCATTACATCGCTAATCTCGGTGCGTGCATCGAATGATTCATCGATCCCTTGAAACACTTGGAATATATCCTGAACCCATTTTGGATCGAAGGGAAGACTGCTAATCATCATCCTCATCCAGCAGGCATCTAAGTAGACAGAGTCTTCGACAGAGCGACCGGGACTAAGGTCTGCGTAGAACAATAACAGGCCAGTCGGCTTACACATTGAAGCGACTGAAGTGCACAGCACATGCTAGTACACCCTCCTTCGCAATGTTCTCATGAATTGCAAGAGAGGCGCTCTCCGATCCAACGCCATAGTCCATATCCTCTTCCCTTGAAAAACTCCAATACATTGGAAGTCCTCTGTCCCAGATTCGTGCATCTGCAGCCGCTCTTGGGATGCTTTGCTCGAAGTTCTTGACAAACGAGATGAAGTCATCCATTTGCATAGAATGAGAGACAGTATCAGCCTCGAAGGAGACTGCCGACTTCGTATCCCCAAACTCAGGGGTGGGTACGAAGACATCAAGCTGAGGGTCAAACACTGTAGGCGAATATCTGTCCGAGTACGGACCTGACCTCTTGCACGTTCGGTAGTGAGTCGGATTCCCCCCTACGATAAAGAAGCTCGGGTCCAATCGTTCAAGGGTCAGAGGGGAATAGTAGTGGGCATCCTCGGTTTGGTCGTCGAATCTTTCTAAATCGACGCCACTCTTCATTGACATAGTTTCATCCGGGTACGCTTTTTCGACCACTTTGTTTCTTCTAATGAAGACGTCACGAGTTCTGGTTATCCAATGAGGGCGGAATCGGCTCTTGGGGACTTCGAGCGTCAACACTGACACGCCGTTCATCTCTACCCAGATTGGTTCAAAGTTGACTGCCGGGGTGATTCGAGAGGACGAGATTTGGATTAATGATTCCTCTATTCCACGTTTGCGTGTGACGCCGATTATCTTCTTGTCGTCAGTAACGCCGTAGATAATGTAGCCCCTCTCACTTGCTGTATTCGCCATCGCAGAAAGATCTTTTGCAAATTGCTCCTTTTCTGGTTCAGCTGAAACATTGAGCTGTTGTTTGAACTCTGTCGTGGTCCCTTCGCCTGCCTTGACCATTTCGAGAATGTCAGCTTTGTTCATAGTTCTACTTCATTCCTCTATCACTATATCCCCATTAACATATCCCTCATCATCAAGCATGAAATTGAAGATTGAAATTGGACTAGATGGACACACAATTTGGTCGCTGGATCGCGGAAATCTCAACGAGATTCTGAGCATCATCCTCTTTGAGTGGTCAGTGACGAGACCTTAGATGCCGAACACGCTCAAGGTCTTTCTTGGCGACATCTACTTTTTGCGTTTTTCCTAGGCTCTCAAAGATTTGGCGTGCCTCCTCATGGAACTTCTCAGCCGATGCCAAGTCACCCTGCACTTCAGCCAAGCCCCCCAACTGATGGACAGTTATCGCAACTCCCAATCGGTTTCCGACTTTCTGATTAAGATCCAGACTTTGCTCATACAGGTCCCGAGCCTGATCATAGTTGTGCCTCAGGAATTCTATGTTGGCCAATTGATGCAATGTCTGGGCTGTTTCTAATCGCGCACCGAGTTTCCGACTGATTTGTAGGCTCTGAGAATAGAGTTTCTTCGCTTCATCGTAATTGCCTCTGTGTTGTTCTACAATACCAAGTGAATGTAGAGATCTTGCAACTCCCCTTTGATCATTGAGTTCCTCGCTAATCCGTCGATCTTCATTGTAGAAGTAGACCGCTTCATCCAAGTTGCCGCGGGACAATTCAATATCGCCCAGATTCTTCAATGTGGTGCCCACCTCAGCGTAATCTCCAATCTCCCACATCATATCCAAGCTCTGGTGATACAGCCGCAAGGCCTCATTGGGATTACCGGCGGAATGCTCTAGTGCTCCGAGATTAGTCAAGCACAACGCCAATCCTGATCGGTCTCCAAGCCTCTCAAAAGCTACCCTACTCTGATTGAACAAGTCTCTAGCTTCGTTATAGTTGCCTTTTTCTCGCTCTATTATTGCTAGGTTGCCAGTTGTCCTAGCGATTCCCCTTTGGTCTTGAATTTTCTTTGACATCTCCAAACTTTGACGATACAGCCCTGCTGCGTTGGGATACTTGCCTAGGTCTGCCTCTATCAAGCCTAGGTTGTTTAGGGCCATCGCTACGCCCCATTTGTCTCCGAGACCAGCGAAGATAGTCTTGGCTTTGTTGTGAAGCCTCTTGGCTTCTTCGTAATTGCCTCTCTTTAGTTCGGCGAACGCTAGGCTCAACCAATAGTTGCCATCTGTTGGTGCCAATTCTGTTGATCGACGATAGCATTGTAGAGCCCTATCTCTTTCGCCGTATTGGTAGAAATGATGACCAAGATAGTGCAGATACTCGGCTCTGTCTTCTTCTTTCATCCCTTATTTCCCGCCCATAAGCACGGCCTGTAACCTGTAAGCGTCATTCATTGACACGTCGTATTGCACGATGTCTTCGCACCCGTCAGCTAGCACGCACTTGGAATCATCGATCTTGCACCAGAATCCCTTTTTCGAAATGATTTCCAAGAAATGCGCATACTCGAACTTGCTCTCTGGTGATTGTATTGCGGAGACTAGATCATAGTCCGCGAAACAACCCAAATGGGCCTTGATGATCTTGAGCGCTCGAAGAACCCCCTTTTCCCCACGCGACAGAAGGTCATATGACCGCGCCAGTTCTGCATCTGGCGCCAAGATAGAAAGCGGCGTCCCCTTGAACGTACCAGGTGTAAACTTCACCCCCTTCGTCTGAGCGAGTTTTTTCCCTTCTTCAGGTGTCCAATTCTCAAGAGGTATAACATGCCAAGTGAATCGGGACAAGACTTCCCAGTCTGGATCATACTTCTCGGCTGGAATAGTCGCAACAACTTTGAACTTGTTGCTTTCGATGTAGAGCTTCAGCTTAGAGTCCGGAACTTTGCCCCTAAATTCATGAAGGTCATCCAGAAACAGGATACAACCTCTTGTGAAGAATGGCGGAAATCCCTTGCTCATCTCGTGGGGGGTAGACATTAATACTCTTGTCCAGAAACGTTTCCAAGCGCTAATGCCGAAAATGAACTCGGTTACAAGTCGCGATTTGCCTATGCCAGGTACTCCTCTGAGCAAGATTGGCTTGCCATCAGCGTACCAAGTTCTCAATTCCCCGAGCGCCAGATCAACGGAGTGAATATCCTTGAGGAAGGTCTTCTGATCGTATCCGTATTCCCCGCTCCGGAAGATCCTCTTGTAAGGAAGACCGCGACAATAGTACTTTCGCCAGCCCCGCCTCCATCTTGCGTATATTCTCATAGCGTATGTCGCGATGGTAAATAGGGCTGCGAATGATGGAAGAAGAACAAGCCAATATGACATGGCCCATTGCCCCGGAGAACCACCTGTCTCTTGAAGAATCGTTGTGGTGATAGTAGAATTGGTCTGCTGTAGAACTAGTTCAAGCACTAAGACCCACTCATTACAAATCGGCGTGTTGTGCTTTTATGATATCGCATTCTAGTGGAAAGCTAGGGGCGTTTAGCAGACTAGAGCCAAATGAAACTGAGTGAAGGTATGAAATGGAACTAGCACACAGTCTGACAGGGGCGCGTCTCATGGACAATGGGGGCGGGATTCTTGATTCGATGCGATTCCTAGCCAGTTTTCCCAATATTGCTAATGCCCTTCACCAACTCAACTAGCACGCCGACCAAGAACGGGACGATAACTACAGTAACGAGCCAGTACAGTTTCCTACGCCTTTGCTTCTCCTCTTGCGCATGTTCCGGTCCTGTGAGAAGCTCGACGCTAGGATACAATTGTCGAACCTTCGACAACATCAGGCCCCCGAGCATCGCCCCGGGAAGGAATCCTACCAGGAAGTACAACCCATGCAAGAAGAGCAGAATGCCGGACTCGCCCAGCCGAATAGGGGCCATCCCCAGCACGTCAAAGGAAAAGCTCGTGAATAGCAGACTCGTACCAATGCCCGGTAGCAGAATGAACAGCCACAGCCATGAGTTATGCGGCCACCCCGCTTGACGCTTCCACTCCTTGAGGTGGTTCTCCACCCCACGCGCAATTCCATCCACCCAGTTCTCATCCCACCCAGAAACCGTTGCACCAGTCCCTCTCCGTGAAGTTGGAGCGTGCTCCAGACGCAATAGGATGCTTTTTCCCTCTTCAGCATCCTCATAGGACATCTCGAACTCCACTATTCTCTTCCTCTCTAGGATTCCACCGTCTCCAATAATCGCAATGTCGTTGCTATCATACCGACGCCCGCTTGCGCTGATCAACGTGAACTCGACTTCCGACTCGAATTTGCGTTTCTTGGCAACAAGATTAGACAAGTCGCGTCTATGCTCGTTGTAGATGAAATCAGCGAGGTCTCTGATGTTCTTAGTCTCCACAACGTAACCTGCTATGCGCACGTCATCCGTTATTCGTGTGGGAGCGCTCATCACCTTTCACGCTGATGGCTTTCGGCGTTCGTCTCCTGCCAACAACAGTTGAGTGCCTGTACATACTTCTCTCTTTTGCCTCATCATGAACCACCGGTGTGATGGTGAGAGATGAGTATGCACAGCCAAGCCGCATACCAAACAGATTACCACATGAATATCCACGACCATAGGGACGTTGAATCGAATTGCCCGTTTTTCTATCGTCAAGCAGGCGGTGAGGCAGATGCACGCCCTTGTCTTCGAAGATATCCCAGCAAGAATGACATGATCACCAGTGCCAACATTATCATACAGGCGTACCGGACAAGACCCTCATCCATGGAGGGATAGTACCGTACATTGTGGAAACATAGGGACGTTGACCACCCTTTTACCCCGTTTTTCTGTGGAAGCGACGCAACATACGCTACTATATGCACGCGAACGCAACATCTGACAAGAGAGATCAGCCGGCCATGAGCAACCCCGACGAACGACTCGAGAGAATTGAGAATCAGGTTAAGGTACTTCTTGAACGCCAGCGCCTATCGCGCTTTGACAACCTAATGTTTCTTGTTTATCCTCTCGTGATTTTCGGCATAACCCTGTCCTTCACCATGTCTCTCCAGTATGGCGTGATTAAGAACACCCTCATCTGGAGTGCGCCTCTTCTGCCAGTTCTGGAGCAACTACGTCTTGTCTTCGTGGTTTTCTTAGGCTCCACTTTCCTACTCTTTTGCCTCGCATACGCAAAGGATAGCGTGAAATGGCGCCTCTCAAGCCTTAACATTCTTGTTTGGGCGCTTTTCTCTACGACTCCGGTCCTGATCCTGTTGCTGAGTTCGGAGATGATGCTGCCTGACACGTTCGCCATTCCTTGGGTCCAAGTCATTATCTCGTTGCCCTGTGTCCTTGCCCTTTTCTACCTTACCTTGGAAGGAGCCGATCGCCTCTTGGGTCGGGTCGCCCAATGGTTCAAGAATAGTATACCGATTACCTTGAAGGAAGCTCAAGTTCAATTGGATACGTGGCGCGAGCCGATCAAACACCGTTCGAGAGTCAAGGTCTTGTGGTCGATCAGCTTGGTCGCGTACTCTGTCACGTTGGGGGTCGCAGCTTGGAGAGGTCAACTAAGTGGCAGGAACGTCTACGATTCGCTCTATATCGCTGCCTTTCTCATCGTGACTGAAGCGATCATGTTGTGGCGTTTGTGAGTGCGGTGGGACTAGCCAGCTGAAACCTTCCACAATTCGGTTTCCGCCTTCCCCTTGGGAGATAGGGATGCCAAAAAACGCAAGTGTATTCTACTGCCGCCTCACACACTGCAGACCTGCGGGAGATGGCGGATGCCCATAGAGTTCCCGAGACATTCTCTGAAGGAAGCGCTAAGAGTCGCAGAAGCAATCTGGAAGAATAATCAGGGCCAGCCTTACGATACAATAGACCTAGCCAAGTCGCTGGACAAAACCCCAAAAAGCAGCGGTTTCGTCATGCTGCTGTCTTCATCCTATAGATATGGTCTGACTGAGGGCAGCTACAGGTCAGCCAAGATTTCTCTGACAGACTTGGGAAGCGCAATCGTCACCCCCACGGAAGGGTCGGACGTGAAAGCAAGCCTTCGAAAAGCTATGCTGACGCCCGATCTGTTCCAGAAGGTATACACACGCATGGATCGCAAGCCCATTCCCAAGGAGGATGTCTTCACGAATACCCTTATGAAAGAATTCGGCGTTCCCAAAGATGATCTCGAAACATGCTATGGAGTCATCAAGCAGAACATTTCAGATTATGGTCTCTCGCAAACCGTGAAGGACACCACTTATCTCCAGCTTGACAAGCTGGCGGCAGTCCCTGAAACAGGTGAGAAACCAGAACCCGAGGCTGGCCCGAGCGAAGAAAAGCCGCCATTAGCAGAAATGACCTTGGAGACAAAGGAGATTCCCAAACAAATATTCGTGGCCCACGGCAAGAACAAGAAACCCCTAGAACAGCTGAAGGCCATACTCACACAATTCAAAGTTCCGTTCCAAGTGGCAATAGACGAGCCTCACAAAGGCCGAGCGATCAGCGACAAAGTTGCTCAGCTAATGAGAAATTGCACTTCAGGCATATTCATCTTCACAGCCGATGAGAAGACCGCTGATCCACAAGGCGGCGAGGTATGGAGACCGAGCGACAACGTTGTCTTTGAATTAGGGGCTGGGACAGTTATCTACGGAAAGAAGATCGTCATCTTCCGAGAAGAAGGAGTCAGCTTCGGAAGCGACTTCACGGAGTATGGGCACATAACATTCGAGAAGGACAAACTCGACGCAAAAGCTTTCGACCTAATGAAGGAACTAATAGGGTTAGGATTCTTGCAAGTAAGCCCTACATGAAATTGCGATCTCCATCCGCGACAACTACCCTAGACCTAGTCCTCAAGTGCTCGCCGATGAGTCTGGCCCGCTCAGAGTGGGGCAGATTCTCCCAACCAGAGCATCTATCTATCACGAAGAGAAGTTCCAACCAGAGCGCCATATCGAATCTAGTCCGCAGGACATCGGGCGATTTGGGATTTGCATTGGCCCAACTGTCGGATATGGCAACCGCGGTGTTGTCATGCAAGACCTCAATCCATGAAAATCCGCCACGGTCATCTGAATTGCTCATAATCCCCAGTTTCGCAATACACTCCTGCACAGTAGGAAGAGACAATTCCGTGGGCCCGACTATTGATATCACTCATTAGGCTTTCGAATGCTTCCGATATCTGTGAAGGGACTACGTCTCGTCCCTTGCATGTATCTTCATCATCCTGACTATTTCAGCTGGAACAGAGACTCTCAGGAAGTCGCCTGTCTCGACGACTATCTGAACCCTCATGCCCTATAGGTTTGAACGTACCATGTTCGGACCCAGAGGGAATTGTGGCATGTCGAATCATGACAGTTCAGGAGCCTATGGCGTAAGCCCTGACGAGCCGAAGGCGAAGTCAGCTTCAGTTCGGGGGTTCGAATCCCCCCTCCCGCACTCACCACTCCTCAGTAGCAACTCTGTCATGACCGCAGAGCTTGGCGCCAGGAGAGCGCGCACTCATTCAGATTCAAATCCCGTCCAC
>Ga0315289_10013544_pt1 | contig 11405 bp, 11 predicted proteins | sample YL17G11_40_MG_FD_203452 | JGI IMG/M metagenome (GOLD analysis project Ga0315289, IMG submission 203452) | Sediment microbial communities from Yellowstone Lake, YNP, Wyoming, USA - YL17G11_40 | ecosystem: Environmental > Aquatic > Freshwater > Lake > Sediment | place: USA: Wyoming | collected... | reverse complement strand
TAGCTGCCCGACTTCCAACATCCGTTGGCAAGTTCGAAACATGTTTGCAGACTAACTGACCTGTTTCGTCCAAACTGGAAAAGCCGAAAACTTGTGAGCTTTTATCGAATGCGAAGAAGGCGCATACCCTTCCCTTGGTGTCAAAGGCGGTAAGCTCCCAGCCAAACGGGATGTTTAGAGCCTGGAGCTCCTTCTGCAATTCGGCGACGGTTTTACCTGGAGATTGCGGGGTTGGGGTCTCGGACGTGGGTTGCGAAGCATTCGGTGCAGCACCGGCTTCAGGCGACACGGTCGGCGTAGCCGTGACGGCGATGCCTTGCAGATTTTCCGTCACGTAGGCTTGCGCCTGGGCAACGATGGCCTGCCGCAAGGTCGGCTCACGCCATAATGTAATGGTGACATTGATGGTATCCACGTTCAGGAGGAGGGCCAGGACAAGGCCTAATGAGAAGGCGACGAGCTGCGCCCTCCGTTTATACCACCCAGAGAGACGATCCATCGAGTCGTTGAACCACGTTTCGACGTTTTTCCGTCCCGTTGCCAGTGCCTGTTCGCCTTCTTTTATATATTCTTCCACGCCGGTTAACAAGGTGCTTAGTGCTTTCTTCGCATTGGGATAGACTGAGTCCATAGCGAGCAAGCCAAGCCTAAGTTGGTGTAGAGTTAAATCTTTATCTTGTTTGGCTGTTGGTATTTTTCGTTGTTCCTCGATCAACTTTTGATAATAAGAATCGATCTTGGAGAGCGCAGGTTCTATGGCAGGCCTCAAATCGGGATTTTTCTCTCCGAAGTTCTGGATCTGCATCTTGAGGCTGTCAACGGCTGCATCCCCAAGCTGCGTCCCGGCGATCTGTTTAGCGGTCGCTAGCAATGCCTCGAAATCTTCCGTCGCCAGCTTTTTCTGATCCGGATTGGATAGAGAAGCCACCTGAGCTTTGACATCTTCCAGGGCATGTTTGACCGGCAAGACCTCCGTGCCAGCAGTCATAACGATATCGAATAGAACCAGCGCGAACTTATTGGCTGGGATGTAGGAAGGCTTCTTATGAGAACTGGAACTCAAGCCGGCGATTAGCGGATGTGAATAAAGTAAGTCCGTCAACGCCCGGCCTTCCTGCTCGCCGCCAAGCATGGAGCGGATAGCATCTTCCAGGCCTTTGGCGCGCCAATTGAATAAGTTGGCGATCCATTCCTGGAATTGCATCGCAGCCAGGCTAACGACTAGCCACAAGAAGACCAACCCTACAGCAACCTCGAGAATTTCTTGAAGGTACATGGCATCTTCCTCCGTACTTCAGATAGGATCGGGTGACTTCAGTATATAGAATTTGGACGATGTATGCAAGGCCTTTACGCATCCAATTTATCTGCCTGGTTCTATCCATGCGACTGGTGAACCAGGAAGATACCTGTCAGCACTGTAATGCCGCCCAGCAACTGGATGGGCTGTGGGATTTCGTTCAATAAAGGGATGGCGAGGATCGTCGTCATCACTGGTTGGCCGATCATGGTCGGCGCGACGACCGAGGCGGGCAGGTGGCCCAACGCATAAGAAACAGCCACGTAGCCGATGATCTGCGATACCAGGGCCGTGGCGAGGAAGACCAGCCAGGTTTGGGTCGTGTAGCCGGTTAGGGTGAAACCCAGGGCAAGGTTGATTACCAGCAGGCCAATACTGGCGCTGACAGTCACCAACCACATGTAAGTGATCGGGTCAAGATGTTGACGACCGCGCTGTGTGGAGAGATAATACCCGGCGTAGAATATGCCCGCCGCGGTCGCCATCAGGTCTCCGAGGCCTATCTTGGGATGTATGAAAAAGTCGTTGCCCATCACTAACGCTGCACCGACCAGTGCCAATCCGAGGCCAAACCAGAAGCCCTTTCTTAGTTTTTCGTGGAACATCAGCAATGCGGCCAATGCCACCCAAAGCGGCGCGGTGTTGCCCAGCAGGGTGGCGTTCGAGGCGGTAGTGTAATTCAGGGATGAGTTCCAGGTTGCCAGGTCAAGGGCGGAGAATAGCCCGCCGAGGATGGGGAAGATAACGTTCGTCCTATTGACTTTGCACTGCTTTGCGCAACGTCTGGCGAAAAATGGCAGCAAAATGAGCGCGGCGAATAAGATACGGTAGAAGCCGGTGATGGGGCCGGGAGCGTCTGCCCAGCGCACGAACATGGCCGAGAGACTAAGTGCCAGGATTCCGACTGCTAGGGCCAGGTAGGGTAGCAAATTCGTTTTTCTTGTGAAGGAGGGGATGGCCATGTTGAGAGACCAGCTGGGGTGACAGAATTGACTGGATTGTATCACAGCCCAAGTTCAAAGATTTTCCAACAGCGCGGGGATATCAGCCAATACCGAGGCGACAGCCTGCGGCTGGATGGCTAGCTCACCATCGGAAGGCATGACGGCGCGACGGGTGATCCAGATGCTGTAGATTCCCAGCCGGTTCGCGCCGAGAATATCAGCCTCCAGCGTATCCCCGATCATCACCGCTTCACCGAGTTGAATGCCAAAGTGCTCGAGGGCGATCTGAAAGATGCGTGGGTGCGGTTTGCGGTATCCACAGCCAGCCGAGGTGAGGATGAGATCGAAGAATCGACGGAAACCACACTGGTCAACGAGTGCCTGTATGTTGTTATCGTCGGAGGTATTGGAGATCAACCCCAGGCGATAGCCCTCTTCCTTCAGGCTTGCTAGCGTGGAGATGGCATCCTCCTCCACGTACCAGTTGCGCTCGGCGACAGCATACAGAGAGCCTAAGGCGCGGCGCAGGATCGGGTCCGGAACACTGCCGTAACCGCTTTCGGTCAGCCGGTCGCGCAGAAAAACGAAGGTGGTGGGTTCGATGTTGTCCTTATCCCGTTGAGCGTAATAGGCATCCAGGAAGGTGTCGAAATTGCCATGAAGAATCGTGCTATCTATCAGGAAGCCGGCCTGGCGCAAGTACCTGACCAATTCCTGATCGGCGCAAGCCAGGATCGGCCCCCAGGGCTCTTGGGCGTAGATCAAGGTACTGCCGAGGTCGAGGAAAATAACTTTAATGGGTATATCTCTCTTTTCGTTTGACCGTTGCATAAACGTGAACCAACACCGCGCCGAGCGCCAAAGCCGGCAGCACGACCAACCCGGCTTCCGGGCCGAACGCGCCGCCCGTCCACAGCTCCGGGCCGCTGACTGCGTGCCGGACAAGACGGTAGAATTCCATACCGCTCACTGGAAAGCCAAACACCACGCCCTCGAAAAAGTTCCAGCCAATGTGCAGACCGATGGGCAGCCAGAGTTGCCTGGTGAGCAAATAGCCATAAGCCAGGAACAGCCCGGCCAGGAAGATGCCAGCCGCCGAAATCCAGGTGGCATTGGGATTGAGCAGGTGCAGGCAGCCGAAGATGATGGAGGAAATCGCCACACCCCAAAATGTGTTTAAGCCGCTGGCTATGGTTTGCAAGTGATAGCCGCGGCTAAGCAGCTCCTCGTTCCAGCCAACTAGAACAAAGGCCAGGAAGATGAGTAGTATATTCATAACGACTGCTGCCGGTTGTGCCTCTTCCCATGCGAAGCCCTCAAATTGGATCCAGCCCAATGACCACATGATGAGGTAAATCAACCCCATCATCACGAAGGTGATGGTAATGCCTGCCAAGACATCTATAAGTGCCTGCCATTTCAGTTTGAAACCCAGGCTGGCGAAGGAACGCCTGTCGAGGAAACGCCGTGCCACGAAGACCGAGAGTGTTATAGGGAAGACTTCAATGACCTCGCCAGCCAGCATGTAAGGGAAGCCGCCTAGCTCGCCATTGCCAAGAAGACTGTAAGGAACCAGAATAAGGATACCGAAGCAGATTGTCAGCGCAAGGAAAAGGATGGTCTGGATGAGTAACCGCCAGCCGGCGCGCAGGCGAGGCTCGGAGGGGGATAGGAAGATACGCTTCATACTATCTCTATCTCTCTCCACTCTCCCGACTCAGGACTCCCAACTCGCGACCACCGACTCTCTAAATTGAGTAAATTCCCGTTGGATCCAATTCCTCGCGCAATATCCTGAGCTCTTTTTCCGTCACCTGCTCGGTGGTGCGGATGTTCGGAGCCACTTTCAGCGGCCAGCCGGTGTTGTCTATCGCTTCCTGCGCGGTCTTACCGGGATGCAGTGCGGTCAGGATCAGCTCGCCGGTCTCGTCAGGCTCGAGGAAGCCGAGGTCGGTTACCACCGCGACCGGGCCTTTGCCGCGCAGGCCGATCCTTTCGCGCCCACCTTTGCCGTCCAGATAACCGGCCGAGGTCATGAAATCTACTTTCTCGGGGAAGCGGCGCTTTTGGTGCGGGGTCATGATGTAGCAGCGGTTGGCCCAGGCGGAGATCTCCTGCGAGCCGCCGGAGCCGGGCAACCGTACCTTGGGATGCGTGTAGTCGCTGCCGATTAGGGTGGCGTTGATGTTGCCAAAGCGATCAATCTGCGCGCCGCCCAGGAAACCCACGTCCACATTACCTCGTTGGAGGTAGAGGGAGAAGATGTCGTACATGCTGACCACCGAGAGCGCCCCGCTGACCAGGGTCGGGTCGCCGATGGAGAGCGGCAGGCGCGCCGGTTCCGCGCCGATCACGCCCGCTTCGTAGATCATCACCAGGTTGGGGGCGTGCGTCCGCTTAGCCAGGTTGCAGGCAAGGTTGGGCTGTCCGACACCGACGAAGACGGCATCGCCATCCTGTAGCAGGCGGGCAGCGTTAATGATCATGAGTTCGGAGGAGGAATATGGAAGAATGGGCATGGAGGCTCCTGGAAAGTGACTAGTGATAAGTGCCTTGTTGCAATTATAAGAACTGATTTGGTGTCGTTGCGAGCCCCCGCTCTTTGGCGGCGAAGCAATCCCCTCGCGGGCTGGGAGACTGCTTAGTCGGCCTTTCAGGCCTCCTCACAGCGACACACCCCCTTGTGTTTGCAACAGAGCAAGTGAAAAGTGACTATTTGAGAAGGTTCGAGGTAAAGTTCTTGATGAGAGCGGATACTTCAGCTGGGCGCTCCAGCGGCACGAGATGGGTAGCCTTTTCGAGTGTGACGATCTGCGCCGATGGTAATTCTCGCTGAACGCGGCGAGCGGTGGAAGCCCAGAAGGTATCCGTCTCTGAGCCGCGCAGGATGAGCAGCGGAAGCTCGAGCCTGGGCAAGCCGCGCCACAGGTCCATATCGCGCCAGACGGCGGTGACGTAGATGCGCGCTTCCCATTCCGGGCTGTAAGCAAGCTTGTATTGACCATCCGGGCACGGGCATGTCAGCCCCTCGATGTAGACCATCAGGCTGGCATCGTCCATATAGCGAAAGATGGACTTGCACCGGTAGCCCCTCAGCAAAACCTCGCGGCTCGCGAAGACCCGTCGTCTATGTAGCGCGCCCTGGACAAGTGGGTGCAGCCGGTACGAGAGGCCGAACGACCGGATCAGACGCATTGCGGTGATCATGGGCGGCGGAAATAGCACCGGGTCAATCAGGATCAAGGCGCGGAAGCGTTTAGGTTGGCGCAGCGCGGCGCGCAATGTGACGATTCCGCCCAGCGAGTGACCAACGCCGATGACCGGGCTGGGATTCCATTCGTCGACCGAGTAGGTGCTGCGCAGAAAACGGAACAGGTCCTCTGTGAGGGGATGCCAATCGTTGATCGAACCAGGCTGGGCGTCCGGCCAGAGCGGACGCTGGTGCATGGCGAGAACATGGTAATGTGCGGAAAGTCCTTTAAGTAGCGGGCGGTAACACTCCGGCGGGTAGCCGTTGGCATGGGCGAAGTGCAGAGCAGGGCCCGAACCGCCGAAATCAATAAAGGGGATGATGCTCATTTGCTGATTATTGGTCACAAATTTACGAAAATAGGTTTTCCTTTGAGTGTTTGTGGATTCGTGGTTAATAATCGCCGTAGTTTACGACCTCGCTATAGCGCGGCTTGACCTTCAGCCGGTTATGAACCTCCGGTCCCAGTTTTTGCCAGTATTCGGCTCGGTCTTTGACACCATAGACCCATTCGTCGAGATAAGATCTGACCGCCTCTATCGTCTCGCTGGTCTTGTCCCATCTAAGGTAGAACTCATTGTCGCGGTCGTAGTAGCCCTGTGTATAGGATGGATGGGCGCAATAAGGCACGTGGCATACCGCGTCCACGATGAAGCTGGGGATTAAGGTGCGGTTCGGGTCAGAGCGGATAACGGATTCATCCACGATCTCCTCGGCGGTGATGATAACGCGCTCGGCAGCAAAAGCGGCCTCCTTCTGTTCGCCGATGATGCCCCACAGGTGGGCATTGCCGTCCCTGTCGGCGCGCTGCACGTGGACGATGGCCACATCTGGCTTGAGCGCAGGGACGACGATCACCTCTTTGCTGGAGTATGGATCGGTGACGCGTCGGATGAGCGGGTTGGCCCGCTCCAGGTCAGCTGCGCCGGTCTGGTTCATCGGCATGAAGGGCAGACCGGCGGCGCCGGCCTGCAGGCGCGAGATCATGCCAAAGTGGGAGTACTCCTCCCACTCCAGCCGCCCGGCCTCGATCTCAGCGCGCGCGATGCGCAGCGAGCCGACGCCGGGGTTACCCATGTAGGAGAAGATCACCTTGCGGGCGCAGCCTGCCGCCACGATCTGGTCGTAGATCAGGTCGGGGGTAGCGCGCGCCAGTACCAGGTCCCGTTTGCGCTGGCGGATGAGCTCGTGTCCAGCCGCGAAGGGGATCAGGTGGGTGAATCCGGCTGCATAAACCGTGTCACCGTCATGCACGTAACTGGAAATGGCTTCGAAAAGTGAGATAAGTATTGTCATTTGGGCAACTCGACATTGATTTACTGAAGATGAGAATGATTATCGCTCTTTCTCTTTTTCTGTTCCCGACTCTCTTTGCTTTTGTCGTATATACCTCGCACGACGCGGAAGCGCCGGGAGGAGGGGCGGGGCTTTGCGCGGCGGCGGAGGATAATCCCAAAAGCGAGGACGACAAGGCTGCTGAAGAGATAGCCGAAGTGGGTTTTATTGGCCAGATAGGAGCTGAAGAACCCCAGCAGCAACCCAATGCCGACCAGGATCAAGAACGTGCCGATGCGTGGGGTGAATTCTGGTTGTTGATCCATGTCTGATAGTGGACGGCAATGTCACAGTCACTTCGGAAGTGATTGTCACATTGCACGATACCCGATGGATATGCCGATTTTACTTGACGAGCGTGTGGATTTGCTCGTGCATATACAGCGGCAGGTAGTAATGTCCGCCGGCGTTCTTGCTGCTCGAACCGGAGGCCTTCCAGCCGCCAAATGGCTGGAAACCAGGCCACGCGCCCGTCATCGTGCCTTGCGGACGGTTGGCGTAACTAACGCCGGACTGGATGTTATCGAAGAACCACTCGACCTCTTCTTCCGAGCCATAGAAACCGGCCGTCAGGCCATAATCCACATCGTTTGCGTATTTCATCGCCTCGTCCAGTTTCTTGACTTTGGCAATGGTCGTGATCGGCAGGAACATCTCGTGCTTCCACAGGCGGTGGTCGAGCGGCAGATCTGTGACGAGTGTCGGCTCGCAGAAATATCCCTGATCGTATGGTTTACCGCTCAAAATATGGCCGCCGGTCAGGAACTTGCCGCCCGCTTGGGAGATTTCCTCAATGAAGCTCTTGAATTCATTTCCAAAGAAAATACCAGTAAGGTGATGGGGCATAGTATAGCGTAGGAATGAGCCGCCGTCAAAGAGCTGCTGTCAAAGCTTAGCAATTGCCTGCCCTGCCTGTACCTGCGCAGGCACAGGTGGCGGGCTAGGCCAGGGAAATCACCGCTTCTGGATCACGAGGTTATCGTAGGGCAGGTTTCGATACCCGCCATCCGTTTTGGCGTAGTTCTTGGTCTCGATACGGACTTTTCAAGGCCACCTTTCGATAAACTCAGGGCGTCGCTCGACCAGCCAACTGCTTAAGTTCTGATGATAAGATTAACATTGACGTAGAGTTGTTTCGCTAGCCATCCCCCTGTCAGTAGCAGTGTGATACCATGTTCGTTATTCGATAATAGGAGATTCTGTGCAAATCAACCGTATCGCTTCCATTGACCAGTTACGTGGCTTTGCCATCCTGACAATGGTTCTTGTCAACTATATAGGCGGGGTGCAGCTCATCCCGCCGTGGCTGCAACATGCTCCCGATATCGGTCTGACTTTTCCCGACCTGGTTGCTCCGCTCTTCATTTTCGCCATTGGGCTTACTTTCGGCATGTCCTTTCACCGTAGGCTGGAGCATGAGGGAGCGTTCAATACTTACAGCCATTTTTTCACCCGCTACCTTGCCATCCTCGGACTGGGGGCAGCCATCTCAGCGTGTGAGACCGCCATCGGTGAGAATACCAGCGGGATTGACTGGGGTGTGCTGCAAACCATCGGCATGGCGGGGCTGGCGACGCTGGCGGTTATCAAACTGCCTGCGGTCTACCGCTGGCTGATTGGGATGGGGATTATTGTTGTTTTTCAGGTCATTCCTCGATAACTTTCTGCTCGACCTGACCGTACACTCCCCCCACGGCGGATTGTTTGGATCGCTTAACTGGGCTGCCATGCTGATCCTCGGAACGGCTCTGGCCGACATGTTCCACGACGAAGGACGCGGGCGCAAAGTCTTTCCCTGGGATTCCTTGGGAATTCTTACAGCGGGGATCGGCCTGTCGTTCCTCCTGCCGGTCAGCGAGCATCGCGTCACGGCTTCTTATGTTCTGATTGGATTGGGCATCAGCGGCCTGGTTTTCTCTCTGGTTGACCTGCTGGCTCGGTATCTGTGGCTGGATATTCACGCTCTGGTCGCCTGTGGGAAAAATGCTTTTGCCCTTTATATCATCCATTATGCATTGATTGGTATTTTATTCCTGCCGGGTATTCCCACCTTATTCACTGAAGCCCCATTCTGGTTGGTGGTTACGGAAATATCCGTGATGGTGACCGGAATTATCACCATCACCTACTGGCTGGAGCGAAAGAAGCTGAGCCTTGCATTTTAGGATGCGTCTTTCTCAGGACGCACACCTGTCCCCCGAAGGGAGATTGATGGATCCGTCTATAGACGCAGGCTGCTAACGGCAGGTGTCAGCCGCGCGCCAAGGAGAAGCTGAAGGCGGTCGGCTTCCCCCCCGCGAGCCGAGTACAGCGAGGCGAAGCGGTCGGATGTAGCGTACTGTTGGGCAGCAGTCCGAGCCAGCATCATAGATTTTCAATCTGAACAGGCTCAATCTCTTCTGCCAGTTCAAACTTGAAGATGCGAGAGTAGAAATATAACTCCGCCTCCAGCGCACGCTTATTGTTCTCTGCTTTGACGAAGCCGTGCTGTTCTCCTGCAAAAGTAAGATAAGCAACAGGCAATCCGCGGGTACGCAAGGCATCAAACATCTTCTGTGATTGGTTGGGTGGCACAATGGGATCATCGAGCCCCTGCATGAGGATCAGAGGGCAAGCTAATTGCTCGATGTGATGAATAGGCGAGCGGGAGATGTAAAGGTCGCGCCGTTCTGGATAAGGGCCAACGAGACCGTCCAAGTAGCGCGACTCGAATTTGTGTGTGTCTCCCGCCATCGCCTCTAAATCGCTGATCCCATAATAACTGGCACCCGCCCTAAACAGGTTATAGAACGTGAGCGCACACAATGTCGCATATCCGCCAGCACTGCCGCCGGTGATGGCCAGCCGGTTGCCATCAACTACCCCTTGGGTCACAAGATGGCGTGCTCCGTTGACACAATCGGCGACATCCACGATTCCCCATTGACCTTTGAGCCGTTCACGGTAGGCGCGGCCATAACCGGTGCTGCCTCCATAATCCACATCTAACACGGCAAAGCCCCGCGTCGTCCAATATTGGATTCCGTAACGGAAAACTGAGGATGTAGCACCAGTTGGTCCGCCGTGGCTCATGACTAATAGAGGTGGAAGCTCCTCTGACGTGCCAATGAAGTCTCGATTTTTTGGCGGATAGAAGAAACCATGCGCCGTGAGACCCTGATCTGTCGGAAACTCAACTAACTGACCTAAAGAGAAATAGGCGGGGTCAATCGAGACTTCCCGAACACGTTTCAAGACTTTTATTTCCCCGGTGGCTAAATCGAACTGCATCAAGGCGACAGGCTCAATTGCGGAGCCGGCGATGAAAAAGACCTGTCTGGGTGCGACATGTACATCGCTGATGAAAGTGTATGGGATATGAAACTTGTGAAAGTTCAGCGTGCGAGTATCAAGGGATGCTAGGTGGTAAGAGCCATTTTGGGAATAGGTGCATATTAATTTCTCTGCTGATTCAAACCCATATGTGGAAATCCCAAATATCCACTGCGGCTCACCAAATTCAGCCTCCATTGGGCACAGAGCCTCCACATATCCTTGTGGTTCATGCCAGCGGTATAAATTCCACCAACCTGTTCGATCCGAGATGAAATACAGGATACCATCGGGTGACCACTGTGGCTGGAATATCGACTCAGCTTCACCCCCGGCCACCAAGGTGTGCTGTCCGATAGAGCCATCCGATAGCAATTCCGCTATCCACAACTCGGTGCCATCCCATGGCATGTTGGGGTGGTTCCATGTTAGCCAGGCTAGCCGTGTACCTTCTGGATTCAATCGCGGAGTGGAATAAAAGTCATTGCCAGAAACCAAAATTTGCCCATCATCGTCACCAGCTGTGCTTATACTCACCAGAGCATTGACAGGTTGTGGAGCAGCGGTTGTATGATCTTCGCGCACGACGATGATCCTGCCATGTGCATCATCTAAGATTGCATCAGCGAACCGCATTCTTTCTGTGAGTGTAAACGGTTGTGGTTCTGAACCCGGCACTTGCCGATACATTCGCTGGTCAGTGAAGTTGGAAAAATATACGACGCCACCAGCAGCGAGATATTCACCACCACCGTACTCGTGTACACGAGTACGAGTATTGTAGCTGGGGGGAGTTAGATCAATCGTCTGTTGATGAGATGACCGGCATACAATCACCGTGCGCCCGTCTGGGCGAGACTCGCCCCAATACAGATTCTTACCATCAAGTTGTATGCTTCCAAGGCCAACAAACTTGGCAAATACATCGTCCGCTGTAATAGGGGATTTCCAAGAACCATAAGTAGCCATCTGAGGTGTCATTGCTGTCTCCTCCAACTTGCGTGTGAATGGTTAAGTTTATGTGATGGCCGCCCAACTGCAGAGCTCACTTGCCCGCCGGTGAACGCGAGCCGACTTCAGTTTATAACCAACCGCAAACGCGCTGAGATAGGCGGGTCAAGTGTAGCGGCCGGTTAGGAGAACCACATTCAAAGCACGCGGTCACTTAATTGAGCGTGATTCGCGATACCATTCCTCTGTTGCTGCAAAACCTTGCTCATAGCTAACCTGAGGGGAGTAGCCCAAGTCCCTTTCGATACAACTC
>Ga0315289_10013543_pt1 | contig 11405 bp, 19 predicted proteins | sample YL17G11_40_MG_FD_203452 | JGI IMG/M metagenome (GOLD analysis project Ga0315289, IMG submission 203452) | Sediment microbial communities from Yellowstone Lake, YNP, Wyoming, USA - YL17G11_40 | ecosystem: Environmental > Aquatic > Freshwater > Lake > Sediment | place: USA: Wyoming | collected... | reverse complement strand
CGTAGGTAACCGGACAGGAGCTGAACGTCGTCCTGGGCGCGGATGTAGCCGCGCGTGGCGTGGGCCGTCGACTGCAGCGTGAGGTGGCCGCCGCTGGCGGTGTCGCCGATGACGGCCTGGCCGCCGGACCGGCCAGAGAGGAGGGCGTAGATAGAGTGGTCGTCGTCGAGGAGGCCGTCGAGCAGGTGGTGGTCCTTGGTGCCGAGGGCGGCGATGCTACAGGCGTTGAGGTCGGAGCAGGCAAAGGCGACGCCAGCGCCGCCGGCGGGGCGACTCTGGATAAGAGGCGTTCCGACCATCGCTAATTCACCACCAGATAGGCGATGCCATCGCCGTTGTTGGCGGCGTCGATGTAGAGGCGGCGGAGGTTGTCGATGGCGAGGTCGAGGCAGTCGCCGGCGGCGAGGGGGAAGCCCCTGCCGGAGTCCACCAGCTCATTGCCAAAGTAAATACTGCCTATATTGGTTGACAGGGCGCGGATGGTGGCCGAGCGGCAGGGGAGATCGGGGAGCTGGACGCGGGAGGCGGCTATGGGGACAGTGGCGCGACCGGTGTAGACGGCAGAGCCGGGGATGATCCGCGAGAGGTCCAACGTGACAAGGGGGACGCCCTCTTCAAACGGGAGGAGCACGGAGATCCCGCGGGGACTGTCAGGAACCTCCGCCCCGACGGTGTAGCCCTGGTAGCCGATAGGCCCAGGCATGGGGTTACCCCGGCAGAGACTCGTACAAGACGAGGAGATCCTCGGGAGCGGCGCTAAGGTCTACATACAGGCCGTCCTCCAGGAGGAGCGGTTTCGACAAAATGGCCGACACCATCTCCACAACGCTGGTCACGGTCCTGAGACTGAAGACCCGGCGGCCGCTGGCGTTGACGCCATCATAGAAGATGGCGCTCGCGTTGGCGCTATGGCTGAGGACGGCGCCCCAGAAGAGGATAGGGCCACGGCCCAGGACGGTGTCCTCGGTGATGCGCTGCCAGGCGATGGGCTCCTTATCCGGCATGGTGGACGTCCTGGGGAGGCCGGCCGACCGGCGGGCCGGCCGGCCTCCCTGATATCAAGGCTAGGCGCCCACCAGCTCGCGGGTGGAGACGCGGACAGCGCCGTCGGCGCCGCCGTTTGTCAGGGCGAGCTGGAGACGGCTGTAGGAGGGCGCGGGCAGGACGAAGTCGGGGTTGTTTTGAATGGTGGCGAAGGGGATGAGGATGGCGTTGCCCACGCCCAGGCCGCGAGCGGTGATGTAGAGCGGCCGGCGGGTGGTGTCGAGGGTGGTGCCGGCGTAGGTGGAGGAGCCCTCGACGATGAAGCCGTTGAGGGTGATTACGTCGCCGGCGATGGAGGCTGGGTGGAAGATGGGGAAGTCGAGGTTGGCGGTCTCGGTCCAGACCAGCTCGACATTCACGTCACGGATACGGCCGGTGAACATGGGGACGGCCGCGGCATTGGCCCGGAGGGCGTAGACCCTGAAAAGGGTGTCTACGTCCAAGAGGGCCTCGTTCTCGGCCTGGATGTCGTCCCATCGGCCGGTGAAGGGGATAAGGCGGCGGTCGTTGGCGCGGAGCTCGGCCTGGGTGATGTCGACGCCGTCGTCGATACCGGCCTCGCGGCAGTAGACCATGATGTCCCAGTAGGGGTAGGCGCGGGCCAGCTCGATGATCGTCTCGCCGGAGGCGGCAGAGACGAAGGCATAGGTCTGGGTCGTCCTGAGCCAACCGCGGCGCGGGCCGGGCGGGCTGACGTCGTCGGAGATCCACATGGGGATGTGGAGCTGGGTGGTGCCGGTGGCGAAGCCGGTGACGGCGATGGTGGGCGAGTACTGGATGCGGAGCTCCACGTCCCGGTACTGGCTAAGGTCGAGGGAGAACTCCGGGTCACCGAGGTAGCGGCCAAACATGACGGGGAGGGTGAGCTCCTGGACGGTGGAGAGGGCCTCGTTACGGAAGTGGGCGGGGCATCGGCCGAGCAAGAACTGGGCCCAGCGGAAGAGCTCGGTGCCCTCGAGGGAGAAGAGGTAGTTGGAGCCGTCGGCGACGACCTCTATGCGGTCGATGGCCTCCATGACGCTCTCTTCGCCGGCGGTGGCGCCGTTGGTGATGCGGACACGCACCTCGAGGCCGGAGAGGAGGCCGGTGCGGGGCAGGGCGATGCGGCGGGTGGCGGCGTCGGAGGCCTGGGTCTCTTGGTCAAGCAGGATACGGCGTTCCCAGCCCATCACTCCGCCTCCTTCTTTTCTGGCTTCAACCGAATCGCCAGGGCGAGGCAATTGACGCAGACGCCGTCAGCATTGACCCGGTCGCTGCGGACGGTCTCCTCGCACTTGGCGCAGATTGTCTTGCCGTCAGGAAGGGTCATTAGACACCCCCTCCGATGCTGCCGCTGATGCCCTTGCGGCTCTTGCCGACGGCGATCATGGCGCGACGGGCGGCCAGAAGGCGGGCCTCGCGCTGGCCCTCGGTGTCCTGGGGCATGGCCTGAATGGCCTGGGAGACGGCACCGAGGCGGGGCATGAGGTCGGCGTGGACGCGCTGGATCTTGGCGGCGCGCTTGGCGACGCCGGCGGTGTAGGCCGAGCCGCCGTCGCTGGTAGCGATCTGGACGGCCTCGGCGTAGTTCTGGTTGCGGACGCCGCGCTCGTAGGAGTTGTTGCGGATGGCCTCCTGGACCCTATCCGCGTACTTGCCCTTGGCGCGCACGGCGGCCTGGACGGGGTCGCGCTTGGGGGCCTGCATGCCCGCGACGTAGTCGGCGCCAGCGCTCTGGGCGCGGCGGATGAGCTTCTCGGCGGTGCGGGCCGGGTCGGGGCCAGGGTTCTGGATGTGAATGCCGGGAGCGATCTCGCGGCCGTGGAGGGCGGTGTGGAACTCGGGGTCGGAGATGAAGCGCTCCCCGAGGATGATGGCGGCGGTCACGGGGTCGTTGTCGGTGAGGATGCCCTGGCGGATGGCATCGGCTGTTGCGAAGTCCATAGCTGTCTCCTTTCGAATTGCTGGGCCCCTGGCGTCTGCCCGCCGTGGGCCACGACGTCAGACGCGAGGAGGAACAGGGGCCCAGAGACCCTTGGCAGTGCTATAATCGAACTAAAGTTCGGTGGTTGTCAAGACGGCTGAAATGCGGAGAGGTCGCCGCGGCCGCCGCGGGGGGTTAGCTATGGCACAGAAGCGACGCAACATGCTGGCGGAGACTCGGCTCCTAATGGAGTATCTGGCTGAGCAATACGCCGGCTGCCAGTGGTGGACACAGTTTCGGGTCGGGAGCGACCCGGAGATGGTGGGGGTGACGTTCGAAGACGACGCCGAGCGGCGGCTGGCCCGCAACGTCAACCGGCGGGTGGACGCGCTGGTGGTGAGGCCGACGGAGCTGGTGGTGATCGAGGCGACGATGTTCAGGGCGACGGAGAAGGTGGGCCGGCTCCAGGAGTACCTGCTCCTGCTGCCAGCGACGCCGGACCTCCAGCCCTACCTGGGCCGTCCCCTGGTAGGGGAGCTCGTCACGGCGCAGAATGACCCCGTCGCGGAGGTCCTCTGCCGGCGACTGGGCTTCCGCTACGTGTTCCGAGAGCCGGCGTGGATAGACGAATTCTGGGCGATGTACCCCGAGCGTCGCCGTCGACCTGTACACGCCGGAATGGTGGCGGCGCTGGCGGAGCAAACCGAACAACAACCCTAAACCACTGACAAGAGGGTCGGCCGACAATTTCGGGCAACGCTCACTCTGGCGTCGGTTCGGCTTTCTCCAGGAAAACAGATCTCCCCCCCCACGCCTTCGAACTGCTGGCCCTTCCGTTCAACAGAGAGGCGGAGGGCGCGGCGGCTGGCAGGGGCGCCGGTGGCTAGGCCGGCTGGACAGACACGGAGTAGGACGAGCTGCGGCCATCACCGTACTTGCGGATCTCCACGTAGGTGTTGGTCCGGGCGATGCTGGGGAGGATGGGCAGGAGGGTGGCGATGACCTTCTTGCTGGTTATGTCCCAGTAGGGGGCGCCCTCTGAGGGGTCGTCCAGAGGGATGCGGATCCTGAGGTTGGGCACGACCTTCCCCTCTGGGAACTCCGTGGGGTAGATGAGCTGCTCGCCGAGCTCCCAGGACAGGACCCGGAAGCGCCAGACGGCCGGCGACCGGGCCTTCATGGTGCGCCGGGCCTGGGTCTCCAGCGCCAGGTGCTCGTTCTGAGCCTTGAGGTCGGCTATCTCAAGGTCCTTCTCGGCCAGTTGCCTCAGCAGGTCCCGGATGATGGGGCCTGCAGGGCCCAGCCGGCCCAAGACAAGCCCGATGGCGTACTCCTCAACCATCGTCTACCTCTCCACAACCTCGACGTCGTAGATCGTCGCTAGCCCGGTCCCGTGCCGGGTCAGGCGAAGCGTGAGCGCCTCGGAGCTCTTAGGAGAGAGCCTCTCCATCTGCCCGAGGTCGGAGAAGGGCACCTGGCGTCGGACCCGGTCGATCAGATCATCGTAGGTGGCGAAGACCCGGTTGATGAGGATGCGGTTGCTGAAATCGATGTAGGGCTGGAGGCCCCAGCCTACCGGGCCGGGCACGTGAAAGCGGATGGTGGGCAGGATCTTCTGGTAAGGCGGCTCCTCGATGGGGCGCATGGCCAGGCCGACCTCGTAGCGGACCACGGGCAGGTCGAACGGCATGCCCGGATGGGGGTGGAAGAACTGAAACGGCGGGTCTAGCCAGTCCATGGCTCAATTCTACCACCAGCAAATTTCACTTGCCGCGCGCGCATTTTTGCTACTACGCTACCCCTGTGGCTTCTGGGCCACGCCCGCGAGGCCCCCGGGCCTTGCCCTACCCCACCCACGCTAGGCGTCCCCCGCAGTGGCCTATGCAGCGCTCACGTGGGTTGCGTAGGTGCAGGGAGAGACTAGGCCGGTACTTAGAGAGACCTGCTGTCTGTCCTACGATGGGCGTGAGCGAAGGCCGCGGGCAGGATTACTTCCCACCACTTGCCCCATCCCGCGGCGCGTCTCTGAACATCGGAGGTGCAAAGGAGGCCCGTTGGGCGCCGACACTGCGTCCTGAAATCCCTGCTAGCTACACCCAACGGGCCTCTCCCTCCGGACAAACTTGCTGCTAGCGGCTCATTGCTATTTAAGGCCCTCCGTCATTAGGGCGTGGTCACAGTTGGGCGTTGGGGATGGCGCCGATGACAGGGTCGGGTAGGCGGATGACGTTGTCCCAATCGAAGCCGACCTTCAAGAACTCTAGGGGGCCGCCTGGGAATGGGCGTTTGCCTCGGTGGTCGACGACGTAGACGGTGGGCGGGCCGCCCTTGATGAGCTTCAGTCCGCCGCTGAACTGGATGACCCAAGCTCGGTCGGCGTCGGTCATGGCTTCCTCTCCTTTCAAGAGGGCGATGGCGCGGTCCCAGGGTATCGGGAGGGCGGGGCAGTCGGTGGCGTAGACCTCGTGGTGCTCCCAGAGGTCGACGCGGCGCTCGTAGGCCCACTTGATGGGGTAGTGTGCGGCCAGCCAGTGGTGGGCTTTCACGGCCTCGGCAAGCTGGTGGTCGTTGTAGGCCGGGCCGGCCGGGCCGCCGCCCTCGAACTCAAAGCCCCAGAAATAGAGGTTGGCGATCTCGTGGAAGCCCGTCGGGATGCGTCCGCCGGCGTGCCAGGCGGCGTCGGAGAGGTCGACGAACTGCCAGGGCGGCCCTTCGAAGTTGAAGATGAGGTGGGCGCTGCCACGTCCTTCCGTGTTGAAGGTGGCCTCGGCTCCACCCTTCCAGCCTTGGGCCAGGTGCCAGAAGCTACCGCGTGGGCCATTGGCCTCTAGCTGGCCGTGCGTCCCCTGGGGATAGCCGAAGTTCTTGACGGGGTGCCACTCTGCGCCTGGGTAGAGCATGGCTCCCTCAGTCGACTCGCCAGTTAGTGATCAGGACGTTCAGTCGCTTCATAGCCTTCACCTCTGCTGAAGGCGCCGGCTAGGGCGTCGATGTCCCAGCCCAGGCGGTAGACCTGGTCCGCTAGCCGCTCTAGCCGCCACCAGAGATACAGGGCAAGACCCAAGCCGAAGAGGGCCACGAAGGCGAGCGTAGAGATGACGGCCGTCGTCAACATTAGGGCAGGCCCTCGGGGGGATCTCGCTCGGCACGGACCGCGGCAAGGGATGGGACGTCCTCGCGCTCAGAGCCGTTGGGTGACGGGAGGAGCTTCAAGAGGCGCAGGACTTCGGGGATGTCGCCGGAGAGCCAAGCATGATAGCGCCGGCTGTTGAAGCAAGCCTCCTCCAGGGTGACGGACCGCAGATGCTCAGACGGGAAGATGGTCTCCCAGGGGGTGCCGTGGGCAGTGTAGTGGTCGGGGTGTAGGGTGACCACCAGGAGGAAGCCGCCCTGGATGCTGTCTCGGAAGAGGAGGCCGCCCTCCCACTCTTGGCGGTAGAGCTGACCGAGGACCTTGATGACGTTGTGGACACGCCCCATGTCCGCAAGCCAGACGGCCTTCTCAATGAGGGTGCGCATTCGATGGGCCCCCTTCTTCAGCCCTGAGCACCTCCCTGCTGCGGCCGGGGCCCGCCGGGCCGACAATGCCCTCCCTTTCGAGCTGCCTGAGCAGACGCTCGGCGCCCGGCAGGGGGATGCGGAAGCGGCGCCCAATCATGAAGGGGGAGATGCGGGTATGCTGCTGGGCGAGCTCGCGGACCTTGTCTAACCAACAGGGGCTGAGGGCGGAGTCTACGACCATGGTTTATGTTGACTCACTATAATTCTTATGTAGTGTTATGCCAATAGGGCCAGCTAGGGGCTTAGAACGGTAGTACGATCTTCGGCGGGTGGTGGCGCAGACGATGGGTCGGCGGTGGCGGCCGTCGCGTAGCCGGCGAGTGGCGCGACGAGCTCGTCAGGTTCAACTGGCTGGTCCTGGGCCGCCGCAAGCTCGACCGGCTCCTCGTCGTCAACGGGTAGTGGCGGCGGGACGACGGAGATCTCGGAGTCGGAGATGGAGAGCTGGACGTTGTCGTGACAATGGGGGCAGGTAATGCCGATGAGGGTGGGCGGGGCAGCCGGCGGAAGCTCCTCGGGGTAAGGCCCCGGCACAACGGGCTCAGGCTGGGAGGCCAGGGGGAAGCGGAGCGTGTAGGCCGGGAGGCGGCCGCAGAGATAACAGGTCTCAGTGTCGGGGGTGATGAGGAAGAGCTGGCGGCAATTGAGACAGGCGCCGATGGCGACTTGTGAGGCGACGATGGATTCTCCCAAAGCTAGACCTCCTCTCCTAACTAGGCAAACCAGGCCGGCGATAACGTCATACGCCCATCGCCCTATTTTGTCAAGGGGAAGTTATGACAATTTGGGGAGAACTTGTGTTCGCAGGGCGGCCAGAGGCCCTGTAGGGCCGCTGGCGACCGGGGGATCGCCCCAACCCCTAGACCGCGGGGCCGGACGGGGCGCCAGGGGCGCCCTGGGCGACCTGCTGGCCTGCTGGCAGCTCGGCCTGGCCCTCGCTGGGGGGGCGCGGCCGGGTGGCCTCGCGGGCGCCGACGACGATCCGGCGCATGGACTGGGAGAGGCGCTCCAGGGCCTTGCGTTCGTCAATCGCTCCCATCGTCCTTACCCTTTCTGGCGTAGTCGATGTACTCCTTGATGACCCTGTCTACTCCCCAGCTGACGAAGCAGAGTAACCCGACAAAGGCTGCAATGCCCGCTATGGCAACGACCACGATGATGAGGGTGTCCATCACCCACCTCCCTTAGGTGCTGACCTCATTCCGCCGGCGCTATGAGGGTGACCAGCCAGCCAGCGTCGCGATCAGTGTACCCCAGGGCGAGCACCTCGACAAGGAGGTCGGATTTGGTGATGAGCTCAGCCTTGTAGCTGGCCTTGAGCTGGGCGAGGGACAGGCGGCGGGGCTCCGGCTCCGGCTTCTGGGCGGCGATGTCCCGGAGCAGCTCGGCGTCAGCCTGGGCGTAACCGAGGGCCGCCAGTTTCTGGAGGAGATCATCCTCCGTCACGAGGCCAGCCCGGAAGCCGGTCGTTAGCTGGGCGGCGGAGAGCTGGCGCTGTTTAGCGGCCGCGGCCGGGGTGGCCATGTCAACGAGCACCTTGGCGTCCTCCTCGCTGTACTGGAGGGCCAGGAGCTGCTCGAGGAGCTGGGCATCGGAGATGAGGCCGGCCTTGTAGGCGCGCTGGAGCTGCCCAACGCTGAGGCGACGGGCCGTACTCTCCGGTTCCTTGTCGGTCATGTCAACGAGTAGCTTGGCGTCGGTGTCGTTGTAGCCGAGAGCGCTGAGGCCGGCGAGGAGCTGGACGTCGGTCCAGAGGCCGTTGCGGAAGGCTGTCTGCATCTGGGCGACGGTGAGACGGCGGGGCGACTGGGCATTCTCCAGGTCCCAGCGCTGGAGGAGGAGGTCGCGGCGGTCGGGGAGGACGTCCAGGGCGTCGAGGCGGGTGGAGGCCGTCTGGCGGTCGATACCGTTGGCCTGGTACTCCTCCTTGACGACCGTCGTCTCCAGGTCCATGAGCTCCCGCTGGAGCTTGTAGTCCTCCAGGGACAGGAGGAGGTCGGCGGTGCCGGGCAGGTAGCCGAGGGCCTCGAGCTCGCTGTAGGTGCGATCGTGGTCCCAGATGCGGTCGCGGTAGGCCGTGAGGATGACGCTGGACGTGAGCTCACGGACGTCGACGTCGGCGTCCAGGTCGGGCCGGATGCCCAACTGGACGTCGTCCAGGGTTAGGAGGAAGTCGGCGACGTCCTCGGAGTAGCCGGCCTCCACCAGCTTGTCGAGGGCCTCCTCGCGGCTGAGGACGTGGCGGCGGTAGCCCAGGCGGATGGTGCTCTGGGCCAGGTCGGCGAACTCCTTCAGCTCGCCGCCCTCGTCGGCGCCGTAGTAGCGCTTGGTGAACTCGGTAAGCCAGCCGGCCCTCTCATCGTTGTATCCCAGGGCCTTGTAGCCGTCCTTGACCTGAGCCTCGGTGATAATGCCCATCTTGAATAGGCGTCGGAGGTCGACGCGGGTGATGGGGTTGTAGGAGATGGCCTGGAGCCTGTCGCGCCAGACAGGGGCGTAGTCGAGGGCCTTGAGGAGGTCGGCGAGCTGCTGGTCGGTGATGAGGCCGCGGTGGAGCATCTCGTAGCCCTGGCTGGGGCTGGGGAGGTCCCAGTGGGCGGCCCAGTAGTTGCCGGCCCACTCCTCGGAGATGCCGAGCTTGGCGGCCCAGTCAGCAAAGGGAGCGGGGAACTCGGCGTCGAGGGTGAGCTCCCGTCGGAGCTGGGGGGTGAAGACCTCCCGGACGGCCATACGGACCAGGTCGGTGGGGCCAGGAATGATGTTGCGGAGCTCGAGGAGGGCGTGCTTGGGCGAGCCAGAGTAGCCCATGCGGGAGAGGTGGTCGTCGGCGGTGGCCTCGTCGATAAAGCCGCGGTTGAGGGCGTCCTGAACGACGCCGACGGTGAGGAGCGCGGCGCCGGCGTGGGCGATGGCTTTTTGCTGCTGGGGAAGGAGGTTGGGAGTGATGAAGGTCTCCAGGGCTGACTGGACGATGTAACTAAAAATCATCACGACGACGAGAATGGCGGCCGCTACGCCAAGGCCAACGAGGGGGATAGGGTCCATTAGCTCGTCGACGAGTTCGGTCAGGTTGTCGTACTCGCCGCGGACCAGTTTGGCGGGGATGAGCATCTTACGGTGGAGCGTCTCGATGAGCTCTTCAGTGCCGGTCCAGACGAACTTGATGGCGTCGACAATCTTGTCGCCGATGGCTTCCAGGGCCTCGCGGATGGTCTTCCCGACGAGCTCAAGGGCGTCGTGGAAGACGTCGGCCACGGACTGAGCCGCTCCCATGATGGGGGGCAGGACGTTGTCGACGACCCATCCGGCCGAGTCCTCGACCTTGTCGCGGACGACGCCGCCCCAGTGCTCCACCTGATGCCAGACCCAGTCGCCCATGTCCTCGACCTTGTCCCGGACGACGCCGCCCCAGTGCTCCACCTGATGCCAGACCCAGTCGCCCATGTCCTCGACCTTGTCCCGGACGACGCCGCCCCAGTGCTCCACCTGATGCCAGACCCAGTCGCCCATAGCCCCTACCTTATCGCGGACGACGCCGCCCCAGTGCTCCACCTGATGCCAGACCCAGTCGGTAGTCGCATTGACGAGGTTGCCCACCCAGGTGAAGTAGGCGAGGAGCTGATGGTTCAGCCAGTCCACGATATCGACCATCCAGTCCCAGACCCAGCGGATAGCGCCGCCGATGCCCTTCCAGATGGCGTCCCAGACGTCCTTGAACATCTCGCCCATCTTGCCCAGGAGGTCACCGGCACCACCGATGATGTCGTCGATGTTCTCCCAGAAGCGGGGGAAGCCGCCGCCAGTAGGGCCAAGGGGATAGGCGGGGTGAAGGGGGTGGAGGGGGTCGGTAGGAGAGAGTGCGAGGGCAGCGTTGAGGCCGGAGGCCTCGGCCCAGAAGGCTAGCGGGTCGATGGCGTCGAAGGGGAAGAGGTCGAGGACAGGATCGTCATTCACTTCGACTCGAAGCTCTCAGGCATAGGGCGGAACACCGCCTTCATGTCCGCCACCAGGGCCTCTCGCTCGGCGGCCGCGGCCTGCTCGTTGGCGGGGAGCATCTGGTAGCGGGGGTTGGCGGCCAGCTCCTCCTGGGTGGCAGGGCGGTAGAGCTCGAGGGGAAGGCCAACGTGGCGAGGAGAGACGGCCGGGGTAGAGTAGGTAACCTCCACCGAGTCCGTCACCTGCCCGGCGACGGGGTAGCTGTAGGACCTGCTACGCCGGAGGATTGAGATCTGGGCCACGAAGGGGCTCCTGCCTCTTGGGCGCCACGCGCATGAGGTCGCTCGCCTCCCGCAGGAGGAGACAGGCGTCGCACTCACAACGGGACTGGACGGCGTAGAGCATGGCGGAATAGCCGAGGCTGCGCTCTCTAGCGCGAGAGTCCGCATTGGGGGCGCCGGCAGAGAGGGCGCCGGCAACCTGGGAGGTGATCTGTTCAACCTGAAGGGGGCTGACCATTGTCGTTACTCCTGTTCTGGTGCCGGAGCTCATTCTGAAGCTGGGCACCACCACGGAAGATCCACCCCAGGGCAAGGGTGAAACCGGATTGCAGAATGTCGGGGCACTCCTGGCCGAGGACGGCGAGTAGGATGATCCCCACCAGGAGGCCGACGGTAACAACGGCGGCGATGTAGTCCTTGAGGGGGATGAGGTTCATGGGGCAAGACTAGAATAGGTGAACGGAAAAGTCAAGGGGCTCGACAGGCTCACCATGAGCTGGGGGGCTCCACTGGCGTGATATCCCTAAAGCCCCCCTGGGCCCCGGCCGGCGGGGCCAGGGGGCTGACGTAGAGGAGGCTGGTGCTGACAGGGACGACCGGCCAGGGCGGTATCGGGGGCGGCATGGGTGGGGCCGGCGGGAGGACCTCCCCGATGGCGGCGGCGACGGCGACCTCAGCAT
>Ga0315289_10013542_pt1 | contig 11405 bp, 19 predicted proteins | sample YL17G11_40_MG_FD_203452 | JGI IMG/M metagenome (GOLD analysis project Ga0315289, IMG submission 203452) | Sediment microbial communities from Yellowstone Lake, YNP, Wyoming, USA - YL17G11_40 | ecosystem: Environmental > Aquatic > Freshwater > Lake > Sediment | place: USA: Wyoming | collected... | reverse complement strand
TCCCCCTTTTTCTGGTAGTAGCAGTCGCAGTCGCAGTCGCAGTCGCACACCAACAGCGGACGATTTCGACTGCCTCCCACCCTCCCTATGGATGGAACAGGAGTCCCTCCACCCTGCCCACGGACCCCTGACGGTCAAATGGATGGAAAGCATCCATAGCCTGCTGCTTTCGACAGCCAACGTCCTCCGGATCGGAACGGCCATGATGTCCACCTCAGCATCAGCCGAACAGGCCCACGACAGGGACCTCCTCGAGTACCTGCATGCTGCCATGGCTACTCTGCAGGCCAGCATGGATAAAGGGACCCCGGCACGAGAGTGGGCAGTGGATTCTTTCGCAGACGTCCTCGACGCCGCCTGGATCGGCATGGGGCATTGAGAAATGGGGCATTGAGAAGGAGAAACAAATGAACTACCTTTACAGCGAACCCTCGAAGAAAAGCAAGCCGCGCTCACGGACATGGATGATCATCCTGCCCCTGTGCGTCTTCGCCATCGTCCTGGCCATGCTAGTGGCCCGCCGTATGAACCCTGAAGCGCAGGCGGTACTGGCAGGCGCAGTTTGTGGGGTAGTAGCAGCCATCCCTGCCTCCGCCCTGGCCACCGTCCTCATCATCAAAGCACGCCAGCGCGACGACGAGGCGAAGGAAGCGCCTGCAGCCGCGTACCCGTCCCCCTACGACTACCGCGGTCTTCAGCCGCCGATCGTTATCCAGAACGTCCCGCCCCCACAGCCCGCGACCTGGCCACAAGCGCCGGTCGAGTGGAACCAGCGCCCTCCCCGCCGATTTACACAGATTGGTGGAGGAGCCACCAGGAACCCGGCCGTCGTGGATCTCGACGACTAGAAAATTGGGGGTTGACAAGAAAAGAAATCTCCTGTATAATGAGTGTACATTTGAGACCCAGGAGGAACCAGATGGACGAGTCACCCGCAGAACTCGAAGCACTAGTCGGTAAGATCAGCCATAGCCTGGCGAGGCGGTATGATTACCACATCCCCGCCGACGACATCCAGCAGCAGATGTGGTTGGTTTACTACGAAAGCCTGGACCACAACCCTGATGCCTGGCAAGCACACCCGGTCGACTACCAGGCCCGCCTGATGGCTTGGCGGACCAGGGACTGGATCAGGGAGCAATTCTCGGAAATCAACCCCACCAGTCTGCTCTCGGAAGACGGCGAAGAGTGGGAGTTTGTAGCCCTCGAGGCGGATCTCGACCCCCTATTGCAACTGGCCGAGGAAGATCGCGTCAGCGAGTACAGGCAGGCCATCGCGCAGACCCTCACCTGCCTGGCCGAGAAGTACCCCGCCTCCTACAAGGTAGCCCTGGCCCTGATGGATGGCCAGCGCAAGCGCGCCCTCGCGCAGGCCATGGGAGTCGGAGATTCGGCCATCAGCCACCACGTCAAGGTGATTCGCTCCACCTTTACCACCGTGCTCTCGCAGGCAGTAGCCGCTTAGCGGTAAGCCTGCCCCCAGGGGGAGAGTGCACCGCCCATGCACTTTCCCCCTGCACGTCTATCCCCCTGACTTGCCAAACGTACAGCCCCTCCAGGATAACCGGTCAAATCTGACCGGTTATAATAACCGGTCGTTTTTGACCGGTAGACCCGAATATAACCGGTCGTTTTTGACCGGTAGAACCCCATTATAACCGGTCAAATTTGACCGGTCATGAAGAAGAATCATGTCTTGAAGAAGAAGAAGGGGAAAAGGGAAGAAGAACCAACTGAAGTTTTCCCCCCTCGATACGTCTAAGAGCCAGGAGGAATGATGGCCAGAACACACAGACCAACCTACCGACTAGACACAGGTGACGTCCTGATTGAAGCCGATGGCACCTGCCTGCAGATAGTGGCTGTCGACGATACCACCACGTTCGACGACGATGGCCTCGTAAATGGCGGAGTGACTACCCAGGAGATTTCCTATCTGCAGGTATACGAGCAGTTCGGTCAGGGACACCAAGTCCTTGACCTGGCAGGTGACTTTCCTGGATTGTGGGTACATTGCCCCAGGAGCAGTTGACCGAAAAGTGAAACCGCTGTACAATAGGAGCAACCTATGATTAACGGGTTGGTGTACTACCACAAGATCGTCGAGGGTAGCCTGACCGATGGCCCTGGGGCAAGAACCGTCCTGTTCATGCAGGGATGCACAGTCCGCTGTCCAGGATGCCAGAACCGGCATCTCTGGGAGCGAACAGGAGCAACCCTCGAGAGTCCGCACAGGGTAGCAGAGCAACTGCTGGCCACCGGTCAAGACATTACCATCAGTGGCGGAGAGCCAACCGACCAGGGGTTTGCACTTTTTGTGCTAGTAGGCGAACTGACCCGGTCACCACGTAACCCGCACATCGTAATCTACACCGGCAGAACCTTGGACGCCATCCTGGCAGACCGGAGCAACAACGCCCGATGGGCATTAGCAGCCCTGCTGCTGGCCGACGTCGTGGTTGATGGGCAGTTTGACCCCCGCCACGACGACGACTGGTTACAATGGCGAGGATCGCGCAACCAGCGCCCGATCTCCATCAGGGAATCTTTACGGAACATGAGCCAGGATGGGGGAAGCATCGAGAATCTTTCCGCCTACCTGGTGATGGACCCGCGATGGGAGCGATTGACCCTGAGCATCACGCCAGGGGGAATCGTAGGCCCAAGAGGTTTGATTCGTAGATTGACCCAGGGGGAACAGGATGTCCGCAGCATCGCAAAGTGTGGCAGCACCACGACCCGCTAACAAGGAGTTTGACGTGTCAACCATGGCCGTCCTCCTCGACGAAGTCATCCGTCGAGGAGGAGAAATGCAGATCAAGCGAACGCCCGCCCGGCACGGATTCGGAAGTGCCTGGGTACTCAGCGTGTGGAGCCCCGCCCAGGGTGATGCGTACCCAACCAGGGAAGTCGTCCTGCAGGCCAGTACCTCCATGGATCTGCTGCGCCAATTGGAAGCCTACCTGCGGGAGCAAGAGGAACGGCACCCTCGGCGAGTACCCGTCCCGCAGGGATTGCCTGTATAAGTAATCTGAATAATCCGACCCAGGAGGAACACCATGCCCGCAAGACGAACCGCAACCCCACCGATCGCGAAGGATGCCAGCGAACCCGTGCTGATCCTCACCGTCACGGCCACCACCACGAAAGAATGGGAACTGCGCATCCCGACCGCCGTCATCCGGCAGGCCATCGAGGAAATCAAGACGGAAACCGGATGTTCATCCTACTCTCCCGTCTACGCCGTAGCCGTCCTCGAGAAGATTAGACAGCAAGGGGGAGCATTGGCAGAGAGTATCCCCGACCCCGAACCCTGGCAAGAGTACAACGTCGAACCGTTCAAACTCTACACCAGCCTCTTGCTCCAGGTTGAGGAAGCCTGGCACGAAAATAACGACGACTGACAGGAGGAACTCCGTGACCGATGCAGAACTGAAAACCGCAATTTTGGAGATTTTGCAGGCCAAAGCCAGCAGCATCCTGCAGTTGGCCCGCCGATTGCGCCAGGATGTCGACCGCGTCCAGGATACAATTCTGGATCTAGAGCGTCGAGGAATGGCGGAGCGTGTGCCCTTAGCAACACCCTGGAGGGTAACACAATCGGGCATCCGCCACCAGCAGGTTGCTGAACATGATGCCCTCCTGGAAGACGTCGAGCGTCAGGCTTACGCCGATGCCCACCAATGGCCGAAGGAGTAAACCGCATGCCTATTCCGACCGCACTCGCACCCTCAGCCAGTCTGGCCACACCGCGCGTACACAAATATGCGCTCAGGATTGCTGCTGCCCTGCCTCGCGCCGAACTGACTAACTTTTTCCTCTGCGAACCCGCCACGTCCACCACCCAGGATCACCATGGCAACCAATGGGTGGAAGCCACCTGGGGAGCAGACATCGAAACGGATGGATTCTCGATGCACGACCTGGCCGAATTGCTCAAGCAGCCGAACGCCGTCCAGATCGAGGCGATTGACGTCTCCGCCAAAGAGTGGAAGGTTGTTCTCGCCGTCACGCTCAGCGGGAGAGTACTCCGGCATTGATCGGATTGGAGAAACCCCATGACCGATCCAGTCGACCGCTTTCTGGAAATGGATGGCCTATCCTTCGATGGACCGCCCGACCCCGACATGGCGGATCTGCCCGTGTTCGTGGTCGTAGTAGACAGCAGCACTCTCGGGTTTACCTACCACGATACCTTTGCAGCCCTGGCATTCAACCACCTCCCAACAGCAGTCCTCCTGGCCCAGGCCCTGGAGGGTAGGGTATTCGCTATGCGCCTCGGTCTGGCCCTGGAAAAAGCAATCGCTGTGGGAGCAGTCCTCTGCGTAGTGGACGAAGTCAATGGACTGCTCCTCCAATTCCTACACGGCGAGAAACTGTCGCCGGATGTCAAAGCGCGCCCCCTCAGCCCCCAGGAGCAGGTGATCCTGCGCGCCATCACCAGCCCGTGTGGCAAAGGATAGAGTACCCATGCAGATTCCTGACGAAATGGCTAAGGCATTTGTGTACCTGGTTCTGATGGCCATCGACGGATCAGTCCTGACCGTCCCACGCAAGCCTAACCGCCCCGCCGGCATCCTCGCCTTTATGACGGAGGAAATCGCCCTGGGGATAGCGCGCGAACTGCGAGTGCCCGGCATCGTTCGCGCGCGAGTGGAAGAAGCCGTCCGGATCGCCACGGACCGCAACCTGGCGCTCTACCTGTTTGACCATGACAAAGGCGAGTATTTTGACCTCACAGATCACCCGGATCGCGCCGACCAGCCGGCACCGGTCGGAACTCTCCCCGCCAACGTTTGCGCGGTCATCCATGCCATGCTCGGCAGGTTTGGGCAGGGTTGAGCGATGGATCTGGACCACCGCCTCGGACCCTACCACCTCGGGCCCCACGATCTGGAGACCTTCGGCATCTACCTGGGAGATTGCCGCGATCTGACCCCCGCCATCCCCGACCATAGCGTCCAGTGCATCTTCACCGACCCGCCCTATTCCAAGAAATACTTGCCGCTCTACGAGTGGCTGGCCCAGGTAGCCCCACGCCTCCTAACCCCTGACGGGTTTCTGCTCGTCTACTCTGGAGGGTACTGGAAGGATGCGGTCATGGCCATCATGCGCCAGACCCTCAGTTACTGGTGGGACTACCAAAGCAAGGCCAGCGAAGCGACCGTGGTCTGGAATCGCAAGACAGTCGCCAAGACAAAAGACATTCTCGTGTACCGCCCGCGAGGCGGGAAGGGCAAGCCCCAGTTCGGAATGATCCTCGGTTTGTGGGAGCAGGGAAGCAGGGACAAAGAATACCATACCTGGTCACAATCTGAAAGCACACAAAGGTATTACACCCAGGCATTTGCAGCCCCTGGCAGCATTGTCTTTGACCCCTTCTGTGGGGGGGGAACAGGCCCCGCGATGTGCGCCATGCTCGGCTATAGATGGCTTGCCTTCGACAGCGACCCCGCAGCAGTCGAAAACAGCCGAGTCCGAGTCGCCAGACAACTCGACACGCCCCCGCCCCCCGCCCTCAATGGCGATCCTCTCCCCGTTCAAATCCCCTTGCCCCTTGCCCTTGATCAGTATAACTGACTTACCAGGTCAACTGAAGTTTTCCGCCTTCAATACGTCTATAGGGTAGACAAGACCCTGGAGGAAAACAGATGAGTCAACTACCTGAAAGCACAGACGCGCATCCGCAGGCCCTGCTGCCCGCACCCGCACCGGCACGGGCCCTGCTGCCGGCACCCGCACCCGCGCAGACCGAACTGCCCGGCATGCCCAACCCCGTGACCATGATGACAAAAACCTCCCTGCTTGCGCAGGCCCGTGACGAGACGGACCTCGACCACGTGCACACCGTAGTCTTCCAACTGCGCAAACTCCGTGAACAGGGAGTCCTGGTGGACGCCGACGTCGATGGACTGACCATGTTCATGCGCAGGATCAGCCTGGCCGAATTGGGCATCCCCTTGACCAGCGCCAGGGGAAAGACAATCACGCCGGGAGTGAAGTACATGGCCCCCCGCGATTTCTGCAGGAAGTTGATGACCACTGGCCAGCGCCTGCGGGATGTCCTCGACAAGCACTCAGACATCGTTACCGGATTCCGCCCGTTTCGGTACATCTACTACCGCTCCTGGCAGCCTTTCATCACAGAGTGGGATGCGATACACCTCGACTTCGAAGCGCTCAGAACGCAGGCCCTGGACCAGCGCGACCAGTGGGAACAGGATTACCTGGATGACTGTGCCATGCGCGCCGACGAAGCCTGGGAAGCCATCATGGCCACGAACGGGAAGCACGAAGGCGCTCTCATCCTCGAACTGAAGCACACTACAAAGACCTTCGCCACAAAAGCCGACTTCGTAGCCTGGATCGTCGAAATCGGGAAGGGAACCTTCCCCACGGCGGATCAAATCCGCCAGCGCCTGCACGCCGACTTCTACACCGCCGTCCTGATCAGCAGCGCAGATCTCGAGGCGGAGCAGGCCCGTGAAAAAGAGGAAGTGGCCCGCGCGGTCACCGCCCAGGCCACGCAGGCCCAGGCCCATGCACAGGTGACTGAGGCGGAGCAGCGCGAGAGAGTCGCCACCAGCGAGGCGGACCTGGCCATGCGCGCGATTTACACCGCCCAACTCGAACACGCCCGCACTCAACTGAAGACCACGGTCAGCCCCTTCGAGGAACTGTTCCAGAACCTGCGCGCGCAGATTTACCATGACGCCAGGGAGATGGAGGAAAGCATCAAGAGAAACGGCTTTCTCAACCCGCAAGTGGGAAAGCGCATCCACAACTTGATGGATCTCTTCCAGATGAAGGATGCGGTTGGCGATATGGAACTCGATACCCTCCTCCAGGCTGTAGCAGCCTGGGCCGACCAAACCCCGAAACAAACGGGCAAGGCAGGCCAAGTCGCACCCGCTGACAAAGTCGCCCTGCAGCAACTAAGCGCAGCCCTCAACAACGTGGTCACCGCCACCCACGAAGCCGCTCGCGCAGTATCCGAAAGACTGCAACGCGGAGCAGACATCGCAGCGGTCGAACTGTAGGCAAGGAGGAACCATGGCAAAGCGACCAGCATCCATCCAAGTAGACACCATCGTCTATAAACAGGCCGGGATGTCAGCCACACTCTACCTGGACAAGAAAACCCTCGTGTTCCACGCCACCTTCATGGACGAAACGTTCAGGGGAGTGTCCGCCGACGACGTCAAGACCCAGGTCTTCCAGGCCATGAAAAACGCCGCAAGTATGGAGTGGAACCCGGTCATTGAAGTCGAGAAGCTCGCCCCCTTTGGCGCTCGTTATGATTCATGGCAACCGCATCCCTGGGTGGGATTCAGCCTTGATCGCTTTTACGTAGCAAAGCGGTATAATGGAACCTATGCCAAAGTCGAGTGGGTACTGAGCGAACGCGTGCTGGAAGCGCATGGCGATCTGGATGGGATGGGCATGCAGTCCAGGGCCACGTCGTTCTATTGGCCAATGAACGAGGAATTTTGCCCGCCGATCCGCCTCTGCCGCCCAGGTGATGACAGGCCCAAGCATTACCTGCCCTATACCGTCCAACTTTGGGAAGGACTACAGCACCTGCAGCAGGCCATCAGCGCACTGGGGAACCGCCTCGATGCCATGCTCGAATCGCCGGAAGGGTTGATCATGCTGACCAATGTCGGCCAGCGCCTGATGGCCCTGGCCCTGCCCGACCACGCCATGGGGGAGGAAAATCTATGATCACGTTAACCGATTTCCTACTGATCATCATTGGAGCCTTACTCGGCTTGCTCACCCTGACGATCTGGTTTCTGTACAAGATGTGGGCGAGGCGGAGCAAGGAAGTCCGTGAAATCCCGCGCATCCCGCGCGCCGCCCTGGCCAGCCTGCTGACTGCCATGCGGGCAACCGGCATGCACATCATCCACATGCAGGAAACCGCCACCGACGTCTGGAGCATTTGGGTGGAGCAGTAACTCACCTGAAGTTTTTGGGCCATAATACGTATAAGAGCCAGGCAGGAGATTGGGAACACAAAACACGCGCAAGTGGACTGGGACACACCCGATCTCCTGCCCTATCTCAATCAGCAGAAGGAGCATACCATGCCACTAACAAGTGAACCCATCCTCTGGATCGCCACAGGAGCAGCGGAACCCGACCGGGAAGCCGTAGTCATCCTAGACTATGATACCCGCCGAGAAGCCGGGTTTGTAGGCCCGTACTATGACCCACAGGGGAACGCCAAACAGGATGCCCGCCAGTGGATACAGCGGGAATTCATGCCCTTCGGATTCGAAGTCTCGACGGTCGTGGAAGTAGCCGTTTTGGAAGGCCCCCACTGGCAACTTCCGATCGGAACCGTCCTGATCTCCCAGGGATAACACCATGCTGGCCATCATAATCGCACCGCCCAAGTACATCCTCGCCATGCATCGGAAGTCGCCAGGAGGCGGAGATTTCTTCTGGTTGCCGATGTGGAGCGACCCTGTCCGTGCACAGGGAGTCCTGGACCGCCTCGGACCCGGATGGGTGATGGTCGAATGCAAGGACCCCAACCCCGCCATCCTCTACACCCTGATGGCCGGGTTGGTAAGATGCCCGACCAGTGGGTACATCATCAATCCAGGCCCAGGCGAAACCCGCATCCCGGTCACCCTGGGCAGTGTCAACTAACAGGAGGAACCTATGCCAACCCCTTACCCCGACATGGAAAACCACGGCAGCATGGTCGTAAAGGGCCAGACCTTCCAGACCCTGGTACAGGCCATCGTCGAAGTGTCCAGGGAACTATGGGACACCCAACACATCGTCCCCCAAATGACCATGGCCAACGACGAGTGCACCATCGCCATCTACTCCCTGGCTGACCCGGAAGGAGCAAGGTTTGACACCTGGCTGGCGAGATTGAACAGCGCCTCCCTGCTGGCGATCCTCGGAATCGAATGCCCACCGGATAGCCTGCAAACCACCGTACAGTAACAGGAGCAGCATGCCCGACCCTCGCCCGCCTTGGCCCGCCCGCATACTCGCGGTCGTGGTTTCTAGCACCAACCACATCCTGGCCGTCCGTCACAAGACCGCCCGGAAGGATGACAAGCGAGTGGCCATGTGGAGCGACCCCGCCCAAGCCGCCGACGTCCTCCAGCACCTTGGAACGGAGTGGAGGGTGATCGTAAGCCGCAAAGCGTCCCCCGCCTCCCTCTATGACTTCCTGGGCAGTGTGGCCGCAGAGCAGATTCGAGGGTATATCCTGAACCCTCTAGAACCCCTCCAGACCAGTTATGATCTGCTGGCCATCCCCCTGTTGGAGGATTGGCGCCAATTTGAGCCATCTGCCCTCGCCAGTGATACAGCGACCCTCGCGGATCTGTATCCCTGGGATGCCCTCGCCGAGTCCTACACCCGCAAAGCCGAAACCTATGTACAGCAATGGGAAGCCACCGCTCAAGCCTACGTCCAGCGATGGGATGCCCTCGTCTCCTCTGTCATAGAACATGGACTGCAGGAATGGCCAACTGCCCTGCCCCCCCTGGATCTCGCCCCTCCGCCAATGACCACCCGCTCGAACCCCACCGTCACCCACCGAACCGTAATCAGGCTGAAAAGTCAGCCCGACAAAGACCAAGTGAAGATAGGCCCCGATTCTCCGAAGAAACACAAACCCACCGACCCCGACCCAACCAGACTAATCGAAGTCTAATCCCCAACTGAAGTTTTCCCCCCTCAATACGTCTATAAGGTAGACAAGACCCAGGAGGATCGGAAATGACTACCACAGGAGCAGACAAGCAAATTTCGACAGCCCTGCGCGCCAGAGTGCCCGTGGTTGGTGTGGAAACGCACGAGGAAGATCGCGTGCTGGCCATGCTTCGGGAACTCTCGGTCAACCCCCGCTACCCCGACCAGCGCAAACCGGATGATGCCACCCGCCCCATCATAGGCTGGAGCATCACAAGGGGATTCTTCGGCATCTCCATGAACGAGAGTGACATCCCCCTACCGCCCGACGTCACCGACCCCATCGCCGGGTTGCAGTGGTTCTTGGACTGGGGAGTGAAGAAACCAGACCAGCCCATGATCTTCGCGATGTTTGACACCAATCCCGCCTTCGCCAAAGCAGCCTACACCCGCCTGATCAGGGAAGCCGCCCTGGCCCTGCGCATCCGCAAGCAGACCCTGTTCTTGGTTGCACCATACTTCAACCTCCCCCCCGATCTGACCCACGACGTGACCGTGATCACGTACCCGCTCCCTTCCGCCGACGAACTGACCCACCTCGTCGAGGTTAAGATGGATGCGGTCAGGGAACTGGGAGTGGCCACCGACGTCACGACGGACGAGGCGATGGCCACCATTGGACGCGCGCTCTCCGGAATGACCATGATGCGCGCAGAAGAAGCCATCCGGATCGCCATCGCCGGCACCGGAGGATTCCTCCTCCAGGAAGCCCTGCCAGTCTTGCTGGACCAGAAAGCGAATATGGTCAAGGCATCAGGCGCCCTGCGCTACCAGCACACACAGGCCAAGTGGAGCGACATCGGCGGTCTGGATCTCCTGAAAGAGTATGCCATCAATAGCATGCGCTCATTCGAACCAGCCGCCTCGGAGTTTGGGGTAACACGGCGAAGGGGAGTCTTGCTGATAGGGTTGCCAGGTTGTGGCAAAAGCCTGTTTGCTAGAGCCATCGCCGGGAACCGCCTGCCCCTGATCACCCTCGACGTTGGCGCATTGTTCGCCGAAATGGTAGGGCAGAGCGAACGCCAAATCCGGCAGGCCCTGGCCATCGTCGAGGCGGTCGACCGCCTCGTTCTACACATTGATGAGATTGACAAGGGATTGGGCAGTTCGGGTGGGGAGCGCGACGGGAACACCAGCCAACGGGTTTTTGGCACCCTCCTGACGTGGATGGAAGAAACAACCTGCCATGCCTACGTAGTGGCCACGGCGAACCGAGTCGAATTGCTCAGACCTGAACTCCTCCGCCGATTCGACGACATTTTCTTTGTACCGGAGCCCGACCCCATCGCCCGCCTGGAAATCCTGAACATTCACCTCCGCAAGAGGAAGCAAGATCCCACGCGGTTCGATCTCCGCAGCCTGGTGGATGCAACGGCATCTTTCACCGGCAGCGAGATTGAGCAGATCTGCGAAAATGCGGTCATGGAAGCCTACTGCGATAGCGCAAGGCCGGTCACCGACGAGGATCTGCGAGAGCAGGCCGACTTGAAGTGGGACTGCCGCCTGGCCATCGTAATGGCGGATGAACTGGCGCACATGCGCGAGTGGGCAACACGCGCCCGCGCAGCCTCCAGCACGCAGGCAGTGGGAATCCAGCCCGCCAGTCGCGCCGAACTCCAGGTGGAATTGTAGCAAAGTCCCTGGGTGGGTGGGTGGGTGGGCCGGCCCGCCCCCCGCGC